>CDZB01062750.1_pt1 | contig 153911 bp, 146 predicted proteins | sample 554961 | NCBI WGS metagenome assembly CDZB01 (sample SAMEA3182106, study PRJEB8094) | gut metagenome | biome: human; feature: gut; material: Stool; isolation source: human stools | place: Canada | collected 2013-02-26 | reverse complement strand
GCCCTCCCCCTCCGCCTCGTCGTCGAGAGGGGAGAAATTGTTTTTTGGGGTTAGGCTTAAAAGCTTTTGGCCGCAAAGAACGCCTAAACGAAACCCTTCGTCAAAACTTGCTTTCTCTTTTTTAAGATTTAATTCTTTATAAACGGAAATGTATTGAGAAAGTAAACGTATTTGAGTTTTGTTGGTTAGTGAAGAAATCAATTGTACGATTGCTTTGGTTAGGGGTGTTGAGTGGGGTTCGGATGAGGATAGGGACGAATTAGTAAAATTTTTTTCGGAATATCGCATAAAAATTTTCTCCAGAAAGATTATATAATGTGTACATTATATAATTTATAAGTCTATTTGTCAATTACTTTTGCATTATATAATGTACTCATTAAATAATGCAGGAGTAAATTATGCGGTTTCGGATTGAAGAAATACTCAAAGAGAAAGGAAAATCCAAATATTGGCTGTTTATGCAACTTGGATTAAGTTATCAAAATCTAAATAAAATTATAAACAATCAAACCACGGGAATAAAATTTGTCACATTACAGTCGCTTTGCGAAATTTTAGAATGTACGCCGAACGATTTATTTGTAGAATACCATAAACCGAACGAAAGCACAATCGAAAAGAAATAAAAAAGGCCTTGCGCAAAAATGCGCAAGGCCTTTCCTTATTCGATAACACGTTTAATCGTCCGCGGGGTTGAACATGTCGCAGAACTTAATCAGTCCGTTGGAAACGGGGATTGCCGCCTGTACGATGACCACCAGCAGGAGAATTTGCGTAAGGTTGAATTTTAAGGCGTCCCACCCCTCGTAAACGATATTTCCAAGGAAGGGCACCGCCAGCACCGTGATGCAAAGCGCCGCCATACTGCCGAACAGTACCGCGCGGATAACGTTCAAAGGCTGACAGATACGGAGCAGCATGACAAGCCCCGTAAACGTCAAAGTCATCATCATCATGGCGTTATAGACGCTTGCCGTCTCGCCCGTGGCCGTCGTGAACTCAAAAATCGAGGCGAGGGAGGTTTGATTGATGATATAAATGGTGAGTATCCCGAACGCCATCGTCAGCGCTCCCGGCATGGCGCGGCTCACGACGAAAGGAATAAATTTGCCTTTGACGCGGTTGGTGTTGGGCTGAAGCGAAAGCACAAACGAGGGAATCGCGCTGATCAGCACTTCAAACATCAGCATGTTGTTGGTGGTGAAGAAGTACGCGCTGCCCGTAAAGATACACACGAGCGCCAGCGTCAGCGTGAGCAGGGTTTTCATGATATACAGGGAGGCGGAGTCCTTGATGTTGTTGATCACCCGCCGTCCCTCGTTGACGATCTTCGGCATAGACCCGAAGTTATTGTCCTGAAGGACGAGGTTGGAGACGTTTCTCGCGGCGTCGCTGCCCGAAGCCACGGACACGGCGCAGTCGGCCTCTTTCATGGCGAGGATATCGTTGACGCCGTCGCCCGTCATGGCCACCGTGTTGCCCGCCTTTTTAATGGCGCGGATCAAAATCGCCTTTTGTTCGGGCGTTACCCGTCCGAATACGGTGTATTGATTGGCGGCGGTCTCCACCTCGAGGTCGGAAAGCCCTTCGAGAGAGAGAAACTGCGAAGCGTTTTTAATCCCCGCGCGGCGCGCCACTTCGGACACGGTGACGGGGTTGTCGCCCGAAATCACCTTTACGGCGACGTCGTTTTCGCGGAACCATTTAATCGTCTCGATTGCGTCGGGACGGATATTGTCGGACAGGGTGATAATGGCGATGGGGCGGAAGACGGTGGGAAGCTTGTCGCCCTGTATCTGCGCGGGCGAATGGGCCACCACCAGCACGCGAAGCCCCATTTGCGCGTATTGCTTGACGATTTTTTCGACGCGGATCGGCATGGGCTTCAAGACAAATTCGGGCGCGCCCATCGCAAAGGTGCCCGCTTCCCCGAAGGTGACGGCCGAAAGCTTTCTCGCGGACGAGAAGGGCATCACCGCCGTCGCCTGAAGCGCGGAGGAATGGCCGAACCGTTCGTAAAGGGCGATGGAAGTCTGGTTATTGTCGTTGAGGGAGGCCAGCATGGAGCCGAGGATATCGTCCACGGAATAATCCGTGCTGTTGTTGAGCAGCATGCAGTCGCTCACCTTCATGCGTCCGTCGGTGATGGTGCCCGTCTTGTCGAGGCAGAGCACGTTGACGCGGGCCAGCATTTCCAGCGAATACATATCCTGCACGAGGGTATTGTATTTCGCCAGGCGGATCATGCCTACCGACAGCGCGACGGTCGTTAGAAGCAGCAGCCCCGAAGGGATCATGCCGATGATGACCGAACAGGTTTTTTGAACGGTTTCGTTCATGATGCCGTTGTTGGAGAGCATGACGGCGAAAAATCCGCCGTTTGCGCCGACGTCCGCCCAGCTTCCGCCCAGGTTTTTGAAATTGGTGAGGAACATGAAAATGCCGATGGGAATGATTGCAAACCCGATGACCTTGATAAAGAGGTTGATCGAATTCATGATTTCCGAATTCGGCCGTTTGTATTTTTTGGCGCGGGCGGTGAGTTTGCTGATATAGGTGTCCTCGCCGATTTTATCCACGCGCACGGCGCAGTGTCCGCTGGCGACAAACGAGCCTGCGTACAGCGTTTCGCCGTTTTCCTTTTTCACGGGCACCGATTCGCCCGTCAGAAGTGACTCGTTCAGCTCCGCCGTCCCGTCCAGCATAATGCAGTCGGCGGGTACCTGCTGCCCCGCTCCGAGCAAAAGTATATCGTCCAGCACCAATTCGGAGATGGGAATTTCCTTTTTTTTCGAGCTTCTCACCACCTTTGCGGTGGGGGAGGAGAGAATGGACAGTTTATCTATTTTTTTCTTCGCGCGTATTTCCTGAAAGATACCCACCGAGATATTGCACAGGAAAATGAGCACGAAGGTAAACTGCGAAATCGGCGCGTGCGCGGACAGAAGCGCCAGCGCGGCCAACAGGCATAAAAGATTGAAAAAGGTGCAGATGTTGCCGACGAAAATGCTGCGATAGGTTTTGGAAAACTTTTTCTGCGCCCGATTGACCAATCCCTGCTCCGTCCGTTCCTCCACCTGAGCCTTGGACAGACCCTCGTCGATATCGGCGTTGAAACGGGCGACGTCCGCCGCGTTGATCTTCCTTTTATCCCGCTTGAAACGTTTTTCGCCCTTTTCTTTCGGGAAAAGCTCCTGGTACTTCTTTTCCCGCTTTTCCTCCTCCGAGGTATATTCTTTTTGCGTCTTTTTTTTCTGATTCATGACGATAATTTACTCCGCAACGGAAAGTTATATCCCTATTGTACCATAGACAAGCTATGTTTGAACAGGGCGCGAAAATAACCGCAAATGCTTCGCGCTTGCATATTTTCGTTTCTATTATACCATAGCCGTCCGTAAAACACAAGTTTTTTGAGGAATTTGCGGCGTATTCGTTACATTTAATTGCTTTTGAACGGGAAAAGTAGTATAATATGAGGCAGAACACCTCAGAGGTAACAGGTTATGATCGATATCAATCTTATCAGAACAAATCCCGATCTGGTAAAGGAAAACATCCAAAAGAAGTTTCAGGACAAAAAGCTCCCGCTCGTAGATGAGGTGGCGCAGCTCGATGCGAAGCGCCGCGCGCTGATCGCCGAGGGCGATGCTTTGCGCGCCGCCAGAAATTCCCTTTCCAAACAGGTCGGCATGCTGATGAAGCAGGGCAATAGAGAGGAAGCCGAAAAGGTCAAGGCGCAGGTCGTCGCGGACGCGGAGCGTCTCGCGGCCATCGAAACGGAATCCGCGGAGATCGAAGGGAAGCTGAAAAAGGACATGATGGCCATACCCAACATCATCGCGCCCGACGTGCCCGTAGGCAGGGACGACAGCGAAAACGTCGAACTCAAGCGTTTCGGCGAGCCGAAAGTGCCCGATTTCGAGGTCCCTTATCATCTCGACATTCTCGAAAAGCTCGACGGCATCGACGTCGATTCCGCCCGCCGCACCTCGGGACAGGGCTTCTATTACCTGACGGGAGATATCGCGCGGCTCCATTCGGCCGTACTCACCTACGCGCGCGATTTCATGATCGACAAGGGCTTTACCTATGTCATTCCGCCGTACATGATTCACGGCGACGTCGTGTCGGGCGTCATGAGCTTCGACGAGATGGAAAACATGATGTATAAAATAGAGGGCGAGGATCTCTACCTCATCGGTACGTCCGAGCACTCCATGATCGGCCGCTTTATGGGACAGATCATCGACGGCGGCAAATTGCCGCTGACGTTCACCAGCTATTCCCCCTGCTTCCGCAAGGAAAAGGGCGCGCACGGCCTCGAGGAACGCGGCATTTACCGCATCCACCAATTCGAAAAACAGGAAATGATCGTCGTCTGCCGTCCCGAGGAGAGCGACGAATGGTACGAAAAACTCTGGAATTACACGGTGGAGCTTTTCCGCTCCATGGATATTCCCGTACGCCAGCTGGGGTGCTGCTCGGGCGATCTCGCGGATCTCAAGTATAAGAGCTGCGACGTCGAGGCCTGGAGCCCCCGTCAGAAAAAATATTTCGAGGTGGGGTCCTGCTCCAATCTCACGGACGCGCAGGCGCGGCGGCTGTCCATCCGCTATAAGGACGCGGACGGAAAAACCAAATTGGCGCATACGCTCAACAATACCGTGGTGGCGCCTCCCCGCATGCTGATCGCCTTTGTGGAAAATCATTTGCAGGCGGACGGCAGCGTGACGATTCCTCCCGTGCTTCGGCCGTATATGGGCGGGAAAGAGTCGATTGTACCGACAAAATAATTTTTGCGTAAACTCAAACGAAAGTGCCGCACTTTTTTCGTGCGGCATTTTTGAACGGAAAACAGCTTATGAAGTATTTATTTTTCGACATCGAATGCGCCAGCGTATTCAAAAACACCGCCAAGATCTGCGCGTTCGGGTATTGTCTTACGGACGAGGATTTTCATATCCTCGAAAAGGAGGATATCCTCGTCAATCCGCAGGGCGGCTTTCACCTCACCGACCGCAAGGGCTCGCAGGGGCTGGTACTGCCTTACGAATATAAGGATTTCAAAAAATACCCCACCTTTCCCGAGGTGGAGCCGCGTATCCGCGCGCTTTTGGAGGATCCCGCCACTTTGGCGGCGGGGCACGCCACGATGAACGACGTCAAATATCTCAATCTCGAGGCGAAACGGTTTTCTCTGCCCTCCTTCCGTTTCGATTTCGCGGACACGCAGTTTGTCTATATGAATCGGATCGGCGTATTTAACCGCCAGTTCGGGCTCGGTTCCATCGCGGAGGATCTGGGGGTGGAATTTACGCCCCACCGCGCCGCGGACGACGCTTACGCCACCATGAAAATCGCGGAGGCCATGTGCCGCGAGGAGGGGCTGACCTTTAACCGCCTTTTGGAAAAATACGAAATCCGCACGGGCCGCATCGAAAATTACGAGGTGCGACAGAACGAATCCCGCGCGCACGCCGCCTATGTGGAGGAAGCGCAGAAAAAGAAAGAGGAACGGGAACGGGCGCGCGTCGAGTTCCATAATTATATCGACCGCGAAAAACGCCGCCGCAGAAAAGAGGGGATACTCAAAAATAAGACGGTATGTTTCTCTCACCCGCTCGAAGAAACCCTTTCCGCAAGCAAGCCGCTGGCCGCGGCGCTGTTTGCAGAGGGCGGATTTTACGGCTTCCGCGCCGAGGAGTGCGATTATTACGTGTATTTCGAAGGCGAAAGCGGCCCGCGTATCAAATCGGCGGCCTCGCGCGGCGCGAGGCTGCTCACCGAAGCCGAGTTTGCGCAATTGACGGGACGGGAGCCTTTACGCGGTTAAAGGCCGAAGGAGCAAGCCGCCTGTATTTTTCCTGTCGAAAGAAATTATCTCCCTCTTGCCTCGGGAAATGCGTTGCCCTTTCGTTTGGAGGTTGAAAGAAATTATCTCTCTTGCTTCGGAAAGCGCGTCGTCTTTTCATTTGGGGGCCGAAAGGAAGTATCCCCGTTTTGCCCGTCAAGAAAACGATATCTCTGTTCGTGAGGAAAAAAACATGTCTATTCTGCCCGCAGCGTTTATAGAAAGAATGAAAAAACAGCTTCCCGAAGAAGAATGGGAGGCTTTTTTTGCCGTTTACGAGGGGGAACAGCCGTCCTGTAAGGGGCTGCGCGTCAATCCGTTGAAATGTTCCGCGGCGGAATTTGAAAAAATTTCTCCCTTTCCCCTGCGGCCCGTTCCGTGGGAGAAAAACGGTTTTTACGCGGACGCGGAAAAGCTCGGCGCGCACCCTTACTACTTTGCGGGGCTGTATTATCCGCAGGAGCCGTCCGCGATGCTGCCTGCGCCTCTGCTGGACGTCCGCCCGCACGAGCGGGTGCTGGATCTTTGCGCTGCTCCCGGCGGCAAGGGGACGCAGCTTGCCGCGGCGATGCAGAGAAAGGGATTGCTCGTCCTCAACGAGCCCGTGTTTTCCCGCGCGCAGATCCTTTCGCAGAACGTCGAGCGGCTGGGAGTAAAAAACTCTGTCGTGATTTCCGAACCTCCCGCGAAGCTGGCGGAATTTTTCGGGGAATATTTCGATAAAATCCTCGTCGATGCGCCCTGTTCGGGCGAGGGAATGTTCCGCAAAAACGCCCGGGAAGCCCTGGGCGAATGGAGCGAGGAGAACGTGCGGTTATGCGCCGTGCGGCAGAGCGAAATTTTAAGCGAGGCAACCAAACTGCTGCGGCCGAGCGGCCGTCTCGTCTATTCCACCTGTACCTTTTCCGTGGAAGAGGACGAGGGGCAGGTAAGCGATTACTTGAAAAATCATTCCGAAATGCGGCTTTTGAAGAGCGAAAAATTTTATCCGCACAAGATAGCGGGAGAAGGGCATTTCGCCGCGCTTTTCGAAAAGGCGGACGGGTCGGAACGGACGGCACCGCGGCCCTTACGCCCCCGCGTCTCCAAGGAAGCGGAAAGGCTATACCGAGCCTTTGAAAAAGAATTTTTCCTTTCGCCTTTTGCCGAAACGTTGCACGAAGCGGGCGGATTGCTGTATGCTCTGCCCGAGGATACGTTCGATTTCTCGGGTTTGCGCGTACTGCGGGCGGGCGTTCGCTTGGGAGAAGTGAAAAACGGGCGTTTCGAGCCCTCTCATTCCCTTGCGATGTGCGCGGAAAGGGCGGAGTGCCGAAACGTTTTGGAGCTTTGCCTTTCCGATGTCCGCGTCGGCAAGTTTCTGCGCGGCGAAAGCGTGGAGGCCGATGAAAAATTAAAAAACGGCTTCTGTCTGGTGTGCGTAGGCGGGTATCCCGTCGGATACGGCAAGGCGGTGAACGGAACCGTGAAAAACCACATTCCCAAAGCCTTGCGACGGATGTCGGCGTAAAGCGCGGGGAAAATAGGGACGACAAGCGCGGCTTTATGGAAGAAGCTTAAGATTTGGCTCCGCTCATAGAATAGACCAAAGTTCAGGCCAACGTGCGGCGGCCGTCGGGTGCGGTTTTATTTTTTTATAAATAACATAACTGACATTATGTTTGAATAAGGCGCGGAAATGCCTGCAAATACTTCGTGCTTCCGCATTTCCGCTTTTATTATAACATCGCTTACGCAATGTTTGAATAAGGCGCGGAAATGCCTGCAAATACTTCGTGCTTCCGCATTTCCGCTTTTATTATAAACAAAAAAGCTCCCCGTTTCTTTTCGGAAACGGGGAGTTGTGTTTACATGTCCGTACCTTTTTCAGATACGGGGATCAAGCATCAATCATTGTAAGGATCGCCGTCGTCCTTGGGCTCTTCCTTCTTGGGCTGTTCGGCCTCTTTCTTTTCGGAGGCTTCTTTCTTGGCGTAACGCCGCTTCGCCGCGTTCAGAGACGCCGCATTGCTTGCGCCCGCGCGCGCCTTTTTGAGATGCGCTTTCTTTACAAGCTTTTGGATCAGCAGGCCTACCACTGCGATGATGAGAGCGATGGCGATCACCAGCGAGCTGATAAACAGCCACATATTGGTATCGTTTGTCGTTTCTTCCTCGTTGCCGTCGTCTCCGCCGCTCTCCGTCGAATCCGCCGTCACGGTGACCTCCGTGTAACTGTAATCCACAAACATCGTGTAGAGGGGATTATTCTTTGCCGTCTGCTCGTCCTCGTAATACAGATAGGAGATGCCTTCGGAATAAGCGGAGGATTTGTAGGAGGTGTATTTGTTTCCGACTTCGTCCTTATCCAGCGTGGAATCGTATCTGAGGAAATCGGCGCTGTCGAAGAAGGAATAGGCGTAATAGGTGACGTCGCCGTAATTTTCCTTAAATTGGTCGTCCGTCCAGTCGTTGGCGTTTTTGATCATTTCCACCGTCTCGTTGACGAGGTCGGCATAAGTGGAATCCACTGCACTGGGACTATTGGCGTCGAATACGACGTAGCTGTCCTTGGGATTTTTCACCGTACCTTCGCGGTCGCCGCTCCATACTTCGAGACGATAATTCTTATCCGCATTGCCCGTATGGATATAGAAGGTGCAGGTAACCCATTCGCCGTCGGTTTCGTTGCCGTCCACGACCATCATGAGATTTCTCTCGGTACCCTCCGCATTGGTGTAGCGGGCGAGTCCGCTGACGGAGGAGAGGTCGGTAACCTCGACGGTGTGGTTGCTGTAAGCGTAATATTTGCCGTCTTTATAATAGAACGCAATGCCGTCGTTGCCGTCATGCTTCCATTTGGACTCGTCATAGCCATAGGAATTGACGGGATTTCCGTCGGAATCTCTCTTCACGATAAGATTGCCCGCGTCGTCCTTTTCGTAGTTGGACAGGTTGGCGTAATACTTGCCCGCCATCTCCGCCTTATAGCCCGACCATTTGGCGTTTGCTTCGTAGAGGCCGTTTTTATCGTTGAGGTAGAAAGCGACGTCCGTCTTTTTGTCAAACTTCTTGTCGGAAGGGTCTTTCGCGCAGACGTTTCCGTCGTCGTCATACCAATAGCTGTATTTCGGCGTGGTAAAGGACAGGGTATCCTCGTATTTATTTTCGGAGGTATCGATGAGATAGAGGTAAGCCTTCGCGCCCGCGCTCACCTTCACCTTGACGGATACGGTCGCATAAGCGCCCGAACTCACCGTCTGAGAGGATCCGATATAGCCGTAGGATTTCGCTTCGTCGCTATACACCAGCAGGGGCTGGGTAGCGGTTCCGAACAGGGTGTTCCACCATTTATCCTCGGCGTCGATCGCGATCTGCGCGGCCGCCGCCATTTTGTTCAGCCAGTAGGTCGCGTCGCCTTTCTCGTATTCCTTGCGATAGTTGGCCGCGTACTTCTTATTGATGAGGCCCGCGTATTGATAGCCGTTGACCTCCTTATCCTCTCCGCCGGCGACCACATAACCGCTGCCGCCGTTGACGCCCTGATAATTTTTGGGGATTGCGATTCCGTTTTCGATCTGCTTGTCGGGGATGGACGCCGCGGAGTCGAACGCCGTTTCGGCGGAGGCGGTGCTTTCGTCGCCGACGAGGGAAACGGATTTGGCATAGGTGCCCGTGGCCGCGTAAGCAAACTGCTTCTTTGTCATTTCTTTGGTTTCGAAATTGGCAAACGCCGCATAGCCGGGATTATAGCTGTTGTTGGTGGTGCCTACGATGGTGGTGGGGCCGTAGGTGAAGGAGAGCGAGAAGCTCTTTTCGCTTTCCGTTTCGTTTTGCAGGAAGAAGAAGCACTGCTGCCAGCCGTTGTTGATGTCCTCGAGCTTTTCGCCCTCGTTTTCGAGATCGTCGATATCCACCGTCGTGATGGACGTGGTATCGAGCGAGGAAAGCGAGCTTTCGTTGGTGCCTTCCGTTTCGACCACCGTGACGCCCGCGCCCGTGAAGCCGCCGATGTCGGAAGTCTTGAGCCAGAAAGAAACCATGAGATAGGAATCGGGCTGAAGCGTGAAGGTACTGCTGTCCTCCAGCTTGGCTGTATAGGCCGCGCCGCCCGCGCTGAGCAGCATCAGGACGTTTTTATCCTCGAAGTGATAATTTTCGAAATCCTTTTTGAGAATGTTCTTGACGTAGTTGTTCGAGTTTGCCTTTGCGTTCAGCTCGTCAAGCGTATAATAGCCCGTCAGGTCGTCCTTTGTGGAAAGCTTGAGATCGCCGTAAACGGTTTTGCCGCTGGCGGGAGCGGAAACGTAATCCACGCCGTTGTACGTCTCTTCCGTGAGAGCGGTGGAGAGCGTTTTGCCCGTGCCCTTAAGGGTATAGGGCTCGAAAGAGGTATGCAGATCGATTGCATAGGTAAACTGATCTGCAAAGCCCTTATCCGTTTCGAATTTTCTTTGCTCCTCGTCGGTGAAGATATCGACGATGGTATCTTGGGGCAGATCCTTTACCCTTTCGTCGTAGGTGTCGTTGGAGACGACGGAGCACTGCACGTCGTCGAAGAAGGCGTACCCATCGACGTATTCCATCTTGTCCGTGCCGCCGCCCTGGCCGAGACCGAGGACGATCGTGAAGGTGCTCGACGCATAGGAGCAGCCCTTGAGGTTGACGGTGTATTCCACCCAGCCGTTGTTTTCCCAGGCGCCGTTTTCGGGCTTGGGGTTCAGCTTTTCGGTGTCGATGTTTTTGATCTGCATCTGATCGAGCGTCGTGCCGCCGACGGTGTGCGTGACGCCGATATACGCGCCGCGTTCGCCATCTACTTTCGGGCCTTTCTCTTCAGACGTTCCGTTATAGGTCATGTCCATCGTCTTCACCCAGACGGAGAAGAAGGCGGAGGTGCCCGGCTCCAGAGTGACGGTGGTGGAGGAGGTATATTTCTGCGCCGTGCCGCGCCCGTCCGTATAGGAGTTGTGCAGCATCAAAACGTGCTCGTCCTTGTCCTTTTCGGTTTCCGTATAGGGGGTCAACGGGTTGTCGCAGTCGGGCACGTCGTCGATCGAGATATTGAAATCGTCCTTTTCCTTATCGTAAAAGTCGAGATCCTCCAGCTTGTTGTCGTCGTCCGCGTCCAGCCAGGTATCGTAAAACGCCAGCTTGTCCCTGGCGGTGTAGCTGTTCCAGTTCGCCTCGGCTTCCGCCTTGGTGGAAGTGGGCTTTCCCGAAGCGGAGGTAAGGTTTTTCCACGCCTCCTCGGAGGTATCGACAATTCCGCTGGCCGTCTTGGAGGAGGAAGCGCTGCCGCCGCTCGCCGAAGAATTGGTGGACTTCGACCAACCGTTGGGGGAAGTGATGATCAGATTCCTGCCGCTGTTGTCGTCGTAAAATTCGAAGCTGCCGTTTGTGATCCGCGCGGTATCCTTTTCCGTCGTGGTTACTTCGGAACCGTCATCGCTTGAATCTTTACCGTCGCCGCAGGCGGCAAAGGATACGGCCGCTCCGACGAGCATAAACGACGATAAGCAGAGGGCAAGAATTTTTTTATTCCTGCTTTTTTTGTAACTTGTTGTCATGTAAACACCTTCGGTTTATTTTTTGCTTTTTCGCTTTTGCGAGCATTCGAAACGTATGCTCTACTATTTTAATATAAAATCGATTTATAAGCAAGCGATTATGGTGACAATTAAAAGAAAAAGTTTTATAAAATAGAAAAAATTACGCAAAATATCCTGTAAGGGGAAAATTTTTCCTCTCGGGCGGGCTTTGTTTTTGCTTAAAGCCGAACAAAACCGCGCCCCGCGGCAAGGGGGAAAAGATGGAAAAATCGAAAAAGAAAATCTACAAGCTCATCGCCTGCGGCTGCGCCGTGGGTACGGCCAACAGCGTATTCGGGGGCGGCGGGGGAATGCTGGCGGTGCCCTTGCTCGAAAAGACGGGGATTTCCTCGCAGACGGCGCACGCCACCGCCATTTTGGTGATCCTGCCCGTCTCCCTTCTGACGTTTATTTTATATGCCGTGCGCGGGATATACGATTTTTCCGTGCTGATTCCGACGGCGCTCGGCGTCACGGTCGGCGGCTTTCTGGGCGCCAAGCTTTTGGGAAAATTGCCGAGAAAGACGGTGGGGATCGTTTTCGGTATCCTTCAGATCGTGGCGGGCGCATGGTTGTTTTTCTTCCGCTGACTCCGCCGTTCGCGCAACTTCTTTTCCGCCGTTCGCGCAACTTCTTTTCCGCCGTTCGCGCAGCTCTTTTTTCCGCTGTTTGCGCGTCTCCTTTTCCGCCGTTCGCGCGATTGCTTTTTTTGCGCCGCTCTCCGCCGCTCCCGTCGCCCCTCTGTGCGTTTGCTTTTTTCCCCGGCTCCTGCGGCGAGTAAGCTTCTACATATGTCATTTTATATTTATCTCTTACTCGGAATATTGGGCGGAATTCCCGCGGGGATGGGCATGGGCGGCGGAACCGTCACCATTCCCCTCCTCATTCTCGTCGGCGGGGTGGAACAGAAAATCGCTCAGTCGGCAAATCTCTTTTCCTTTCTCCCCATGAGCATAGGCGCGCTGCGGGTGCACGCGGACAACCACCTTCTCAAAACGGAGGGGATCGGCTGGATGATCGTGCCCGCGCTGGCCTTTTCCGTGCTGGGGACGCTGGTCGCGTATTGGCTGCCCTCCGACATCTTGCGGCGCTCGTTCGGGGTATTTTTGATGATTCTGTCCGTTTTTCAGTTTCGGCACGCTTTTGCCGACGAAAACAGTTGAAATATTTTTACGGATATGATAAAATAGATAAAATCCCAAAAGGAATTTTATGAAGAACTACAAATACCTGCTCTTTGATTTGGACGGGACGCTGACTTATTCCCATCCGGGCATATACAATTGTATCCGCTATGCTTTGGAAGCGTTCGGCCGCCCGCAGCCCACGGAAAAACAGCTCCGCGCCTGCGTCGGGCCGCCGCTGACCTATTCGTTTTCCGAAATTTTCGGCATGTCGGAAGAAGAGACGGAAGCCGCCGTAAAAAAATATCGGGAGAGATACGCGGACAAAGGGCTTTTCGAAAACGAACCCATTCCGGGCGCCGCGGAGCTGCTTGCGTCGCTGAAGCAAAAGGGATACGTGCAGGCGATCGCCACGTCCAAGCCGAAGATTTTTGCGGAGCGTATCGCGGACAAATTCAATTTTACGCCCTTTCTCGACGCCGTAGCGGGCAGCGGGACGGACGGCAGCTTTCCCACCAAGGCCTCGGTCATCGACGAAGCCGTGCGCCTGTTAGGGGCCGAAAAATCGGCTTGCCTGATGATCGGGGACAGAAAGCACGACGCGGAGGGCGCGCGCGCCTGCGGCGTCGATTTCGCGGGGCTGAAAACGGGCTACGCGGAGGACGGGGAGCTGGAGGCGGAGCCTTCGGCGGGCGTATTTGCCGACTTTGCGGAACTGGCGGCTTTTTTATCGGAAACCGCGAAAAACTGAAGCAGAGGGCCGCGCCGCTTTCGGCGGTGAAATAATGTGAAAAAGAGACAAACGGGGAAAAGGAGATTGTCCGAATTTTTCGGACAGTCTCCTTGTTGTATCTTTTAAGGCGGTACGGCGGTCGGCGGAGTGTAAAAATATCCGAAAAAAGGCCCCGAAAAATGTCCGAAAGTGTCAAAAGCGAAAAAATTTTCGTAAATTTACAAAAAATTTTTCAAAAGGGTATGGACAAACGGGTTTTTATGTGGTAAACTATGGGAAAACTTATTATGGGGAACGAGCGGAAAGAGCGCGAAACGCTCCCTTTCCGCATGTTAAATTGTTTGAAAAGTTTTCAGAACTCAAGAAATATTACACACTATGCGGCGTCCGTTTTGACGCCGCAGGGAAAGCAGAGGTAAAAAGAAAGTGGAAAAGATAGGTATTATCGATTTAGGCTCCAATTCGGCGCGGCTCGTCATCGTCAACTTGTTTACGGAAGGCCATTTCATGGTGGTAGATGAACTGAAGGAGAGCGTGCGCCTCGGACAGGATATGGACAGGGACGGCTTTTTGAAGCCGCAGAGAGTGGCGGAGACGATCAAGACGCTGAAGATGTTCAAGCGGCTTTGCGACGCCAGCAGCGTGGACAGGATCATTGCGGTGGCGACGGCGGCGGTGCGCCGCGCGAAAAATCAGCGCTCCTTTCTGGACGAAATTCAGGCCACCTGCAATATAAAGATACGGGTGCTCTCCGAGGAAGAGGAAGCGACGCTCGTTTACCGCGGGGTCATCAATACGATGGACATTCCCAAGGGGCTCATCCTCGAGATCGGCGGCGGCAGCACGAAAATCGTCTATTACAACAGGAGAAACATGCTCAATTTCGCCACCCTGCCCTTCGGCGCGGTGACGCTGACCGACCTGTTCGCGGGGGACTGCACCCCCGAGGAAGCGGCGGAAAAAATCGAGGAATTTTTCACCGAACAGCTGAAGAAACAGCCCTGGCTGAAGGAGGTCGATCCCGAAACGCAGATGATCGGCGTGGGCGGCTCGTTCAGAAACCTTTTCAAAATCAGCAAGCTCGTCAAGAAATATCCCCTCGACACGGTGCATAACTATAATCTGGCCGTCGAGGACTTTTCCAACATCTACGACATGATCAAGGTGCTGGACATCGACAAGCGCAAGAAGATCAAGGGCCTTTCGCCCGCCCGCGCGGACATCATGCCCGCGGCCATGGCGATCGTCAAGGCGTTTGTCGGCTATCTCGACATCGACAAATTCACGATCGGCGGCTCGGGTCTGAGAGAGGGCATCATGTTCAATCAAGCGCTGCCCATCACGCTCGAAAAACCCGTTTCGGACGTGTTGAGCTACAGCCTCGAAACCCTCGTCCGCTATTACGACTGCGATCCCAAGCACGTCGAACACGTGGTACATCTGTCCATTCAGCTCTTCAAACAGCTTCGGGTGCTGCATAAGTTTTCGCGGCAGTATCTCAAGGTTTTGAAGATCGCGGCCAGCCTGCACGACTGCGGCATGCGCATCAAATATTACAACCACCAGAAACACAGCTGGTATATGATCCTCAATTCCTCCATTTACGGCGCGACGCACCGCGAAATCGTGCTGGCGGCATTTGTGGCGGCCTGTCATAAGAAGGAGGACATCTCTCTGGCCGAGTGGCAGAAGTACAAGGACATCGTGCTGGAGGAGGATCTCGACGCGGTGAAAAAGCTGGGCGTGCTGCTGCGGATTGCCGAAAGTCTCGACAGGAGCATGTCGGGTATGGTAACGGGCGTCAACTGCGACGTGCTGGGTGATTCGGTAATCATGAAGACGGAAGTGGCGGGCGACGCGTCGCTCGAAATCCGCGACGCCTCGGGCGCGAATACCGAATTCAAAAGGGCGTTCAGAAAAAATCTCGAAATCCTTTAATCGTTTCGAGGCTCGGCGGGCTTTTAACGTATGTACGAAAATTGCAGAATGCCGCTTTTTCCGAAAGGCAGAAGCGGCATTTTGGCTAACGGGAAGGAAAAAATGGATTGGATTTTGGCGAGCGCGTCGCCCAGACGAAAAGAACTGCTGCGGGAATTGCTTCCGTCGTTCGGCGTTATTCCCGCAAGGGGAGAGGAATACGCCGATTTGTCTTTGCCGCCCGAAGAGGTGGTAAAGCGGCTCGCGGCTCATAAGGCCGAGGAAGTGGCCCTGCTGCCCGAAGCGCGGGGAAAAGCGGTTTTGGGCGCGGATACGGTGGTGGCGCTGGGCGGAAAAATCCTCGGCAAGCCGAAAGACGAAGCGGAGGCCCTTTGCATGCTGAAAGCTCTTTCGGGACGGGTGCACGAGGTGTTTACGGGCGTGTGCGTCATTCTGCCCGACGGAAAAAGGTCGGTGCGGGCGGCGCGGACGGAGGTGGAGTTCGAAACGCTTTCGGACGAAAAGCTCGAAGCGTATATCGCCACGGGTTCGCCCATGAATAAGGCGGGCGGATACGGGATACAGGACGGCGGGCTGGTGAAACGCATTTCGGGAAGCTATACCAACGTGGTGGGGCTGCCGCTGGAGCTGTGCGGGGAAATGCTGGAAAATTTTGCGGCGCCGCTTTCGGAGAAGCGATGAAAAGTTTAAGCGACGGAAAAATCATATTGCGCGATTTTATCGAAACGGATATCGAAAAGCGCGTTTATTGGGAAACGGCCGAGACGGAATGGCAGAAGTGGGACGCCCCGTGGGAATACGAAACGCTTTCGGACGAAGAAAAGAAAAAAGCCCTGACCGCCTATAAAGAAACCATGGGCGGCTGGGTGAAGAAATTTTCCGAACTGCCCGGGGAGGAAAAGCGGACGGGATTTCAAATCGTAGTCGCGACGACGGGCGAATATATCGGCTGGTGCGGCAGTTATCGGATCGACGGGGATTGCAGCATTTCCGCAGACGGGGAAAAATGCGCGGTGGGGATCGATATTCCCGCCGTCGCGGCGCGGGGAAAGGGCTATGCGTTTGCCGCGCTGAAGCTGTTTATCGGGTATCTTTTGGAAAACGGGGAGCGCGGGATTTACACGCAGACATGGTCGGGGAACGTACGGATGATCGGTTTGGCGGAGAAGCTCGGTTTCGAAGAATACAGGCGGAAAAAGGGGCTGCGCACCGTGGCGGGGAAACCCTACGACGGGCTTACCTTCCGTCTGAACGAGGAAAAATTCCGCGCGCTTTCGCGCGGCTGAAGGGAGCCGCTGAAACTTACATATTTATAAAACGGAGCGAATAGGCATGATAAAACTGGCGATAGATTTAGGCTCGTCCGTGACGAAGATATACCGTGCGGACGCGAGCAACGGGATCGTGCTTGCCGAGCCATCCTGCGTCGCGGTGAGCGGCATGGAGCGCGAAATCAAGGCGATCGGCAAGGAAGCCAAAAAGCTGATGGGCAAAACGGCGGAATTTACGGAGATCGTATTTCCCGTTTACGAAGGGGAGCTCGTCGATATGCGTCTGGCGGCGGCGATGCTGAAGGAATTTCTTGCCCGTATCGGCATAAAATCGGCGCGGCTGAAGCGTTCGGAAACATTGTTTTCCGTTCCCTGCGGCGCGTCGGAGGGGCTTAAGGCCGACTATGCGGCTCTTGCCGAGGAATGCGGCCTCAAAAAGGTACGCTTCGCGGAGGCTCCCTTTTTGGCGGCGCTCGGCGCGGACGCGGTGCTCGGGGAAGCAAATCCCGTCTTTTGCATAGACATCGGCGGCGGCGTCACCAACGTGGCGGTGGTGTCTCTGGACGGCATTATCGCGGGGCTTTCCATGAATATCGGCGGCAACAACATGGACGCCAACATCATCGATAAAATCGAGTCCTGCAAGGGGCTGCGGATCGGCGCCTTGAGCGCGGAGCGCGTAAAAAACGAAATCGGTTCGCTGGCGGTGGGCGCGCGGGGGACCACGGTGGTGGAAGGGAGTCTGGTCTCCTCCTATCGCCCGGGTTCGGTTTCCGTGCAGGCGTCGGAGATCGCGGCATGTATCCGCGTCTATATCGATAAGATTCTCGAATACGCGTCCCTGGTGCTCCAAAAATTGCCCGCGGAAGTGGCCGCGACGGTCAATCAGAGCGGCGTATATCTGTCGGGCGGCGCGACGAAGATTTCCTTTGTACCCGAATATATCGCCAAAAGCCTGAACATGCGCTTCCATGTCTGCGACGAGCCGCAGTTTGCGGTGGTGTCGGGCGCGGGGGCGGCGGCCCGCGACGGCAAGCTGCTCGCCGCGATCGCCGTCGAATCGCCGCTGTAACGCTTTCGCCGCGTTCGGAGAAAGAAAAATGAAATATAAAAATCTTTTCGACGATAAAAAGAGAAAAAACATGAAACGGTTGAGTTTCGTTTTTCTCTTTTTGACGCTTGCCTGTATCGTTTTGACGATCGTATTGAGAAAAAATAACGCGGCGTTGGCCCTGTTGCTGATTGCCGATTTTACTTTTTTCATTCTGATGTTTCTTCCTTTAAGCTGGTGCGCGGAAAGTGCGTATGCGAGGAGGCTGAAAGCGTATGTCGATGCGCATGCCGACGCGCCCGACGTATTCGTCGTGGCATTTTCCGAATATCTGAAAGGCGGAACGAAAAATCTCCTGAAAGGGCTGGATTTTCCGCGGGCCGCCGTCGGTGTAAACGTGGACAAAAAAGGAGAAAACCCCAATATCAATTTCTTTTTCCCCGCGGCAGTCGGACAAAAAAATCAGTTTATCCTAAATTTTTGTAAGGACAGAATCGAATATTTTTACGGCGATAAAGGGATAGAGGAGCAGGACATAGAGGAGTGGATACCTGTGGATAACCGGGATTTCACCGACGTAACCGAAATCCTTTCTTTCGTCAATTCCGTTTATGCCGCGGCCCGAAGGTGAAGAAAAGACCGCGGGCGCAAAAGACAACCTGCCCGCAGCCGTCCAAACAAAAAGCAACTCTCTGTAAAAAACCTCGGCACAGATTGTTATCCAAACAAAAAGCAACTCGCTGTACGATTCCTCGTTGCAAATCGTCGCCCAAATAAAAAGCAACCCCCGCAAGCATCTTGCGGGGGAAATTTTTAGTCTTTGGTATATTCAGTTGTACGGAGTCATTTTCGCGTTTGTTCCGTACCATGTCCGAAATCAAATTCGGGTCGCGGTGTCCCTTGTTTTCCGCGCTGTTTACCGTTGCCCACGGAACTTAACTCTTTTTAGACTCCTCGATTTCACTGTACATTGGAGTAGCACCTCACTTTAGATTCAGGGTAAAGGATGAGTAATCTTACAAGCCTTTTTTTCACGTCTTTTTCGTTACCTCCTTTCGTCTCGCAACCTTTCGGTTCGGTTATCATTCCGCCGCGTCCCCGCGGCCTCCTGCCAATCGACTTTTGGCGTCTGTGAGTTACTTGTTCATTGGTCTGCACCCCTTGCTTACTGAAAGATAATCACAACTTTTGGTCGTTCTTATCTTTTGTACCTATATTATAGCACAGATTTCTGATTTGTCAAGGGGGTTTTGGAAAATTTTTTGTGAAATTTGCAGGAAATATTTGACAGCCGTGTGTAACGAAAATCGGAAAGCGTCAGCGGAGGCTTTCGAAAGTGACGTCCACGCTGAAGATGAGGCGGTCGAGGATATCCTCGCGGAAGGCGGGGAAATAATCGCTTTCAAATTTTTGCAGCCGATCGAGGACGTTAAAGACGTCGCAGCGGCTTTTCCGGCTCTTTTCAAATACCTGCGAAATCTTCTTTTCGAGATCCTTTTTGGCCGCTTCAAACACCTTCGGCGGCACTTTTCCGGCGTTGGCAAGCTCGTCGATCGACTGTCCGTAGGAAGTATCCTGCAACCCTGCGGTAACCTTCAGCTTAATTTTTAAGCGAGCCATAGAATTGTCGTCCACGGAAAATTTAAGCGACGGCAGGTTGTGCTTGACGATCAGCGTATAGGGGATCCCGTCGCTTTTGGGCGTATAGGAAGCCAGCCGCAGCTTGTTTTTGACGATGCTGAAAGCAAACGTTTCGTCCTGGTCCAGCTTTCCCGCATAGATACCGTCGTAAAATAAGGCGGTCTCGCTTGCGCTGAACACCTTTTCTTCCTCCTTTCCGCCCGCTGCCTGTCCGCCTGCGCTCGGCCCGCTTCCGCCCGAGCCGCCCGCCGCGGGGACGGGGCGATCCCCCTTAAGCGCGTTCTGTTCTCCTTCCGCCGCGGGGAGGGGAGTATTTTCCAAAAACGCGCCCTTTTCCCCGCCGCCCTCGGAGGACTGCTGTTGTTCCCCGCCTCCGCCGCCGTTTTCCCCCGAAGACTCCTGCTGTTTTTCGGGCTTTAAGACAGGCAAATACCCGCTTTTACTGTAGCTGAAGTATCCCATGGCAAATTCGCGCAGCGTATTGGACGCCACCGTACCCACGCGCGCCGCGTGATCGGACAAAACCTTTTGTGCGGCAACGCCCGACATCGGATCGATGGGGGTCTTGGTGTTCAGGATTTCTTTTGCCGTGCCTTCGCACGCCGCCACCAGACACTTGTCCGACATATACTCGTCTCTCAAAAAAAAGTCCAGCGCGTCGAAGACGTTGCTCTTTATCATCTGCTCGCCCAAAACGACGAGATTGCAGAACACCAGCTTGGGATACCAGCCCGTTTTTGCGTTGATCTGGTTGAAGGCGTCGGCGATGGTTTCGCCGCGGCTCTCGATCTGCACGGCCTGCGCCTGTTCGCCCTGGTCGGAGGACTGCGGAACGGCGATCTGCGTCGTCAAAATAAAGGTAGGTCCCTCGCGGTCGATGCCCACGGCCATGACGATGGCGGTTTTCTGGATATCGATCAGCCCGAAATCGTTGGTAAAGAAAAGGAACGTCACAAGCGCCGCAAGGATGAGATAATATCTTACCGAATTTCTGCTATGCATAACCTTTCTCCTTTTTCGTCGTTCCCGTCTTTTTTTCCGTGTTCTTTTTCCCCTCGCGCGGCTTTCGGTTGAGACAGAGACAGAGCACGGGGATCAGATCTGCGAAGATCAGGAAAACCCAGAACAGCTTTCCCGCGATTGTTTCGTAAAGCATGTTGTAATACCTCGTAAATATAAAGGCGTAGAAGAACAGCAAAATATTGAGCACGGCGGACGCCCAGACTTTTTTTTCGGTGTTCACGGCCGTGCAGAAGCATTCGACGGCCAGTTGCAGGGGAAAGCAATAATAAAAGAGCATGACGATGGTCATGAGATAGACGAGCAGCAGATCGAAGCGCCCGACGACGGCGAGCGCCTGAAAATACTGCGCGATTTTGGCGAAAGCATAAGTCTGCCTGGGCGCCAGCACGCCGAACACTCCGTAAAACACCGCGAGGAAAAACAGAACGAACAGCGCGCCCAGCCCATAGGAAAACATCACTTTCTTTCCGTCTCCCTTTTTATAACGGTAGGTACCCAGAAGGGGCAGGAAAAACGCCGTGTCGGAAAACTGTCCGAGGGTATGCAGAAATCCCGTTGCGGAGGATTTGGCGGGCGTGCCGAAAATGGGCATGATATTGCTGAAATCCGCCTGTCCCAAAGCCATGACCATCAGTCCGACGAAAGAGAGCAGAAAGAGGGGCATGGCGATATCCGCGCTCCGCCCGAAGGCCTTCAGATTTTTCGTGCAGATAAACGCGCTCAAAAAGAAGAAGGGCGTAAACACGTACATGTGGGGCGCGGTGTCGAAAAACGCCGTATAGACGAAGCGCTCGAGGTCCAATAGGGGCAGGAGACTGAAAAAGACAAAATACAGCGCATAGAGAATATAGATAATCCGCGCCGTGACATATCCGAAGGTGTCGCCTAAAAGCCGGAAAAAGCTTTTGTCTGTGCGCGAGGCGAGAAACATAATCACGGCCAGCACGGCGGCCTGGAGAAGATACTGCGCTAAAGCGGGCACCAGCAGATCGCCTTTGGCGAATTCTGCCAGCTGGGCAGGGGCGGACAAAAGCTTGGACACGGGGACGACAAACGCCACAAAAAAGCAGAGCTGACGTCCGTTGATGGCGGGGCGGTCTTGTTGAATGGGATGAATTGCGGGCATATCAGTCTTCTCCTTTTTCGTCGGCGGATTTCAGCCGCGTCTTATTGGGCGAGCGGAACAGCCTGGGACGCTGTTTCAGACTCTGCATGTTGTATTTGACGAGGGAGTCCCTCAAATCGTGCGCGACGAAAGGCGAGAACGGCGCGAGAAGCGGCATGCCGAAGGCGTCCGCGCTCAGGAGATAATAGATGATAAACGCGACCAGAAGGACGATTCCGAACGGGCCGATACTGCCCGCTACGATGAGAAAGAGCCATCGCAGAATACTCCCCGTTTCCGTAAAATTGGGGACGGTGTAGAGACAGATACCCGAAAAGGCCACGATGATGATCGCGGGCGTCGAGACGAACCCCGCGGACACCGCCGCCTCGCCCAGCACCAGCGCGCCGACGATGGACAGCGCCATGCCGACGTATTTCGGCATTCGGATGCTCGCTTCCTTCAATACCTCCAGCGTCAGCAGGACGAGAAACATTTCCAGGCTGGGAGAGAGGGGCAGTCCCTGTACGCTGCTGGCGATGTTCAGCATCAGCCCCAGCGGGATCAGCTGCATCTTGAAAAGCTGCGACGTCACATAAAACGCCGGCAGCAGGAGCGCGATGAGGATAGCCAGAAAGCGTATCGCACGGAAAATGGTCGCCATGAAAGGGGAGACGAAGTAGTCCTCGCTGCTCTGGAAGTCCTCCGTGAGGATAAAGGGAACGGTGAGCGCGATGGGGGAGCCGTCCACGAGAATCCCCACTCTGCCCTCGGCCATTTTCGCCGCGAGGATATCGGGCTTTTCCGTCGTCCCCACCTCGTGGAAAATCGAATGCTTCCGCGGCGCGATAAACGCGGCTACGTAGGAAGAATCGGGGATACAGTCGATGTCGATCTCCCCGATGCGCGCCGCAACCTCTTTTTTCACCTTTTCGTCGCAGATGCCGTCAAGATAACAGATCGCTATGTTCGTCTGCGAACGCTTTCCCGCCTTTTGCAGCTCAAATTTGAGATCGGGGGTCTTGAGGCGTTTTCTCAGCAGCGCCATATTGGTTTTGATGTCCTCGATAAAGCCTTCCCGCGGGCCCTTCACCGCGATATCCGTAGGCGGTTCCATTACCGCGCGGGTGGGCAGCAGCTTCGCTCCGACGATCAGACCTGTCTCCAAGCCATCGACGAGAAGGAGACTGTTGCCGTCCAGCACTTCGGCAAAGATGTTTTGCAGCTGCGTCTCTTCCTTCAGCTCGGGGAAGAGAAGGGTTTGTTTCACTTCTTCCAGGGTGAAGCCCTTTTCCTTGTTTTCGGGCGTAAGCTTGGAGAGCGGCCGCGCGGCGAGATCGCCGAGCAGCGCTTTATCCACCATGCCGTCGGTATAGACGATGGCGCATTCCGTGCCGTCTCCCGTCAGAAATTCATAGACGAGGATATCCTTCGCACTCAATACCGACTTGACGCCTTCGATATTGTCTTTCAATTTTTTTGTCAGTTTTTCCACATACCGAGTATGTTTCTTTTTTCGGGAAGTATGTATTTTTTTTCCTGCCCGTGACGCGGTTTTTTATAAAAAATCCGGGCGTTCGGAGCCCCCCCCGAACGCCCGAACTCTTGGCGGTTATCGCTGCTTTTCCAAAGCGGCCGCCCTGCCTCTCAGCTCCGCCGCGAAGCCGTCGAGCGCTTTTGCAAGCGCGGACAGCTTTTTTGCCAACGCGGACGCAAGCCTGCCGAAAAGTCCGAGAAGAAGAACGTCCGCCCCGAAGAGGCGGACGACGTTTGCAAACCGTATAGTTTTCATAATTTCTCCTCCCTTTTTTCCCGTCGCACGGACAGTATAGCACGGTTTGGGAAGAAGTCAAGCCCCCTCTGCCACTTTTTTTCGGAAATTTATCTGCCGAAGGAGGGGAGCTTTTTCAGCCGCGCTCTGATGCTTTTAATGCCCGCTTTCGCCGCGGCCGTGCCGCTGCCGCCGACGCTGTTTCTCGCGTCCGCCGAGGCCCGTGCCCGCACGAGAGAGAGAATATCTTCCCCGAAGGCTTCGCTGTGCGCCCGATATTCGTCCAAAGACAGCGTTTCCAGCGTCTTGCCCTTTTCGAGACAATAGCGCACGATTTTTCCCACGACGCCGTGCGCGGTGCGGAAGGGGACGCCCCGTTTGGCGAGGTAATCCGCCACGTCCGTGGCGCAGGTGAAATCCTCCGCCGCGGCTTGCTCCATGCGCTTTACGTCGAGCGTGATCGCCCCCAGCATCTCCGCATAGATGGACAGGCAGTCCTTCACCGTCTTTTCCGCGTCGAATACTCCCTCCTTATCCTCCTGCAAATCTTTGTTGTAGGCGAGGGGAACGCCCTTGATCGTCGTGAGAAGCGCCACGAGATCGCCATAGACCCTGCCCGTTTTGCCGCGCACGAGCTCCGAAATATCGGGATTTTTCTTTTGCGGCATGATCGAGGAACCCGTCGAATAGGCGTCGGGCATTTCCCAGAAGCCGAATTCCGTCGAGGTATATAAAATCGTGTCCTCGCAAAGCCTCGAAAGGTGAGCCATGACGAGCGAACAGCAGAAGAGGTACTCGGCGGCGAAATCGCGGTCGGAAACGGCGTCGAGGGAATTTTGGGACACCGAGGCGAAGCCGAGGAGAGAACGGGTGAGCTCGCGGTCGATGGGATAACTCGTCCCCGCCAGCGCGCCGCTGCCCAAAGGCATGACGTCGGCGCGCTTATAGGCGTCGGCGAAGCGGTCGGCGTCGCGCAGAAACATTTCCGCATAAGCGTTGAAATACTGCGCGCAGTTGATGGGCTGGGCCTTTCTCAAATGGGTATAGCCGGGCATGATATGGCGGACGTGTTTTTCGGAAAGCCCTACCAGGGTTGAGACGAGGTTTTTGAGCAAATCGAGAATTTCCCCTATCGAGCCGCGCACGTACAGGCGGAAATCGGTGGCGACCTGGTCGTTTCTGCTCCTGGCGGTATGCAGGCGTTTCCCCGCGTCTCCGACGCGGGAGACGAGCTCGTTTTCGACAAAGGAATGGATATCCTCCTGACCTTCGATCGTTAATTTTTCCGCTTCGATATCGGCGAGGATCCCTTTAAGCCCTTCGGCGATCGCCCGTCCGTCCGCTTCGGAAATAATGCCGCACCGCGCCAGCATTTCCGCGTGCGCAAGCGAGGCGGTAATGTCCGCCCGATAGAGCTTTTTGTCGAAAGAGAGAGATTCGTTGAACGCGTCCGCGTCCGCCGCCGTAGGCGCGGCAAACCTGCCTTCCCATAATTTCATGTTTTCCTTCTCCGTGTATGCGTTTGACTTGACTTTTTTACTTTATTGGGTTACAATAAGATAGAATTATTTTACTATTTTTTGAAGAATTTATCAAGTCTTTTTAAGGCGCAAAGCGAGGAAATATGATAATACTCGGGATCGACCCCGGAATTGCCACCATGGGCTACGGCGTGGTGGACAAGGATAAAAACGGAAACTGCCGCGCGATCGATTACGGCGTGGTGGTTACGCCCAAAGAGGAGACCCTGCCCGTGCGCCTCGCAATTCTCGAGGAGGGCGTCAATAAGATTATCGACAGGTTCGCCCCCGAGGAAGTCGCTTTGGAAGAATTGTTTTTCACCAAAAATATCACGACGGGCATCGCGGTGGCCCAGGCGAGGGGCGTTACCTTGCTCGCCTGCGTCAAAAAGTGCGGCAGGCTTTACGAATATACCCCCATGCAGATCAAACAGGCTCTGACGGGCTACGGCCGCGCCGACAAACAACAGATTCAGCAGGTGGTGACCTCCCTGCTCCGCTTAAAGAGCGTTCCGCGCCCCGACGACGCCGCCGACGCGCTGGCGATCGCGCTCTGCCATGCGTTTACCAGCAGATTCGGCGCATTGTTCTCCGTGGAAAACAGCACGCGCACCAAGGATAAAAACGCGGTGACGGGGAGCTATTTCAAATCGGCCATGGAGCTTGAAAAGAGCCGGAAGCGGCGCGGGCAGGATTGAGGAGACAAAATCTTAAGGACAGGGCTTTGACGGCTGCCGACGAAAGCAAGGAGACGGAAAAATGATCGCATATCTTAGGGGCAGGGTTTTGGCGACGACCGCCGAAACCGTAATCGTAGATGTAAACGGCGTGGGATACGAGGTGTATTGCTCGGGCAGCGCGTTCGGGAAGATCGGGAACGGCGACGTCGCCGAATTATATACCTATTTACAGGTGAAAGAGGACGGCATCACGCTGTTCGGATTTTCTTCCCCTAAGGAAAAGGAGCTGTTTCTCAAGCTGATTTCCGTTTCGGGCGTGGGGCCGAAAATGGGGATCGGCGTGCTGTCGGCAATGAACGCGGACGATTTCGCGGCCGCGGTGGCGACGGCGGACGTCAAGCGGCTGAGCACGGTGAAGGGGCTGGGAAAAAAGACGGCCGAAAAGATCGTCCTCGAGTTGCACGGCAAAATTTCCGCCGCCGAAATTATGAACGCGAACGGCGACGCGCCTTCCGCGGCCGCCGAAGCTACGGAAAACGGCAGACTTTCGCCTGCGGACGAGGACGCCGTGTCCGCGCTGACGGGCTTGGGGTTCAACCGCTCCGACAGCGTCCGCGCCGTGAAAAAAGCGCACGAGGCGGGCGCGAAAACGACGGAAGAGGTCATTATGAAGGCCCTTCAGTCGGGCGTATAAAGAGGCTTGTATAAATATAATACAGACTTGTGCAAGCCCCGCTACATACCCGATAAAACAACGGAGACAAGGAAATGTTCGAGGACGAAGACTACAATTCCGACGAGCTGATCGTCAGCACCAAAACCGAATACGACGCGGAGGAAAACGCGCTCCGTCCCAAGACCATGGCGGACTATGTCGGACAGGAGAAGGTAAAGGAAAATCTCGGCGTGTATATCGCCGCCGCCAAACAGCGGGGCGAGGCGCTCGACCACGTCCTTTTGTACGGCCCTCCCGGGCTGGGCAAAACCACGCTGGCGCATATCATCGCCAACGAAATGGGTGTGCAGATCAAGCTGACCAGCGGCCCCGCGATCGAGCGCTCGGGCGATCTCGCCGCCATCCTCACCAACCTCAACGAAGGGGACGTGCTGTTTATCGACGAGATACACCGCCTCAACCATTCGGTGGAGGAAATCCTCTATTCCGCCATGGAGGACTACGCTCTCGACATCATCGTGGGCAAGGGGCCGTCCGCGCGGAATATCCGTTTTTCTTTGAAAAAATTTACCCTGATCGGCGCGACGACGCGGGCGGGTATGCTCGCTTCGCCTTTGCGGGACAGGTTCGGCATCATCAACCGTCTGGAAATGTATTCTCCCGCGGAGCTGGAAAAAATCGTCTCCCATTCCGCCGCCGCGCTGAATATTACCATAGAGCGGGAGGCGGCGGCGGAGATCGCGCGCCGCAGCCGCGGTACGCCGCGTATCGCCAACCGATTACTCAAGCGGGTGCGGGACTTTTCCGCGGTAAAGGGCAACGACGCCGTGACGCTCGCCGACGCGCAGTTCGCCCTGGAACGGCTGGAGATCGATACGCTGGGGCTCGATCAGACGGACAGAAATCTGCTTCTGGCGCTTATCGAAAAATTCGGCGGCGGGCCTGCGGGGCTGGAGACGCTGGCCGCGACGATCAACGAGGACGTCAACACCATCGAGGACGTTTACGAGCCATACCTTTTGCAGCTGGGCTTTATCGCGCGCACGCCGCGCGGCCGCATCTGCCTTAAGGACGGCTACGCGCACATGGGTATAAAACCGGGCGAAAGGGCCAAGAAACAGATTTCCGTGTTCGATGCGGACGATTGATCCGCCGCAGGCGGGCGACGAGGGGAAAACGGGAGAAAGGACGGACCATGGAAGAAAAGATACGGTATAAAAAGAGCGATTTCGATTACGAGCTCCCCGAGGAACTCATTGCGCAGACCCCCGCCGAGCCGAGGGATTCGTCGCGGCTTCTCGTCTATGACAAAGAAAACAAGACGACGGAGGACAAAATATTCCGCGATATCGCCGATTATCTGAAGGCGGGCGACGTGCTGGTGGTGAACAACACCAAGGTGATTCCCGCGCGCCTGTATGCGCTGACCGAGCGGGGCGCCGTAGTGGAGGTGCTTCTCCTGAAGCGGTACGACATGACGAGCTGGGAGGTGCTGATGCGGCCCGGAAAAAAGGGCAGAATCGGGACGAAAATGAAAATCAACGACCGACTTTCCCTCACCGTCAGGGACGTGACGGAGACGGGGGAACGGATCGTCGAATTTTCCTTCGAGGGGGTATTCGAGGATATTCTGTCGGAAGCGGGCACCATGCCTCTGCCTCCGTATATCAAGGAAAAGCTTGCCGATCAAACCCGCTATAACACCGTATATAGCAAGGTGGACGGTTCGGCCGCCGCGCCTACCGCGGGCCTGCATTTTACGAAGGAATTGCTGGAAAAGCTCCGCGGTAAGGGCGTGGAGGTGGCCGAGGTGCTTCTGCATGTCGGGCTGGGCACCTTCCGCCCCGTCAGCGAGGAGATTATTACCGAGCATAAAATGCATTCGGAATATTATCTCGTGGAAGAACGGGCGGCGGAGATCATCAACCGCGCGAAAGCGGAGGGGCGGCGGGTGATCGCCGTGGGCACCACTTCGGTGCGGACGCTGGAGAGCGTGGCGGACGAGCGGGGATTTGTGCGGCCGTGCAGCGGCGATACGGAAATTTTTCTTTATCCGCCCTATAAAATGAAGTGCGTGGACGCGCTGATCACCAATTTTCACCTGCCCGAAAGCACCCTTATCATGCTGGTGGCGTGCATGACGGGACGGGAGGAAATTTTGAACGTATATAAATATGCCGTAGAGAAAAGGTACCGCTTTTTCAGCTTCGGCGACGCGATGTTTATTAAATAAAACCGCGCGGAAAACACTTACGGGAGGAAAAAATGAATAAGGGGCCTGTAAAGAGCAATCAGTCGGAAGAGGATTATCTCGAAAGCATTCTGCTTTTGAGCGGCAAAGTGCCCTTCGTGCATAGGATCGAGGTGGCCAAACGCATGGGGGTCTCGCAGGCCGCCGTCAACAAGGCGGTGAAGCTTTTGTGCGAAAGAAATTACGTCTATGAGGACGGCAAACACCTTTATCTCACCGAGGAGGGGAGAGAGTACGCTTCCGCAGTCTATGAAAAACATTGCATTATCCGCGAGTTTTTTATTCTGCACGGCGTTTCTCCCGCCGCGGCGGAGGAAGACGCGTGCAAAATGGAACATCTCATCGGCGGGGAGACTTTTGCCATGATGAAAAAGAGCGTCAAGGGAAAATAGGCGTCTTGAAAGTAAAAAACGGCAGGAAAAGCAAGCTCCGATAAGAATCAACGGCAGGGAAAAGCAAACGCCGATAAAAACGGAACGACGGCGGCGATGCGAAAGGGCGAGATAATCTCCCCGCCTTTTTTCATAAAAATTTTCGAAAAAATTATTAACTATGGTTAAAATTTCCTTGACAAGCGCATAAAATGATGCTATAATGACGATACAAAAATAAATTAACCACGGTTAAATATCTACGGCGAGCGCCGTTTTCTTTTATAAAAAGTATTTAACCTTGGTTAAAAAATGGAGGGTGCAAAAATGCCTTTGAGAATGGCGCCTTTGGGCGAAGAGGTGGAAATCAGGAGACTTGCCGCGGACGAGAAGGTGAAGAGGCATCTCGAAAATCTGGGGCTTGCGGTGGGGCAAAGGGTGACGGTGCTTTCCGCCGAAGGCGGGGCGGTGATCCTCAGGGTAAAAGACGGGCGCATGGCTCTTGACAGACAGATGTCCGCGGGAATATTTATCTGAAAGGCGCGGGCAGGGCAGTGACGAAACATAAACAACGTTAAAATTTATCCAAATAAGGAGATAAAATAATGACGAAACTTTTATCGGAATTCGGCGTCGGGGAAAGCGGGAAAATCCTTTCCGTAAACGGCGCCGGCGCAGTGAGGAGACGGCTGTTCGACATGGGCGTAACGCCGGGCGCGGACGTTTTGCTCCGTAAAAAAGCGCCGCTCGGCGATCCGCTGGAGATCACGATACGCGGCTATGAGCTCAGCCTGAGAAAGACGGAAGCCGCCTGCGTCGAGATGCTGTTTGAAGCGAGGAGGGCAAAGTAAGATGCTGAAATTTGCTTTGGCGGGCAATCCCAACTCGGGAAAGACTACTTTATTCAACGCTTTGACGGGCAGCAGCGCACACGTGGGAAACTGGCCCGGCGTCACCGTCGATAAGCGGGAGGGAATCTATAAAAAGGGAGCGCAGCCCGTCGATGTCGTCGATCTGCCCGGGATTTATTCCCTTTCGCCCTATACGCCCGAGGAGGTGATCGCGCGGAATTTTGTCCTCGACGAACGTCCCGACTGCGTCGTCAACATCGTCGATGCGACCAATCTCGAGCGCAATCTCTACCTCACCACGCAGCTGATGGAGCTGGATATCCCGCTTGTCGTGGCTTTGAACATGACGGACGTTTTGGAAAAGAGTGGCGAAAGGATAGACGCGAAGCTGCTGGAAAAGCGCATGGGCGTGCCCGTGGTGGAAATTTCCGCCCTCCGCGATAGAAATACCGATCTTTTGATGAAGCGGGCGATTGAGGCTGCGAAGCAAAAGCGCGAGGGGAGCAGCGTTTTGCGCGTTTCCCCGTTGGGGGCGGCAATCGCGCATGCGGAGGCGTTGCTTAGGGAAAAATCGATTTCCGCCCCCCTCTTCCATGCCGTGAAGCTGGTGGAAAAGGACGAGCTCGAGGTAAAAGCGCACCCCGCGGAAGCGGATAAGGCCGCCCGTTATCTCAAGGAAAACGACTGCGGCAAGGGAGCGTTTGGAAGCGATACGGAGGCGGAGATCGCAGACGCGCGCTATAAATACATATCCGAAAATTTTTCGCCCGCGCTGGCTCGGTCGGCAAAGCGCGCCGGCGGCAAAGCGACGGGGTCGGATAAGGCCGATCGGTTGCTTACCAACAAGTGGGCGGGGATTCCGCTGTTTCTTTTGATTCTGTTCGCTATCTTTCATTGTACTTTCTCGGAGGATTTCCTTTTTCTCGGCGCCGTTATCAAGCCCTTTGGAGCCTGGGCGGAGGAGATCGGCGGAACGACCGCCGGCGGCGTGTTCTTTACGGGCGGACTCAATTCGCCCGGCGTCATTCTGGCAAACGCCCTCGGGCTGCTCACCGATACCTTGACGGGGCTTGCTCAAAGCGGGCTGGAGGCCGCGAACGCGGCGCCCTGGGCCGTCAGCCTCGTCTGCGACGGAATTTTGGGCGGCCTGTTCTCCGTGCTTTCTTTCCTGCCGCAAATCCTCGTTTTGTTCCTCTTCTTCTCTATCCTCGAGGACAGTGGGTATATGGCGCGCGTTGCGTTTATTCTCGACCGCGTATTCCGCCGCTTCGGCGTCTCGGGCAGAGCGTTTATGCCCATGATTATGGGCTTCGGGTGTAGCGTCCCCGCGATGATTAATACCCGCACGCTCGCCGACCAAAGGGAACGCACGGCGACGATCCGCGTCATTCCCTTCTTTTCCTGCGGCGCGAAGCTGCCCATTCTCACGGCGATCGCGGGCGGTATCGTCATGAAGTTCGGAATCGGCAATGCCGACCTCATCACCTATTCGATGTATCTGCTCGGCATGGTTGCCGCAGTGGTCTGTCTGCTCGTCATGCGCAATACCACCATGAAGGGGGAAACGCCTCCCTTTATCATGGAGCTGCCCGCGTATCACGCGCCGCGCTTCCGTAACCTCATGCTCCACCTTTGGGATAAGGTGAAACATTTTGTCAAAAAGGCGTTTACCATTATCCTTGCCTCGACGATCGTCATCTGGTTTTTGTCTAAATTCGGCTGGGATTGGCACTATATCGGGGACGAAATGGACAGCTCTATTCTCGCTTCCCTCGGGAAGCTCATTCAGCCCCTGTTTACTCCGCTCGGCTTCGGCTCGCAGCTCAAGGCGTTCGGCTGGGTGTTCGCGGTGGCGGCCGTCACGGGCCTCATCGCCAAGGAAAACGTCATCGCCACTTTCTTTACCCTCGCCGTATGTATCGTTTCGGCAATCGACAACGGCACGATATCGGGCGTGGTGCTCGATCAGAGCATTCTCGATTTTATCCGCAACGCCGGAGAGGCAAGCGAGGACGGCGTATTTGAGGCGGTAGCCATGATCGAGGCGACGGGCATCACCGTGCCCGCGCTGCTCTCCTTCATCGCGTTTAATATGACGACGATCCCCTGCTTCGCGGCGGTGGCTACGGCGAAGGCCGAGCTTCCCAAGGGACAGCTGAAGTGGACGCTCCTGTTCTGGCTGGCCGCCTCCTACGTCGTTTCCGCGGCCGTATATACGATCGGCAGCTGGTGGTGGACGGCGTTTGTCTGGGCCGCCGCGGCTGCGATCGTTACGGCGGTGATCGTACTCAAGAATAAAACCGATAAAAAGTTTGCGGCCGAACAAGCCGCCGCATAACGCCGTGACGCGGATAAACGCAAGGAAATTTTCCGAAAAATTTTCCTGCGGCACGCTTTGGCCGAAAGCTTCTTCCGCTGCAATTGTGTATTTGTAATTTTGTCGGGCGGCGGGGGAGGCCGACGGCGAAAAAGGTCGGCGGCATACAAAAAGGAGGTTAACCCGTGAAAATTATTGAAATCATCATTCTCGTTGCGGCTGCGGCCATCGTCGCCGCGGTGATTGTGTGCGGAATTATCCGCAAAAAGAAAGGCAAAACGGGCTGTGACTGCGGCTGCTCCGGCTGTCCTTATCACGGCGCCTGTTCCTCGAAAAAGGCGGAAAAAACAGAAGACGGCTCTGTCGGCTCGGAAAAATAATCAAGCTTACTCCCTTACCGATTTATATAACTCAAGTTTCATTGACAAAAAAGTGGACCCGTATCTTCCCGTAGGGCGTCCGCTTTTTTGCGGCTTTTTTATTTGCGTTTTATTCGATTTTGTGATAAAATATAGTAGAATATTTAATTTTACAAATGGAGAGACAAAGAATGAAGCTGGTAAGAAGATTTTTTTCCTACTATAAGCCGCACCGACGTCTGTTTCTGATGGATCTCGTCTGCTCCTTCACCATTTCCATGTGCAACATGTTCTATCCCATGATCGCACGGAAGATCATGAACGATTACGCCCCCAACGGGGCGCTTCGGCTGTTGATCGTCTGGGCGATCGTTTTGGCTGCGATCTACGCCGTCAAGAGCATTTTGACCTTTGTCGTGGGATATTGGGGGCACGTGCTGGGCGTGCGGATACAGGGCGACATGCGGCGGGATCTGTTCCGCCATATCGAGACGATGCCCTTTTCCTTTTTTGACGAGCACAAGACGGGCAGCGTCATGTCGCGGATCATCAACGACCTGTTTGAGGTGTCGGAGCTTGCGCACCACGGTCCCGAGGACGTGTTCAACTCCTGTATTTCCATTATCGGCGCGCTGGTGATGCTGTGCACGATAAACGGCTGGCTGGCGCTGATCGTGCTGCTCTATATCCCGTTTATGCTGTTTTTCGCCGTCAAGGCGCGGGAGCGCATGAACAAGGCCTTTGAGGAATCGAGAAAAAAGGTGGCGGAGATCAACGCGGAAATCGAATCCTCCGTGTCGGGCGTGCGCATCACCAAGGCGTACAACGCCGAAAATACGGAGGAAAGGAAATTTGACGCCGTAAACGGGCGTTTCAAAAAAGCGCGGGCGGAATCCTACCGCGCGATGGGCATGTTTCAAGGGGGCATGTCTGCGTTTAACGATTTTTTATATCTGCTGGCGCTGGTGGCGGGCGGGCTGTTTTTGCTGTATAAAAAGATAGACGGGGCCGATTTTACGGCGTTTATCCTCTATATTACCATGCTGCTGACGCCCCTGCGCACGCTGGTGGCGCTGTTTGAGCAGATACAGGACGGCATGACGGGCTTCCGCCGCTTCTGCGAGTTGATGGATACCCCTTCGGAATATCAGCCCGAGCACCCCGTGGAGACCGAGCTGGACGGGGATATCGTCTTTGACGACGTGACGTTCGGCTATAAAAACAAAGAGGGGAACAGTACGGAGGTGCTCAAGGGCATTTCCTTTACGGTGAAAAAGGGACAGACCGTGGCGCTTGTCGGCTCGTCGGGGGGCGGAAAGACAACCGTTTGTCATCTGCTGCCCCGCTTCTATCTGCGCGACGGCGGCAGTATCACGATCGGCGGGACGGACATCAACGACGTTTCCGCGGCTACGTTGCGGGACAAAATCGCCGTGGTGGCGCAGGACGTATTTCTGTTTGCGGGAAGCATACGCGACAATATCATGTACGGCTCCGCCGACAAATCGGAGGCGGAAATGATCCTCGCCGCGAAGCGCGCCAACATTCACGACTACGTCATGAGCCTGCCGGGCGGTTACGATACCGAAGTGGGCGAGCGGGGCGTCAAGCTGTCGGGCGGACAGAAACAGCGTATTTCCATCGCGCGCGCCTTTTTGAAAAATCCGCCCGTGCTCATTCTCGACGAAGCGACTTCCGCGCTCGACAATATGACGGAGATGCAGATCCAAAGCTCGCTGGCGGAGCTGAGCAAGGGCAGGACGACTTTGGTGGTGGCGCACAGACTGTCCACCGTCAAAAACGCGGACGAAATCCTCGTGGTGACCGACGGGATTATCACGGAGCGAGGATCGCACGAGGAATTGGTGGAAAACGGCGGCTTGTATGCGGAGCTGTATCGTTATCAATTCAGGGAATAAGGAGGGGCCATGTATTCGGTGATGTTTGTTTGTCACGGCAATATCTGCCGTTCGCCCATGGCGGAATTTATCTTCAGGGACGCGGTGAAGAAAGCGGGGCGTACGGGAGAATTTTTTGTCGCCTCCTCCGCCGTTTCCGACGAGGAAATTTTCGGCGGGGTAGGCAATCCCGTCTATCCGCCCGCAAGGGCCGTACTGAAGGCGCACGGGATTTCGTGCGAGGGGAAGCGGGCCGCGCTTTTGCGCTTTTCCGACGCGGAAAAATACGATCTGTTTGCATGTATGGACGAGAGCAATCTGCGGTCGGCAAAGCGGATTCTCGGAGCGGCGGGTGCGGAAAAATGCAAAAAGCTGCTTTCCTTCGCGGGCGGCGGGGACGTCTCCGATCCGTGGTACACGCGGGATTTCGAGCGGGCGTACGAGGACATTTGCCGAGGAATAGAAGGCTTGCTGAAAACCTTGTGAAATCCTGTAAATGCCGTGTATATTTGTTTGTCGGGAATTTCCCGCATCTTTATAAATTATGTGGCTACAATACTTCTTCTTTCTATTTTTATAAGGTTTTTCAAACGATCGGGGTTATGCCCGCTTTTAATAATAATGCGTTAACTCCCCGCAGAGTAATTTATCGCTTATACCGCAATGCTTCGGGGTTTTGTTTTTGGCGCATTTATAAATATCGTATTTGCTCAGGAAAAGGATTTCTCCCATTTTAATATAACCTTATAACCTTTTCGGTTCGTTTTTTTCCTGAAACTGCAGACGGGGCAATCTGTTTCGCGTTTTTCTTTAATAATTTCAGTTGTGCCCCGATGTCTCCTTAAATTATTTTGACTTGACAATTGTTATTTCATATATATTCGATTCGATAGGTGAAGTCTGTTTTGAATCCGATAAAATTCGAGCTTCAAATTTAATCTTATAATTTCCTGCTTGTACTGCTCTAAATGTGTATTTAAGTTTTCCGCCGCCAATCCAATCGGAAATTTCTTGGTCTGAAATAAACTCAAGGGAAACATACTCGATTCCCGAGCTTGGACTAATTTCATAACTCCAAACATATGCGGTTCCGCTATATGATTTCATAGTAATGTCAAACGTACTATTCTCCGCTACATCGGATAAAGAATAACGTTTCCCTTTATTGCTTCCGCAAGCCATCAATGAAAATATCATAAACCATATTACTCCCCATAATATAATAATTTTGATTTTTCTTGATTTTATGTTCATTTCGTTCTCTCCGTTTGCATTTTAACTGTCCTGCGGCTTAACTATTTTTAAGTTCGGGTTCCCTAACGCAGGCTTTTTTCTATTATCGTTTTTAGCTTCATCCGTTTTTTGCTTTCCCTTGACTTTTATTTGCCGGCTTTTTGCTAAACGATTGGTTGCCGATTTTTGTGACATATCCGTTTTATTGCATAGGTTGGGATTATTTTTATCTTTGAACGCCGCTCGTCGTTTTTCAAAAAATCAATGCTTCTTTCTGCGGAAGACCGATCCGAAAAAGGCTTTGACCTTGTTCGGCTTTTTTTCGTCCGTTTCGTCCGCCGCGTCGTTTTCCGACGGCTCGGAGGGCGGTTCGGGGAGCTGTTCCGCTTTGAGACGCTCTTCCGCTTCCTCGCGCAGGCGTTTTTCTTCCTCGCTTTCGAGATATAAAGTAGTATCCTCGTCGAAAAATTTCGGCTCTTCCGTTTCGTCGTCCGTCTCGCTTTCCTCAAATACCTCCCGTTCGGGCGACAGCTCCGCTTCGGGTTTTCCCGTCAGCTTATTTTTGAAACGGGAAAGAAGGGAGGGCTTTTTTACGCTTTCTTCGGCAGACGTCAAAGCGGTTTCTGCGTCTGCGGCGGCGGGGAGCTGCGCATAATCGCGGCCGTCGGAAGGAAGCTCTTTTTCGGCGCGCCTTGTTTCCCGTTCCGTCGATTTCTGCTGCTTTTCCGCGGCGCGGAGAAGCCGGCTTTCGATACGGACGGACTGCTTTTCGTCCCGCTTCTGTTCCTTCGCAAGCTGCCTTGCGGCGCTTTTTTCCGCTTCGCGGCGGAGGCGTTCCTCTTCCTTTTTCTTTTTTTGCTCGGCGCGGTAGAGCTCCACCTTTTCTTTCAGCTTAAGCTGGTTTTTGGTCAGCTCCTTGGGCGGCGCCACTTCCTTGCCCGTCACTTTTTTGAAAAAATTTCCCACCGAACGCACGGGCTTTAACATATTGTCGAGGTCGGCTTCCAGCCCCTCGAGGATAAAATTGACGCGGTTGGTGAGAATCTTGATCAATACTTCGAAAATGATCTGGAGAATCCATCCGACGATCATCAAGGCCGCGAGAATGACGGAGACGGCGGAGACCCGTTCGACGGCGGTGCAGATACCGTAAACGGCTACGCCTAAAGTAAACAGCTTGATAAGACGTTTCGTCCACACATATACCGCGGTGCCCGTCTTTTTTACGTTTTTGCCCTCGGGAGTCTTGCCCGCGGAGGTCATCGTCAAAAAAAAGACGAAATAGGAGGTGGAAATCACCAAAAGCACGATATTCAGCGCGAGGATTCCCGTACCCACGATTAAGGTATAGATCAGATAAATTATGTAAATGATTTGTGTGGCGACGTTGCGTATGTAATCCGTTTTTTTGAGGTCGGACACCGTCTGCTTTATCGCCATTTTCGTGTAATCCAACATAAAAACAGCCTCTCCCGAAAGGGGGAAAATTTGAAACCCAACAGGAAATACCCGCCTTTCATCAATTTCATTATACACCAAACGCGCCGAAATTCAAACCAAATGAGAGAGGAAATTTTTTCTTTTTTGTCGGAAATCATGCTTTTTTCCTCTCCGAAGGGCGGCTTTTTGAGCGAAGCTCTGCGGGAAGCTTGATTTTTCGGCGGCGCTGTGGTACAATAAATAAAAATCGGTTGAACGAGGACAAACGCATGAAGAGGAAAAAACAGGCGGAGGAGGCGGCGGAAAGGGCGTTGATTCCCGCCGATCCCAAGGCCAAACGCTATGCGCGCGGCGCGCAGGGACAGGAGGACGCGACGGGGTTTGCGGATTCGATGTCCGACGCCTTTAAGCAAAGCAACGAAAAAAAATATTTCGCGCTCCTGATCGTGGCCGCGGTAATCATCGTCATTCTGCTGGTGGGGGCGCTGTCGGATATTTTGACGCTGTGCTTTAATATAAACCGCTGGTTCGGGTATGCCATGGTAGCGTTGACCGCGGTTTTGATTGCGCTGTTCGTCGTACGCCCCATCGTCAAAGTGGCGGGCGCGAGGTTTTTTATCACCGACGTCACTTCGGAAAAATGCGATATGGCGCGGCGGAGAAATTACCGCGCGCTAAAGGACATCGCCCGCGCGTTGGTCGATTACAATACTTCCCCGAGGTATGCAAAATTCCGCTACATGTCCGCGGAAAATACGGACAAGCTGCAAGCGGCGCTGGACGAGGGGGACAAGTCCTCGCTCAAGACGACGCTGAAACAGATCTATTCCACCGACGTGGCTTCCTGCGCCAATTCGCTGATCTGGAAGAGCGCGGGCAGGGCTTTTCTCACCACTTCCATCTCCCAAAACGATAAAATCGACGCGATTTCCGTGCTTTTGGTCAATCTTTCTCTCATCAAGCAGATTGTGGGAATTTACGGTTATCGTCCCTCGTTTGCCAAACTGTTTCGCGTATATGCGGCCGTCCTGCGCAATTCCCTGATCGCCTACGGCATGCAGAACGTCAACTGGTTCAACGTATTTGGAAAATTTTTCACGGGAATCGCCCGCAAGATTCCTTTTATCGATACGATCGTGGACAGCACCGTGCAGGGTACCGTGAGCGCGTTTATGACCGTGCTTGTGGGGTATAAAACCAAACGATACCTTTGCTCCGATTATAAAAAGCAGGAGAAGCTGGACGTGGATTTGAAGGACGCGGTTGACGTGGGCGACGACGAAGTGAAAATCGCTTCCGCCTGGGCAAAGGAAATTCAGCGGGAAAACGACGCGAAAGCCGCCGCGAAGTGATGGCTTCCGCCGAAAACGGAAAAACGGAAACTTTGTTTTTCAAAGTTGAGGCGGGAATTATCGCGTTAAATAACGCTGAATCGGGATATTGATAAAAAATTAGAGGGTATAAAGTTTATTTTCGAAAGTGAAACTTGAAAAAAACGAAATTAAAAAAAGTTATTTTTCGGATAGACGTTATTAAACGGTTTTTGTCGAAAAACGGGGGGAATTCGGTTGACTTTCACGACGTATTCCCCTATAATTTTTATAATATCCAAACGTTGAGCAAACAAACCTTTTAAGGAGCTATACATATGAATATCCCCGATATCTTTGGCGAAAACGTCTTTAACGATAAAGTGATGAGAAGCTCGCTTCCCAAGGAAGTGTATAAATCGCTGCGAAAGACGATCGACGCGGGCGAGCCTATCGACATGTCCATCGCGGACACGGTTGCCAACGCCATGAAGGACTGGGCCGTGAGCAAGGGCGCCACCCACTACACGCATTGGTTTCAGCCGCTCACCAATCTGACCGCGGAAAAGCACGACAGCTTTATCGAGCCGAGCGGCGGCGACGTGGTGATTATGCAGCTGACGGGAAAATCGTTGATTGTGGGCGAGCCGGACGCTTCCTCCTTTCCCACGGGGGGCTCGAGAGCCACCTGCGCCGCGAGGGGCTACACCGCCTGGGACCCCACGTCGCCCGCGTTCGTCAAGGAGGGCACCCTCTATATCCCCACCGTTTTTGTGTCCTATACGGGAGAAACGCTGGATAAAAAAGCGCCTCTGCTCAAATCCATGACCGCGCTCGACCGCGCTACAAAACGCATTTTGAAGCTGTTCGGGATCGATTGCAAAAAGGTGTCCACCACGGTGGGTCCCGAACAGGAGTATTTTCTTGTAGATAGGAAAATTTTCGACGAGCGGGAGGATCTCGTGCTGACGGGCAGGACGCTGTTCGGTGCGCCCGCGCCCCGCGGCCAGGAGCTGGAGGATCATTATTTCGGCATGCTTAAGCCGCGTATTGCGGCGTATATGCACGATCTGGACGAAACCCTGTGGGCGTACGGGATACTCGCCAAAACAAAACACAACGAGGTGGCGCCCGCCCAGCACGAGCTTGCGCCCGTATTCAATACCACCAATATTTCGGTGGATCAAAATCAGCTGACGATGGAGATTATGAAAAAGGTGGCCTGGAAACACGGCATGGCCTGTCTGCTTCACGAAAAGCCCTTCGAGGGGATAAACGGCTCGGGCAAGCACAACAATTGGTCGCTTTCCACGCAGTCGGGGATCAACTTGCTCGATCCCGGGGACCATCCCGAAGGAAATACCCGTTTCATGTTGATTCTGGCGTGCATTATCGCGGCGGTGGATAGATATCAGGGGATTTTGCGCGCGTGCGTCGCTTCCGCCGGCAACGACCACCGTCTCGGCGCCGACGAAGCGCCTCCCGCGATCATTTCCGTATATCTCGGCGATCAGCTGGGCGCGTTGGTGGACAGCATCGTCAACGGCAAGGATTATGTGCCCTCCGCAGTCGTCAAAGGCTCGATCGGGGTGCCCGAATCGCCTATTTTTCCCATCGATTCCACCGACCGGAACCGCACTTCGCCCTTTGCTTTTACGGGGAATAAATTCGAGTTCCGCATGCTGGGTTCGTCGGCTTCCGTCGCCGACCCCAATATCGTACTGAATACGATTGTCGCGGAGACTTTCTCGGAGGCGGCCGACAAGCTGGAAGGCTCGGAGAATTTCGTAAAGGACTGCAAGGCTTATACGGCCAAGCTGCTGAAAGCGCATTACCGCGTCATTTTCAACTACAACGGTTACGGCCCCGAATGGGAACCCGAAGCGGAGCGCAGGGGACTTCTCAACAATAAGAGCACCGCCGACGCCGTTCCCGAATTTTTCAAACAGGAAAACATAGACGTATTTGTAAAGCAGGGCGTATATACCAAGTCGGAGGCCCTCGCGCGGGCGAACATTCAGCTGGAAAATTACGTAAAGACCATTTTGATCGAGGCGCGGACGATGCTGGATATGGCGAAAAAGCAGATTTATCCCGCCGTGTCGGCCTACGTCGGCAAGCTGTGCGGCAGTCTTGCGGCGAAAAAAGCGGTGGCCGCGGATTTGCCCTGTAGGTCGGAAACGGCGCTCGTCAAAACCCTGTCTGCGGCAAACGACGCCATGATGGCGGCTGTGAACAAGCTGGAAGGGGATATAAAGGATATCCCCGAAGGGGTGAAAGAGGCCTCGCAGCGCATGGCGCACGTCGTCGTGCCCGACATGGAGGAGATCCGCAGGCTTGCGGACGAAATGGAAACGCTGTGCGCCAAGGAATATTGGCCTTTCCCGACCTATACCGAATTGCTGTTCGGTATCGTTTGATAAAAGTTAAAAGAGAAAAGCGGAAAAACGCGCAGCCAACGGGAGAAAAGGCAAAGGAAACGCCGTGAAACGAAGCAAAAAAGCGAACTCAAAACGAGTTCGCTTTTTTTGTTGACGGAGGGGCTTTTATGCCTCGGGATTTTCGGGCGTTTCGATTAAATCGAAATATTTTTTCCACGTGGTCGAATACCTGTCGTCCCATATAATACTTGTAATTTCCGAATATAATTTTTTTACGGGCTTTTCATACCAATTTCCTTCGGCGTCAAACATTTTTATTTTGACAAAGTTTTTTCCGGTTTTTTCGATAAGGCCTATGATAAATTCCTCGTTATAGGCGTCCTCGACAATGATAAACTTATCGAGTTTTTTCAACGAATGGAAAATCGTCTGCCAGGAAGAAATATCCACGTCGGGGCAAACGACTGCGTTTGTCACCCCGATCATTTCGTTGATATGGGCACACAAATCGTCTCTTATCTTCAATTTTTTCAAATCGGAAATTTTTCTGATCTGATAACCGTCGGTGATGAAATCGTCTTCTTCCTGTCCCAAAAGAAATTTGTCGTTGACGCTGTGCACATAGAAATAAAAGTAATTTATATCGTACTTAAAATAACATCGGCAAAGAAGGTTTGTTCCGATACAGTCGTTTAACGTTTTTATTTTTTCTTCTTTTTTCATGATTTATATTCCGTTTTTAATAAAACATGCGCGGCATTTTGCCGCGCATGTGGTTTTGTTTCTTTAGGATAAGGGCGCGTATCCGTCGGCGTAGGGTGCCTCGGGACGGGGAGCCGTTTTCTTTTTCGTGAGAACGCGGCAGACGATATTCTGGATAAGTCCGACTACCGCAAACACCATTGCGGTGATCAGGGCGCCCGATACGCCTGCGGTATAGCTTACGTCTTTGACGGAAGACATCGTTTCGTTGACTAGTACGGTATAAGCGACGGTGAGCGCCAGAAGCGCGCCGACGAGACACAATCCGACGATCGTACAGGTAAGGCCGGGGGCGCGGTCGCTGCCGACAGCCTTGATATTATCCGCAATGGACAGCGCCATGGTGACGATCACGGCGACGCAGATGACTACGAGAACGGGACCGAGGATAGCCAAAACGGTTTCCATTCCCTCGAGGTTGCCCAACACGCCCATGGCGGAGGGCGCAAGCGCCTGTTCCATTAAAATGCCGTAAGTTCCGTGGCCCCACGAACTAAAGGCATGGGGGATATACGTTTCCGCGGCGCCCAAAAGGGAGGGATCCGCTTCGAGCGCTTTAATCATATTCCAGGAGTCCGCCAAAAGGGAGGCGTTGTAACCGCCGCGGAAGGTCGAATAAGAGGTATTCACCGCCGTGTATTCGCATGCCACCCTTATCAGGGAGGAACAGGAGAGGCAGAGGACGACGACTGCCAGCGCCGCGCCCACGCCCGCCGAAATGTAGCGGGGAAGCTTTGCGAGCGTCAGGCGGCATTCGCCCGCGGCGATACGATAGCCGATTTCTGCCGCGAGAGCGAGAATGGCGAATACGAGGAACGCGACGAGTCCCGCGCCCAAAGAGCCTTCAAGCATCATTTTGGCCGTAAATCCCAGCGCCAGCGCCGAGGCAAGGGACAGCCCCGCAAGCGCAAAGGGCGCCTTCGGCTTTTTCCTGCCCGTCAGCGTATAGATGAAATCGACGAGCGCCGCGATGAAGAACGCGAAGCTTACGCCTATGTAAATAAAGGACATCGCCGCCATCACCCAAAGCTGCATGGTGACCGCGGGCGTCAGCTCCACCGTTTCCTTTCCCGACATAAATTTGAGGACGTTATAATCTTCTATCTTATCCGCGATGATATCCACGACGCGCATGAGGTCGGATACGGAAGAGCTTCCGCCTTTTATTATTTCGTCGAGCAGAGCCTGGTCTTTTTTGGAAAGATTCTCAAACACATACGAAGCGAAGTTTTTGACGATAGCCTCCTCCGATTCGGGATCGATGCGCAGAAACGCGCCTTGGATCAAGTCGAGGGAAGAGACATCGACGGAGATGATTTCTATTCCGTTCATGTCCAGGTCGGAAAGAATGTCCTCGGGCGCGCTCACGCGGGAAACGCTCATGAAAGACATGATGAACATGACCAGCGAAAAGACGAGGATCAGGCTCGCGCGGCAGATATCCAAAATCCGTACCAACAGACGGCGGGTATCTTTTTTCTCCTTCGGGGCCTTGACGGGCGCGCTCTGCGGTGCGGAAATGCCCGCCGCAGAGGGATTTGCATAAGGATTTGCGCGCAGAGTTGAAGGGTTTGCGCAGGTTAAGGGCGCGCCGCAGCCTTCGCAGAATTTGTTTCCGCCCTCGTTTACCGCGCCGCATTTGGGGCACTCGAGCTTGCCATCAACCCGTGCGCCGCAGGAGGGACAATAGATCTCTTCCTCCTCCATCGAGAGGGCGCCGTTACATTTCGGACAGTGTTTTTCGAGATCTTTGCCGCACTTGACGCAAAAATGCGCGGTATCCTTGTTTTCAAAATCGCAATAGTGACATTTTTTCATGATTTTCTCTCCATAGCTTTTCCTTTTTCAGGTATTAAAAACCGTTTTTATTATACGACGAAAAAGTAGGTTTGTCAATACTTTTATAAAAATCTTTTTCAAAAATCCGACGGGTATCGGCGGCTGCGAAATAAGGCTTTAGGACAAAAGAAAAAAGCGATCGGAAAGGATCGCTTTCGTGATGAAAAAAGGGAACGGATTATTCCGCCGGATTGAACATGTCCTTTGCCACGCCGCAGAGCGGACATTCGAAATCTTCGGGGACATTTTCCCATTTCGTGCCGGGGGCGATGCCCTTTTCGGGACAGCCCTGTTCTTCGTCGTATTCCCAGCCGCAGACCGAGCAGACGTATTTCATAATTGTTACCTCCGAATTTGAAATTTTATTTCTTTTATTTTGCGCGAGGGAAAAGAAAACTATCCTTTTGCGCCGACGTATTTATTATATGCGCTTTTACTATTTTGTCAATAGATTTTGGGAAAAATTTTCCTGAAAAATTTTTTTTCGGCGTTTTTGTTGACAAGCGGGAAAAATGAGGGCTATAATAGGGGCATGAAAGAGAATTACGACAAAAAAATGACGGAGCTTTTGAAAGATCTGCCCAAGGGAACGCCTCTGCTTTTGCACAGTTGCTGCGCGCCCTGTTCGTCGGCCTGCCTCGAAACGCTGAAGGAGCATTTTCAGCTGACCGTATTTTATTATAATCCGAATATCGGGGACGAGGCGGAGTATCTGAAGCGCAAGGCGGAGCAGATACGCTTTTTGAAAGAGACGGGCTGGGCAAAGCTTCTCGACTGCGATCACGACGCGGCCGCGTTTATCGGGATCGTCCGAGGCCTGGAAGGAGAACCCGAGCGGGGCAGGCGCTGTTACCGTTGCTACAAGCTGCGGCTGGACGCCGCGGCGGAAGCGGCGAAGAAAAACGGCTTTCAATGGTTTTGCACCACCCTCACCCTCAGCCCGTATAAAAACGCCGAGTGGCTGAACGAGCTTGGACAGGCGGCGGGCGAACGCTTCGGCGTGCATTTTTTGCCCTCCGATTTCAAAAAGAGGGGCGGGTATTACCGTTCGCTGGAGTTGTCGCAAAGCTATGGGCTGTACCGACAGGATTTCTGCGGGTGCGTCTATTCGAAGGCGGAAACGGAAAAGCGGAAGCGGGAAAAAAGTCTTATTTCGGAATAAAGTTTTTTCGGCTTTTGCCCCTGCCGCGGACGGTATTTTTCGGGGATTCATATGCCCCGCGGCTCACGTGACACAATCCGACACTCGCAATAGGTCGTATTTTGCCGCATGCGGGTCGGGGCATATGCGGGGAGAGCGCGAGGGGACAAAGCTTCCCCTTTTTCGTCAAAAAACCGCGTTCTGAAAAAAGGCGGAAGGAAATGAGCCGAAAATGAAATAGAAAGAGGACGGGACAGAGGGCAGGACGGGGCGGAAAAGAAAAAAGGGACGGACGTCCCGCTACGTCGATGCGGAGAATTTTTTGGCAGGACGAGGTTGAAAAGGAAGGAGGGCGGACGGGGACAAGGCGAAGAAAAAACAAAAAAACGACAAAAGAAAATCCGACCGCTTTTTACGGCCGGATATTTTTTTGCGAAAATTTTTATAAATCGAATAAATTGAAGATTTCCCCGTCTTTGCCGAGATCCTTCCACAGCATTTTTCCCTTTTCCAAAACGAGATAGGAATGGGGGGTATTTTCTTTGGGCAGGGCAACGGAACCGCAGTTTGCGTACAAGATTCCGCCCGAAAGCTCTCTGACGCAGGGGACGTGCGTGTGTCCGTTGAGCAGAATATCGCCCGCGCACAGGGGCGGCGGGTCGGCCTCGCCCGCGAGGTGTCCGTGCGTGGCGTAGATCGTCCGTCCCGCCGAAAACAGCAGGGCGTAATCCGCAAGGACAGGAAACTCCAAAACCATCTGATCCACTTCGCTGTCGCAATTGCCGCGGACGCAAAGAAGCCTTTCCTTCAACGGGTTGAGCATGGCGAAAACCTCTTTTGGCGCGTAACCCTCGGGCAGCTCGTTTCTCGGGCCGTGGTAGAGGATATCACCCAAAAGCAGAAGCTTGACGGGCTTTTCCCGTCCGAATGCCTCCAAAAGCTTTTCGCACCAATGCGCCGAGCCGTGAATGTCCGACGCAATCATAATTTTTTCCTGTTCAGACATGAATATTCTCCTTTTCCCGCTCCCGAAGGAGCGCGGCAATCGTTTTAAGTACCCCGTATTCGGCATTGGACGGCACCACCCCGGCGGCCGCGGCTCTGACGGGCGGATAGGCGTTTTCGACGGCGCGGGAATGCGTGCAGGCCCTTAAAAGCCCCAGATCGTTCATGTGGTCTCCGAAGGCCATACATTCGTCGGGCGCAAGGCCGAGCCGCTTTTGTATCTCCTTTACCGCTTCGCCCTTGTCTGCCGTCGCGGCGGAAATATCGCACCAATGCTCGCCCGAAAGCGTGAGCTTTAAGCCCTCCAAAAAGGGCGGCAATACCTTCATGCCCTGTTCCTGCGCGGAACGGGCGTTATAGACGGAAATTTTGCATACGGGTTCCCGTTCGATCGCCTCGTCGAGGCTTTGCAGCTCTATACAGTTGGAATAGGGGCCTCTCGCTCGGGTACGGAAAGGCTCCTCCTTGTTTTCTATGTAAGCGTTGTCCGCTCCGCAAAGGATGGGAAACAGACCATCCGTCCGCCTGACGGCGTCGAGAATGCCCTTGATGGGGGCGGCGGGCAGGACGTTGAGACAGAGCGTTTTGTCGCCCTGCCGCACGAGCGCGCCGTTTTCGCAGATGAAAATTGTCTTTTCCCAGACGGGAAAGAACAGCTTTTTCAGGTTGGCGTACTGCCTGCCGCTGGCGGGAGCGAAAAGAATGCCGCACTCCGAAAGGCGCGCGACTAAAGGAAAAATTTCGTTGGGGAGGACGCCCCGCGGATCGAGCAGGGTGCCGTCCAGGTCGGTGGCGATAAATTTGATCATACAAAATCCACTGCGGCGTTTGCCGCGTACCCGCATGTGCGGGAGGGGACATACGTCCCTTATTTGAGAGACGGCCCGCCTCCCAAGGCTTGAAAAACAAATTTCACGGCGATAAGAGGCGCATTCCGCTTCCCAAGGCTTAAAAAATAAATTTGACGACGTCGATTTCCTCGGGCAGGGGAACCCCCTCCGCCGTGAGAGCGGCGTATTTTTTCAGCAGCTCGGGCAGTTTTTCCTCGGGAAAATTGGCATAGGCGAATTCGGAAAAATTCACCGCCTTGTTGGCCAGAATGTTGATGGCGGTAGAGACAAATTCGCGGCTTTCGGTGATTCCCTTGACGGTGACGTTGTTTTTGAGCGCGTTTTCGAGATTGACCGCAAGGGGCTTTCCCGTCATCGCGCAATAGGCGACGTACGCCTCCCGCGCGACGAGCGAAAAGACGGTGGAGGGCTCGCTCTTGTTGGAAAAGGCGAGATAGACCGCCGCGTCCGCAAGCTTGCCGCCCGTCACCTGAAGGATATGCTCCTTCAGCGTATCGTCGTTGGGATACGTATAATAGATGCCGCTCTTTTTGGCGCGGGCCAGACGTTCGGCGTTGTTGTCCGCCAGAATGGGCACCGCGCGGTGATAGATGAGGATCTGGCAGAGCACGTTTCCGTAGAGTCCCCCGCCCACGACGAGGATATGCTGGCCGACGGACACGTGCATTTCATCTACCACGCGCTCCGCCATGGCCACGGCGTCGATGAGAAAGGCCGCCTCGTCAGAGACGGAAGCGGGAAGCACGTACGCCTCGTCGGCGCCCGCGGCGACAAAATCGCGGTAAAAGCCGTTTGCCGTTTCTCCCGCGAAGCGCAGCCCGTCGGGAGCGCACTCGTCCTCCGTGACGCCCGCAAGATAAACGCGGTCGCCCTTTTTCATGTACGAATCCTCGGCCGCCTCCGTCACCTGCCCGATGGCGAATCTGCCGGGAACGACGGGGTATTTCACCCGCGTGGCGCCCGAATAGACCGCCACATCCGCTTCGGAGAGGAGCGCCTTGGTGATTTTGACCTTTACCTTGTCTTCGGTGAGTTCGAGGTCCGGCGCGTCGGCGCGCTGTAAATTGTTGGGGGAGTTTAATTGCCAAACTTTCATGAATACCGCTTACTTCCTTGCTTTTTACCGCTTAACAGAGCGGCGGAAACTTTTCTCAAAATCAGTATAACGCATTTCGGGCAATTTTGCAACTATTTTTTGCAAATTCACACAAAAACAGTTGACGGCCGAAAAAAAAAGCGTTATAATGGGAAAGCATCTGAAATGGAAAGCACACGAAACAGCGAGGTGATAAGAATGAAAGCTGATATACATCCCAAATATCACGAAGTAACAGTAGTCTGTGCGTGCGGAGCTACCTTCAAGACGGGCACCACCAAAGAGGGGGACGTCATGAAAGTGGATATTTGCAGCAATTGCCATCCTTTCTTCACGGGCAAGCAGAAGCTGGTGGATACCGGTGGACGTATCGATAAGTTCAAGAAAAGATACGGTATGTAAAGGAAGAAACGAAACGGGCTTTAAGGTGTCTTTTCATCTTAAGGCCCTTTTTTTTGAACCGTGCGCACGCGGCGCGCGGGGCACGGCTACGGACGTATAAAGCATGAAAAAGAAAAAAAACCTTAAAAAAACTTATACTTATATCGGCGGTCAGGCGGTAATGGAAGGGGTGATGATGCGCGGCAGACAGGCGATGGCCACCGCCGTGCGCGACCCCGAAGGCAATATTCAGATAGAGGCGCAGCGTATTCTGCCGCCCGAAAAAAAGAGCCGTTTTTCCCGTCTGCCCTTTGTGCGCGGGATTTTTAACTTCGTCTCCTCGCTGGTCGTCGGCAACCGCGTGCTTATGCGCAGCGCCGAAGTGGCGGAGGGGGAGGCCGAACAGCCCTCGAAGGCGGAAAAATGGCTGGCGGAAAAGCATAAAATCAACCTCAACGGACTGCTCAACGGCGTGGCGACCGTGCTGGGAATCGCGCTGGCGATCGTCATTTTCGTGCTTTTGCCGCAGTGGCTGACGGGGCTGACGAAGTTTAAGACCACGGGCCTCGAGGGGTTGTGGTTCAACCTCATCGAGGGCGCGATCCGCATCGCCGTCTTTGTCCTGTATATCCTCCTGATGTCGGTGTCCAAAACCCTCCGCCGCGTGTTTATGTATCACGGTGCGGAGCATAAGACGATCACCTGCTACGAGAGCGGGAAGCCTCTGACGGTGGAAAACGTGCGCGGCTGCTCCCGCGTGCACGACCGCTGCGGCACCACCTTTTTGTTTCTCGTCATGGTGGTGAGCATCCTTGTCTTTTCCCTCGCCAACGCGGCGGCGGGGACCTTTATCTATACGGGAAACAAGACGCTGGATTTCTTTATCCGCATGGCCTTCAAATTGCTGATGCTGCCGATCGTCGCGGGCGTTTCCTATGAAATTTTGAAAGCGCTGGCAAAGACGAAAAATAAGTTTTTCCTCGTTTTCAAGGCCCCCGGCCTGCTCCTTCAGCGGATTACGACGAGGGAACCCGACGACGGAATGATGGAGTGCGCCATCGCCGCCTTTGAAAAGGTGGTGGTCATGGACGCCGATCCGTCCGTTCCCGAAACGGTGTTCGCCACCTCGTGCAAGATGACGGAGCTTCTGGGAAACACCAAAAAACGTTTTCGCGACAACGAAATCGACGAGGAGGAGGCGGAGTGGATTTTTTCCATTCTCATGGATATTCCCAAGAGCGCGATCAATAACGAGGAGCGCATCTTGAAGGTGAGCCAGGCGAAGGAAATTCTGCGCGTGGCGGACGAACGTCTGACGGGGCGGCCGCTGTGGTATATCATCGGGGACGCGGATTTTTACGGCTATAAAATCAAGGTGGACGAAAGAGTGCTGATCCCCCGCCCCGAGACGGAGGAACTCGCCCAACAGGTGATTTCCGCGGCGGAGGAGGGAGACAATATTCTCGACCTTTGCACGGGCAGCGGCGCGATTGCGATTTCCGTTTATAAGGAGCTGGAAAAGAGCCGCCGCAAGGTGACGGTCACCGCGTCGGATGTCAGCGCCGAGGCTTTGGAGCTCGCAAAGGAAAACGCGGAGGCGAACGAGGCGAATATAAATTTCATTCAGTCCGATCTCTTTGCCCGCATACGCGGCAGATACAACATTATCGTCAGCAACCCGCCCTATATCCCCTCGAAGGAGATCGACGCGCTTCAGCGGGAAGTGAGGGATTTTGAACCGCGTTCCGCGCTGGACGGCGGAGCGGACGGGCTGGATTTTTACCGCCGCATCGCGCTGGACGCAACCAAATACCTCGCGCGCGGGGGCATGCTGATCATGGAAGTGGGCGCGGGCGAAGCCGAGGACGTCGTGAAATTGTTCAAATACTGCGATTATGCGATGATCCTCAAGGATATGCAGGGCGTGGACAGATTTGTAAAAATCGTCGTCTGACCCTATGAAAATAGAAATATGTTAAAGAGACTCGACGACATTTTGAAACGGTATCAATATCTGTCGGCACAGCTTGCCGACCCCGAAACGATTGCGGACATGGGGGCGTGGCAGAAGTATTCCAAGGAGCAGGCCGACCTTAAGGACGCGGCGGAAAAATACCTCGAATACCTCTCCTGCGAGAAGGAAATGAAAGAAGCCTTCGCGGGCGCGGAAACCGAGGAGGACGCGGAAATGCGCCGCCTTTTTTCCGACGAGGGATACGCCTGCAAGGAGCGGCTGGGAAAACTTGAAGAGGAATTGAAAATTCTGCTTCTGCCCAAGGACAAAAACGACGAGAGGAGCTGTATCCTCGAGATCCGCGCGGGCGCGGGCGGGGAGGAAGCGGCGCTTTTTGCCGCGGAGCTTTGCCGCATGTATCAGAATTACTGCGCCGCGCACCGTCTTAAGACCGAGGCGCTGGACGTCAGCGAAACCGAGCTTGGCGGCGTCAAGGAAGCGGTCTATAACGTTTCGGGAAAGGGCGCGTATAAGCGGCTGAAGTACGAAAGCGGCGTTCACCGCGTACAGCGCGTGCCAGAGACGGAGACGCAGGGGCGCATCCATACCTCTACGGCGACCGTGGCCGTGCTGCCCGAGGCGGAGGACGTGGAGGTGGAGATCAACGACAAGGATATCCGCATCGACATTTTCCATTCGGGCGGGGCGGGCGGACAAAACGTCAACAAGGTCGCCTCCGCGGTGCGGATTACGCATTTCCCGACGGGAATCGTCGTCACCTGTCAGGACGAGCGCTCGCAGCTGAAAAACAAAGAGCGCGCTTTCAAGGTTCTGCGCTCGAGACTGTACGATTACTATAACGGCAGAAGCGCGAAGGAACGGACGGAAAACCGCCGCAGTCTCGTGGGGACGGGCGACAGGAGCGAACGCATCCGCACCTACAACTTCCCGCAGAGCCGCGTCACCGATCACCGTATCGGGGTAAGCCAATATAATCTGGACGCTTTCATCATGGGAGACATCGACTCGATGGTGGAGGCGCTGACGCTGGCCGACCGCGAGGCGCTTCTCGCAAGCGAAACCGACAGGGAGAATTGATCTCCCTGTCGGTTCTTTTTATAAATTTTAATTTTTTATCCCGAGGATATAGGCGGGATCAAGCTCCAAAATTTCACAAAGATTTGCAAACGTATCGAGGGAGGGCAACGCGCGCCCCGAAAGATATTGCTGTACGCTTTGTTGCTTGATTCCCAATGCCTGTGCAATTTCCGTCTGGGATTTTCCGCTCGCCGTAATCTCTTCCTGCGGTATCATTTTAATCCTTTTTATTTAGTGGCGTTAAATTCACGGGGTTATTCTATCTCGAGTAATTCGTCTGCCGATACGTGGAAGATAAAACATAATTTCCTTATGTCTTCCACCCCGGGCTCCGATAGCCCCTGTTCCCAGCTCGCAACGCCCGTCGGCGATTTATGCAAAAGAAAAGCAAGTTCTTTTTGCGTTAAACCGTTTAGTTTTCTTAATTCTTTAATTTTACAGCCTATTTCCTGTTTCATAGTTTTATTTTACTATTAACTACTAAAAATTAGTTGACAATACTAAATTTTAGTAGTAGAATGTTGTAAATACTAAAAATTAGTACAATAGCAGTTAAGGAGAAAAAGCTATGAAAACACAAAAAACGAGTGAGAAAGAGCCGTTTTACGATTTTATCGATATGGAAACCGTCGCATTTCTCATGAAAAAGAATCGCTGGGACGTAAAATATATGGCCGAAAAGGTAGGGGTTACGCCCGCCACCTTCCGTCGCTGGCTGAAAAGTACAAGTCAAGGATATCTTTCGGCCGACGCGGTTGTAAAAATCGCTTGGGCGCTGAAAACTACAATTTTTACTGTTTTATCTTATAATTGTAAAATCGTTCGGGGTAAGGAAAAGGCGCAAATTCCTAAAGAGAAATAAAAAATTTTGTCATAAACCGCCTTTGTAAAGTTGCTTTTTTTCGGGAAAGCGAGTAAAATAGAGAAATAGAATATTACGCCCTCAAAAAATCGAAAAAATAATTTATTCGGAGATAAATCGTATGAACAAAAGAATCGCTTCGAGAATGTCCGTCATCGCTCCGTCGCTGACGCTCGCTATTACGGCGAAGGCGAAGGCCATGAAGGCCGCGGGGGAACCCGTCGTCTCCTTCGGCGCGGGCGAGCCCGATTTCAATACCCCCGCCCATATCATCGACGCCGCAAAAGCCGCGCTCGACAAAGGGTACACAAAATATACGCCTTCCTCGGGGCTGCTTCCTTTAAGAAAGGCGATCTGCGATAAATTCCGCCGCGATAACGGCCTCGACTACGACCCGTCGCAGGTGATCGTCTCCGACGGCGCGAAGCATTCGATTTTCAACGCCTGCTTCGCCGTGCTGGAGGAAGGGGACGAGGTGATTATTCCCGCGCCCTATTGGCTGACCTATCCCGAAGTGGTGAAGGTGTGCGGCGGCGTTCCCGTTTACATAGAGGGCAAACGGGAAAATAAATTCAAATTTACCCCCGAACAGCTGAAAAAAGCAATAACGCCCAAAACGAAAATGCTGATTTTCAATTCTCCCTCCAACCCCGCGGGCACCGTCTATACGGAGGACGAGGTACGGGCGATTGCAAAGGTTTGCGAGGAGGCGGAAATTTTCGTTCTTTCCGACGAGATTTACGAAAAACTTTGCTATAACGGCGTGAAGTCCTTTTCCATCGCGGCCTGCTCCGAAAAAATGAAGGATCTGACGATTACGGTTAACGGCGTCTCCAAAACGTACGCCATGACGGGCTGGCGTATCGGCTATCTCGCCGCGCCCAAGGACGTCGCCAAGGCGATCGATTCCTTTCAGAGCCACGCCACCTCCAACGCCTGCTCGATTGCGCAGTATGCGGCGATCGAGGCCCTCTCTTCGCCCGAAAGCGAGATTGAGGGAATGGTGAGCGTATTCGCCGCGCGGCGGAAAAAAATGCTGGAGACGATCGCGAAGATCGACGGGCTTTCCGCCGTGGAGCCCGACGGCGCGTTTTACGTGATGCTGGCGGTAAACGGGATTTACGGCAAACGCTATGCGGGCAAGACGATCGACGGATCGATTTCTTTCTCGGACGCGCTTCTGGAGGCGGAAAAAGTGGCGACGGTGCCCGGCGTATCCTTCGGCGCGGACGACTGCGTGAGGCTTTCCTATTCGCTCTCTTTGGAAGATATCGAGGAAGGGCTGGGACGGATCGCCCGTTTTGTGGCCGCGCTCGAATAAAATTTTCGAAAACGGGCAATAATCGAAAGGCTTTTCGCACGGAAAAAACGGGCAATTTCGGCGCAATAAAAAAATTTTTGAGAAAAAACAAAAAATTTTTCGAAAAGGTCTTGAAATTAACACGAAAACTTGGTAGAATATAATAAACCGAAAAACTTTCGGAAAATATATTCTCATCATCAAAAAATTCGGGAGGATTTTATATGATCAAAGTAATCTACGGCGCTAAAGGCACGGGCAAGACCAAACAGATGATCGATGCGGCAAATGCGGCGGTCGCTACGGCGAAAGGACACCTTATATTCGTCACCGATACCAAACGCGGCATGTACGATCTCGCGCGCGAGATCAGGTTTATCGATGTCACCGATTTCGACGTCGCGGGGGAAGCGGCGCTGTGCGGCTTCATCAAGGGCGTTATCGCGGGCAATCACGACAACGAGTACGTATATATCGACGGCGTCATGCGCATCGCGGGCAAACCCGCCGCGGAGCTTGCGGGATTTTTCTATATGCTCGATAAGGTTGCGGACCAAAACGGCCTCACCGTTACGGTTTCCGTTTCCGCCGCGAAAGAAGATCTTCCCGATTTTATAAAGAAATATCTTTGACGCGGCCCGTCGGGGCTTCCGCAAAAGAGCTTTTCAGCGGGCGAATGCCGGACGGTGGTTCCGTCCGGTTTTTCATTAAACGAAATCAATTTATGAAAACAATAAGAAATTTGGTAAGCATAATACTTAGCGTATTCTTGGCTGTCGGGACGGGAATTCTGTTTTCGGGCTGTGCAGATTCGGAAAAAGATTTAACGATATTGGTTTACAACAAAACCGATAACAGGTTAATTGCCAAATTCCCTCCCGATATAGACAAATTGGAATATTCTATTTGTTATAGCGGCGAAGAGATTTTTTTACGTATAAGGTATCGCTTGGCTGACAGTGAAGTTATTCACGATCAATATGAATCACCGACTTCAAGTGATTGGTTCGATTCAGTTTGGCTGTATGAAGATAATGACGGGAACCAAGATGGAGGGATAAGATCTATCAAAGATAAAGGCAGATACCATATTTCAATTCATTCTTTTACAGGATGTGAAATTTGGAATCCCAGATCAGTAGAATTAATAATGCATGTTATATAAGGAAAAAATTTACAGTTCAGAAATATAGAGAGGTAAAACAATGTATTTTGTCAGTACAAGAGGAGACGAAAAAGCGACGGGCGCCGAGGCGATCGTACGGGGGCTCGCGGGAGACGGCGGGCTTTTCGTGCCCGAAACTTTTCCCGAAGTTTCCCTCGGGGAGATAGAACAACTCGTCGGCATGAGCTATCCCGAACGCGCCGCGTTCGTTATCGGAAAGTATTTGGGCGAACTGGGAGAGGATTTCCTCGCCGAAGCCTGCAAAAAAGCGTATTCTTCCTTTGAGGGCAGCGATCCCGCCCCCCTTGTGAGGATAGACGAGGGGCTTTACATCCTCGAGCTGTTCCACGGCCCTACCTGCGCGTTTAAGGACATGGCGCTCACCCTGCTTCCCCATTTGCTGAAAAGGAGCTGCGAACTGACGGGCGTCAAGGAGGATGTTCTCATTCTGGCCGCGACGAGCGGGGATACGGGCAAGGCGGCGCTCGAAGGCTTTAAGGACGTCGCGGGCACGAAAGTGGCGGTGCTCTATCCCGACGAGGGCGTGTCCAAAATGCAGCGGCTGCAGATGTGCACGCAGGACGGAAACAACGTTTTCGTCGCGGGCGTCAAGGGCAATTTCGACGACTGCCAGCGCGCGGTGAAAAAGTTGTTCGCCTCGTCCGATTTCAACGCCGCGCTTAAGGAAAAGGGCGTTTTGCTCTCCAGCGCCAACTCGATCAATTTCGGCCGTCTCGTGCCGCAGATCGCCTATTATTTTTCGGCCTACGCCGACCTCGTTTCCTCGGAACAGATCGCTCCGGGCGACGAAGTGGATTTTTCCGTGCCGACGGGCAATTTCGGGGATATTCTCGCGGGCTGGTACGCGAAAAAGATGGGCCTGCCCGTTCGTAAATTGGTTTGCGCGTCCAACCGCAACCGCGTACTTACCGAATTTTTCGCAAAGGGCGTTTACGACGCCAAACGGACGTTTTACCGCACCATGTCCCCGTCCATGGATATCCTCGTCTCCTCCAACCTCGAGCGTCTGCTGTTTGAGGTCAGCGGCCGCAACGCGGCGCTTACGGCGGAGCGCATGAAGTCGCTTTCCGAAAGGGGGAGCTACGAGATATCGGGCGCGGAACTCGGGCTTTTGGAGGAGGATTTCTTCGCCGCCTACGCGGGCGAGGACGAAACCGTGGAGGCGATGTACGAGATCTTCGAGGAATACGGCTATCCCATGGATACGCATACGGGCGTGGCGATGTACGCCGCCGATTTCTTCCGCGAAAAGCGCGGCGACAAGGATACGACGCCCGTCGTCGTGCTCTCCACCGCCAATCCCTATAAATTTCCGCAGGACGTGCTGTACGCCCTTTCGGGCAACGACGTCAAGGACAGCTTCAAGGGCATTAAACGCCTCAATCTCCTGACGGCCATGAAACCGCCCAAATGTCTGCTCGAACTTAGGTATAAGCCCGTCCGTTTCAAGCAGTCCCTGCCCGCAGATGAGAAAAAATTGTGCGCGGAAATCGTCAGATTCGTGGGAGGGGAGATCGCGCCCGTCCCCGTCGCTCCGAAAAAATAAAAAAGGGTTTCCCGTGAAACTTCTCCGAAGCTCCGCGGGCCTTTTTTGTTAAATTGGTGATAAATTCCGTTATTTATTGTGAAGTGCGCTTTTAGGGTTTGCTTTTTATCAAAAGTCGTGTTATAATAAAAGCGGAAATGCGGAAGCACGAAGTATTTATCGGCATTTCCGCGCCTTATTCAAACATTGCGTAAGCGATGTTATAATAAAAGCGGAAATGCGGAAGCACGAAGTATTTACGGGTATTTCCGCGCCTTATTCAAATATAAAGACAGTTATGTTATAATGGTATAAAAGCGGCGCAAAGTGTGGAAAAATCCGCCGCGGGGAGCTTATGTTCGGTTATATTCGTACGGATACGCCATATTTATATATCAAGGATCAAATGCTCTACAGGGCGATGTACTGCGGCGTATGCAAGGGAATATCCGCCTCCTGCGGGCAGTGCGCGCGCATGGGGCTTACCTACGACGTCACTTTTTTTTCCGTGATTCTGCACAACATCGCGGGGGAGGACGTTACCGTCGAGAAACAGCACTGTCTTACGCACGTGCTTCGGAAAAAGCCGATGGCCTGCGTCGATGACATGACGAAAAAGCTGGGCGCGCTGAATACGGCGCTGGTGTATTACAAATACACGGACGACATCAAGGACGGCGACAGGGGACGGGGCAAACGGCTGTGGTTTGTAAGCGGACACAAGCGGGCCGCAAGGGAATACCCCGAAATCGAGCGGATCGTGCGGGACAATCTCGCGGCGCAGGAGAAAACGGAAAAGGCGGGCGCGGACAGCCTGGACAGGGCGGCGGACGCCTCGGCCAATATGATCGCGGAAATCAGCGATTATCTCCTCGGGGATAAAAAGACCCCCTTTACCCACAATCTCTTTTATGCCGTGGGAAAGTGGATTTATCTCATCGACGCGCTGGACGATTACGACAAGGACAAAAAGAAGGGCGCATACAATCCCTTCGTGCTGGCGTTTAAGTGCGAGGACAAATGCGAGCTGATGCGGCGGCGGAAAGAGGAAGTGGAATTTGCCTTCCATTCGCTGTTTTTCGATATCAGGGAAAATTTGTCAAAGATAAAATTTCATTTTAATCGGGATTTGTCGGATAATATATTATTGCGGGGGCTTCCCGCCGAAACCGAACGGATCATGCGTTCCGCCCCGTGCAAAGCGTGCAGGGACGCGCCGCCGCAGACCGCGCGGCAGGCGAAAAAGGAAAACAAGTGACGGGATTTTTCGGGCGGAAGCCGCGGAAAAAGGAAAGGAGACATTTTTTTAAGACATGAACAGGGAATATTACGACCTTCTCGGCTTAAACGAGGACGCGACGGACGAAGAGATCAAAGAGCGCTACGGCGAGCTGAAAAAGAAATACAACGAGGACCGCTGGCTGGACGGCGAAGCGGGCAACGAGGCCGCGCGCATGCTCAACAAGCTGGATACGGCCTATACGGAAATTATGTCGGCGCGGCGCGAGCAGTCGAAAAATACGGAGGGCAAGGACGCCTTTCAGGAAATCGCGGATCTTTTGAAAAGCGACAAGCTCTCCGAGGCGCAGTCCCGTCTCGACGAGTTTAACGAGCGCGGCGCCGAGTGGCACTATCTTCAGGCGGTGGTGTTCTATAAGAAAAATTGGTCGAACGAGAGCAAAAAGCAGCTGGAAATCGCCATGCAGATGGATCCGAACAATCGGAAATATCAGGAGGCTTACGGCAAGCTGAACGCGAAAAACGACTATGCGAAGCAGGCCGCAAAGGCGGAGGATCCCTATGCGGGCGGCAACGGCCAGCCCGTAAATCCCGACGCCGATCAGATGGGCGGCAACGTCTGTTCCAACTGCATCTCCTGCTGCTATACCTACCTTTGCGTGGACTGTCTGTTCAGTCTCTGCTGCGGTTGCAGGTAAGGGAAGCTTTCCCGAAAAATGAAGAAGATTTCAGCCTATGAAATAGCGCTTTCCGCCGTGTCCTGCGCGATTGCCGCAATCGCTCTGACGGTGGGGACGCTCTATACCCCTCTGCTGTTTACGGGGTATCTCTTCGCGGGGTTCGCCCTCATGATCCCGCTCGCCAAAAATTGCTGGTGGGGGGACGTCTTGGCCTTTATCGGGGCGAGCCTCATCGCCCTCATGTTCAACGGGTTCAATTTTTTTGACACCCTTCCCTTTATCATGTTTTTCGGGCTGCACCCGCTGGTCAACGCTTTGCAGCTGAAGTTTAAGGTTAAACGCTGGATCGCTGCGCCCGTAAAAGCCGTCTGGTTCGACGCCTCGATGTATTTCGTCTGGCGGGTGGTGACGGGCATGGCTGCGCCCTTCGGCTGGGAGTGGGTGAGTCGGTATATCATTCCCATTCTCCTCATCGGCGGTACGGCGTTTTTCTTTCTCTACGACTATATGATTTTCAAGTGCCAGGTTTCCGTCAATCAGATTATCGGGCGGATCATCAGAAAATGACGGACGGGGCTTGGGCTCCGTAAGCTTCGGAAAGGATAGAAAGGAGGTTCGAAAAAAGGATTTATGACAGAAAAAAATCAAATCGTTTGTGCCGTGACGGAAGGTTTGGGCAGCAACGGAGAAGGCATTATCAGGCACGAAGGAGTCACTTTTTTCGTGCCTTATTGTTTGCCGGGGGAAAAGGTCCGATTCCGCGTTTTGAAAGTAAAGGATAAAATCGGTTACGGCAAGGCGGAGGAAATTTTGACGCCCGCCGAGGAACGGGTGCGGCCGAAATGTCCCGTTTTTACCCGCTGCGGCGGCTGCCAGCTTCAGCACCTGCAATATCGGGCGCAGCTGCGGTTTAAGGGAAATATCGTCAGGGAGGCCCTGCGCAAAATCGCGGGGATTTCTTTCGACGTGCCCGCGGCGGTTAAAAGCGACTTTCCTTACGGTTACCGAAATAAATTGCAGATGCCCGTCGGCATGGATAAGGACGGAAACAACGTAATCGGGTTTTATGCCGAACGCAGCCATCGGATTATTCCCGTGGAAAACTGCGCCATTCATCCCGAATGGGCGGAAAAGGTGATCGCGCTTTTGAAGCGTTATATGAAAGAATGTGCAATAAAGGGGTACGACGAGGAAAAAGGAACGGGAAGCCTGAGGCATATCGTCGTGCGCGAGATCGGCGGAAAGTTTATCGTCACGTTGGTTTCGGCCGTGAAAAGCCTGCCTAACCTGACCTATTTTATCGAGCTGCTTTCCACCGTGCTGGGTACGTTTACCCTCTGGCTGAACATCAACGACAAGGATACCAACGTCGTGTTCGGCGAAAAGTTCGAGCTGATTTTCGGCCCGGGATTTTTTGAGGCGGAGGAGCGGGGAATTTGTTACGAAGCGGGGCCCGCGACGTTTATGCAGGTAAATGCCGACGTGCGCGGAAAGCTCTATGACGCCGTTTTGGCGGCGATTGCGGAAAACGGGGACGAGGTGGTCGTCGATGCCTATTCGGGCGGGGGCTGCTCACCGCGATGTTTGCGAAGGCGTGCAGGCGCGTTTATGGGATCGAGCTGGAAGAGGAGGCCGTGCGCTGTGCGGACGAATTGAAGAGGAAAAATGGACTCGAAAATATGACGAATATCTGCGGGTATGTGGAGGAAAAGCTGGAAGATGTGCTCGAAAAGGAAAAGGGGGAGCGGCTGCGGCTGGTGCTCGACCCGCCGCGCGCGGGGATCGCGCGAAGCGTTTTGAAAGCCATTCTCGCTTCGGACATACCCGAAATCGCCGTGATCAGCTGTAATCCGGCCACTTTGGCGCGCGACGTGGGGATACTGACGGGAGGTTTAATCGAAAAGGACGGGGAGCTCGTCAAAAATCCCGATTTCCAAGGGACGGAGGAAGGGTTGAACGGGTATTACCGTATCCGTTCCGTTCAGCCGTTTGATATGTTTCCGCAGACGAAGCACGTGGAGACGTTGGTCGTCTGACGAGAAAATAAAGAAGAATAGGAGCTGCCGAAATGAAAGTTTTATCTATCGGAAACAGTTTTTCTCAGGATGCGCAAAGATATCTGCACCGTCTTGCAAAGCATGAAGGCGTAGAATTGAAAACGGTAAATCTCTATATAGGCGGTTGTTCTTTGCAACGCCATTATATCAATATGCTTGACGATAATGCCGCTTATGATTTCGAGTTTAACGGCGAACAAACAGGAATAAAGGTCTCTATCAGACAAGCGCTTGCAAGCGATGACTGGGAGTTTATCACTTTGCAGCAGGCAAGTCATTTCAGCGGGAAATATGAAACATATTTGCCATACCTCGAAGAGCTGGCAAAGTTTGTCAGAAAGTATTGTCCTCATTCAAAAATATTGATGCATCAAACATGGGCGTATGAAAACGGAAGCGAAAAGCTGAAAGGCTTATCGGAATTTTCAAACTCCGAAGAAATGCTTTCCGCCATTTGCGAGTCTTATTCCAAAGCGGCTCGGGCGATAGAGGCGTACGGCGTTATTCCCTGTGGGGTTGCGATGATGAACGCTGAGAAAATGGGTATCAAAATGATACATAGAGATACTTTTCATGCGTCTTATGGGGCGGGCAGATATCTGTTGGCGCTTTGTTGGTTCAAGACTCTCACGGGCAAGGATATTTCCGATAACGCCTTTCATGAGTTCGATATGCCTGTAACCGAGCAAGAAAGAGAAATAGTGATTAAAGCGGTGAATTCTGTATTTGAGTAATGCATAAATATGCCCTTTTGCAGCCTTGCTTCACATCGATAGGTTGGTTTGCCGAGAGAAAGGGGGAGCGTTTAACCGTAAAACGAGGAAGAAGGAATGAAAGAACTCAACGTTACCAACGGTTTATATTTTAACGATTTTTTTGAAAAAACATATTTAACGAAAGGAATTCCCTTCAACGAGGCGTTTATGACTGGGACGGTGTGCGGAGAACTTTTCGGAAAAGAATTTTGTGCGCGTCGCGCGTCGGCGTTAGGCGTTTCTGTCGATGAATACCTGCGGAAAACAGAAGCGTTTCTTAAAGAAGGGGAGCGTTTTGACGAATACGGCAAAATTAATCTTTGGTTTGGCGCCGATACGTTTTGTCAGATCAATTTGCTGGTTATTTTGGCTTTTTTAGAGACAAGGAAGTTTGTCGGAAAACTTGTATTGCATACGATTGACGACGAAACGTTTAAGGAGATTGAGCCGCCCCGAGAGATAAGCTTGGGGGGATTTTATCCGTTGTATCGAAAGGTTTTGATAGAGCGCGTAGAAGCAGACTGCTTTGACGCGGTTATGAAAAGAGCGATAGAATTGTATTTCGATTATCTTTCTCCGTACGGCAAATTGGCGGAGCTCGTAAAAGAGAACAGGGGGCGCGGAAGAAAGGAAGTGATGATAAAATTGCTTTTAAGCTCCCGCGAGTATGGTTTAAGCGATTGGCAGGCGGGGGAACTGATCGATGAATACGGCGGGGAGCAACGGAGCGGCGGCGCATAATTTCCTTTGAAATGTGGATACTGTTCCATATGGAAAACGTAATTAAAGTTTTGGTATTTTCATTGTCGTCGTTTGCGTTTCTTTTTCTCGTGACGAAAATTCTCGGCAAGAAACAGATCGCGGAATTGAGCTTTATCGATTATGTGCTGGGGATTTCCATCGGTTCGATTGCGGCCGAATGGAGCACGGAAACGGAACAGCCCTTTTATCACTATATCATTGCGCTGACAATTTACGGCGCGTTGAGCCTCATACTCGATCTTTTGGAGCGTAAGCAGCCTTTCCGCAAATTTTTGAAAGGGGAGGAGCTGACGATCATCGAGGACGGCGAATTTAATTATGAAAATCTCAAAAAGTCCAAGCTCGACGTCGAGGACGTACTCGGTATGGCGCGCGAAAAAAATATTTTCGATATAGAGGATATCGCGTACGCCTTGTTTGAAACGACGGGAAAATTGAGCATTCTCCCCAAGAGCGCCAAACGCCCGACCGTGATCGAGGATATCGACGTGAAAGAGGCGCCCGCCTCGCTGACTGATTACGTTGTCATCAACGGAAAACCGCAGTATCAGGTGATCCGCGAGCTGAAAATGACGGTGGAGACCGTTTTCGAAAAGCTGGATATCAAATCCAAACGGGACTTAAACAATATTTTGGTCGCCTCTTACGATACGGAAAAAAAAGATTTTCTCGTTCATCGAAAATAAGGGGCAGGTTATTTTACGACGGAGAAAAAGTATGGTGGAATACGGCGAATCGGAGCTTGACCATATCACGGGTCGCGATCCCGTGATGAAGGCCCTCGCGGAGCGTTTCGGATATCTCGAAAAGGGTATGACGGAGGACGTATTCGTCGCGCTGGTGGAGAGTATCGTAGGACAGATGCTGTCGAATAAAGCCGCGGGTACGCTTTGCGGGCGGCTGAAAAATATCGTGGGGGAATTTCCCCCCCCCCCGACGCACTGGCGGCGCATTCGGCGGAGGAGATAAAAAGCTGCGGGATTTCGCGGCGCAAAGCGGAGTGCATCCTTGCCTTGGCGCAGGATACGTTGGAGGGGAAGTATGACTTCTCGTCGTTGGAAACGCTGTCCGACGAAAAAGTGATAGAGTTTCTTACCCAGATCAAGGGGGTGGGCCGCTGGACTGCCGAAATGATCGCGGAATTTTCACTCGGCAGAAAAAACGTCTTCAGCGAAACGGACGTGGCTCTGCGCAACGGCATTATGCAGGCGCACGGATATAAGACGTTGAGCAAGCGTCGGTTTGCGGCTTTGAAAAAGAAATATTCTCCCTACTGCTCCGTCGCGTCGCTCTATTATTACGAGCTTAACGACGTTCTGCGCGGTTCCGCTTCGGAAAAACAATAAAAATACATAACGTTCCGACCCGCGAGGGTCGGGACGTTTTTTTCGTATAAAGGAAAATTTCGGCGGGGTGAAGGCGGGGCCTCTCGTCCGGGACGTTTTGAAATTTTTTGAGGATTTTGTCCGCGGCGCTTGCAAACGCGCTCCGCGCATGATATAATGAAAAGGCGAAAATACAAAGGAGAAAACGATGAGTGAATTGAGAAAAATCCCCAACGTGGGGAAAGCGACAGAGGCAGATCTGATCGCCATGGGCTATACCACGATAGAGTCGCTGCGCGGCGCCGACCCTCAACGGCTTTACGAACAGGAATGCGCCCTGCGCGGGCAGACGATCGACCGCTGTCAGCTCTATCTTTACCGCGCGGTGGTCTATTGGGTGAATACGCCCTCTCCCGACCCCGAAAAGAGCAAATGGTGGTATTGGAAGGACGAATATCTCGAGCCTGCCCCCTGCGGGGTTCTCTGCTCGGAATGTAGCTATTTCCCCGTGGACTGCAAGGGCTGTCGGACGATAGAGGGAAAGGTTTTCTGGCTGCAATATACGGGCGGGAGCGTTTGTAATATTTACGATTGCTGCGTGCGGAAGGGGAAACGCCGCGATTGCGGAGGGTGCGAAAAGCTTCCCTGTCCGCATTACGATCTGAAGGACCCGACGATTTCCGACGAGGAGAACGAGGCGGGCCGAAAAAGAAATATAGAAAGGCTGAAAGCCCGGGAGGAAAAACGCTGATGCCGGAATTTCCCGAAGTATCCGCCATGGCCCGACAGCTGACGGAAACCGTCTCGGGGAGCGCAGTTGCAGACGTGCGGCCGCCGACCAAGCTGCATAAATTCTGCTGGTTTGGCGGCGCGCCCGCAGAATACGGGGACAAGCTGCGCGGCTGCAAAATCGCGGGCGCGGAGGGCTTCGGGCTTTTTGTCGAGCTTCTGTTTGATAACGGCCTCGGGCTTTGCTTCAACGACGGGGTCAACGTGCGGCTCGTCGGGAAAAAGGACGCGCCGAAGGAATATCAACTGCTTCTTTTGCTGGAGGACGGGCGGGCGCTCGCGTTTACGGTGGCGATGTACGGCGGGATCGTTCTGCACGGCAAGGAATATGACGAGCCGTATTATCTGAAAAGCCGAAACGCGGTGCCGCCGTCGGCGCCCGGACTTGCCGCGTATTTTGAGGCGGCTTTCAACGCCTGCAAACCAAGCTTAAGCGTCAAGGCCTTTCTGGCGGCGGAACAGCGTTTCCCCGGGCTGGGCAACGGCGTATTGCAGGATATTCTGTTTGCCGCGGGAATTCACCCGAAGCGCAAAGCGAGGTCTTTGAGCAAGGCGGAAAAGGAAAAATTGCTCGGCTGTGTGATATCGGTGCCGGAGGAGATGACGGCTCGCGGGGGCAGGGATACCGAAAAGGACCTGTTCGGCCGCGCGGGCGGCTATGCGACGAAGCTGTCGAAAAATACGCTCGGGAAAGGCTGTCCGCGCTGCGGCGGCCCGATTACCAAGGAGGCGTATCTCGGCGGGGCGGTGTATTACTGCCCGCATTGTCAGCCGTTGACGGCCGCTGAAAATACGCCGCTTCTCGAAACGGAACGGCTGATCCTGCGTAAATTTACGCCCGACGATGCGGAGGCTCTGCTGGAGCTTTTGCGCGATGAGGAAACAAACGCCTTTCTTCCCTGGTTTCCGCTTAAAACGATGGCGGAGGCCGAACGCTTTCTCAAGGAAAGATTTCTCGATTGGTACGCCGCTCCGTCGGCGTACCGCTATGCCGTTTGTCTGAAATCGGGCGGCGGCCCCATCGGTTATGTATGGCTGAGCGACGACGAAAGCCACGATTTCGGCTACGGTTTGAAAAGAGAGCTTTGGGGAAAGGGAATCGTTACGGAAGCGGCGCTCGCGGCAGTTGAAATTCTGAAAAGGGCGGGACTGAAATACATCACCGCCACGCACGACTTAAATAACCCCGCCGGCGGAAGGGTAATGCAAAAGCTGGGTATGACCTATCGTTATTCTTACGTCGAGCAGTGGCAGCCGAAAGATATTTCCGTTACGTTTCGAATGTATCAGCTCAATTTGGACGGAATGGACGGCCGCGTCTATATGGGGTATTGGAATAAATATAAAAATCACTTTAAGGAGGTAGTTCTATGAATAGTTTTGTTTACGACATTCCCACAAAGGTATATTTCGGCTCCGACCAGCTGGGGCATCTGGGCGACGAGCTCAAACGCTTCGGCAACAGGGTACTGCTCACCTACGGCGGCGGCTCTATCAAAAAGACGGGGCTTTACGACCGCGTGACGGCGGAAATCCGCAGGGCGGGGCTGGAGCTTTTCGAGCTTTCGGGTATCGAGCCGAACCCGAGAGTGGATTCCGTGCGCAAGGGTGCGGAGCTCTGCCGCAGGGAAAAGATAGACGTGCTTCTGGCCGTAGGCGGCGGTTCGGTCATCGACGCGACGAAATTTATCGGCGCGGGGACGTTTTACGACGGCGACCCGTGGGAGCTTTCCACGGGTAAAGGGGAAATCAAAGCGTGCCTGCCCATCGTCACCGTGCTGACGCTTTCGGCGACGGGTTCGGAAATGGATATGGGCGGCGTTATTTCCAACCCCGAAACAAAGGACAAGCTGGGGCGGCTGGATCCGCACATGCTGCCGAAAGTTTCCTTTCTCGACCCTGTCAATACCTACACGGTAAGCGCGTATCAGACCGCCTGCGGCTCGGCGGATATCCTGTCTCATCTGTTCGAGGTCTATTTCAATATGCAACCCGATCTGTATATGCTGGATTGCTTCATGGAAGGGCTGATGAAAACGGTGATCAGATACACGCCCGTCGCAATCGAAAAACCCGACGATTACGAGGCCCGCGCCAATCTGATGTGGGCGTCGTCGTGGGCGATCAACGGCTTTGTCAACGGCGGAAAGGAACAGGAGTGGACGTGTCACCCCATCGAGCACGAAGTGTCGGCCATCTACGACATCACGCACGGGCTGGGGCTGGCGATTATCACGCCGCGCTGGATGGAATATTGTCTCGACGAAACCACCGTATCCAAATACCGTCAATTCGCCGTCAACGTATTCGGTATAGACGAAAACGAGCCTCCCATGTCTGCGGCGAAAGCGGCGATCGCAAAATTGTCCGACTTTCTGTTCGGCACGCTGGGATTAAAGAGCACATTTTCCGCTTTGGGGATAGACGATTCTAATTTTGCGCTCATGGCTAGGAAGGCCTGCGAAGGGAAAGCGATTCACGGCTTCAAGACGCTGACTCCCGACGACGTGGAAAAGATTTTGAGAATGTGTCTCTGATGTCTTTTTGCATAAATGTTTAAGATAAATGTCTATAAAGTATAAAAATCCCTTTTGTAAAAGTATATTTAGTAGTTTATAATTATTTAATAGTTGAGAATAATTGATATATAAAAAGAATAAACTTTCAAAAATAGTAGCTTGGAGGGGTTGACAAAACGTAAAAAAAGTGTTATAATAAAACCGTAAATGCGGGGACATGAAGTGCCTGTGATATTTTTGCGTACGGGCGAAATGCGAGGTGCGCGGCGCGAAACGAACGGTTGCGGGCATTTTTGCGCGCGGTTGGGACGTAGGCTGCGCGGAGGAAAATAATCGGTTGCGGGCGTTTTTTGCACATAAACGGAAGGTAAGCTCCGCAGCGTTGCAATATCGGTCGAACGGGGGCAGATGGGCGCGAAGAAAAAAGCGAGCGCCCATTTTGTCGCCTCAAACGGGGCGAAGCCATACAAGAAACCGGAGACGGAAAGGAGGAATGCTAAAATGAAAATTACCGAAAAGCTTTTCGACAAAAACGGAAAGGGAATAAAAATCCTCTGTATCGGTCTGCTTTTGTCCGTCACGCTCATTTGGGGGTACGGCATTATCGCTACGGACGACGTTCTCGTGGGGAACATGGGGGTGTTTACCCTGCTTGCGGGGCGTTTTTTGCTGGCGGCGGCACTCCTGTTCGGTTTGCGGCTGTGCCTGCGAAAAACCAAACGTTACGCGCGTATCACCAAGAGGGAAGCGAAAGCGGGGATTCTCGTCGGCGTCGTCAATTTCTGCGGATTTTTGTTTCAGTCGTGGGGGCTTTTATATACCGATACCGCAAAGAGCGGCATGCTGACGGGCGCCTACGTTATTTTTGTGCCCGTCGTGTATTGCTTCCTGCGCAAAAAGTTTCAGTGGCGGGCGCTGCTCAACGCCCTCGTGTTTCTCTTGGGAATGTTTTTTCTGTTCGATCTGAAAAGCGCGGGCGGAAATTTCAACCGCGGCGACGCGCTGACGTTGGCCTGCGCGGGCTTTTTTGCCGTTCAGATTATTTTGGTGGATAAGTTTGCGGACGACATCAACGTATTCAATTTCAGCGCGCTGCAAATGCTGACGATGGGGCTGTGCGGCCTGGTCGGCGCGGTGATTGCGGAAAGGAACACCTTTGCGGCCGTCGATTGGAGCGTCTGCCTGCCTGCGGTGCTCTATCTCGGCGCGTTAAGCTCCGCCTATGCCTATATCGTGCAGACGTATGCGCAGAGCCGCATTTCACCCTCTTTGGCGGCCATTTTGCTGAGCCTGGAATCCCTTGCGGGGGTGTTGTTCAGCCTGACCGCGGGAAAGGTGGGCTGGAGCCTTTCGCTGGCGCTCGGCTGCGCCATTATGGTGGCGGCGTCCGTTTCGGCGGCGGTAGGGGACTCGAAGAAGCCGAGCCCCGCTCCTGCGCTGCGCCCGAAAGAGGCGGAGCCGACGACAGAGCCGCTTGCGGAAAAGAAAGAAGAAGCGTCCTGCGAGGACGAGGAGGCGATCAGCGGCGCGTTCAACGCCGCCTATGCGCCCGTAAGGCCGAAGGAGTAAACCATGAAAGTCGGAATATCGACGGCTTCGCTGTTTTCGAGAAAAAATAACGAGGAAGCTCTTCCGCTGTTCGACGCCTTGGGCGTGGGGACGGCGGAAGTCTTTCTTACCTCGTTTTCGGAGTACGACAAGGCGTTCGGAAAACTGCTGAACGCGCGGCGGGGCGGCGTGGAAATCCATTCGGTGCACGTGCTCAATACGCAGTTCGAGCCGCAGCTGTTCAATTCAAATCCGCGCGTCTGCGGAGACGCTTTTTATTGGCTGGGGAGGACAATGGAGGCCGCGAGGGAATTTGGGGCGAAATATTATACCTTTCACGGTATCGCGCGTATCAAGCGCGCTTCCCGTTCGGGGGAAAACGACCCTTTCCCCGCCTGGGGGAAAACGCTGGAGAAGATCTCCGCTTTCTGCGCGGCCTACGGCGTTGCGCCCTGCCTCGAAAATGTGGAATGGGCGGTGTATAACCGTCCCGGGGTGTTTCGCGCTCTCGCAAAATATTTCCCTTCCCTTTCGGGCGTCTTGGACGTCAAGCAGGCGCGCATTTCCGCATATCCTTACGAAATGTACTTAAACGAAATGGCCGGACATTTAGCGCACGTGCACGTTTCCGACGTGAACGGACAAGGAAGGATCTGTCTGCCCGGGAAAGGCGTTTTCGATTTTCCCGAGCTCTTGAAAAGGCTCGACGGCGCGGGCTTTACGGGGCCTTTGCTCATCGAGGTGTATAAAGACGATTTCCGCGAAGAAAGTGAGCTGAAACGTTCCTGCGAGTTTCTCCATGAGCTGCTGTATAAATATTCCTTCGGCGGTTGAAAATTTTTTTGGAAATTTTTGCATATACTGTTGACAAGCGGATATTGTTCTGATATAATAAGATTAAATCTTAATAAAGTTGCTTGTCGGGAGGAGAAGGACATGGAAAACATTATTGAAAAGGAAGCGATGTTCAAGATCAGCTACGGGCTGTTTGTGTTGACCGCGCGGGACGGAGAGAAGGACAACGGCTGTATCGTCAACACGGTGTCGATGATTACGGAAAAGCCCCTTCGGATCACGGTATATGTCAATAAGCTGAATTATACCGAGCAAATGATTAAAAAGACGGGCGTTTTCAACGTGTCTGTACTGACGGAGGGCGCCCCTTTCGAGGTGTTTAAGCGGTTCGGGTTTGCCAGCGGCAGGGACACGGATAAATTTGCGGGGGCAACGGAGCCGAGAAGCGCCAACGGTCTGCGTTACCTTTCGGCTAACGCTAACGCGCTGATTTCCGCGAAAGTGGTGGACGCGCTGGATTACGGCACGCATACGCTGTTCGTCGCGGAGGTGACGGAGGCGAAAGTGCTTTCTGCGGAGCCGTCGGTGACTTACGATTATTATTTTGCGCATATCAAACCCAAGCCCGCGGCGGCCGCGCCTGCGGGGGAGAAAAAGGTGAAGCGCTGGATCTGCAAGATCTGCGGGTTTATCTATGAAGGGGAGAGCCTGCCCGACGATTATATCTGCCCGATCTGCAAGCACGGGGCGGAGGATTTCGAGCCGCTGGACTAAAATCAAGGAAATAAAAAGCCCGTCCGAAAATCTTTTCGGACGGGCTTTTGTAATCGTAAGCGGGTGTTTAACCGTATCTCGGAACCCACTCTAAAAGAAGAACGATATCGTACCTGCCGTCGGCGGTGTCCCAATAGGGGAGATGTACTTTGAAGGTGTTTTCTGCGATCAGTTCGAAGGCAAAGCCTTCGCGGATCACCACCCGGCGATTATCTTTTGTATAGATAAATTGCGTGTTTTCGTCTATCGAAAGGGAATAATTGAACAAATAGAGCCATTGGTCTCTTGCGGGGCCGCTTACAACAAGTTGTTCCACCGTTATTTCTTCTGTTTCGTCGGTAAACATATCGGTTATGACGGCCGTTTTTAATTCGTAAGTTCCCGATTTTACCGAATACGGCTTTTCGAGGGTTACTTCCACCGCGCAAGAGGATAAGAGAAATACGAGAAACAAAGAAAAAAACAGGCACAATTTCTTTTTCATTTTTAGTAACGTTCCTTTAGCTTAAAATAAATAATATGTAGCAAAAGTATATCAAATGACACATAAAAAGTCAATAAATTATCTGACAAATAATAAAATATATTTTAATTAATAATTTTACCATATGTAACGCCTCATAGTTTTTGTCTCTTTCTTTTATAATATTTAAGAGAGGACAAAAATTATGGAAATGAATATGGACGAAATCATAAATCGAATTAGCTATTTTAGAAACAAATCAAACCTGTCAGCGCGAGAATTAAGTTTAAGAATAGATAAAAACGGGGCTTATATCAATCATCTTGAAAGCAGCAAATTTAATATCAAAGTTTCCGTTCTTTTAGATATTTTGAGGGAACTTGATATTACCTGTACCGAATTCTTTTCCGACAATTACGCTACTTACAAACAGGACAAAGAAATTCTTGACGTGCTCAACGCTTTACCCGCCGAGCGGAAAAATGCGTTTCTCGATTTGATGAAAAATACCAAATAAAGCCGCTTCTGCCTATAGAGTATAAAGTTTGGTTATTTATCTAAAAATAGTTGTTGTATTTTTGACAAGTTTTATATATTCTGATTAACCTGAAAAAATCGCAAGAAGCACTAAACTATTAAGTGTGAGGCGTCGCTATGGATTTGAATGAGTTGGTTCAACGGATAGGGTATTTCCGAAATAAAATAAATCTTTCGGCGAGAGAATTAAGCTTACGGATAGGAAAGAGCGAAACTTATATCAATCAAGTGGAATGTAGAAATTTTACCGTTTCGCTTCCCGTATTATTCGAAATTATCGAAGCGCTTGAGATTACTTGCGCCGAATTCTATTCCGACAATTACGTCGCTTACAAACAGGACAAAGAAATTCTCGATACGCTCAACGCTTTGCCCGCCGAGCGGAAAAATTCGTTTCTCGATTTGATAAAAAATACCAAATAGAGCCGCCTGCCCGAAAGACGGAAAAAGGCCGAAAAAGGTTGGAAAAAAATAGGGTAAAAGACTTGACAGAAATTCTTTCGGCTGGTATAATAAACAGGTAGCTTAAAAATCCAAAGCGTACCAAAAAGTGCCTGAGGCGAAGGAGGGTTGAGAGGAATGTCTACGGTTAAAGTCGGAGAAAACGAAAACGTGGAAAGCGCATTGCGCCGTTTCAAAAGAAAGTGCTCCCGCGACGGCATCATCGGCGATTTAAGAAAGAAGGAATTTTATGAAAAGCCTTCCGTAAGAAAGAAAAAGAAGTCCGAAGCTGCCAGAAAAAGAAGCAAGAATTAACGAAAGAAGAAAGCTCACAATGCGATTGTGGGCTTTTTTGTTGCAAAAAAAGCAAAAATGTGTCGAATATAAACGAAACAGAGAAAAGCGACGGCAAAAATACGACAAAAAAAGAGGTGAAATACTTTTCATGACACAACAACGCACTTTACGAGGACTTGCAAGACAAGCGAAAAACCGAATGAAAAACGGATTTTGGAACGAATGTCTGGACGATCTCAACGCACAAATGGAAAAGGCCAAAGAGCAGGGCTTAAACGAAAGCAAAGCGGGGCGTTATTTCAAAAGCCGCGTCTCCGCCGCCCTCGCGGGGGAAAAGGAAGACGAGTTTTATCTCAAAGTAAAGACGCTGCTGACTACGGAAGGCGAAGTGAGCGACGCGATCGGGCGGCTGACCGACCGCGAATATTACAACTCGCTTTCCTATGAAGAAAAGCAGCGCTATACGCTGGCTTTAAGCGAAAAGTATCTTCGCGCTCTCGAGCGTTTCCGCCGCGAAAGCGAATTTGAATTGTCCGCGAAAAAAGCGTAAAACCCTCAATCCGCTTGCCAAAGCGCGGGCGGTGTGCTATAATATTTTTATGAATCAGACCACGGAAATACGCGATATACTCGACAGACTCAACGAAGAACAAATCAAGCCCGTTTTGACGACGGAGGGGCCCGTTCTGGTGCTTGCGGGGGCGGGCAGCGGCAAGACGCGCGTGCTCACCTCGCGCATCGCCTATCTCATAGCGGAAAAGGACGTTCCGCCCGAAGCGATCCTCGCCATCACGTTCACCAATAAGGCGGCCAACGAGATGAAGGAGCGTATCGGGCAGATCGTCGATGCGCGCGGCATGTGGGTTTGCACCATTCACAGCATGTGCGTGCGCATTTTGCGCATGTACGCCGCCGAGGCGGGACTGACGCAAAATTTTTCCATTTATAGCGAGACGGAGCGCGCCAACATCATTAAAAAATCCTTTCAGGAATGCGATTTCGATGACGAGAAGCTTTTGAAAAACGTCAAGTGGCATATCGCCAACGCGAAGATGCTGGGGCTCTCTCCCGCCGAATATGCGGAGGAAAACGCCAAGGAACGGGAAATCGACGACGTGACGAAGGTTTATGCCCGTTATCAGGCGCATCTGAGAGAAAACAACGCGCTGGATTTCGACGACCTTCTCAACGAAGCGCGTCAGCTTTTGAAGCGGAACGAGGAAGCCAGAGGATACCTCGGCGGAAGGTTCCGCTATATTCTCGTGGACGAATTTCAGGACACCAACGCGGTGCAGTTTGAGATCGTCAAGCTCCTCGCCTCCGTGCACGGCAATCTCTTCGTCGTGGGCGACGACGATCAGTCCATTTACGGCTGGCGCGGCGCGAAGATCGAAAACATTCTTCATTTCGAAAAGGCGTTTCCCGGGGCCAAAACCTTTAAGCTGGAACGCAATTACCGCTCGACGAAAAGTATTTTGAAGCTCGCCAATACGGTTATTCATTTCAACGGCAACCGCAAGGACAAGACGCTTTGGACGGAAAACGGCGACGGCGAAAAGCCGCAGGTATTCGAGGCCGAGGAGGAGAGCGGGGAAGCGAGATACATAGCCCACACCATCGCGGGGCTGATCGCAAGGGGCTATAAATACTCCGATTTCGCCGTGCTCATGCGCATCAACGCGCTGACGCGCTCGTTCGAGCAGGAGTTTACCTCGGACGGAATCTCCTATAAAGTGTTCGGGGGCTTCAAATTCTTCGAGCGCAAGGAAATCAAGGATATGCTGGCGTATCTGCGCCTCATCAACAACCCCTTCGACAGCGAGGCGGCGGTGCGGATCATCAACGTCCCCAAGCGCGGGATCGGCGCGAAAACGGTGGAGGCGCTCGAAAATTACGCCTACGAAACTGAGCTTTCCGTGTATGACGCTTTGCTCGACGCGGACGAGCTCGGGCTTTCCTCGGGCACGAAACAGAAGCTCAAGGATTTTGCCGCGCAGATAAAGGGCTGGATTGTCGATAGTCAGGAGCTGCCCGTCAACGAGCTGGTGAGAAGCATCGTCGAGGGAACGGGCATGCGCGCGGCGTATGCGGACGACAGCGACGAAAGCATCAACAAACGTGCCAACATCGACGAATTTATCAACTCCGTGGACGAATACTGCCGCCTCAATCAGGGCGCGACGCTCACCGACTATCTCAACCAGGTCACCTTGAGCTCGGATACGGACGATATGGACGAAAGCAACTATGTGACGCTGGCCACCGTCCATTCGGTAAAGGGGCTGGAGTTTAAATGCGTGTTTCTCTGCGGCATGGAGGACGGGATTATGCCCACCTCCCGCGCGGACAACGACGAGGACGAGCTGGAGGAGGAACGCCGCCTGATGTACGTGGCGATCACGCGCGCGCGGGAACGGCTGTATCTCACCCGCTCCAAAAGCCGCTATCTCTACGGCAAGCGGGAGCCGACCATGCGTTCCCGTTTCTTAAAGGAATTATCCTCCGAGCTGGAGCTTCCCAAGGAAGCCCGTCTCCGCCCTAATTTCGGCTATTCGGAGGACGGATATTTCTCCGACGACCCCGAGGCCTATGGCAATTCCGCTTTCGGCGGGGGGCGGTACGCGGCGAAAAATTCGTCGTACGGCGGCGGATACGGCGGCGTGTCCTACGGTTCGTCTTACGGCGACAGGCAAAATTCCGCGCCGAAACGGAGCGCGTGGAACGGCGGCGGATACGGCGGTTCGTCTTACGGCTCGTCGTACGGAAACGGCGGCGGTTCGTCGTCCTCGTCCGCCCGCACGGCCGCGCAGAAATCGACGGGCGCGTTTACCTACGGCGGCGTGGGGAGCGGCGCGACCAAGCCCAAGGCGGGCGGAAAGGATTTGTCCGCCTTTAAGATCGGCGTCAAGGTGTCCCACCCGAAATTCGGCACGGGGACGATCGTGGGGGTGCGCGGCGCGGGCGCGAACATGATTTTGGACATCGCTTTTTCGGGGCTGGGTATCAAACAGCTGTCCGCCTCCCTCGCGCCCCTCACGGTACAAAACGCATAAGGAAAGGCCATTCGATGAGCAGACAAAGAGAACTTACCGACATTTTGAACAAATGGGCGTACGAGTATTACGTCCTCGACGCGCCCACGGTTTCGGACAAGGAATACGACGCTTTTTACGACGAATTGAAAAAGCTTGAGGCGGAGAGCGGGGAGGTGTATCCCGACAGTCCCACGCGCAGGGTCGGCGGCGAGCCGATCAAGGCGTTTGTCCAGCACAATCACATCGCCCGTTTATACAGCCTCGACAAATCGGTGACGGATGAGGAGCTGCAGGCCTTTCTCACCCGCGTGTCCAAGGTCGCGGGCGGGGGGACGGAATATACGGCGGAATATAAGTTCGACGGGCTGACCGTATGCCTCACTTATGAAAACGGCGAATTTCTGCGCGCGACGACGCGCGGCAACGGCGTGGTGGGGGAGGACGTGACGGCGCAGGTGCTGACGATAAAATCCTATCCCATGCGCATTTCCTATAAAGGCACGCTGGAGGTGCGCGGCGAGGCGGTGATCCGCCTTTCCGTTTTGAAAAAGTACAACGAAACAGCGGCGGAGCCTTTGAAAAACGCGCGCAACGCCGCGGCGGGCGCGATACGCAACCTCGACCCGCGGGTGACGGCGGAGCGCAGACCCGACATTTATTTTTACGATATCAACTACCTGTCCGACGGCGAGCCTCTCTCGCAGGAGCAGGCGCACGATTTTCTCGTAAAAGAGGGCTTTAAGGTGTTTCCGTATTTCCGTATCTGCCGCTCGGAGGAGGAGGTCCTGGCGGCGATCGACGAAATCGAGGTCAGCCGCAAAACGCTGGACGTGCTGACGGACGGCGCGGTAATCAAGGTCAACGACGCGGCCGTGCGCGAGGCGATGGGATATACGGACAAATTTCCGCGCTGGGCGATGGCGTACAAGTTTGAGGCGGAAGAGGTGACGACGAAGGTCGTCGGGGTGGTCTGGCAGGTGGGCAGGACGGGAAAGCTTACCCCGCTGGCGCAGCTGGAGCCCGTGGAGCTTGCGGGCGCGACGGTGCGGAAGGCCACGCTCAACAACTACGGGGACATTTTGAGGAAGGACGTCAAAATCGGTTCCCGCGTGCTCATCCGCCGCTCCAACGAAGTCATTCCCGAGATATTGGGCGCGACGGAGCACACCGACGACAGCCGCGAGATTGAAAAGCCGACCGTATGCCCCGCGTGCGGCACGCCGCTCAACGAGGTGGGCGCGCACCTGTTTTGTCCCAACCGCGGCTGCCGTCCGCGGATTGCGGCCAAACTCGACCATTATGCGGGCAAAAACGCGATGGACATCGAGGGATTTTCCGAAAGCACGGCCTATCTTTTGATCGACAAAAAAAACGTCAGGGCCTTTTCCGATCTCTACCGCCTGAAAGCGGAGGACCTGAAAGACCTCGAAGGCTTCAAGGCAAAAAAGATAAACAATCTCCTTTCCGCGATCGAAAAGAGCAAGGCGCCCGAGCTCGACGCCTTTATCTATGCGATCGGGATAGACGGCATCGGCCGCGTGGCCGCGCGCGATCTCGCCAAGCGTTTCAAGGGAATGGAAAAGCTGAAAAAGGCGACTTACGACGATTTGATCGCCCTGGAAAATATCGGCGATATCACGGCGAACAACGTCGTCGCCTATTTTGCGGACGGGGAGAACCTGCGCGAGCTGGACGCTCTGGCCGAGGTCGGCGTTACCCCCCGCGCGGAGGAGGCGCCGAAGGGCGGCGTTTTCGAGGGCGAATCTGTGGTGCTGACGGGCTCGCTGCCTCATTATAAGCGGAGCGAAGCGCAAAAGATCGTCGAGTCGCTCGGCGGCGTATGCCAAAGCGCCGTCACCGCCAAAACCACGCTGGTGCTGGCGGGCGAGGACGCGGGCAGCAAGCTGGAAAAGGCGCGCAAATCGGGCGTGAGGATCATCGACGAAGCGGAATTTGAAAGGCTGATCGGAAAGAATTGAAAAAAACTCGGAAAACGGCCGACAAATCGCATAATACCGCTTGAAATTTTCGGAAAAATCTGCTATAATGGTAGGAACTTGAAAGGACGGAAAAACGCTATGTTGAGCATGACGGGATACGGAAAGGGAGAATATAAGGACGGCGGCATCGAGCTGACGTGCGAGATCAAGACGGTGAACAACCGTTATCTGGACGTGTCCGTCAAGGCCCCGCGCATTTTCGCGGCCTATGAGGACATGGTGCGTTCCCTCGTCAGGGAAAAGCTGACGCGCGGCCATGCCGACGTGTTTGTTTCCTGCAAGGACAAACGGGAAAAGCCCGCCGCGTTGACGGCGGACGTCGGGCTGGCGGCCTCCTACGTGGCGGCGGCGCAGGCCTTGAAGGAAGCTTTCCCCTCCCTCGCGGACGACGTTACGCTTTCGTCGGTGCTCCGCTATCCCGACGTTTTGAAACAGGACGACGCCGCGGCGGCGGACGAGGCGCTGACAGGCGCGTTGAAAGCCGCCTTAAACGCCGCGCTCGACAACCTCAACCGCATGAGGCTTGCGGAGGGGGAGAAGCTGAAGGCGGATATGCTCGCCCGCATGGACACGATCGAGGGCCTCGTGAAAGAGATCGCTTCCCGCGCGCCGCTGGTGGCGGAGGAATACCGCGAAAAGCTGAAAGCGCGGATTGCGGAATATCTCGGCGGCGCAGGCATCGACGAGGGCAGAATTCTCACCGAAGCGGCGGTGTTCGCCGACAAGAGCAACATCGACGAGGAGCTGACGCGGCTGTTTTCGCACATCGCGCAATTCCGTTCCATCGCCGAGGAGGGAATCGTCGGCAGAAAGCTCGACTTTCTGGTGCAGGAATTTAACCGCGAGGCGAACACGACCTGCTCCAAGAGCAACGATATCGCCCTGACCCGAACGGGGCTCGCGCTGAAAAACGAAATCGAAAAGGTGCGCGAACAGGTGCAGAACCTCGAATAATCGGCAAAGGATTTGACGGTACATATGAAAAATATTCTGATGGCAATATCCGGTCCTTCGGGCGTCGGCAAGGGGACGCTGGTGAAAGCTCTGCTGGCCGAAAGAGAGGACGTGACGGTGTCGGTGTCGTGCACCCCCCGCCCGCCGAGAGCGGGAGAGCGGGACGGAAAGGAGTATTTCTTTCTGACGCGCGCGGAATTTGAGCGGCGTATCGCCGAGGACGATTTTCTCGAATACGACGAGCATTTCGGGAACTATTACGGCACGCCGAAATCTTTCGTTCGGGAGACCTTAAAGAAGAAATCGGTTATTTTGGAGATCGACGTGGTGGGCGCGCTCAACGCGAAGAAGGTGTTTCCCGAGTGCGTCCTCATCATGATCGTTCCTCCTTCGGAGGAGGAGCTGAAAAAGCGGCTCAAAGCGAGAAATTCCGAGACGGAGGAGCAGATCGCAAACCGACTCGATCGCATGGAATACGAGTTTTCCAAAAAGGCGCTCTACGACTATATCGTGGTGAACGATACGCTGGAAAATGCGGAAAGGAAGCTGGAAGAGATCATCGACGGCGAAAAAAAGAAAATGACACAAGGAGTGTGAAAGATATGATTAACGAACCTGCGGTAGATGTATTGATCAGGGATCTGGGGGCGGAGGAGGACCCCGTCAGCCGCTATGCGCTGTGCGTGGTGGCGTCCAAGCGCGCCCGTCAGATCATCGAGGCGGAAAAAAGCCGCGGCATTCACGATTTTACGGGACGGGACAAGGAGCTTTTATTGGCGTGCAGGGATATTGCGGAAGGCAAGGTCGTCATCGCCAAGGACTGACGGACTGTAAAATTTTGCATTTTTTTGCGCGTTGCCTCGAGTTTTTCGGGGCAATCCGTTTTTTAGGGCGGGTACGCTGGGACAAAGAGGATTGACGAGGCTATGATAGCGGAAGTGATTGTGGATATCGCCGCGGGCGAGACGGACAGAATATACGATTATCTCTGCGACGACGATATAAAGGCGGGCAGCCGCGTGCGCGCGCCCTTCGGCGGGAAAATCGTCTCGGGGTTTGTCATGCGCCTGAAGGAGACGTCGGACGTCCCGCCAGGGCGGCTGAAGCGCGTCTTTCCCTGTTCCGACGGCCTGCCCGCGCTCAATCCCGAATGTCTGGCCCTTGCGGGCAAGCTCACGGCGCGTTACCGCGTGCCCATGGCCCTTTCCCTGAGGCTGTTTCTGCCGTCGGAAATGCGGGCGGGCAAGGTGCGCGAGCTGAAAAAAAATTACGCGTCTCTCCTCGTGCCGCTTTCCGAAATGAGCCTTTCGAAAACGGCGAAAAATCAGCTGGGGGCGGCGGAATACCTCGAGAAGAACGGCAAGACGGAGTGCGGTTTTTTGAACGGCCTGTTTCCGGGCGGCGTCGCCGCCCTCGAAAAGAAGGGCTATGCGCTCGTCAAAAAGGAGCAGCTTCTCCGCGATCCGTACAAGGGGCTGGAGGTCGAGCACTTCGACCGCGAGCTGACCGAGGACCAGCGGCGCGCCGTCGAGCGTATCGAAAGGGACGAAAGGACGGTGCAGCTCCTGCACGGGGTGACGGGCAGCGGCAAGACGGAGATTTATCTGACGCTGATCGCAAAGTGTCTGAAAGAGGGCAAAAGCTCGATTTTTCTCGTGCCCGAGATTTCGCTGACGCCGCAGATGCTCTCGCAGCTGCGCGCGCGGTTCGGCCGCAACGCCGCAATTATGCACAGCGGGCTTTCGGCGGGCGAAAAGTTCGACGAGTGGTGGCGCCTGCGCACGGGGAAAGCGAAAATCGCCATCGGAGCGCGGAGCGCGGTATTTACGCCGCTCGAAAACCTCGGCGTCATCATCATCGACGAGGAACACGACTCCAGCTACTCCAGCGAAACCGCGCCCCGCTACAACACCTTCGACGTGGCGTACCTGCGCGCGAAATACAACGGCTGCAAGCTGGTTTTGGGCAGCGCGACGCCCGCGGTGGATACCTATAAACGGGCGATAGACGGCGAATTTGGGCTGATACGGCTGGAGAAGCGCATCAACCGAAAGCCTTTGCCCGAAATCGTCATCGCGGATATGCGGCGCGAGGTGCGGCGGGGAAACAACTCCGCGTTTTCGGCGGCTCTCAGAGAGGAGCTGGACAAATGCTTAAAAGAGGGCAATCAGGCGATCCTCTTTCTCAACCGTCGCGGCTATTCGCAGACGGTCATCTGCAAGGAGTGCGGCTACGTGGCCAAGTGCGAGGCGTGCGACGTGTCCCTCACCTATCACCGCGACGAGGACTGTCTCAAATGTCATTACTGCGGCGCGAGATACCGCGTGCCCACCGTCTGTCCCGACTGCGGCGGCCGCAAGCTGTCGTATGCGGGCACGGGCACCCAGCGCATCGCGGCGGAGCTGGAAAAGCTGTACCCCTCCGCGCGCGTTTTGAGAATGGACAACGACACGACGAGCGGCAAAGAGGGACACTATAAAATTTTGAAGGCGTTCGGCGAGAAGCGGGCGGATATCCTCGTGGGCACGCAGATGATCGCCAAGGGACACGATTTTCCGTCGGTGACGCTGGTGGGTATCCTCGACGCGGACATGAGCCTGCATTTTTCCGATTATCGAAGCGGCGAACGCACCTTTCAGCTGATTACGCAGGTGGCGGGGCGGAGCGGCCGCGCGGAGGAAAAGGGCAAGGTGGTCTTGCAGACGTTCAGCCCCGAAAACGACGTTTTGCGCTATGCGGTGGCGTACGATTACGAGGGCTTTTATCAAAACGAAATTTCTCTCCGCGCCGCGACGATGTTTCCGCCCTTTTCCAAAATCGTGCGCGTCTTAGTGACGGGCGAGGACGAAAAAAAGGCGCTGGAGGCGCTGCGCGGCGTGTATTTTTCGCTGGAACGCCTATATACCGAGCACGCGGAAAAATTTTTGTTTTTCAATAAAATGCACGCGCCTATCAAGCGGATTCAAAATAAATTCCGCTATCAGGTGCTGATGCGTCTCTCGGACACTTCCGTGCTGCCGCTCGTTTACGACGCGTGCGCGGAGGCGCGGACGAGGGACGTGCTGGTGTCGGTGGAGGAAAATCCGACAAATTTATCTTAAAAAACGGAGTAAAAGGATATGGCAATCAGAAACGTGGTACAAGTGGGTGACGAGACGTTGAGAAAAAAGAGCGTCCCCGTCGAAAAATTTGACGAAGCGCTGGGGCTTTTGCTGGACGATATGAAAGAGACCCTTCGCAAGGAGGAGGGCGCGGGGCTGGCCGCGCCGCAGGTAGGGGTTTTGCGCCGCGCCGTGCTGGTGGACGTCGAGGAGGGCTTTTTCGAGTTAATCAATCCCAAAATCGTCGCGCAAAAAGGGGAGCAGTGCGGCTGGGAGGGCTGTCTTTCCGTGCGCGGCAAGCGCGGCGTGGTCTCCCGTCCCATGAAGGTGAAGCTCGCCTACCAGGACAGGCGCGGCGAAGCGCACACGCTGGTGGCAAAGGGCTTTTTCGCCCGCGCCATCTGTCACGAGCTCGACCATTTGGACGGGGTACTCTATATCGACAAGGCGCTCCGCGTGGAAGCGGCCGAGTGAAAAAACGGGAAAAAATCATGAAGATCGTATTTGCGGGCACTCCTCTGTTTGCGGTAAAGCCCCTTGAAAAAATCATAGAGCGCGGCTACGAGGTGGTCGGCGCCGTCGTCCAGCCGGATAAGCCGCAGGGGCGGAAGGGCGTATTGACGCCCCCGCCCGTCAAACGCTTCGCGGCGGAACGGGGTATTCCCGTCCTTCAGCCCGAAAAGCTGCGCGAGGATATTTCGGCGTTGCGGGCGCTGGGCGGAGACGTCATGATCACGTGCGCGTACGGCCAGATACTCACGCAGGCCGTGCTCGATCTCTTTCCTTTGGGCGTATGGAATATCCACGCCAGTCTGCTGCCGAAATACCGCGGCGCGTCGCCCATTCAAAGCTGCGTGCTGGCGGGGGAGACGGAGACGGGCGTCACCGTCATGAAGACGGCGCTCGGGCTGGATACGGGGGATATGCTTCTCGCTCTGAAAACGGAGATCGGGGCGGCGGAGACGTACGGCGAGCTGTCGGAGCGGCTCTCCCTGCTCGGCGCGGAAGCGGTCGTAAAGGCGCTGCCGCTGATCGAAAGCGGAAATTACACGCCGGAAAAGCAGGACGAGGCGCGGGCGTCTGTCGTGAGAAAAATCACCAAGGAACAGGCGAAAATAGATTTTTCGAGGTCTGCGGACGAAATTGTAAATCTGGTGCGCGGCATGAATCCCGAACCCGCGGCGTTTTCCTTTTTGGGCGAGCTGCGCTTAAACGTCTATCGCGCGGAAGCCGCTTCCCGCCCCGAGGGAACGGAGAACGCAAGGGAGGGGGAAATTCTTTCCGACGGCCCGAAACAGGGCTTTTTGGTGGCCTGTAAAGGCGGAGCGGTAAAGTTGACGGAGGTGCAGGCGGCGGGCGGCAAGCGCATGCGGGGCGCCGATTTCCTCAACGGGCGGAAGGCGGAAAAGGGACAGGTATTTTCATGCTGACAAATCCCGTTTACGACCCCTTTCAAATCCTTGCGAAAATTTATTCGGACGGGGCGCATTTGAAGCAGGCGCTCGCCGATACCTACATCGAGGAGCTCAACCGCGCCCGGACGGTAAAGATCGTTTACGGCGTTTTGGAAAACGACGGATATCTGAATTTCTGCATTAGACGCTACGCGCCCAAGGCGCCCAAGCTGGCCGTGCGCACGATTTTGAAAATTTCCCTCTATATGCTTTTGTTTATGGACAAGCCGAGGTATATGGTGACGGATTCCGCCGTCGAGCTTTGCAAAAAGCTGGGCAAGCAGGGCGTCGCGGGCTTTGTCAACGCTTTTTTGCGCCGCTTTTCGCGCGAGGAAACGGAAGCGGCGATCCCCGCGGGAGACGAGGGACTTTGTATCCGCCTCTCCTATCCCCCCTACGCCTGGAAAATGCTGAAGGCGGAATACGGGGCGCGCGCGGAAGCGATCGCCGCGGCAAAGAGCGGCGGCGTCTGCGTGCGTTTCGAGAGAAACGAGGAAAAATATCTTTCGAAAAAGCATATAAATGCTCCCTTCCCGCATATGTTTCTCTTTGAAAATTTCGCGCGGGACGAGGGCTTTTTCGAGGGGGACTACACCTTTCAGTCGGTGGGCAGCGCCGCGATCTGCGACGTTGTGGAGCCTTGCGGAGACCTGCTCGACGCCTGCGCCGCGCCCGGCGGAAAATCCGTGCTTTTGTCAAAAAAGTGCGGCCGCGTCACTTCTTTCGATCTGCACGCGCATCGCGTGGAGCTGATTAGACAGTACAAGGAAAGAATGGGCGTAAAAAACGTATTCGAGGAGCAGAAGGACAGCTCGGCGTTCCATCCCGAATACGCGGGGAAATTCGACGCGGTGCTCTGCGACGTGCCCTGCTCGGGCTTCGGCACGGTCAGCGAAAACCCCGATATCAAGCTCTTCCGCAAAGAGGAGGACTTTCGTTCGCTGAAGGAGACGCAGGCGAAAATCCTTTCCGCCTGCTCGAAGTACGTCAAAGAGGGCGGGACGGTATATTACTCCACCTGTTCGCTTTTCGAGCGGGAAAACGACGGTATCGTGGGGGAATTTTTGGCGGAAAATCCCGATTTTTTGGCGGCGGAGATAAAAAGCCCGCTCTCGCACGAGCGCAAAAAGTTCGGCTTGCAGTTTTTGCCCGACGCGGCGTTCGGCGCGGGGTTTTACGTGGCGAAGCTGAAGAAAAAACAGGACGGAAACGGATAATATGAAAAAGATTTTACAGGATCTGTCCTATGCGGGGGTTCAGGCCTTGGCGGAGAGTATGGGCGAGAAGAAATTCCGCGCCAAGCAGCTTTACGAGGGGCTGACGCAGGGCAAAAAGATCTCCGGGATTACTTCGCTTCCCAAGTCCTTTAAGGAAAAGCTTTTAAGCGAATACGAGGACGAATGCGTCGCCGTACAAAGCACCTTTGTTTCCTCGGACGGCACGGAAAAATATCTTTTCCGCCTGGCGGACGGCAATCTCGTCGAAGGCGTGCTGATGAAATACAAATACGGTTATACCCAATGCGTTTCGACGCAGGTGGGCTGTCGCATGGGCTGTAAATTCTGCGCTTCGACGCTGGGCGGGCTCGTTCGCAACCTCACGGCGGGAGAGATACTCTCGCAGATCCTTGCGGTCAACGCCCTGCATAAAGAAGAAGCAGGGACGGGAAAACGGGCCGTAACCAACGTGGTGCTGATGGGCAGCGGCGAGCCGCTGGACAATTACGACGAGACGATAAAATTTTTGCGCAACGTCACGGCGGAGGAGGGCCTGAACGTCAGCGCGCGGAATATTTCCCTATCTACCTGCGGGCTGGTGCCGAAAATGTACGCTTTGGCAAACGAGGGAATCCCCGTCAACCTGACGGTTTCCCTGCACGCCACCGACGACGGGGAGAGAAAGCGCGTAATGCCCGTCGCAAAAGCGTATCCGATCGCGGAAATTCTGAAGGCCTGCGCCTATTATTTCGAGCGGACGGGCAGAAGATACTATTTCGAATATACCCTTATCGAAGGGGAGAACTGCGACGAGGAGCATGCCCGCGCGCTGGTGTCCCTCCTCAAGGGAAAGCCCTGCCACGTCAATCTCATCCGCCTCAACGAAGTGAAGGAGCGGGAGCTGCGCGCCACGGGCGAGAAGGAAGCCTACCGCTTTTTGGGGCTGCTGGAAAAGGGCGGTCTGAGCGCGACGCTGCGGCGGCAGATCGGTTCGGACATCGGCGGCGCGTGCGGTCAGCTTCGGGCGAGCTGGCTGGAAAGAGAGGATAAGCATGAACGGTAAAATAGAGACGGAAAGGCTTTTGCTTCGGCCGTTGTCCCCCTCGGACGCGGAAGCGGTGTTCGCCTACAGCCGCGAGGCCAACGTAGGCATAAACGCGGGCTGGAAGCCGCACGAAAGCCTGGAGGAAAGCGAGGACGCGCTGGAAAAGGTCTTTTGCGGCAAAAAGGGGATTTTCGGAATCGTCCATAAAATAGACGGGAAGCTGATCGGCACCATCGGCGTCATAGACGACCCCAAACGGTTAAACCCGAAGGCGGGAATGCTCGGGTACGCCATGTCGGAAAGCTATTGGGGAAAGGGACTGATGACGGAAGCGGCGCAGGCCGTTTTACGGTTTGCGTTCGGGCCCATGGCGCTCGATTTGGTTTCGGCCTATTGCTATCCGCACAATCTGCGCTCCAAACGGGTGCTGGAAAAGTGCGGCTTTGCCTATGAGGGGCGGCTGGCGCAGAGCGAGCTTCGTTTCGACGGCGCGCTCATGGACGAGGAGTGCTACGTCCTGCTTAAAAATAAAAGCTTTAAGGAGTAACCTATGAGGAAAATCAAAATCGCTCCTTCCATTCTTTCGGCGGACTTTTCGAAGATGGGCGAGGAAGTGAAAAATTTGGAGGAGCGCGGCGCGGATCTCGTGCACTGCGACGTCATGGACGGCGTTTTTGTCAACAATATCACCTTCGGCATAAAAATGGTGGAGGACATCCGCAAGCGCACCTCGCTGCCGCTCGATTGTCACCTGATGATCGTGCAGCCCGAAAAATATGTCGAACGTTTCGTAAAGGCGGGCGCGGATATCGTCACCGTGCACGCGGAGGCCTGTAAAGACAATTTGAAGGAAACGCTTCTGCTCATCAAACGCGCGGGCGCAAAGTGCGGCGCGGTGATTAATCCCGATACGCCCGTGTCGGCGGTGGAAAGCGTGATTCCGCTGTGCGATATGGCGCTCGTCATGAGCGTTTTTCCCGGCTTCGGCGGCCAGAAATTTATGGGCGAGGTATTGGAAAAGGTGCGCGCGCTCCGCTCGCTTGCCGAGAGAAGCGGGCAGGCCCTGGACATTGAAATCGACGGCGGCATCACGCCCGAAAACGTCGGTTCGGTAAAAGCGGCGGGGGCGAACGTCATCGTGGCGGGAAGCTCCGTATTCAAAGCCGCAGACCGCCGCGCGGCGATCGAGGCCCTGCGCGGCGCGTGAAGATGAAGGGCGTTATTCTGTTAAACGGCGAGCCGTACAAAGGGGAAATAGACGATACAAACGCGCTGGTCTTTTGCGCGGACGGGGCCTATAACTGGGCAAAGGGCAGGGTGCGTATCGACGAAAATCTGGGCGATTTCGACTCCGCGGCAGAAATTCCTTTCCCCCGCCCCGCAGAAATTTTCCCCTCCGAAAAAAATGAGACGGACGGGGAAATCGCGCTGGAAAAAATGCTCGCTCTCGCCAAGGAAAAGGGGATAACCCGCATCGAGCTTTACGGCGGCGGGGGAGGGCGCGAAGATCATTTTCTCGGCAATCTGCACCTGCTTTACCGCGCCTGCCTCGCGGGAATGCCCTGCGAAATGATTACGGATTTCGCGCTCCTGTCCGTGCATACGGGCAAATTTTCGTTGAAAAACATCCTCGGCAAAACGGTCTCCCTGTTACCCTTCGGCGGCGCCGCGCATATAATAAATAACAGAGGGCTGTTCTATCCCACGGACGATTTGACGCTCTGCTACGGCAGCTGCCGCGGCATCTCCAACGTGGGCGTGAACGAAAACGCCGAAATCGATTGCGACAGGGGATATCTCCTCGCCGCGATCAACAAGGAGAAGGATGTCAAAAATCATTTGTTTGAAGCCGCCGAAGGTGATTCGGCTGATTCTGCGCCTGTTTAAGGGCCGCTCCAAAGCGTAACGCGGGGGGGAGAGGAATTCTTTGCGTTACGGAGATCTGCACTCGGATACGCTCACGGCGGCACGGGGCGCGGAACAATTTCTACATATGAAAAACGCGCAGATCTCCCTCGAAAAGCTCCTCGGGGGAGATTGCGTTTTACAATGTTTTGCCCTGTTTTCCCGCTCCGCCTCGTCGGACCCGTGGGGGCGCGCTCTGCACTTTCTTTCCGCCTTTCGCGCGGCGGAGGGGGAACTGAAAAGCGCGGGGATACGCGGCGTTTTGACGATAGAGGACGGGGGACTGCTGGAAAATGACCTCTCGCGGCTGGAGACGCTGCTTGCCGCGGGCGTAAAGATGTTCGGGTTTACCTGGAACGACGAAAACTGTCTAGGCTTTCCCTGCGGCATGCGGGGCGGGCTGAAGCCCTTCGGCCGCCGCGTGGCGGAGGAGCTGTTTTCCCGCGGGATTTACGCCGACGTGTCCCACCTTTCCGACGACGGATTTTTCGAGCTGGCGGACATGGCGAAAGCCTTCGGCGTGCCGCTCGTCGCCAGCCACTCGCTCGCGCGTGGCATTTGCCCCCACAGGCGCAATTTAACCGACGCCCAGATAAAGACCCTGGCGCAACTCGGCGGCGTCGTAGGCGTCAATTTCGTGCGTCGATTTGCGGGCGCGGCGGGGCTTGCGGCGCACGTAAAACATATCGTCGCGGTCGGCGGAGAGGACGTCGTTGCGATCGGGACGGATTTCGACGGAAGCGAGGACCCGCTGTATGCGGGCGCGGACGAGATGCCGCGCTTTTTCGAGGACATGAAAAGGGCGGGGCTTTCCCCCCGCCTGCTCGAAAAGCTTGCGCTTACAAACGTATTGAGAATATTTCCGCCGCCGCTCGCATAGCATAGAAGCCAAGGGACGAAAAAAAGGCTGCCTTTTTATAAGGCAGCCTCAATTTCCGTGATTTAGGCACGTTCCGCTTTCTTCAAGCATCTTGCGCAGACGTAGCCGTTTTGTTCCTTGCCGTCCTGAACATAGGAGACCTTCTGGACGTTGACCTTAAACGTTCTTCTCGTCTTACGATTGGAGTGGCTGACGTTGTTGCCGCTTGCCTGACCCTTACCGCAGATACTGCATACTCTTGACATATTGACACCTCCGATCGGGATAAAATTACCGTATGAATTTGCCTTCCCGCCCGTAGGGCGCAAAGCAAGTATTAATAATATAGCATGATCGCGCCGAAAAAGCAATTAAAAACGCACCCCGAAAAACAAAAAAATAAAAAAATATTTACAAAAGGAAAATTTTTGCTTGCCAAACGCGCGGAAATGATGTACAATAGGAAAGAACTTGGAGAATGATTATGTCTGTCAATACAAGCAACGCTTACGGTAAAATTTCCATATCGGATCTCGCCATCGCCAAAATTGCCTCGCATACCGCCATGGAATGTTACGGCATTGTGGAGATGGTTTCGCGCCGTTTTACCGACAGCCTGTCCGAGCTTCTGAAAAAAGATATCGGCGGACGGGGCACAAAAGTGACGACCTCCGGGAACAGAATTTATATCGACGTTTATGTGATGATGAAGTACGGCGTTTCGTTGAACGCCGTCGCCGAATCCTTGAAGGAAGCGATCAAATACAAGGTGGAAAAGTTCACGGGGATGATCGTGGACACGGTAAACGTAAACGTCATCGGGGTAAAACTGTAAAAGCGATGCGGGCCGTTTTCGGCTGCGCATTTTTCCCATGTGATTTTTTCCATGGGTTTTTACTTAAAATTACGACCGTTTTTTAAGCCGCGTTTTTATCTTTCACTCTATCGCAGGCGGCTGCAGAATACCCCTTTATTTTTTATCAAGACCAAAGGAGCATGTATAATGCAAAAAACGATAAACAGCACCGAATTCCGCAAGATGATCCTGTGCGGTGCTCGGCTTCTCGAAAATAACAGAAGCAAGGTGGACGCGCTCAACGTGTTTCCCGTTCCCGACGGAGATACGGGCACGAACATGTCTCTCACCATGCAGTCGGCGGTAAAGGAGCTTTCCGCCTGTCCTTCCAATGCCTTTATGGAGGTATGCGACAGCGTCTCCAAGGGCGCGCTCAAGGGCGCGAGGGGCAACTCGGGCGTTATTCTGTCCCAGATTTTGAGGGGGATTTGTTCGGTATTGCGCGAATGCGGCAAGGAATTCGACACCCGCACTTTTGCAAAGGCCATGGAGGCGGGCACAAAGGTCGCTTACGGGGCCGTATCCGTCCCCAAGGAAGGCACGATTCTGACGGTTGTGCGCATGATGAGCGAACATTCGGGCAAGGCCGCTTCGAGAAAGAAAAATTTTGAGGAGTTTTTCGCGGACGTCATCGCGGAGGGCGACAAGGCGCTGGCCCTGACCCCCGAACTGCTTCCCGTTTTGAAAAAAGCGGGCGTGGTGGACAGCGGCGGCGTCGGGCTGATGACCATTTTCCGGGGCTTTCAGGCGGCGCTGACGGGCGAGGAGATCGCCGGCGAGATACAGACGCAGGCCGAAACGCAGCCGCAGGAGGATTTCGGGGATAACTCGGATATTATAAACCTCGATCTGGGTGAAATACAGTTTGCCTACTGTACCGAATTTTTTATCATCAACCTAAAAAAGAGCACGACGCTGGCGGATATCGACAGACTGCGCGAGCGGCTGATGAATCTGGGCGACAGCGTCATCTGCATCGGCGACCTCGAAATGGTGAAGGTGCACGTGCATACCAATACGCCCGGCGTGGCGCTCACTTACGCGCTGGAGCTGGGCGAGCTCGACCGTCCGAAGATAGAAAACATGCTGGAGCAGAACCGTCAGCTGAAGGCCAAGCGCGAAGCGGAAAAGAAGGAGATGGGCATGCTGGCCATCTGCGCGGGGCAGGGGCTGGCGGAGATATTCAAGGATCTGTTTGTCGATCGCGTCATAGAGGGCGGACAAACCATGAACCCTTCGGCGAGCGACATCGCGACGGCAGCGCAGAAAATCAACGCGGAGCACGTATTTGTGTTCCCCAACAATAAAAATATCATTTTGGCGGCGGAGCAGGCAAAGGCGTTGACGGAAAACCGCACGATCCACGTCATTCCGACGAAAAACGTTCCGCAGGGGTTCGCGGCCGCGCTCGAGTTCAATCCCGAATCCAGCGCCGAGGAAAACAAGACCAACATGATCCACGCGATGGACAACGTGAAGGCGGGGCAGGTCACCTATGCGGTGCGCAACACCAGCATGAACGGGTTCTCCATCAAGCAGGGCGATATCATCGGCTTGGACGACAAAAAGATTTTGGCAAAGTCGTCGTCGGTGGAAGAGACGGTGATGAAGCTTTTGGCGCACATGAAGGAGGATTCGCATCAGGTCATTACGCTGTATTACGGCGAGGACGTGAAAGAGGACGAGGCGGAAGCGCTCTGCGGCGTGATCGCGGAAAAGTATCCCGACTGCGACGTGGATTACCACAGCGGCGGCCAGCCTGTATATTATTACATTATTTCCTTGGAATAAAGTATAATTATTCGGCGATTTCCGCAAATTAAAATGAGAGAAGAGGAGGAAACTCCTTAAAACGGAGACGGAAGTCTCTTGCATATATAGAAGTTACGGAAGCGGGAGGAGCGGCGGAGTCGGTTCTTCCGCTTTATCGTTTGAAAAATCGAAAGGAGGCGTGCCGTGAAATTGTCCTTGCTCCGCGCCGTCGGCGAAAAACGGGAAAAGGATTTCAATAAGCTGGGAATATTCGAGGCGGAGGATCTCGTCCGCTTTTATCCGCGCGCCTATCTCGACCTCACCGAGCGTTCCTCCCTGCGCGGCGCGTATCACAACGATATGGCCCTCGTGGCCTGCGAGGTGGTGCAGGTCGCGCCCGTCAATTACATGAGCCGCTTAAAGCCGGTGAAGGCGTACTGCAATCAGGACGGCCTGCCGTTTACCGTCGTCTGGTTCAACCAGCCCTATGTGCGGGACAAGCTCAAGGCGGGGGAATACCTCTTTTACGGGCGGGTGCAGAACAAGTACGGTCAGATTTCCCTCGTCAATCCCACCTTCGAGCCGCTGGATAAAAATTACCGCTTAAAGGGAATCGTGCCCGTGTATTCGCTCAAGGGTTCCCTGTCGCAGAAGATCGTGCGGGACGCCGTAAAGGAGGCCCTTCAAAAGGCGAAGATAGACAGCGTCATTCCGCCGCAGATTATAGAAAAATACGGTCTGGCGCCCCTCGAAAAATGCTATTTCGACATACACAATCCGCCCGATATGGCGGCGAAGGACTCCGCCGCGGAGCGCATCGCCACGGAGGAATATTTCGTCCTCATTTCCGCGTTCAAGCTTATCAAAGGGGACAAGGAGGACGTGCGTATTCATAAATATTCGGTGACGGCCGCTCAGGTGAAGGAGTTTGCCCTGCGCTTCGGCTTCGAATTTACCGACGGACAGAAACGCGCGGTCAACGAGATTTTCGAAAATCTGCACTCGCCCTCCCGCATGAACCGCCTTTTGCAGGGGGACGTGGGCAGCGGCAAGACGGCCGTGGCGCTTTGCGGGATCTATATGGCGGTGAAAAGCGGCCTCAGGGCGGCGTATTTGTCCCCGACGGAGGTGCTGGCGGCGCAAAATTTCGCGTTGCTGGAAAAGTATTTTCCCGAGTGCAGAGTGGGATATCTCGCGGGCGGCATGACGGCCAGGGAGAAGCGGGAGCTGAAAGCAAGGCTCAGGGGCGGGGAAATCGATATCGTATGCGGTACGCACGCCATGCTTCAGGGGGACGTGGAGATCCCCGACCTCGGCTTTATCGTCTGCGACGAGCAGCACCGTTTCGGCGTGGCGCAGAGAAACGCTTTGGCGGAAAAAGGAGAGGGCGCGGACATGCTGGTGATGAGCGCGACGCCCATTCCCAGAACGCTGTCGCTGATTTTTTACGGCGACCTCGACATCACCACCATTTCCGATAAGCCCAGGGCGCGGCAGGAGGTGGCGACGAGCATTATTTCCGAAAACCGTTACGACGATATGCTGGACTATATCGGCAGGGAAGCGCGCGCGGGGAAACAGGCGTATTTCGTCTGCGCGAAAATCGACGAGGACGACGAGGAGGGGACGCTTATCAGCGTGAAGGAGCTGTTCGAGGAGCTGAAAAACCGTCTGCCCTTCGTCAGGTTCGCTCTGCTGCACGGCCGCATGAAGGATAAGGAAAAAGCGGAGATCATGCAGGCGTTTAAGGATAAGGCGTACGACTGTCTCGTTTCGACGACGGTGATCGAGGTCGGCGTCGATGTGCCCAACGCCACAATTATGGTGATTTACAACGCCGAACGCTTCGGCCTGTCCCAGCTGCACCAGCTTCGGGGGCGCGTCGGCCGCGGGCGGGACAAGAGCTATTGCTTCCTCTTGATGGGGGCGGAGGGGGAAACGGCGCGGGAGCGGCTTCTGACCTTAAAAAACAATACCGACGGTTTCAAAATCGCGGAAAAGGACTTGGAAATGCGCGGTAGCGGCGACTTTTTCGGTACGCGGCAGTCGGGAAAAATGCTTAACGAGATACGAAATCTGCAATATTCGACGAGCGTCATTTTTGCGGCGAAAAAGATGTCGGACGAGGCCTTCGAGGGGCACTTCGATACGGCGGCTCTGCGCGAAGCGGCGATTAAAAAATATAACAGCTTAAAAGACGTGGTGCTCAATTAAAGAAAGCGGGGGAGTTTTCCCCGTTTTCTTTTTTGGCTATTGACAAAAGAGCCTTTGCGCGGTATAATATAAATCGGGGGAGGAAAAAACGATAATGAAGAAAATATTTATTACAATGCTTACGGCCGCCGTATTTTGTATGACGGCGGCATGCGGTAACGTACGATATAATGCCGTAATCTACGACAACGCGCAATCGGAAATGAAGAAAGAATTTTTGGAAGCCAACCTGACGCAGAACGCGTATTACGGAGACGGCGGCTATGCGGGTGAATCCTGCCCCAAATCCATAAAGCATGTCGTCAAAGACCAAGAAACATTTGACGGTATATTTGCAGAAGCTTGGATAGACATAGATTTTGAAAAGGAAATGCTGGTGCTTTGCTTTTTTACCTGTTATTATATGGGCAGACCTTATGAGATTAATAAAATTTCCGTGGATAACCAAGCTTTGGAGATAAAAGTAAAAAGTGTGCGTCCGAAAGGCTGCTTCGCATACCCTTCAATTCCTGACGCTTCGACGCCTATGCAGAGATGCTTTGCGGTGAAAATGGATAAACTCGATATCGAGGAGGCGGAGTTTTCCATATCGGACTGAACGATCGGGCAGAAACGCTTAAACAGAAAATACGGTTTGTCGAGACAGCTATACGCGGAATGGGGAAAAAATAAATATTTGCCGCAAGCCGCATATGCGGGCTCCTTCAAACGGGGTCCGTTTTCTTTTTTTGCGGGAAAATCGAAATTTGTGAAAAAAATATTACACTGAATTTTTTATTTATACATATTGACGGAACGCGGATTTTGTAGTATAATAAAAGAGAAGTTCAGACGGCGGAAAAAATATCCCGCCGCGGAGGTTACGAGATGTTTGAGATGAAAACGAAAAAAGTGAATACGGACGAGCTGAAATTCGGCGAAAACGGTCTGGTCTGCGTGATCGCGCAGGATTACGAAAGCGGAGAGGTGCTTCTTCAGTCCTATATGAACCGCGAATGCGTCGATAAGACCTTCGCTTCGGGGTACGTTTATTATTACGACCCCGCGAGCGGCCTGCCCCGCAAAAAGGGCGAGGCGAGCGGCAACACGCAGAAAGTGGTTACGGCGTTCCTCGACGACGATAAGGACTGTCTGTTGCTGAAGGTGCGCCAAAAGGGCTTCGCCTGCCATACGGGGACATATACGTGCTTTGCGGAGCAGATCAAAGGCGAGGACAACGAAATCGGCGGCGAAATGTTCGGCAAGCTTCAGCGCATTGTGGAAGAAAGAAAAAAGAACCCCGAAGAAGGGTCCTATACAAGCTTTTTGTTTGCCCGCGGCATCGACAAGATCGCCAAGAAGGCGGGGGAGGAGGCGGTGGAGCTTGTCATCGCATCCAAAAACGACGACAATTCCAAAGTGGTCGCGGAAGCGGCGGATTTCCTCTATCATATGATGGTGCTTCTGGCGGAAAAGGGCGTGAAGCTGTCCGAGGTGTGCTCGGAGCTTTATAAACGCAACAAATAAAGCAAAAAGAGATACAAAAAACCGCGGGTACGAAAACTCCGTATCCGTCGGAAAGAAAAGCTTTGTCCGATTATTTTTCGATAACGGTGCGGTAACCCCCGTTGCCGTGTTTGATGCACACCGAAACGCGGCTTAAGGTGGCGGAGGAGATCTGCGTCTCCTCGATTACCTGCGAGTACGTCTTTCCCTCCAGCATCAGCTTTGCGGAATACAGCCGCTGGGCCATATTATCCACCTCCGCAAAAGTGCACAGATCCTGAAGAAATATCTCGCATTCCTCGGGGGTGTCCAGCTTCGTCAGCCGATCCAAAAGGTAATCGTGCATGGTTTGTTTGTCGGTCATATTTCGCCTCTTGCGTTTCCGTCGGCGTAATTTTTGAGAAAGGCCCTTGTCTTTTCGCCGACGGGATTTTCAAAGATCTGTTTGGGAGTGCCTTCCTCTTCGATCACTCCGTCCGACATGAAGATCACTTTGTCGGAAATTTCTTTGGCAAACTGCATTTCGTGCGTGACAATGATCATCGAGCGTTCTGCGCTTCTCAGGCCTTTGATCACCCGCAATACCTCGCCCGTCAGTTCGGGATCGAGGGCGCTGGTCGGCTCGTCGAAGCAGAGAATTTCGGGCTTCAAGGCGAGGGCGCGCGCGATCGCCACCCGTTGGCATTGCCCGCCCGACAATTCGCAGGGGTAATTTTTCAGCTTGTCCTTCAATCCCACGTCCGTCAATATTTGTTCCGCCGCCGAAGCGTTTTCCGAAAGGGCGCGCTTTAATTCCGCGGCGGATTTTTTTTGCTTTTTGAAGCGTTCCTTCGCTTGCAGGTCAAGCGCCAGCTGCACGTTTTTCAACGCCGAATATTGCGGGAAAAGATTGAAGCTTTGAAACACCAGCCCGAAACGCAGGCGGTTTTGCCGAAGCACGGCGTCGGTATATTTTTTTTGCGCGTCGAATATCTCCTCGCCGCCTACGGAAATGCTTCCGCTTTCGGGCATTTCGAGAAAATTGAGACAGCGCAGCAGGGTGGTTTTGCCGTTGCCCGAGGAGCCGATTACGGAAATAACCTCACCCTTTTCGAGGGTGAAGCCGATTCCTTTCAACACCTCGGTATCCCCGAAGCGTTTGCGCAGATTTTTAACTTCCAGAAAGGCCATATCTTTTCTCCGTGTTTGCCGTCAAATGCGGTAATAGCTCATTTTCTTTTCGAGGTAATTGAACAGCAACGTCAAAATTCCCACAAAGAGCAGGTAAAAAACGCCCGTATAGAACAGCGGCCAGATGATGCCGACTGCTGCGTACCGTTCGGAGGCCAGATATAAAATGTCCTGTACGACGATTACTCTTGCCAAGGAAGTATCCTTGACTAGAGTAATAATCTCATTGCTCATGGGGGGAAGAATGCGACGCGCCACCTGCATAAGAATTACTTTCGTAAAAATTTGTGGATGTGACATACCCAGTACCTGTCCCGCCTCGTACTGACCTTTAGGGATAGATTGAATGCCGCTACGGTAAATTTCTGCAAAATAGCAGGCATAATTAATGGAAAAAGCGACGATGGTAGCTGGCATGCGATCCAGACTTTTCCACCCGAACAAAAGTCCGGGCCCGTAAAAGATTACGAAAATCTGAAGTATAAGAGGGGTGCCGCGAATGACCCAAATAAGCATTTTGATTGGTCTTGAAACTATCTTCAGTTTGCACATGCTCCCGAAAGCGACCAGCAGTCCGAGGGGCAGGGCGAACACCAGCGTGAGAAAAAAGATCAGGCAAGTGGTGCCGAAGCCCTGTAACAGAGTTAAGGTAACTTCCCACATATGTTTAAGCTCTCAATTGATTTTCAATGCCGTATTTTTCCGCGAGTGTTCTTACGAAGCCTTCTTCTGTCAATTTTTTGATTTGTGCATTGACGTCGTCGCAAAGCTGAGTGTCTATTTTACGGAAACCTATGGCGAATTCTTCCACCGCAAAGCCGAGGTCCACGGCGACGAGTTTTCCGAAATAGTCCGAGCCTTCGCTTGTCAGCGTAACGGCCAGAAGATAATCGACGACGGCAACGTCGCTTTTGTTTGCCGCTACTTCCATAACGGCGGCATTTTGAGTATTGATCCCGTTTTTTGTACATTCGATATCTTTCACCAAGCCTTCGGCTGCAGAACCCGATTCATAAGCTACCGTCTTTCCCGCAAGGTTGGCGGCGGAAGTATAATTTTCCGCCTCACTCGCTTTTACGACGCCGTATTGTCTGTTTTCGAGATAGACGTCGGAAAGCAGAATGTTTTCTTTCAGTTCGTCCGTGACGGTCATGCCGTTCCAGATGACGTCGATCGTGCCCGCTTTCAGAGTAACGATTTTCGTATTCCAATCCATTTCCTGAAATTTTACCGTATAGCCGAGATTTGAAAATACTTTTCTCGCCAAATCGGCGTCGAAGCCCACCCATTCGCCGTTTTCGATGTAATCCATCGGTTTATAATTTGTGACGCCTACCACGATGTTTTTATCCTCCCTCTCCACAATCGGTTTTAAGTTGTCCTTGCAGCCTGCCATTCCCGCAGCGCCCATGCCGATCGTCGCCGCCGCCAATACAATCGCTAAAAATTTTTTCATTGTTTTTCACTCCTTTCGTTTTATGGCACTATTATACACTATCGCTTTAGTGAAGTAAAGTGTTTTTAGGGGGTAAATCAAAAAAAGTTAAAAAAATTTTTTAACGGTCAAAAGAGCCGGAAACAAACCCTTTCCGTAACGCTTTTATAGGGGAAGAAAACAAGGGCTTCGACAAAAATCTTTCTATATAGAGAAAATCAAACAAAAAAAACGCTCTCCCGTGTGGTATGATTTTCCTTGCAGAAAAAAGCAAAAAGGAAAAACGGCAGGGAGAGAAGTACATATGGCAAGGAAAATCGTCGTAACGTCGGGAAAGGGCGGAGTGGGAAAAACCACGGTGGCCGCCAATCTCGGCGCGCAGCTTTCTAAACGCGGACAGCGGGTGATTCTCTGCGACACCGATTTCGGATTGAACAATATGGACGTGGTGACGGGGGTGGAAAACCTCGTTGTTTACGACATTGTAGATGTCATTGAGGGACGCTGTCGGGCGAAGCAGGCGTTGGTGAGACATCCCGATTTCGGAAATCTCTATATCCTCGCCAGCAACCATTCCGCACCCGAACGATACATTTCTCCGCAGGCGGTCAAATTGGTGCTGGACACCCTCTCTCCGCAGTTTGACTTTATTTTTATCGACTGCCCCGCGGGCATCGACGAGGGCTTTCACCGCGCCGTAGCGACGGCCGACGAGGCAATCGTGGTCACCACTCCGCATATTTCCGCCCTGCGGGACGCGGATAAGGTAATCACCGTCCTCAAAAGTTATCAGCCCGCCGCCGTTTCCCTCGTCATCAACATGGTACGCGGCGATATGCTGCTCTCGGGGGAGATTCTCTCGCCGAAGGAGATAGAGGAAATCCTGAAGACGCCTATTCTCGGGATTCTTCCCGAAGAGGACGACGTGTTCCTCAACAATCTTTCGGACAAGACGCGGGCGTTTAAGCTTCTGGCGGGCAATCTGCTCTCGGACAGACAAAAGCTTTATGACGTTACCAGGAGATATTCGGGCGTCATCGGCAATATTCGCCGCATTTTAAGAAAAGGGCTTTGAAAATATGAGAAAACTCAAAGATAATTTCGAGCGCACCAACAGCGTGATACAATCTGACAAATCGGTGATGAGCGACGGCTGCAAATCCCTTGTGCTTCAGGATTTTGCCAAGACCTTCGGGGAATATTTCGAGCTGAACGGTCTGCCCGATATGGATATCGTGTGCGATAAGGGCGTCTATAAGGTGACCGTCGGCTTTGAAGCCGATCGGGTGAAAAAATTCAACGTCCTCAAGTAAGCCCCGTTCTCCGCGTGACAAAATCCTCCTTTTTGTACGCAGAACGGCGACAACGGTTGACAACGGCCGTAAAAGTATTGTATAATATATATACTTATGGAAAAGAGACTTTTTGAAATTATAACCGATTCTTCGAGCGACCTTCCCGAGGAATATTTTCACCAACATAACCTCGAATGTATTAAGCTGGGCTTTCTGATGGAGGGCGTCAGCTACGAGGGCGAGGACGGCGCTTCGATGGAAGCGAAGGCGTTTTACGCGAAGCTGCGTTCGGGCGCGATGCCCTCTACCTATCAGGTGACGGCGGAGGCCGCGAAAGCGCATTTCGAAAAATATCTCGCCGCGGGAAAGGATATCCTCGTAATCGCGTTTTCTTCGGGGCTTTCGGGTACGGAGGGAAGCTACCGCGTCGCCGCCAAGGAGCTTAAAGAGGCTTATCCTGACAGAAGCATCGCTGTGGTGGATTCCCTCTGCGCGTCCATGGGCGAAGGGCTATTTGTCGATTACGTCGTCAAAAAAGCGGATTCGGGCGCCACGCTGCAGGAAACCGCGGCCTATGCCGAGGCCCTGAAGCCTTACATGTGTCATTATTTCACGGTGGATAACCTGTTTCATCTGAAGCGGGGCGGCCGCGTTTCCGCGGCGACCGCCGTCGTGGGGTCCGTGCTCAATATCAAGCCCGTGCTTCACGTGGACGACGTGGGACATCTTGTGCCCGTCTCCAAGACGATGGGCAGAAAAAAATCGGTGCTGGCGCTGATGAAATATATGGAACAGCTGCAAACGCTCGAGGAAGGCGACCCCGTATTCATCAGCCACGGGGATTGCATCGAGGACGCGGAATATCTCGCGGAATTGGTAAAGGAGCGTTTCCCCGGCCACGAGATCAGGATCAATTATATCGGCCCCGTCATCGGCACCCATGCGGGCGCGGGTACGCTTGCGCTTTTCTTTAAGGGAAAGCACAGATAAAGCAGAAAGCATTTTCGGATAAACATACGAGGAAAACCATGGAAAACGATAATAAACGACCGATGAGATATTACGCCGCAATCGGCGGCACCGTCATCGGCGGAATTTTGACCGTTGCGGGCGGCTTTTACGGCTTTTCGTCCTTTGCGGGCAGCTGGCTTCCCGCTCTGGTCGGCTTGGGCGTCGCATTGCTCGGCGCGGTGATTTCCTTTTTCAGTTCGCTGGAACGGGATAAGCTTTCCGACGGGGAAGGAGCGTCGGAAGGGCGGCGCTTCAAATCTGTCGTCCGGGCGGCGCGCAATGTGCTTCTTATGCTGGGCGGCGCGGGCGTAGCGGGCTCGCTGATCGTTATCGTTTATTTATGCGCCTATTTTTCCTTGGGCGGGCTGGTTCGGGCGGCCGTATGCCTGGCGGCCACCGCGGTTATCCTTACGGCGGGCATCGTCTTTAAGGAACGATATACAAAGCTTTAACCATTTTTCCTTTGATTTTAGAAAACCCCGCCCGAGGCTTATGTCTCGGGCGGGGTTTTCAATTGTTTCGGTTATTTCTTGCGCTTGTTGGTAAACGCAAGTATCTTTTCCGTATTTCCGAATACCACCATGTGGTCGCCGTCCTCAAATACGTATTCCGCATTGGGAGAGGAAACGATTTTGTGGCCTTTTTTGATCGTAAGAATATTGATGTCGTATTTTCTGCGGGGGTTAACGTCCACGATCTTTTTCCTGTACCATTCGCTCGGCACCGCAAGCTCGAAAATAGAATATTCGGCGTCCAGCTCGATATAATCATATACCTTTGCGGAATTCAGCTTAACGGCCAGCTTTTCGGCGATATCGCGGTCGGGATAGATGACTTCGTCTGCGCCGTTGCGGAGCAGGAACTTCCGCTGGATCTCCGTGGTCGCCTTGGAAACCACGTATTTCGCGCCGAGGTCTTTTAAAAGAGAGGTGATCTCGAGGGAGGATTGGAAGTCGTCGCCGATCGCCACCACGCAGACGTCGAAAGAGGGGATATCCATCGTGGAAAGATTGTCCGCGTTCATGCAGTTTGCGATCAGTGCGTTGGTGTATTTGGGCGCCAAAGCGTTGATGATATCCTCGTTTTTATCGACGATCATAACCTCGTCGCCCATATTCAGCAGTCTCGTCCCGAGCGTCTGCCCGAATTTTCCCATACCGATCAATAAAATGGATTTCATAAAAACTCCTTATAGCTGCGTGCGTCAGCCGATGAGCAGCGCGTCGAGCGGCTTTTTAACTTCCGAAGATTTACGGCTTTCGCCGAAAGCGAGCGCCAGGGTGAGGATTCCCACTCGGCCCGCGTACATGAGAAAAATAATGATACATTTTGAAGCGGTGGAAAGGATAGGGGTCAGCGAAAGGCTCAGCCCCACGGTTCCCAAAGCCGACACTGTTTCAAATAATACCTGTCTGAATGAAGCCGAGGCGTCGGGCTCTATGGCGCAAATGAGCAGCGTCGCCGTCATTACGATGATGAGGCAGGAAACAAAGATGGCAAGCGCCTGATTGACCAGCGAGTATTCCACCCGTTTTTTTCCGATATTGATATCCTTGCGGCCGCGGAATACGGCGACCATTCCCATAAGAATGACGGCGAGCGTGCTGATCTTGATTCCGCCTGCGGTCGAGCCCGAGCTTCCGCCGATAAACATCAGCATGATGGTGAGCAGATAACCGCTGTCCGAAAGGGAATTGAGATCGATGGTATTAAATCCTGCCGTTCGCGGGGTCGTGGCGTTGAAAAAAGCGACCAGCCATTTTTCGCCCGTGGAAAATCCTCCGTAGGTGGGGTTGTTGCGTTCGAAAAGTAAAAAGAGGAGGGTGGAGGCGACGAGCATCAACGTATTTACCAGCAACACGACTTTGGTGTGCAGCCTGAATTTTTTGACGTTGCCCTTGTTATCGACGATATCTCCCCATACGCAGAAACCGAGTCCGCCGATGATAATGAGAGAGGCGATGGTAAGAGAGACGACGGGATCGGCAGCGTAATGGGTAAAAGAGACAAACGTTTCTTCGCCGAACACCCCGCCCATCAGGTCGAATCCGGCGTTGCAGAATGCGGAAATCGAGTGCCAGACGGAATAATAGATACCTTTTCCCACTCCGAAATCGGGAATGAAGCGGATAGAGAGGAAAATAGCGCCCAAGCCTTCAAAAATAGCGGTTCCGATAAAGATGCGCCGTACCAGGCGGCGAATACCGCTCAACCGTCCCTCTCCCGCGGACTGCATGAGAGCCTTACGTTCGTAAAGCCCCATATGTCGGCCCAACAAATTAAACAGGACGGATACGAAAGTCATAAATCCCAGTCCGCCGGTCTGGATAAGTATAATAATGACGATCTGCCCGAAAAGGCTCCAGTGCGTGTTGGTGTCGTAGGGGACAAGCCCCGTCACGCACGTCGCGGATGTGGAGGTGAACAGAGCGTTGATGTAAGTGGTGGATTGTCCGTCTTTCGTCGCAAACGGCAGAAATAAGAGCAGGCTGCCGGCAATGATGACGATAAGATACCCCAGCGACAGAAATTGCCACACGGTCATTTTTGATTTTGGTTTTAATTTCATATTTTGTTTTCTCGAAAATGTACGCCTTTAACGGGCGTTCCCGAATCGTTAGAGGTATTGTAGCACATTCCCCCGGCTTTGTCAAACGGGTTTAAGCAAGTCGAAAGCAGAAAGAGAAAAAATCGGCGAAGCGCTCAAAATCATTGACAATTTTATTGAAACGGGATATAATAAAAAGGCTTTGAAAATACCGACGGGAATATAAGAGGACGAAGAGGGTACGACGAAGGCGGTCTTGAAAAGTAAGCCTTTGCGTTGCGGCGCATTTTCCCGATGTCGCTGTTTTAGCGGATTGTAGGGGGAGTTTTGTGCAGTTTGGGGAAAGGGCGATTCGCAGTTTTCCCGCGATTGTATTTTAACGTAATCATTTTATGCAGAGATGGTAGAGAGGTCGATTACGGCAGTCTTGAAAACTGTTGATGGCAACATCCGGGGGTTCGAATCCCTCTCTCTGCGCCATGTTTAGTGGATAAAAATGCTGTCCACTGTAAAAACCCTGAAAAACGATGAGTTTTTCAGGGTTTTTGCTACTTTTCTGGTAAAAATAGGGGATTTTTCCTATAGTAAGATAGGTTTTAATTTTATGCTGACTTTTTGCCTTTTCTGAGCAAAAACAGGACTTGAACCTTATTGATATAATCTGCATAGTTTACATCTTTAAGAGTATCAATTATAGATTGATAAGAATGGTTTCCATATGGTGAGACTTCCTTCGCAGCACGACAGTGAAACGTTCAGATTATGTACGCGGAACGAGCGGGAAATTCGTACGTTCGTTACGTTTATGAGCGCAGCGGGCGGTACTTTGATGCTTTCGGATAAATTGTCTTTGCTGGATCGTAAAGCGTTTGACTTGATCAAGGTATTGTTTCCGTTAAACGAAAAACCTGCCAAACCTTTGGATTATTTCGAACGGGATATTCCGTCGGTGCTTTCTTACGGCGAACATAAAGGGGTATTGGCAGATGCGGCATTGTAAAAACCGAAGCGAGTTTTTCTCGTTTCGGTTTCCTTTTTTTATGAGTATCATCAACCGATTAAGGTTTAAATAGTTGACGGTTTGGTTAGTCGTTTTGTTTTTTTTATCTTGTTTTTACGTTTTTTTTCAGCGTTGAGGCCGTGAGTCGCAATTTACCCCCCCTCTCCGAATTTTTTTTCGGAACGGAGATTTGAGTGCCGTTTGTATGTTTCAAACGGTATTCCGTAGGCGTACATCCGAACTTCTTTTTAAAGGAGTTTGTAAGGTGGCTTGCGGAAGCGTAAGAGTATTTTTCGGCAAGTTCTTGTATGGTGAGCGATGTGGTGGAAAGTAAAAAACATACGTTGTCGAGTTTGGTATCGTTGATAAACTTTTTGGGCGCGATGTTCATGGAAGTGCGGAAAATATGATTTAAGTGTTTTTCGCAGTAACGAAACGCGGAGGCAACGTCTTTCAAAGTTAAGGGACTTTCGATATTCGCATTGATATATGAAATAATTTCGTCTAATTTTTCGTTTTGTTTCGATTGAAAATAATTGACTGTTCCCAAAACTTCGAACAATTTCTTCGCACACAGCGCGTTTGCATAATTGATATTGTTTTCCTGTTGCGTCTGCATCAGAAAAATCACCCTGTCCATGTAGCGAATTTCTTTTTTCTGATCCATATTCTTTATGGGAAATACGCGATTTAAAGGTAATTTGATATTTTGTACGGCAAACCAGTAGGCAAGTTGGTGCCAGTGTTCGCAGTTGCTTTCCATATAATCGATGGCGGAATTTTTCCCGAAAAACACATCGTTTTGCGATATGTCGATAACGCTTCCGTCTTTTAGTGCGATATGCGCTGATCCGTCCAGGGTAAACAGCATACAGTGCATTTCGTATTGTTCGTTATTCGATACGAAAGGGTTGTGATGTTCGCCGTAAATATGAGAATCGTAGGCGGAAATCAAACTGACCGAAGTGAAATGTGCAGACGCGTTGATACAGTAAATTTTGTGATTGTTCATAAGAAATCGACTCCAGTGCGATAATCAAACCCGATAAAAAAATAAAGAATATACGCAAGCATATTCATTATAAAGCATCGCAAAATAAAAGTCAAGAGAAAAATGGAAAGCAGGTAATAAATATGCAATTATTGGTAAGAAATGTGTATTGACTTGCTGCGGCAGTTGTGAGATAATATTAGGGTAAAGTTATCGCTGAATTTTCGGCAAAGGAAGAGAATATGCAAAAAATCGGTTTTTTGACAGACGAATTGTGGTACGGCGGCGTTGTTTTTCACGCCGATAAATACCCGCTTTCGAAAAACGATTGTTACGAATTCGATACCGGAGTGAATGAATCGTGCAATCAGTTCAATCCGATTTTTTTAAGCAATAAAGGCAGATTTTTCTGGTGCGGCAACGGTGGAAAGGTGCGCTTTGATCACGGAACGATTGAAATATCGAATGATGAAGTAAAATTCGAGCGTGCAGGGAAGACTCTGAAAGAAGCGTCGATTGCCGCCGCCGAAAAATACTATCCCGCAACGGGAACTACTCCCGATAAGCGAGCGTTCGAAGCACCGCAATACTGCTCCTGGACGGTGTTTTTGTGGAAACAGAATCAGGAAAAGATTTTGCGCTATGCACGTTCGATTGTTGAAAAGGGGTATAAACCCGGCATAATCATCATAGACGACACGTGGCAACGCGCTTACGGCGTGTGGGATTTTAACAAGGAAAACTTCCCCGATCCGCACGCGATGATGAAAGAGCTGAAAGAACTCGGGTTTACGGTGTCTATGTGGCTTTGCCCGTACGTATCGCCGGATGCGCCGTATCTTTCTCCGGGTATTTTCGAGCATATGGAAAACAAGCGCGTTTTAACGGACGGCGATAAGCCGAAGTTTATTCATTGGTGGGAAGGGTATTCCGCCATGCTCGATTTCAGACAGCCGAGCGCGGTGAAATGGATTAACGAACAGACAAAATTTTTGGAAGAGGAATACGGTGCAGAGGGTTTCAAACTCGACGGCGGCGACGCAATGTATACGGGAATTGATTATCGCGACGCTTCGCTGTTATCGTCGCTGTACATAGATTGTATCGACAATCCTTTAAAAGAGGCGCGGGCGTGTTACAAACTTGCGGGCAAGCCGATTATTCAGCGGCTGAACGATAAGGCTCATTTATGGAAGAACAAGCCGCAGGATTACCTGATCGGGCTGGAAGGGGTGCTCCCGGGAATGCTTACGCAGGGGCTTGTAGGGTATTATTACGGTTGCCCCGATATGATCGGCGGGGGAATGTCTTCCGATTTTATCGACACTTCGAAATTAGATTCTGAGCTGATTATCCGTTGGTGCGAGGCTTCGATTTTAATGCCGATGGTGCAGTTTTCTTACGACGTGTGGAATCACGAAGAAAACCGCGTGGCGGAATGTTGCAAAAAGGCGATGGCGCTTCGCGAAAAGTTGTTGCCGTATATCATAGAACTGATCGAAAACGCTTCGAAAACGAATCAACCCGTGGTGAGATATATGGAATACGAGTTTGCGGAAGATCGGTTTGCGGGAATGAAAACGCAGTTTATGCTAGGCGAAGCGTATCTGGTGGCGCCCGTTCTTGATAAGGACGTAACGGAAATTTCCGTGGAATTTCCGCGCGGCGAGTGGCAGGATATTGCAGACGGAGAAATTTATAAAGAAGGCAGACATACGGTAGCCGCGCCGATAGATAAGTTGCCCGTATTTAAAAAGGTGGTCGGATAATTTATGAAAATCAAATTTTTAGGAACAGGCGCTTCGGAGGGAATCCCCGATTTGTTCTGCCGTTGCGCGGTGTGTGAAAAGGCACGGTTGCACAAAGGAAGAGAAAACCGGACGAGAGCGGGGCTGATGGTGGATGACGATTTGCTCATCGATTTTTCGCCGGATTTCTTCTCGAATTCGATTAAATTCGGGATAGACGGAAATAAAATCGAAACTTTGCTGATTACGCATAGCCACTCCGATCACTTTTATGTTGACGATATCGTAAATTCGATGCTGAGCAGTAAAAATCGAAAAAAAATCGATATTTACTCAAATGAAATTGTTATCGACAGATTGAAAAAAGAAATCGATTCGGCAAATCTCGGGGAAAATTTCGGGTTACATTGCGTGGAAAGCTATCGGACTTTTCATGTCGGTAGGCGAAAAATTACGGCGTTTAATGCCGTGCATATGCCTGACGAACGTGCGCTTTTATATTTCATTGAGGACGGAAATCGTGGGTATCTGCATTTGTATGATACCGGCGAAGTGAAAAATGAAATTGCGGAATGGATGCAAAAAAACGGAAAAGCGGCGGATATAGTGGCAATCGATTGCACCTTCGGTACGATCGAGGAAAAGTATTTCGGACATATGAATCTGAAACAGGCGGCGGAGGAGTGCGAAAAGTTGAAGAAACGCGGAATTATCAAAGACGACGCAAAAATTTTCGCTACGCATTTCTGCCATTGGGGCGGCACACACGAGGAACTTTGCAAAGCTGCCGAAGGCACGGGTATTACAATCGTTTACGACGGGCTGGCGGTTGTTGTGAAATAAAAAGGAGGACTCTTAAGACGCATCGGCGCGTATTTTTAAAAAATTATCGCGCACGGTAAAAAACGGTTAGGGAGAGAAATTATGGCAGATAAAAAATTATTTCGAGTAATCAAAGCGCTTCTCGTTTCGGTTTGCATTTTGTTATGCTCCGCCACGGCGGTTGCGTGCAAATCATGCAAAAAGAATGATACTGACGTAGAAAGCGGAGAGTTTCCGTCGATAACGTTTACGAGCGCCGCAGAAGCGTACGTGGGAGAATACTATAAGTTAGAAATGGTATTGCCTCAAGGCGTAACGGCGGAAATTATAACGGCGAAAAGTTCGTGGAACGACTCCGTCGAACTGGATGAGAACTTCGGTTTTACTCCAAGAGAGTACGGGTATTACGATTATTCCGTTACGGCTAAGCGGAACGACGATACGAAACTTTTTACTTTCCGCGTAAGCGTAATTGATAAAGACGCGCCGCAAATCGTGCGTGCGCCGCAGAACGTCGCAATTTCCTGCGGACTTTATAACGATTTCGAATCGGATATATCTACGATGGAGGTCGTTTGTAAAAACGAGGCGCTCGTAGAATATCTGAATATCCGCGTGGTGAAAATCGAAGGCGAAAATCTTGCGGTGGAAGACGACGAAGGCCTTACTTCTTACCTGTTTGACGAAACGGGCGAATATACGCTTACTGTGAAAGCAGAAACCGCAATGGGTAAATTTTCGCTTTGCACTTATAAAATCACTGTGTCGGATGATCGCGCACCCGAAATTTCTGTCAGCGATAAAGTTTTCGTTTGGGTGAGAGACGGAAAAATTGCGATTCCGCAGCCGAGAGTATACGATTTTTCCTCTTACGAACTCGCTTACACCGTGAAGAAAAACGGCGCAGTACAAAGCGTGAGCGACGGTTTTGTTTCGGCGGAAGCAGGTGACGTGTTCGAAGTCGTTTACACTGCTACCGACGGCGGCACAAACAGCGCGGAAGCGTTTTGCGAAGTGCATGCGTTGCGCGAGGGTACGCTTATCGACGGCTCCGACGCCTCTTTTACGAGCGTGATTTACGGGCGGAACGGCTTATGCGAATACGTTGGCGGTACGATTTTACAAAGTAGCGGATTTTCGGATACCTATACCTTTGCAAACTCCGGTTTCGGGTACGAAGCAGTTGAAGAATATAAAAGCGTGCGGCTTACCGTGCTTAACAAACAGTCGGCAACGGTAAACGCGGGCGTGTACCTGCATTTCGGCGCGCTGAAAACGAAAATTGGCAGCGTAACGCTGCAATCGGGCGAAAACTCGGTTTCGCTTCCCGTTTCGCGCACCTTGGGATTGAGTGGAATTTCTTTGGAAGTATCTTCTTCGCAAAGAATTTTGCTTGAATTGGAAAAAATCGACTTATCGGGCGACCTTCCCGCAGACGGCGCAAACGAAACACTGAAAGCAAATCCCGCGTATTCCTTTGATCTCGGAAACGAAAAATATTACGATTTCAAAGCGTACGGCGGAGAAAAGTTTGCAAGAAAGAGTACTTCGGCGTTCGGCGCGGAAAAATCGGCGTTGTATTCTGCCGTCGGCGCGTTGCAGTTCAATTCCTGCATTTTTGCCGATACGTCGGCGGAAAACGTAAGCAACGTAAATTATGCCGAAATATTGATTTATTCCGAAAAAACGGCGAATGTAACCGTAGGACTGATACTGAACGGCAATCGCCGCGTACAATTCAACGCGACTCTGCAAAAGGGTGTAAACGCGGTGAAAGGGTATCTCGAAGATCTCGCCATATCGGGTTTCAATGGGTTGTCTTTGAAAAATAACGACGGCTACGCAAACGTTCTTTACGTTTCCTGCGTGAATTTTTACAACGTGCAAGCGGTGGCAGACGAAGAAATTTTCACGTCTGATTCTGCTGCGGTAACGGTGGCTTACGGCGAGAAGTTGGTAGTGCCTGAGATCGTAGATTTTACGAAGAAAGCGGTATCTTCGTTGGATATACGGTTGTATACGGGCGGCAGCGAGTTAAAGAGCGGCTTATCCGTGGGCGAAGAAATAAATTTGTACGGCGAAGAAACGGGCGAAGGAACGTATATTCTTCGTTATACGGTGATCGACGTTTTCGGCGGCGAACATACGAAAGAAATCGGCATAACGGCGAAAGGCAAGGAATTCTATGCCGAAATCAAGATAGATAAAGATTATTACGCAGGCGATCGGATAGATTTGCCCGATCCCGAAATGAGCGGCGCGCTGTACGAGTCGCACGCAAGCGAAGTACGGGTAAACAAATACTACCGCGTAGAGGGCGGAACGAAATGGCTTTCCGCCGATGAGGGATTTGCGGTTCATAGCAATGCTTACGTCGACTTGAAATACAGCGTATATGCCGACGGCGTGGCAAACGTGATAGCCGAAAAGACGATTTACGTACACGCCAACGGCGTTACGTTCGATTACGAAGAAATGGCGGACGGAAGTCATCTCGGCGTTGCCGACGATTACGATCCGAACAATCCCACGCCGTTAAGCTCCAATTGGTCGCACGACGGCAAGTATTCGATTTTAATGAAGAGCCATAAATATTACGATATTTTTGCAGGTATGGTATTCGGCGGTAAGGGAATACAGCTTGATAAAACGTGCAATGCAATGATTTTTTACGCGTATTCCGATAAAGACGTTTCCGGCGAAACGTCGCTCGGCGTGCTTACCGAAAACGGCTGGTCGGAAGCGTACGTCCGCATTCTGAAAGGCGAGCATAAATACGTTGTAAAACTGCCGAAAGAGTTTTCGTCTTTCACGAAGTTCGGCGGACAGATCAAGCGCGGAGAAGATTTTTATATTGACAGCGTTACTTTCGATAAACTCGTTGATTTTGACGTTCCCGAGCAGAGCGAAATCGTTGTAGGCGGCAAAGAATTTACGGTAAATAAGCCCGTCGGCATTACTTACTCTGCCGCGGCGTTTACCGAAAAGCAGATGAGCGCGGCGACTGCGTGGCTGGAAGTAACGAGCGAAAACGGAACGAAGTCTACCTATCAATTTACCGACGATTATTTGAAACTTACGCTTGCGGCAGGCAGTTATAAACTTGCTTATCGCGTGGAAATCGGCGGATTCGAAGAGATTAAGGAAAGAGAATTGCTTGTAACGAATCTTCCCGTAAGATTTTTCGAAATGCAAACCGGGTACGACAGAAATAAAGAATATACGCTGAAAATGCCCGAAACGGAAGGGATTACAGCCGAAATTACGACAAGTTATCGCCTTGCAGGCACGGCGCAGTGGACGAACGCGGAAAACGGAAAAATCAAATTTACGGCGGCGGGCAGTTACGAAGTGAAATTTACCGTTTCGGCAGACGGAAAGAGCGACGAAATGGTATACAACGTGGTGGTGCGCGACGACGCTACGGTAATGGACTTCGAAACGGACGAAAGCGGCGCGCATTACGGCTGGATCGACAAAGTATACGAGGAGATCGCTTCCGATACGAGCGTGTTCTCGGAATGGGCGGCGGACGGAAAATATTCGCTGAAAATCGTGCCTATCATGGATAGCTGGTCAGGTTTCGATTACAACGGCGCGGGCAAGAAGATAGAACTTGCCAAACCTTGTGATTTTGTGGAATTGTGGGTAAAAACCGAGCGTTCGATTCCGGGCTGGGAGATAGAATTACGCGGCGGCGGAGTAACGGCGCACGGTACGGCAAATCTTACGGCAGGCGCGCACAAATACGTGATTCAGTTAGACAAAGCCATTCAAACGATTGACGGTTACATGATTTTCCGTATTCAGCCGGGCTACGGAACGATATATATCGACGCGGTGAAAATGCTTACGGCGGAAGTGGAATATCCCGAAATGCCTTCCGAAGTTGAAGTGGATAAAGAAGTGCTGATCGACGAGCCTGTTGTACGCGACGGTACGGTAATCGCGAAATACAAAAACGAAGGCGATACCGAATACACGATTGCCGAAAAAGTCGACGGTAAATATTCGATGATATTCGGCGCGGTGGGCGAAGGCGAAATAGTATTCGAAATCAATACGAACGGATACACGATAGAAAAATCGTTCAGGATAACGGTGAAAAACATTGCGGTGCAGTGGGCAACCGTGCGTTCGGGGCTGAACGCCGGCGAAACGCTCACCATACAAAAACCGATTTCAGACGGCGAAATTTCCGTGCATACGTATTACAGGGCGAAAGGCTCGGATAGCGAAACGGAAATTTCGGAAAGCGCGGGCGTTTATCTTTTAACGTTTGAAAGAACGGGCGATTATATCGTTCGGCAGACGGTAACGAGAAACGGAAGAACAGCCGAAAAAGAATACGCCGTGTACGTGCGTACCGCCGAAAGCATTTTCGACGCGGAAACGGACGAATCAGGCAATCATCACGGCGTCGGCGCGAAAATTGCAGACTACGCAAGTTGTTTTGAAGATTCGATATCCGAAGAGTGGTCGGCGAACGGCAGATATTCTATGATGATCAAGCCTACGAACAACGCTTGGGCGGGGTATGATTATTCCGCCGATCCGAAAACTCTTGCGTATGCCACGAACAAATTCGAAATCTGGGTGAAAACAGACGTTGCAGTGGCAGGCTGGGCATTGGGTATCGACGACGGAACAGGCTGGAAATCCGCAACGCTCGATCTTGAAGCAGGGGCGCATAAATACGTGTTTACGTTAAGCGCAAGCGTAACGCAGATCACGAGATTTTATATGCGGGCGAACGGCGCGGCAGGTACGGCGGAATATACGGGCGTGTTTTATATCGACGGACTTACGGCGCTGTACGAAGTGCCATTTAATCGTGCGGAAGGCGCGGTGGGCGACTTCGAAGCGTATGAAGGCGGGGAGCATTTCGGCATCGGTAGCGACGGCTTTGTATTGGACTGCCCTGTAGGAAATATCAGCGTAAGCAACGAATGGGCGTCCGATGGCGACTATTCTGTAAAAGTTATCCCTACCGGCGACGGTTGGTCGCATATTTGGTCTAACACGGCGATTACCGTTTCCGAATACAATACGATAGAGTTCGATATATACGTAGATAGAGCGGTAAGCGGTTACTTGTTCTATGTGTATGATTCTAACGGATATCACGAAGGCAAAGTCGATTTGAAAAAAGGCGTTAATCACGTAAAGTACACGTTCAATCAGTCGTTTTCTACCTATAGGGGTATAGAACTCAGAGCAGCGCAGGCGTTGACGGGTGTCTATTATATTGACAGAATCGTATTGAGCAAAGTATAAAAACGAGATCGTCGTTGCGATAAAACCGAGCCGTTCTCGAAAAAAATTATATCAGGAGTAAACAAAAATGAAAAAACAAACGAAAATTATTTCCGTATGTATGGCGCTCGCCCTTGCCGTACCCGCGTTCAGCGGGTGCAAAGGGGGCGGAGGTTCTTCTTTGCCTACGGATAAAACGATTATTTTCTACCAGAACTACGATTGCGGGTACGGCTCGGAATATATCGAAGAAACGTGCAAAAAATTCGCGGAAGCCGTAAAAGACGTATCGTACGAAGAAGGAAAGACGGGCGTTTATTTCGAACCCTATATTTCTAAAACCGACGCCACGGGCAAAGAACTCGTGAACTCGCTTTCCGTAAACGAAAACTATATTTATTTTACGGAATTCACCATGCCGCAAATGCTTAAAAACAGCGGCTACGTAATGGATATTTCTTCCTGGCTGAACGAAACTTCTTCCACACCCGGCGCGAGCCGCTTTGCCGAAAAAACTTCTATTAAAGAAAGAATGTACGATTCCTGGCGCGATTACGTTACGGAGGACGACGGCTCGATGTATTGTATTCCGCTGTTTGAATCCACGGAAGTTTTCACGTACGATAAAGACTTGTGCGAAAGCAAAAAACTTTATATTGCCGAGGGAAGCACCGATGAAAAACTTATTTTCGTGAAGTCGCCCGCGCAGAAGAAGCAAAAAGGCGTAGACGGAATTGCGGGAACGGAAGACGACGGCTTGCCCGAAACGTACGCGCAGCTTTATTTGTGGTTCAACGCAATGAAAACAAGCGGCGTAAAACCCATGACGTGGTCCGGTATGTTTAAATTTCATATCGATAACACGCTGCAAAATTATTGGGCGGATTTCGAAGGCCCGGAAAACGTGAAGCGTTGCTATACGTTCGACGGCGGCAGCGATTCCACATTGATAGATACGGTAGATGAAAACGGTAATATCACGTATCTGCCCCCAACGCCAATCACCACGGAGAACGGATATATGGTTCAGCGGCAGGAAGGCAGATACCGCGCGCTTTCGGTGGCGAAAAAGATTGCGGAAAACGCTAACGATTGGGTGAATTCTACGTCCTTCCTCGAATCGGAATCGCACACGTTAAGCCAAGCCACGTATATCAACAGTCGCTTCACCGAAAGCCCGATTATGTTGTTTGCGCACGGCTCGTATTGGGAAGCGGAAGCCACGCCCATATTCAAGAATTACGAATCGCAAAAGAGTGGCAAGGCGGACAGGCATTTCGGCGTTCTGCCCATTCCAAAATATTCCCGTTCGGAAGTAGGCAAAGCCACTACGGTGGTATCCGATTCAAGTACGGCGATGTTTGTGAAATCGGGGCTTACGGGCGGCGTTTTAGACGCAGTGAAAGATTTTGTGATCTATTTCAACAATCAGGAAAATATGGGCTTACAGAATAAGTATTCCGCTTCGCCTCGTCCGTTCACTTACGAACTTTCCGACGAGTTGAAAGCCACGATGACGGATTACGAAATTTCGCTTTACGATTTCTATAAGGTGGGCGAAAAGAAAAACGTTGTGTATACGGCGGCAAGAAACGACTTCTTTATGGCGAATTTCGATGAAATGCACAAGAGTCAGTGGGTGTTTGCCAGCAAATACAAATCGAATAGCAGCACCGTTTCCGAAGAATCGGTAGTTGCGTTCAAAAACGAACCGAACGTTACGTTGAAGCAGTATTTCGACGGCTTGTATAATCGATTTACGGCAGATGATTATGCCGTATGGAAAACGATGCTGAGAAAAATCGGCTGACGCATAGTGGAATTATAAAGGTGATATAAGATGGCTAAAAAATACAAAGCGGAAAAGGGCGATAACGTTTTTTCGCGTATAAAGGGCTGCATAAGCGATTTCTTTTACGGGATTTCCGTTAAAATGCACAACAAAAAACCGAACGGGAATAAGCGCAAAGTAACTCAGTCGAGTGTTAGAAAAAAAGAATTGATTTTCTATTTTTCTATCGTATTGCTGCCGCTCATTCAGTATTTTATTTTCTATATCTGCATAAATTTCAACTCTGTATTGCTTGCTTTCAAGCAATACAAGGTTGTGGGTGGCAAGCAATCGTGGGAGTATGCAGGGTTTGACAACTTTGCACGGTTTATCAAAGACTTTTTCAACGGAGGAGATTTAACGATTCTCGCGAAAAATTCGTTGATTGTGTACGTGTTCGGTCTGTTGATAACAACGCCCTTTTCGCTGGTATTTTCGTTTTATATCTACAAAAAATATCTTTTCAGCGAGTTTTTCAGAGTTCTTTTGTATCTGCCGAGCATTATTTCTTCGGTAGTTACTGTGTTTATGTATAAATACATGTTAGACGTAGGTCTGCCTGCGTTCGGAAAGATTTTCGGACTTACGATCGCTTCGCCGCTTTCCGGCACGGCGAACATGATGCCCGCGATACTTTTCTTTGTGTTTATTTGCGGATTCGGCATGAATACGATTATGTATTCGAGCGCTATGACGAGAATTCCCGTTTCTGTGGTGGAGTACGCGCAAATCGACGGCGTTTCTGCCGTGCGCGAATTTTTCTCCATTACGATGCCGCTGATTTTCTCTACGCTTTCTACGTTCATTATCGTGGGTATCGCGGGATTTTTCACGAATCAGGCATTTTTATTTGAAATGTTCGGCAAAAACGCAAACGTGAAAGTGCAGACGTTCGGCTATTATCTGTTTATGCTTACGTATTCGGGCGAGGCAAATTACCCGTACGCGGCGGCGGGCGGACTTGTATTTACAATCGTTGCCGTTCCGCTCACTTATCTGGTGAAATATTTGCTGGATAAGGTTGATCCGAACGTCGCGTTTTAGGAGGTGCGCTATGACTGCTAAAAAGACGAATTCGAAAACGACGAATATCATATTTAAAACGGTTGTGTTCACCGTTCTCACGTTATACGTACTTATTTTATTTTCTCTGATGTATTTAACGCTTACAACGTCGTTCAAAAGTCTGTTCGATCTGATGAACAACAAGGTGGGGTTGCCGAAAGAGTGGATATTCAAAAACTATGTTGACGCATTCGAGATGTTTAACATGGTATTGCCTTCTAAAAGAAAGGTATATCTTGGCGAAATGTTCTGGAATACGCTGCTGTACGCCGGGGGGAGCGCGTTTTTTGCAACGATTACTCCTTGCCTTGTGGCGTATTGCTGTGCGAAATTTTCGGTGAAACTCAATAAATTTATCTACGGCACGGTAATCGTAGGTATGATTTTGCCTATCGTTGGCGCGTTGCCCTCGTCGATTCAGGTATGTAAGGCGTTGGGAATCTTCGATACGATGATAGGTATGTGGATAATGAAAGCGAATTATATGGGTACGTACTTCCTTGTGTTTTACGGCACGTTCAAATCGCTTTCGAACGAGTATAAAGAAGCCGCGATTATCGACGGCGCAAGCGATTACTGCGTTTTGTTCAAAATAGTTTTTCCGCTTGTGAAATCGGTGATGCTGGCTACGTTCGTACTCAATTTCATTGCGTTCTGGAACGACTATCAGACGCCGCTTATTTATCTTGAAAGTTATCCTACGGCGGCGGTGGGTATGTTCAGTTTCTCTTACGCCGCTTCAAGCAACGGGGCTTCGCTTCCGAATATGCAGATGACGGGCTGCGTGATTTTATTCTTGCCCGTGTTTATTCTGTTCCTTGCTTTGAAAGATTTATTTATGGGAAATTTAACCGTTGGGGGGTTAAAAGGCTGATATGCGAAAAAAATCGTTAATTATTCTTCCTGTTCTTTTATTTTTAACTGTATTTTGCGCGATTTCGCTCGGTTTTACCAAAAAGGGAAACGATCTTGAAATATCGTACGAGATTCCGAAAACCGAAAGTTATGTGGGCGAACGCGTGAATTTACCCGAAATTTTTACTGTTCATCCCGATCGGGTGCGCGATATCGTGATTACGGTGAAATCGCCTGCGGGCGAAGAGATCGCCGTTGAAGAAAACGCGTTTAAGGCGTCCGCGGCGGGCGAATACAAAGTGTATATCGTGGCAATCGGGCGTGACGGAGATACGTATACGGAATTCTATTCGGTAAACGTTTCCGTGGCAAAATTCCCCGTGCTTACTTCCGAGCCGAACGTGCCGGCAATGTATCTTTCGGGTAATGTTTACGCCGTGCCTGCCGCAGAATTTACGGATTTTAACACGGCTACGCCTACCGTAACGGCGTACACGGCGGAGTATATCGACGAATCGGGCAATGCTTCGGAAGTCGGCGATACGTTTTCGCCGAAAGTCAGCGTAAGCGGCACGAAAATCAGACTGAAATATACGGCGAAATCTTCACTTGACAGTGAAAATTCGGTAGTATACGAAATTCCTGTGAGCATTGCCGAAAAATCAGACGAATATGGTATTCCCGTTTACGATTACGCCGAAATGTTTTATTGCGGCGGTTCCGGTATCGCAAAAATGGGCGAAAAAGGGGTGCAGTTTGCATTTTCCGAGCCTGTGAAATACGATTTTGCGAATAAAGTAAACGCTTCGTTCAAAGTGGAATTATCGTCGGAACAAGGGGGTAACGGGTTTGACGCCGTGAAGGTAACGGCGCGCGACGCTCAGAATAAAAACGTTGCGCTTTCTTTTACGGTTTATAAAAATGCCGACGGCGCGAATTCTTCCGTTGTTTTAAACGACGGGCAGGCTTATGCGGCAGGCGGGAGCCTTGCGGATTTTAAAGACGGGTTTAAACTTGAATTCGATAACGTCTCCGGTTATGTAAAGGACGGCAAAGGCAACCGCATATGTAAAGTAGGACAATTTTACAATGGGGCGGTATTCGACGGCTTCCCTTCGAAAATGGTGTATTTATCGTTTGAAATTCTGCAAGTGAGCGGAAATTCGAAGATGAACGTGGTGCAAATCAACAGCCATTACTTCACGAGCGACGGCTACGACGGTATTGCGCCGTTCGTGGTGCTTGACGGATACGTAAAAACGTCTTGCGTTCTCGGAGATACGATTGTCATTCCGAAAGGAAATGCCGTAGACGTGGCGGATCCTGATGCTCATGCCTTCGTAACGGTAAGAAAAAACAATGCAATTGTAACAAGCACGGGCGGAAAGGCGATTGACGAGTTATCCGCAAACGCCGCTTACAGCATTGCGGCGAGCGAAACGGGAGAATATATACTTCAATATACCGCCGTGGATAAAAGCGGCAACACTTACGACGTAGGATATTATACCGTTTACGTTACAAATAAAACAGCCCTCGCGGTTTCGCTGAAATCTTCTCTGAAAGCAACGTATTCGTGGGGCGAAACGATCGTTATTCCGGAAGCGGCAGTCGTCGACGGCGCGGAAACGCTGATTTATGTTACCGGTCCGAAAACGGGGTATAAGATTGTGCAGGCAGGGGATTCGTACAAGTTCGAATCTTACGGGAAATATTATATTCACTACTTCGTTTACGATTCTTTCGGGAATATCGGTAGCATCGATCTTATGGTGGAGGTGAAATGATGAAAACGAGTGTCATCAAAAAAACGTGCGTTTTGCTTGCCGCAATAATTGCAACGACTTGTCTTGCCGCGTGCAAGAAAAATAACGATTCATCGACGGTTACGCCGCCGCCGAAAAAAGACGAAACCATTATCGTTGATACCGATAAGTATATCGTGAAAGACAAAAGCTCGGAATATTCCGTGCTTTTGCCGGAAAATGCAGATTATAACCTTTTGCTTGCGGCGGACGAAACAGTCAACGCTTTTAAGGAAGCTTGCGGCTACGAGTTGAACGTTACCGACGAGTATGCGGCGAACGGCAAATATATTTCGATCGGCAATACGGAGTTATATGCCGAAAACAAAACCTCCGTTATAGAAGGCGAACTTTCATATACGGAAATCGCGGTAAAAACTGTAGGTGACAATGTGTTTATCAACGGCAACACTACCGAGGACGCTGTTTACGCAACGTACGAGTTTTTGGAAGTTACCGTCGGATTTAAAGTATATACGCTCGACGATATTTATATCAGAAAATCCGAAAACGTGAAGTTATACAATATCACGTTGCGCGAAAAGCCCGATATTTCCGTTCGCTCGCTCAGATATTCGAGAATATACAATTCTTCGAATAAAGAAGCCGAAAGATTGAATCATAGGCGTATGCGTGCGGATTTTACCGACGACGCGTGGTTTTCTTCCGGACATAATCAGGCAAGCGTTATTTTGCCTAAAACCACTTATTACAAAGATCATAACGATTGGTATTCGACTACAGTAGAAACGAATAGCGATCCCGACGTAGGACAACTTTGCCTTACAAACGAAGAGATGCAGGCGGAATTTATAAAGAACGTGAAAGAAATGATTCAAAACGACGCCGATTTCGATTCGAGAAAGTTCTTTATGCTCGGCATGCAGGATAACTGGTCGTATTGCAAGTGTGCAAGATGCAGCGAAAAGGCAAGAGCAAACGGCGGAAGCGAAAACAGCCGCGCGTGCCTTGAAATTATGTTTGCCAACGCTGTAGAAAAGGCTATTAACGACGATTGGGATTGGCTGAAAGATAATCACCCCGGCGCGCAGATTCAGTTTGTTATCTTTGGATATCTTTATAACGCCGCCGCACCCGTGAAGTACAACGAACAAGGCAATCCGATTCCTTATAACGACAACGTAACTTGCGACGAACACGTATCCGTATTGTTTGCGCCGTTGACAGGTAATTTTGCTTATTCGATAGCTGATGACAGAAGTAAGATAGGCAAGCAGGTGAACGAATGGAGTGCGGTTTGCACAAACTTCATGTATTATTCGTACTGTGCGCAGTTTGCCGCTTTACCCGTGCCTACAAACGATCTTATTACGTTGGACGGCAACGTTTCGACGCTTGTGAAAAACGGCGGATATTATATGCAGGATCAGGGGGCAACCCTTACGAATACATCTGGTATGGAAGAACTCGCATGGTACGTGCGCTCGAATTTTATGTGGGATTCTTCAAAGAGTGTAGACGAATATGCCTACGAATTTATCGATTACTACTATATGCCTGTGGCGGAAAGTTTTAAAAAGTACTATAACGCTTTCAGAAGTTTTCAGGTGTATCAGGTGGAAAAATTGAATCTGATGATGGGTATGCAGGACCTTACGTATATTTCCGAAAAATATTGGCCGAAGGGATATCTCGACTCTTTCAACGATATGCTTGATGCGATGATTGCCGACCTTGAACCTTTTAAAACAAGCGATCCCGCTGTGTACGAAAAGTATTTCGACAGGCTGAATAAAGAAAAGATCTGGATTTATTATTTGTACTGCGAAAACTATAAAAGGTATTTCAACGAAAAAGATTATAATGAACTTGTGGAATTTATGCGTACATATTGCGCGAAATATAGCGTAAACGAATACCGCGAATACGGAAGCATCACGGAAAAGATTGACGGATGGTTAAGTTGAGAATGATTACGTTTTCGATTATCGGTTTAGGAAACAGAGGATCGGTGTATGCGGACGGCTTGATGAAGCAAAAAGACGTTAAAATCACGGCTGTCTGCGATATCTGCCCGGAAAGTTTAAAAAAAGCAAAGGACGTATACTGCGTTCCGGAAGGAAATTTATTTTTAAGCGACGATACGTTTTTCGAGAAAAAACGTGCAGATATTCTGATCGTTTCCACTATGGACGAATATCATAAAGATCACGCAATTCGCGGCATGAAACTCGGGTACGATATCCTTTTGGAAAAACCCGTTGCTCCTACGATGGAAGAATGTCTTGCCATTTTGGAAGCGGGCAAAAAGTACGGTCGGGATATAGTAATATGCCACAATTTACGTTATACGCCGTTTTATCAGGAAATGAAGCGATTGCTTGCCGACGGAACGATAGGCGACGTGGTATCTGTGGAACAATCAGAAAACGTGGCATATCACCATTATATGTGCAGTTTTATTCGTGGAAAGTGGCGTAAACAAGAAGAAACGAGTTCGATCGTTCTTCAAAAATGTTGCCATGATCTCGATATTATCACGTGGTTTGCCGGGAATCTGAAAAACGAGATAAGTTCTTTCGGCGATTTGCGCTTTTATAAAAAAGAAAACGCGCCTGAAAATTGCGCCGATATGTGTATGAAGTGCAAGGTGAAAGATTGTTCGTACAACGCTTATGAATTTTACGCGAAAGCGCCGGGTAGTTTATGCGTGCCTTACGGCTTTGCTTTTACGGAAGAAAATCTGAGAAGATATTTAAGCGATCGGAATAATCGGTATGGCAAATGCGTCTTTTTATCGGACAACGACGTGTGCGATCGACAATCTGTGAATATTCGTTATGAAAACGGCGTTACGGCAAGTTTATTACTGCACGGTTTTGCGAACGAAACAGATCGGATTACCAAAGTATATGGTACGAAAGGTTGCGTTTACGGCGAATTTAATCGCGGCATAGTGAGCGTTGATTTGTTTGACGGAACAAGTTTTTCCGTAAACGTAAACGACAAAATTTCGAGTGATGCACATAACGGCGGCGATATAAAACTGACGGAAGATTACGTAGAGTATAAAAAAACGGGAAAACGACCGCTCGGCATCAGTAAAATCGAGGATTCGATAAAAAGCCACGAGTTGGCTTTTTCCGCCGAATCAAGTAGAATCGCAAGCGGAAAACTTGATGAGCCGAAGAAACTGAGTTTTGATTTTCCCGTAACGGCAACGGGAGTGTACTTTTACGGCGCAGATTTTTTGAAAGCCGGGAAATGCGGCGAACTGCAGATTATTTCTATAAGTGCGAATATAAACGAAAACAATCTACAGAGCAAAGTGGCGAGCGATTTGTGTTATGCGGCACAGCTTGTTCAAAGCGATTTGCTTCGCTATTGCGTAAACGTTTCCGCGCAGTCCTATATTCACGGCTTTGTTGATCTGTATTTTAAAAACGGAGTCCTTTTGCGTTATGCGCTCGCTTGTGCGCCGTTGAAGGAATATACTGAAATACGCTTTTACGGCACGCGCGGAACGATTTTCTGCTTTACGAAAGACAATACCGTAAGACTGCGGTCCACGGCATTATTCGAAGCGGAAACTACGCACGTAATAGAAACGGAAAGCGTATGTAAGGCCGAAACTTATCCCGACGCGATAGAAAAAATCGTTCGTGAAATCCGTCAGGAGAAGTTGTCTTTTTAAAAAACGATTATAGCGGAAAACAATCCTTGAGGCGAGAGTTTTTCGCTATTTTTACCTATTGAACGATGAAAGAAGAGAAAAGACAAAATTTATTGATATTGATGTGTTGGCTCGTATACGTTTCGAGTTATTTATCGCGTTACAGCTATAATTCCAATATCGTGGCAATCAAAGATTATTACGGGGTAACCAATTCCGTAACGGGGCTTGTAAGCACGTGTTTCTTTTTTGCCTACGGAACAGGTCAGTTGGTAAACGGTCTGATGTGTAAAAAATACAACGCTAAAGTATTTTTGTCATTGTCTTTAGTATTGTCCGCTTTGATAAATTTTATTATATTTACGCTTCCGCCCATATCGCTTTATAAATATTTATGGCTTTTGAACGGTGCGAGTCTGTCTGTTTTATGGTCGCTCCTGATGCTTACGTTAAGCCGCAATTTAGACGAAAAACATCTTACTGCGGCAATGCTTGTGATGAGTTCAACCGTTTCCGCGGGGACGGTGCTTTCGTACGGCTCAAGCGCGTTGTATAATTTATTCGGCGGGTTTCGTTATGCTTTTTTAACAGGCGGAACGGTAGCCGTTGTCGTGGCGATCGGGTGGTTTTTTTGTTGCGATAAACTTACGAAACCCGTGGAAGAAACAAATAAAGGAAAATTGTCGTCGGATAGCAAAAAACGGCGTATAGATTCTTCCGTAATCGTAATGATTGCGGTATTCGGCGTTTTTATGACGGTTGGGAATCTATTGAAAGACAGTTTAACGGTATGGGTTCCGCAAATTCTGAAAGATTCATACGGCTTTAACGACAGTTTGTCGATCGTGCTTACTATTGCTTTGCCTTTTTTGGGGCTTTTCGGCGCAACGCTTCTTGTGGGAATGAATAAGATTATCAAAAAAGGAATTGTTTTAAATGGTATTTTATTTGCCGTTTCCGGGCTTTGCGTATTTGCGGTCAGAAAACTTTTGAATACAAATTACTATATGCCCGTCATCGTTTTATTCGGAATTCTTTCACTGCTTATGAACGCCGTAAATAATTATTGTACGAGTTTTTTCCCGCTTATGATGCGTGAAAGCGTAAATTCCGGTTTGCTTGCCGGAATCCTGAATGCGTGCGGATACGTAGGCAGCACCGTCAGCGCATATTGCATGGGCGCGGTAGCCGACAAGAGCGGTTGGAACGGCGTATTCGTATTGCTTACGATTTTATGCGTCGCAGCGGTTGTGTTTTCCGTGCCGTTTATTTTTATTTTAAAAAACCGTAAAGCAAAAAATTGAAAGTTTTTTAGGTGGTTGTATGGATTTATTAAAAGAATATTACGAAAAATTTAAGAAGCTCGACTCAGGAGAACGCGAATACGAAAAGTGCAATTACGAATTTTTAAACGAAAATCTTCCGCGCTTTTCGTGCAGCGTGAAAGAACTTGAAGAAATTTATTATTTTCGGGCGTATACGCTTTCGAAACATATAAAGAAGAACTCCGCAGGAAAATATATCGTTACCGAATTTTTAAACGACGTATCCTGGGCAATCGATACTGAAGGGGCAATCTCCTGCCCCGTAGGTCATCAACTTTCCGAGCTCAGGTGGTTTAAAAATTGTGGCGAAATTGTAAAACAATATGCTGACTTTTGGCTAAATCATATCGAAAAATTGCTTGTGTATAACAATTGGTTTTGCTACGCTTTTTACGAATACGCCGAGTATACGAATTGTCTTGATTACGCGTATTCCGTTGCGGATAAACTTATAGAGTATTTTACGCTTTTCGAATCGCGCAACAAAGCAAAGTGCGGCTTATATAAAGGAACGGATAATTATGACGGAATGGAACTTTCGATTTCTTCGTCGGGAATCCGTCCTACAATCAATTCATACGTATATGCCAACGCTTACGGCATATATAAAATCCTTGAATCGCACGGCGACGAACGGGCAGACTATTATAAAAATTTCTGCGAGAATCTTAAAAAAGAAATCAATGGAAAGTTATACGTAAACGACTTATATTATAATCTTCCTGTGGAAAACGGCGAAACGATCGATCGTTTCTATCCCGATTTTTCAAATCCGCACCCCGATTATACGGCAAAAGAATTGAGCGCTTATACTCCGTTCTATTTCGGTATTCCGCAAGAAGAAAATGCGGGTTGTTTAAAATTTTTAACGGATGAAAAGATTTTTAAGCAAAAATACGGCTTGGCAACGGCGGATCAAAGCAATCCGTTGTATAAATTCCCGTTTCCGCACGCCTGCTTGTGGAACGGACCCGTTTGGCCGTTTGCTACGTCGCAGGTATTGCGTGGCGTTTCGGAATGGATTAAAGTTCACGGCGAAAAAGAAATCGGCGGCTCTGATTTTGCCGATATGCTGATCACTTATGCGAAAAGTCAACATATTACGATAGAAGGAGAAATAAGACCGTGGATCGACGAAGATCTCGACGGAACAACAGGCGAATGGTTGGCGAGAAGGTTGATCGTAGAGTATGGCCGCGACGATGTAGGCCGCGGAAAAGATTACAATCATTCCGCGTTTATCGATCATGTGATCAATGGGCTTTGCGGCGTTTGCGTAAACGGCGGAAAGACGGATTTCAAGCCGATTCTTTCAGATAAAATCGCTTCATTTTCGTTGGAAGGAGTAGTTGTAGGCGGAAAGGCTTACAACGTAAAGTATGCAGAAAACAAATACGTTGTAACGGAAGCATAAGGCGGTAAGAAAAAATGAAAGACAAAAAATTGAAAATAGGCGTAATAGGTTTAGGTCAGCGCGGCGCGGCGTACGGAATGACAGACGGAAGCATCGGGTTGCTCGGCAATATTTTAAATAATTCTGACGTACTTGTAACGGCGTTGTGCGATTTGCACGCGGAACGCGTGGAGTTTGCCGCCGAAAAAGTGATAAAAGCAGGGCAGGGAGAACCGCTTAAAACCACTGATTTTAGCGAAGTGTTACGTAGCGGCGTAGATGCGGTGATTGTTTCAACAAGCTGGGCTTCGCACGTAGAGGTTGCGCTTGCGGCTATGGAACAGGGAATCGCCGTGGGCATAGAAGTTGGCGGCACGCATAATTTAGACGATATGCGAAAACTAGTACAGTCATACGAGAAAACAAAAACGCCTTTTATGTTTCTTGAAAATTGCTGTTATAATAAAGACGAACTGCTTGCAACTTCGCTTACGCGTAACGGTAAACTCGGCGAAATCTGTTATTGTCATGGCGCGTATTGCCATGATTTGCGCAACGAAATAACCGAAGTCGCGCTGCGGCAGGGACATTACCGTCTTGAAGAATATAAAAATCATAATTGCGAAAATTATCCGACTCACGAACTCGGACCTATCGTCAAACTTCTCGGAATCACGCGCGGCAATAAGTTTACATATCTTACGGCGATGGCGTCGAAAGCGCGCGGTTTAAACGAATATATCGATTCTCACCAAGAGGTTTCTGTGCTGAAAGGTACCGAATTCAAGCAGGGGGACGTGGTAACTACCGCTATTAAATGCGAAAACGGCGAACTTATCACGCTGAAACTCGATACGACTTTGCCACGGCTTTACGACAGGGAAATTACGGTAAGCGGCACGAAAGGGTATTATTCTCAAACGCTGAAAGCGGTGATTCTCGACGGCGATAAATTCGATCATGAGAAAAACGTGATACAAGACGCACTGAACAGTCAGAACGACTACGAGGAATATCTGCCCGAAGATTGGAAAACGATTACGGAAGAACAGCTTAAATCGGGGCACGGCGGAATGGACTACATCATGCTGAAACACTTTTTCCGTGCGGTGAAAAATAAAGATGAAATGCCGATAGACGTATACGAGGCGTGTGCGATGATGTGCGTAACCGCGCTTTCGGAGCAGTCGATAAAAAACAACGGCGCGCCCGTGGAAGTTCCGGATTTTACCGACGGAAATTATAAAAACAGACAGATTGTAGACGTTTTGCCCTTTCCGAAAATAAGATAGCGACTGCATTTCAAGAAGATTAACCGATGAAGGAAAGCTTTCGAAAAACACACGAATATATTACAAATAATTGGCAAAACGCGGTTGTAGACGCGACGGATAAAAATTATGAATGGAATTTGCCATTCCCTTTTGTGCCGCCGTGCGTACACGGGTTGTTCCGTTGCCTTTATTACTGGGACACGTTTTTTACGAATAAGGGAATGCTCGCGGACGGAAAAATCGATTTGGCGAAAAACAACGCAGGCGACTTGTTGTATATGCTTTCGCAAAAAGATTATGTGCCGAATTCGTGGAGCGAATCGGGCACTACCTATTGTTCGCAGCCGCCGTATCTGCATTTTATGGTGCGTGACGTCTATGAGGCTACGGGCGATAAAGAGTGGCTGAAAGACGCATATTTCCTTTTGAAGAAGGAGTATGAATTTTGGCAGACCGAAAGGATGACTTCTTTGGGCTTAAACAGGCATTTTCATTTGCCGCTGTCAAAAGAGAAACTTATAGCTTATTACGATTACGTCACGAGGGTGCGGTTGCATGTAACGTGGGAAAAGACGGATGACGAAAAGGCAAAAATAGCCGAACAATACGTTGCCGTAGCCGAATCGGGACAGGATTGGTCGCCGAGGTTTCACGATAAATGCGCGGATATGATTCCCGTGGATTTAAACGCTAATTTGTACGGACTGGAAAAAGACTTGTCCGAATGGGCGGAACTATTCGAGCCGGAACAGGCAGGATCGTATGAGGCGGCGTACAAAAAGCGTAAAGAATTGATGGATAAATATTGTCTTAACGCGGACGGAACTTATCACGATTATAATTATATCGAAAACAAGCAGAACAACGTTGCGTTTTCGGGGCAATTTATGCCGTTTGTCACGGGAATGATCTCCGATAAAAACGCGGCAAAATCGCTGTTGAAAAAACTTTTTGCGGCGCACGGAATCACAAGTACGGAAAAGTGCGAAACGCACGGAGCGGTATATCAGTGGGCATACCCGAATAGTTGGGCGCCCGATAACTATCTTGCGTACGAAGGCTTAAAAAAGTGCGGACTTGAAAGCGACGCCGCCGTAGTGGCCGCAAGGTATATGGACAATGTTGCAAAAACATACGAAAGCACAGGTGCTTTGTGGGAAAAATACGACGGCGTAAAAGGCGGCGCGGCAACGCAGACGGAACATGAAATGACCGAAATGCTCGGTTGGACAGGCGGCGTGTTCAGCTATTTCTATAAGATTGAATACGGCGATAAACAGGGCAAATAACAATCCTCGGCTAAAGGAATTCAAATGAACGGCGGATATTTTGACGACAACGAAAAAGAATATATAATCACGGATATGTTTCCTCGGCGCAAGTGGCTGAACTATCTCTGGAACGACACGTCCGTATGTGCGTGCGATCAGTTCGGGTTCGGCACGTCCTGGAGCGTGATAAACGGCAAACGGCGCGAAATCGAAGGCGGCACGCGCAATCTGACTCTTCACGGCGGAGAAAAACTCGTGTATATCAAGGACGTCGAAACGGGCGAATATTACGCGGCGAACAGAAATTACGAAAACTTACCGTTCGAAAAATTCGAGTGCCGCGTGGGACTTGGTTACCAAAAGGTTATAAGCGAGTATAAAGGTATGCGCGCGGAATTTACCACGCTTGTACCCGTGAGCGGCAACGTAGTGCAATTTAACGTAAAAATCGCGGAAACGGGCGAAAAAAGGCGGCGGCTCAAGTTGTATTTCTACGCGCAACCAAAAACCGAAAACGGCGGACACGAGGCGTACGCGCAAGCCGATTACGATAAAACTCTCAACGGTATTTATTACGATACCACGGGTTATAAACTTGAAACGGAATATATTAAAACATACTTTGCCGCCGACCGCGCGGCGGATTCTTACGCCGTTACGAAAAACGCGTTTAAGGGACTGTACAACGATTACGCGCACCCTGCGGGCGTGGAAAACGAAAAACTTTGTAGCAAAGGCTCTACGTTTGAAGAAGCCTACGCTGGGGCGTTCGGGTACGACATAGAATTAAACGTCGGCGAAGAGATCGAAATTACATTTGCGTGCGGCTTTGCAAAAACGTACGAAGAATGCGTAACCGCGGCGAAAAAGTTTGCGAATGCGGCGGAATTCGCGCGACAGTTACGGTTGCAGAAAGAGAAAATCGGGCAGAGCATAGGAGTATTTTTGGCGGATAGCCCCGATAAATACGTAAATAGCGTTGCTAACATCTGGCTGAAACGACAACTTTCGCTCGGTAAAGATTGGGGCAGGCTGTACGGCAGAGGTTTCCGCGACGTAATGCAGGATACTTCGGCGTTCGTTTCGCTCGATCCTGCGCTTGCGAGAAAACGTATTCCCGAAATATTGAAGCATCAATACGAGGACGGAAACCCCATTCGTATGTTCGAGCCCGATTACACCGCGCCGTATAACGACAGCGCGGCGTGGATTCCGGCAACCGTACTCGCGTATTTGTATGAAACGGGCGATTTATCCGTGTTGGAAGAAAAGATACCTTATTTAAACGGCGACAGTTACGAAAATGCGTACGCTCCGGGCGGATTTTTGCCGTATCGCGGAACTGAAGAAGAATATACGGTGTTCGACCACATAAAGCGCGCAATGGATTATTTGTATTCCTCGCGCGGTAAACGCGGGCTGATATTATTCCGTCACGGCGACTGGAACGACAGCATGAACGGCGTGGGTTTGCAGGGCAAAGGCGAAAGCGTGTGGCTGACGTTGGCAACGATTAAAGCGTACAACGAGTATATAGAAATTCTTGAATTCTGCGGTAAGAACGAACTTATATCTGAGTACGAAAATCGGCGCGACGAACTGAAAGCGGCGGTGCAAAAGTACGGCGCGGACGGCGATCATCTATTATACGGCTATAACGATTACGACGAAAAAATCGGTGCGGACGATAACGAGTATGCGAAGATTTATTTGAATCCGCAGACGTGGGCGGTACTTGCGGGCGCATTCGATAAAAAAACGCTTGAAAAGTATATGGACGCGGTAGAGAAGCGGCTATCGTGCGACTTCGGGTACGTGCAGTGCGCCCCGTCTTTTAAAGAGGGTACGGAGCATATCGGCAGAGTTTCTTATTTTAAAGAAGGGCTGATTGAAAACGGCTCGGTGTATAATCACGGCGTTGCGTTTAAAATCGTAGCGGACTGTCTGCTCGGCAGAGGAGATAACGCATACGAAACGCTGAAAAAGATTTCTTATGATAACCCGAAAAACTCAGACAACGGCGCAGAACCGTATGCGTTCAGTAATATGTATATCGGTCCCGAAAACGAGTATTTAAGCGGCTATGCGCCGATGAGTTGGGTGACGGGGACTGCGGGGTGGCTGTACCGCGCGATTACGGAATATATTTTCGGAGTAAAAGCGGTAAAGGGCGGACTTGAAATAAAACCGTGTTTTCCAAAGTTGTGGAACGGCGCGAAAGTTACGCGATTTTTCCGCGGCGCAACGTATGAAATCGAATTAAAACGCGGCGAAGAGAACAAGGTTTTCGTGAACGGCGAGCCGATTTGCGGAAACGTTTTGCCCGTTGCGAAGTGCGGCGAAATTTATAGCGTTAAAGTTTTATATCGTTGATTTTTGACTATATGATTTTAAAATATTAATTAAAAGAGAGGATAGAAAGAAATGCGAGTATTGGCAATCGGGGCGCACCCGGACGATATCGAAATCGCGTGCAGCGGCACGCTTGCAAAATGCGTGAAGCGGGGGGACAAAGTCATCGTCTGCCACGCTTCCACAGGTAATCTGGGACACGTCATCATTCCGCCCGACGAACTTACCGAAATCCGTAAAAAAGAAGCGGAAAAGGCGGGAAGTCTGGCGGGAATAGAGGTTATCGGCGGAATGTTTAACGACCTCGATATTTTCGATAACAACAAGGCGGCGCGGGATAAGATGGTTGAAGTAATCAAGTACGCACAGCCCGATTTTATCATCACGCACAACCCGGACGATTATATGCCGGATCACACGGCGGTATCGCGGCTGGTATTCGACGCGAGCTTTACGGCAACACTTCCGAACTACAAATGCGGGGGCGAAAAGGCGGCGAAATTAGTGCCGATATATTATATGGATACGCTTGCGGGCGTGAATTTCAATCCCACGGAATTTGTGGACATATCGGACGAAATCGACTTAAAGATAAAAATGCTCGAATGCCACGAGAGCCAACTCGTATGGATGAAAGAGCACGACGGAATAGATTTTGCGGATATGGTACGCACTTGCAGCAGATATCGCGGATATCAGTGCGGCGCGGCGTATGCGGAGGGTTTCCGTCAATGTCAGGTATACTTAAAAGGCACAACCAAGCGGTTGTTGCCATAACAATGTTACCATAACAATGTTGCCGTAGTAGGAACATAGCCTCGTGATGTTTGAGATTGTGTCCGAGAGCCTTATCGACGTATCTGTCAGACTTTGACGAATAGTCGCAACCTTCGCGATTGCAGGTGGAATAACTTCCCCGATACCCGTCCTCGGTGCAGGTTGCGTCGTACGGATCGTGCCATTGCGTGTCGTGTCCGAGAGCGGGCAAACCATTATAATCGGTGTGATAATCGCACCCCTCGTTGGAGCATTTTAAATACTCCTCGTTGCCCCACCTCTCGCAAGTCGGCTCAACGCGCGGCACGGTTATGGACAAATTATGCCCCGTGGCGGGTATTTCCTCGTACCCTTCGGTTTTTCCGCAATAATGCTCGCATCTTTTGTACGCTTTCCAGCCGACTTCGGTACAAGTCGGCTCTTTTGCGGCAACGTCCTGCATATCGTGTCCGATAGCGGGTATCGGCTTCTGCTCGGTATAAGTACAGCCCGGATTTATGCAACATTTGCCGTGGGTATATCACTAAATCCCTGATCCAAAGTTATGAAAACTTGACCGTCGGAAGGAATTGCACAACCACTTGCACTTGTTGTGCTTCCGACTTTGATTTCTGTAATCGTGGCTTCGCCCACTTTTACATAAGTAGCACTACTACCTACGATAACCTTTCTGTACACCTCAACCGTTTGTCCGACCTGGAAGTATCCCTTTTCAACAGTCATGCGTATCCATTGTTCTGTCTGGTTTGCCGCTTGGATCGAACCGGAGGTGGACTTTTCGGTTGTAGAATGCTCAACAACCGTAATCTCAACTGTCGTAACGGATGGGGATTTGGTAACGATTTTGTAGTTTTCCATAACAGGGTTCGAAATGTTTCCTATTTTAAGGAAGAAACAATCCGTCGTTACTTGCTTTTTCTGGTCAGTGATAAAATAGAAAACACTGTTGTTTCCTTCTTTGGTTTCCAACCCTGCTTTTTCGTTGTCAAGCCAAAGTTGGATTTGCTGACCTTCGATACGAGTTTCGTATTGTCCGAATAAAAACGTTTTGCCTCTATCATTCGACGGATTTTGTTGATTTCTAATGTAGCCAAGTTCAAGCACGAACTCATACGGTGTAATTGTGAACGTTTTTACTTCGGAAACCACTGCTTCCCATTCGTCCGTTGCCGTGACGCCGATGCGGTATTCATACTCTCCCGCGTTCGTGAGAACGTTGGCGACGTTCAAATTTCTTTCCCATTCTCCGCCAACTTCACGGAACTCGACGTATTTTTCGCCGGAAGAAATAGGCGTGATATTTTCTACGCCGCCTTCAATTGAAGGGGTGCTTAATTTGTTAACAAGGTTTTCATAGGTGAAGTTCGCCACTTGCTTTCCGTCGTACATTTTATCTTCAATGCTCTTGACGGTAAGCGTTCTTGATTTCGCCTTCATAGTGAATTTGACGAACGCGTCTCCGAAATTGTAGTTGGCGCCTTCCGCATATTTAATGTGTACTCGGAACGTTCCCGTTTTAATGTTTATTACTTCTTCTTTTGTAAGGTTACGACTCCAAACGCCATTTTCAAGTTCTTGTTCCCAGAAGATAGTCCTTTCGCCGTAACCGGTGCCGATTTCAACGTAATTTGTTGTGGGATCGGGGATACTCTGTGCGCCGATAACAAGATTATTGAATGCGTCTGCATTGCTGATTGTAAAGTTGGCGATATAAAGCCGAAAACGGCAGGCTGTATATGCGCATAGGCGATGAAATGGTCGAACAGGCCATTCCTAAAAGTCCGAAAGACGCATATCAGAGGATACAGGGAATGATAGGGCTGCGCGAAGAGCTGCACCATATCCTTGATATTCAGATTGCAGGCTGTTCGGATGAAGTTCTCAAAAAAGAACAGGCGAAACTCAATGCGCAGTATGACCTGTTTGTAAGGCGATATGGAAATCTCAACAGCCAAACAAACACCAAACTTTTCAAAGATGACGGCGACAGTGCATTGTTGTTTTCGTGCGAGGATGTAGACGAGGAAACAAAGGCTGTTACCAAGTCGGACGTATTTTCAAAACGTACTATTCGTCCGTATGTTGTGCCGACTTCTACGGACGACCCGTTCGAGGCATTACAAATCAGTAAAAACGAGCGCGGTAAAGTGGACATCGCCTACATAGAGGAGCTTACGGGCAAAGACTATGATACCGTCGTTTCGGAACTCGGCAACGCGGTATTCCGTGACCCTGAAATGGCAGACGAAAACGACAAGTATTCGGGCTTTCTTTCGGCAGAAGAATACCTTTCGGGACAGGTCGTATCCAAACTTGACCTTGCTCGTTCGGTTGCCGCGGAGCACCCCGAATATCGAAAAAACGTAGACGCACTTGAAGCTGTCCAACCTCAAAAGCTGACAGCAAGCGAAATTTCCGTAAGACTCGGTGCAACGTGGATAGACAAGGAATACTCTCTGATAAGCATAACAGAGGTAGTGGAATAATGAAAAACGAGTCGATAATATCGGCTCGTTTTCTTTATGTTTATAGAAGACAAAATCATTTACAAAATGGTTGAATTTTGGTATAATATGAATGAGCAAAGAAATGGGGGGGTAGCATTTTTATCCACTAAACCCAAAGCCCCGATTTTCGGGGCTTTTTTCGTAAGTTTTGGGAAGAACAGCCGAAGTATTGATAGGACAATCGAACTTTTTTGTTGTATGCTGAAAGAAGAATATTACCGCCGCGGTTTCGGCCGCTTTTGTTGCGGGTAGCTTGAAGGAGCAACATGAAAAAATCAGTTCTCGTCTTTGCGTTTTTCTTTTCCTTGTGCTGGCTGGGGGCAGGCTGCGGCCCGACCCGCCCGGCCGATTCCGCTTCGGACGGTTCCTCGTTTGGACAGTCCTCCTTTTCGTCGGCATCTTCGCCTTCCTCCGACTCTTCCTCCGCAAGCTCTTCTTCCTCCGACCCGACTTCCGCCCCCGACTCCTCATCTTCTTCGGATTCCGATTCATCTTCTCAGTCCTCCTCGGGTTCCTCCGAGCCCGCGCCGAAGCCCGAACATGCGAAAGTCGTTCTGATGGCGGGACAGTCGAATATGCTGGGTTGTACGTTTGCGGAATATCTCACGCCGCAGAGCATCGGCGCGGAGCGATACGAAAAGGTATCGGGCAAGTTCGAGGGAGTCAGGATTCTCTTAGAGACGGGAAATTCCTTGGACGATTTCGTACCTGTAGAGCTGGGTCAGGGCAACAAAGCCGTGATGGACGGCGTATATCATAAATGTTTCGGTCCCGAGGTGGGCATGGCGGAGTATCTTTCCGAGACCTTTCCCGACGAAACGATTTATCTCATCAAGTTTGCCGTCGGCGGCAGTTCCCTGAAAGAGGGCTGGACCAGCGAATCCCGTCCTCCCGTCAATTACAATTATCAGTATTTCAAAAACGTCGCAAACAGCGGCCTGAAAATCCTTTCCGACGCGGGTCTCGCCCCTAGGATCGTCGGCCTGTGCTGGATGCAGGGGGAAGCGGACGCGGAATCGACGCGGGAGGCCTGGAGCCTCGAATACGGCGAAAACCTTGCCGCGCTGGTCTCCGACCTCCGTATGAACTTTAACGCATATGCGTGGACGGAGCATACGTTAAATTTTATCGACGCCTATATCAGTAACAGCCCCGATTGGACCTTTTATAAAAACGTCAACGCGGCCAAGCTGAGCTTTTCGAAAAAGAGCGCGCACAATTATCTGCTGGATACGCTTGCGCCCGATCTTGTGGAAAAGGGCAGAAACGGCCTGATTTTCGACCGCGAAGCCACTACGCTGACGCCCGTCGATGTCAAACATTACGATTCGTCGAGTATGCTCAAGCTCGGCAATATGTTCGGCGAGGCGGTCGCCGAACTCTGCCGCACCCCGTGAAACGCTTTTTTTACGGCGCCGAAAAGTTCCTTTTCGAAGGGGCTTTTTTGTTTGCGGAAAAATAGAAAAATTTTCCGAAACCGCTTGACAAACTGTATTATCTGTGTTATATTTAATACAGATAATACAGGCGGGGCAGCTGTCGGTAAAAAATCGGGAGGAGGGCATGGAGATACGATTGCAGGGAAAACAGAACGTCTATCAGAACATCGTCGAAGAATATAAGCGGTTGATCGGTTTCGGCGCGATGAAATACGGTGAGAGGCTTCCGTCCGTGCGTGCGTTGGCGCTGGAGCTCGGGGTCAACCCCAACACGGTGGAGCGCGCGTATTCGGCCCTGGAGGAACAGGGGTATATCCGTATTTTGCCGAAGAAGGGCGCGTACGTCGATTTTGCGGACGACGGGCGGCGCTGTCGGCTGGAGGAGCTGAAACGTCAGCTTCGGCTTTTGAAACAGGCGGGCTTTACCGAGGCGGAATTTTTGATGCTCCTCGGCGAGATATTTTCGGGGAGAGAGGAGGAGAAAGGGTAATGATAGAAATCAAACGACTGACGAAGGCATACGACAAAGCTCCCGTTTTGCAGGACGTAAATCTGGCCGTTCCCGATAAATCGGTGTTCGGTCTGGTAGGCATCAACGGCGCGGGAAAATCCACTCTTTTGCGGCTGATTTCGGGCGTATTGAAAGCGGACAACGGAATTATTCTGATCGACGGCGAGCCCGTCTATGAAAACGAAGCCGCCAAACGGCAGATATTTTTTCTGCCCGACGATCCCTATTATACGTCGAATATCAACGGCAGCGGGCTGGCCGAGCTTTACAAAACCTTTTACGATTTTGACGCGGAGGTTTACGGAAGGTATCTCGATCAGTTTAAGTTGAGCCCCAAGGCGCCCATCCGTAACTTTTCCAAGGGCATGAAGCGTCAGGTGTTCGTATCGCTGGCTTTAGCGGTGCGTCCGAAATATCTGTTGCTGGACGAAGCGTTCGACGGGCTGGACCCGCTCGCCCGCATGGTGTTCAAGCGCGGCGTCATCGACCTGGTGGAGGAAAAGGGCAGCACGGTGATCATCTCCTCCCACTCCCTGCGCGAGCTCGAGGATATCTGCGACAGTTACGGGCTTTTGGATCATCAGACGATCACCTGCTCGGGCGAAATCGAAACGGACGTCGAAAAGCTGCATAAATTTCAGGCGGCGTTCGAAAACGGCTTCGATCCCAATGCTCTCGGTTTGCCCTATATGTCCTTCAGCCGCACGGGCAGAGTTGTGAAAATCGTGGCGAAGGGGGACGCGGAGGAGATCGTCGCCCGCCTGAACGCCTTCCATCCGCTGTTTATCGAGGAAATTCCCGTCGATTTTGAGGAGTTGTTTACGTATGAGGTGGAAAGCAGGGGGTATTTGAAATGATGAAATTTTTTGTTTACGAGCTGAAAAAGAACGTCTGGACGCTGGTCGTGCTCACGGCGCTGGCGACGATTTTATACGTGGTGGTGCAGTCCGCGAGCAGCGTGTTCGGGATAACCATCCAAGGAGCGATTTACGTCGAAACGCCTCAGATCGGCGTCGTTTACGGCGAGCTCGGCGTGCTTTGCATTTTGGTTCCCGTGCTGATGTATTCCTTCAAAATGAACAAGCGGAGCGTTGACGAATTTTATTCCCTGCCGATCAAGCGGGAAAAAATTTATTTCGCCAAAACCCTGGCGGGGCTGATTTTGGTAATGGTGCCGTATGCGGTGGCCTATTGGTCGGGGTTTTTGAGCGTCGCGCTGAGAGAAAATTATTACCATTTGGGCTATTACGCGGCGGGATATTTCGGCGGCGTGCTGTTCGGGCTGTGCCTTTACGGGATCAATTCCTTTGCGTTTGCCCGCGCCAATCGCATCACGGACGGAATTATTTTCATCGTCGCCTATATGCTTATCGGCTGGCTCCTTGCAAGCGTTTTGTCCGAAATTTTCCCCAAAGCGCAGATTGCTTCCGAAAATTTTATTACCTATAGCTGTCTGTGGAATTTCGGCACAAATATCGCCGAGCTGATCAGGAACGGCTCTCTGCCGACGGACGCACGCTGGAATTACGGCAGAACGCCCTGGCCCCCCGAAATGTTTCTCTATCCGATTTTGTTCGCCGTCGCCGCGTATTTTTTACTCTTCTTTTTGGTGCGTTTCGATAAGGGAGAGGACGCAGAACAAAATTCCGATTCCCCGTTCGGTTATCGGCTGATGATCCCCGCCTATACGGTGCTCTGTCTTTTTATGTGCGGCAACGAGTTTCCGTATATTTGCATGGTGGTCATCGCCGCGATTATTCTGACGATTATTCATACGCGGAAATTTTTGTTCGGCTGGCGCTGGTGGGCGGTGATTGCCGCTTCGGCGGTTATCGGAATAACAGGCTGTTACTTGATAGAGGAATTTATCGTCGCCCCTCGTTTGCAGCATTATCAATAAAACAAAAAAAACGCCGCCCGAGCTTTTTCTCGGGCGGTGTTTTTATATCAGAGTTTCGTATTCCTCGTATAAGTTATCCAGGGCGCTTTTCACTTCCTCCAGCCGTTTGCAGCGTTCGCTTAAACGGGCGTAGTCGGCGGCGATTTCGGGCAGCGCGAGCTGGGCGTTGATGTCGCTTTCTTCGCTTTCGAGCGCGGAAATTTCCTCCTCGAGCTGTTTGATCCGCAGCCGCTTTTTCGTCTCGGCGGCGCGTTCTTCCTTTGTTCGGTAGCCTCCGTCCTTCGGTTTCGGGGCGGCGGGGAGCGCGGCCTTTTCTTCCGCCTCCTTCGCCTCTTTTGCGGCGGCCTTACAGGCGTTGTATTCCTCGTACGTGCCCTTGAACTCGGCAATTTTTCCGTCCGCAAGCTCTACGATTTTTCCCGCTAAGGCCTGAATAAAATATCTGTCGTGGGAGACGAACAGCACCGTCCCGTCAAACGCTTTCAGCGCGTCCTCGAGGCTCTCGCGCGCGGGCAGATCGAGGTGATTGGTCGGCTCGTCGAGGATAAGAAAATTTCCGTTTTCGCATTCGAATACGGCCAAAGCCAGCTTTGCGCGTTCGCCGCCCGACAGCATTTTCACCTTTTTGTCCATGTCGCCCGCGTCCAGCTTCACCTGCGCGAGGATATTTCTCACCTTCGTCTGCTCCCATAACACGTGCCGTTCCCACAGCTCGCCCAGCACGGTGTTTTCGGGGTTGAGATTGGCGTTTTCCTGGTCGTAACAGGCGATTTTGACAAACCTCCCCGCCTTTACGGCGGGATTTTTTCCGCGTACGATTTCGCGGACGAGCGTGGATTTTCCCGTGCCGTTGTCCCCGACGACGGCGCATTTTTCCCCGCGCATAACGGTGAAAGAGGCGTCTTTGAGCAGCGTCCTTTCTCCCGCCTTCAGCTCCAGAGCGACCACCTCCAGCACCCTTTCGTACGGCCGCTCGGCGTAGGAGAAGGAAAAGCGGGGCGGGGCGGGCGGCAGCTTCGGCTTTTCCAAAACCTCCATTTTTTCCAGCTTTTTCACGCGGCTGAGCGCCGACTTCGCGGTGGTGGCCCGCACGAGGTTTCTATCTACATAATCCTGCAAATGCGCGATTTCTTCCTGCTGTTTTTCGTATTCCTTTAAAAGTCGCGCGTTTTTTTCCGCCTTTAACAGCTTATATTTCGTATAATTGCCCTTAAAGACGCAAAGCCTGCCGTTTTCCAGCTCGTAAATCTCTTTGACGATCTTGTCGAGGAAATAGCGGTCGTGCGATACGGTGAGGATCGCGCCCCTGAAGGCGGCGAGGTATTCCTCCAGCCAGAACAGCGTTTTGATGTCGAGGTGGTTGGTCGGCTCGTCGAGAATAAGCAGCTCGGGCTCCTCGAGGAGGAGACGGCAGAGCTTCAGCCTCGTCTTTTCGCCGCCCGACATGGTGGAGATGCGCTGATTGTAAAATTCGGAAAAGCCCATGCCGTTCAGCACGGTGCGGATGCGGATTTCGTAACGATAGCTGTCGCGCGCGGCGATCAGCTTGTTGAGCGCCTCGTATTTGCCCGAAAGGACGCGGTATTCGTCGCTGCCTTCCTCCGCGGCGGCGATTTTTTTCTCCGTTTCGCGCAGCGAGTCCAGCGCGCGGATATCCTCGGCGAAGATCTCTTTCATTTCCTCGAAAACGGTGTTTTCGGAATCATAACCGCCGTTTTGGGCGAGATAGCCGATACGAATCCCGTTTTTGACGAAAATGCGTCCGTCCTCCGGCTCCAGCTCGGAGAGGATGAGGCGGATCAGGGTGGTTTTTCCCTCGCCGTTAGGGCCGATCAACCCGACCCTGTCCCCCTCGGACAGCGTAAAATCAATTTTTTCCAGCAGGGGACTTCCCGCAAAGCCGAACGCCATGTTTTCGGCGGAAACCAACATTTTTTAATTCCTCCGGTAGTAAAATGCGCGTTTTTAACGCAAGATAGGGCTATGAGATATAATGAAATGCGCGTTTTTGACGCAAGATAAAGCCATGAGATATAAAGATACGGCTTACGCCCTCAAACGGATACGTGCGCTGGAAGCGGAGCTTTCCGCCGCCGACCCCACGCGCGCCGCGAAGCTGACGAAAGAGCTCGTCCGCCTCAAGGCCTCGGCCTTCCGCGCCGAAAAAAATCAGTGATCCCGGCTCGGGATATACTGTTCTCCCGACTCAATAATTCCGGCTCGGGATGTACTGTTCTCCCGACTCAATAATCCCAACTCGGGATATACTGTTCTCCCGACGACGACCGCTTCTGCACGAAAATATTTTTTATCCCCAGCGCAAACGCCTCGTCCAGCACCCGTTCGTATTCCCGCGCGGTGACGGCGCGTTTAAGCTCGGGAAATTTTTCGATGTCCCCGAACGGGGTATATTGGCTCATGAGGCTTAAATAGGCGGTTTCGGGCAGCTCGCGGCGGAACCATTTCAACACCGCGATCGAATCGTTTACGCCCAGCGGCATGACGAGGTGACGGACGATCAGTCCAGACAGCATTTTGCCCTCCGCCGTCATTTTCAGGGGCTTTCGCGCCATAAACTTAATCGCCTCGCTCGCCCGTTCGAAATAATCCTCACGCCCCGTGTAGCGTTTGGATAAAGCGGGGGAGACAAATTTCATGTCGGGCAGCCAGATGTCGATATACGGCTCTATCAGGCGCAAGGTTTCCGTCTTTTCGTATCCGCCGCAGTTATAGACGACGGGGATTTTCGGCCTGTAAAGCTCAAAGGCGGGGGGCAGGTAAGCGGCGACGTGGGACGGGGTGACGAGAGAAATGTTTTCCGCGCCCATGTCCTCCAATTCGCGGAAGATCTCCGCGAGCCGTTCGCTCGTCACGTCCATGCCTCGCTGCGCGCGCGAAACCTCGTAATTCTGGCAGAAAACGCACCGCAGATTGCAGCCGCAGAAAAAAATCGTGCCGCTTCCCTTTTTGAAGGAAATGCACGGTTCCTCGAAAGGGTGCAGGTAATATTTGGCGATTTTTAACCCCGACGCGCCGCAGGCTCCGACGCCCGCCGTGCGGTCCGCGCCGCACTCCACGGGGCACATGCGGCAGTGTTTCAACGGTTCCATACCGTTTATTATAACACGCGCGAAAAAAATATGCAAGCGCGTGAAGGCGCGTGCGAATAAGTTGACAAAACGAGGGGAAAGGACTATAATGAAATAATCCCGAGAAAGGGAAAATCCGCCGCAAAATCCCAGGGTGCGGCGGACAACTATGTTAAAAAGAGGATTTTTTACATGAAAAAGTTTTTTACCAGCGAAAGCGTGACGGAGGGTCACCCCGACAAGGTGTGCGACCAGATCTCCGACGGCATTCTCGACGCGATACTCGCCGAGGACCCCATGGCCCGCACCGCCATCGAGTGTTGCGCGGCGTACGATCTCCTGCTCATCATGGGCGAGGTGACGACGACGGCGAAAGTGGATTACGAGCGGACCGCGCGCGGAATTATCAAAAAAATCGGCTACGATTTCGGCAGCTTTTCCTATGACAAATGCAAAATCGTCGTCGCCATACACGAGCAGTCGCCCGACATTGCGATGGGGGTGGACAGAAAGGACGCGGGCGCGGCGGAGGATACGCTCGGCGCGGGCGATCAGGGCATGATGTTTGGCTATGCCTGCCGCGAGACGGAGGAGCTGATGCCCCTGCCCGTCACCCTGTCCCATAAGCTTGCCATGCGCTTGACGGAGGTGCGCAAAAGCGGACTTCTGCCCTATCTTCGTCCCGACGGAAAGACGCAGGTGACCGTGGAATACAACGACAAGCGTCCCGTGCGCGTCGATGCGGTGGTCGTTTCCTCCCAGCACGACAGGGAGGTGTCGCAGGAAAAGCTGCGCGAGGATATCAAAAAATACGTGGTGGACGAAGTGATCCCCGCGGAATTTCTCGACGAAAACACAAAAATTTACATCAACCCGACGGGCCGTTTCGAAATCGGCGGACCGCAGGGGGATTCGGGCCTGACGGGCCGAAAAATAATCGTGGATACTTACGGCGGCAGGTGCGCGCACGGCGGCGGCGCGTTTTCGGGCAAGGACTGCACAAAAGTCGATCGTTCGGCCGCGTATTTTTGCCGCTATATCGCCAAAAACATGGTGGCGGCGGGGCTTGCCGACGAGGTGGAAATTCAGGTTGCGTACGCTATCGGCGTCACAAACCCGCTGTCCGTTTTCGTCGATAGCTTCGGCACGGGTAAATTCACCGACGACAAGCTGGCGGAAATCATCAAAAAGGAATTCGACCTCCGCCCTTACGCCATTATCCGCGCATTGGGCTTAAGACGGCCGCTCTATTCGGAAACTTCCGCTTACGGCCATTTCGGGCGCCCGCACCTCCCCTGGGAACAGACCGACCGCGCCGCCGCGCTTAAAAAATATCTTTGAGACGCCTTTGAGGCGTTTTAATCGATGACCGCTTCCAATAATGTAGAGATGCCTTTAAGGCGTTTTGACAAACGGCTTTTAGGATACTTAACTCTCCCGAAATCAAAGAACGGCGGAAACGCCGTTTTTTTGGTTGACATATGTAAACCTTTGTGATAGAATTAGGTTTACATATAATTTACGGGAGACGGAAGAAATGGAAAAGACAACGGTTCGTTCGGCGGCGCGGGAAATCAGCTATACGGCGATGTTTGTGGCGATTATCGCGGTGTGCGCGTGGATAGCGATTCCCTTGCCGAGCAACATTTCCATTACGTTGCAGACGATGGGGGTTTGCCTCGCGGCGGGCTTTCTCGGCTGGAAACGGGGGCTGATTGCAGTGGCGGTGTATATTTTGCTGGGGCTTTGCGGCGTGCCCGTATTTCAGGGCTTTACCGCGGGCGCGGCAAAGCTCGGTTCGGTGACGGGGGGATATATCGTGGGCTTTTTGTTTACGGCGGCGGCCGTGGGGCTTGCGGCCGATTATATAAAAGTAAAAAGCGGCTGGCTGCGCGCGGCGGTGCTCGTTGCGGCCATGGTCGTCGGGGTTGCGTTGTGCTATCTGTTCGGGACGATTTGGTTTATCTACGTGTATAACGCGGGCGCGGATACGACGGTGACGTTTGCGGCGGCGCTGATGACCTGCGTCGTGCCGTATATCCTGCCCGACCTCGTAAAGATCGTCTGCGCGGCCGCGCTGGTGACAAAATTGAAAAAGTATATGAAGCTTTAAGAGGCGGAAGGATTTAAGAAACGGGTTCCATTTCCTCCTCGAGCAGTTCCAGCGCGAGAAACAGCCCGAACCGCGCGCCAATGCGAAAGGCGCTCTTTCTTTCCACATAGCAAACGCCGCCCTCGGCCAAAAAGTAATCGTCCCACAGTTTGCTGTGCTCGGGGGAAAGCAAAGCGTCGATTTTATCGCCGTATTTGCGATATTCGGCGTAAACTTCGTTGGCTTCGGGGGATTTGTCCGTAGCTTCCCAGCGCGTTTGCAATTCGCCGTTTAACAATTCTTCGATAATTGAAATTTTCATAAAAGTTTCTCCTTTATAGTCAATTTGACTATAAATATATTATACTGGTCAAATTGACCGATGTCAAGTCATTTTGACCAGTTAATGATAAAATTTTTAATAAGGAGAAAATCAATGAAATTATCGATGGAAGAGGTGTCTTATAAATTCGGGGAAAATCTCCGTGAAATTCGTTTAGAAAAAAATATCACTCAAGAAGAAGTGGCAAAAAAACTTAAGGTCGGGACAAGTACGTATGCAAATTGGGAACAGGGTAGAAGAGAACCGAGCTTATATTATTTAATCTTGTTGGCAGAATTTTTTGAAGTGGATATGAATACGTTGTTTGATTTGTTATAAACGATGAGAGAACAGTTTTGCAAGCGCATAAAGGAACTGCGGTTAGAAAATAAATTGACGCAGCGCCAAATAGCGGAAAAATTACATATTGCCCATGTGTCCTATTTACATTGGGAGCAGGGGAAGACGGAGCCGAGCATCAACAGCATTTGCGAGTTGTGTAAAATTTTCGAGGTTTCGGCAGATTATCTGTTGGGATTAGAGGACGAGGACGGAAGAAAACTTTACTGATTAAGCGATATAAATGGGTCGATTTCTTTATGGGTTCAAAAGATAAACAATGATAATACTTGACAAAATTCGTGAAAGATTAATTGAAGCAATCAAGCAAAGCGGTTTATCACAAACTGAAATCGCAAAACGTTTGGGGATAAAACAGCCGACGGTGGGACAATATTTATCGGGCAGAGCCATGCCTGCGTTAGATACTTTTGCAAATCTTTGCGAAATTTTGGATTTAGACCCTGCGTATATTCTTTGCTTGACAAATTAAAATTACGCATAGAAAAAATTTCGACGACAAAAAATAAAACGGCCGCGGATCAGCGGCCGTTTTTGCATGTGTCCAGCACTTCTTTACAGATCGCCGCGCAGAGCCTGCTCCGCGTGGGATATTTCTTTTTTACTTCCTCGGGGAGGAGCGACGGATACACGCCGATCCCCGCGATACAGCTTTTTATTTCGTCTGGGTCGCATACGCATTCCGTCAAAATCCCGCACGCCTTTTTTCCGCCGACGAAAATCTCGTTTTCCTTCCGATCCCCGTGCAGAACCCGTTTCACCGCCGTGTAAATTTTCGCCGTCAGCTCGGGCTGTTTTGCGGGGGGCAGACAGGGAAACGCAATCACCGACATATACAGCCCGCCCGAAACGGAAGGGAAGCTTCCGCCGCGGCGCGCGCGGCCCCGCGTCTGCCTGTCCGCCGCGACCACCGCGGGCGAGGAAGCGCCCACGCCGACCAGCTTTTCCGCGTAGGCGTTTGTCGAGGGCAAGGCCTCGAATACGTAAAGCTTTATCCCGTTTATCCCCGCTTCTTCGAGCGCGGCGGAAAGCTCCTCCTCGCGCAGAACATCGGACGGCGACAAAACGTAACCCGCCTTGGGCGTACCCGAAAGCGCATAGCCCTCTTTCCGCAGGGCGTCGATCGCCTTCCACACGGCGGCGCGGCTGACCCCGAACGTCTCCGCCAGCACCTGACCCGAAACGTATTTGCCCTCGCGCTCCTTTAATTGTTTGAAAATCTCGTTTTTTAAGCTCATAATACGGGTATATTATAAGCCAATCGGCCGCAATTGTCAAGAAAGGAATTAAAAAGACAGAAAATTTCCTGAAAAGGGGCTGAAAACGCTTTGAATTTCCGCGCAAATATTGTAAAATAGAACGTGAGAAAGTACGGGCCGTTTTCGGACGGCCAAAATAACGAAATCGGAGTTTATCTAAATGGGATTAATCAGCTATTTGATGGGCAGCGACGGCAGAAAGAGCCTGAGAAAGTTAAACAAGATCGCGGATAAGGTGGAAGAGCTCGACGGCAAATACGCCGCCATGGACGACGATCAGCTCAAGGGGCAGACGGAACTCCTCAAGGGGCGTCTGGCGGCGGGCGAAACGTTGGACGATATTCTGCCCGACGCTTTTGCGGCGCTGCGCGAGGCGGCCTGGCGCGTGCTGGGCATGAAGCACTTCCACGTGCAGGTAATCGGCGGTATCTGTCTGCACCAGGGCAGAATCGCGGAAATGCGCACGGGTGAAGGCAAGACGCTGGTCGCCACCCTTCCCGCCTATCTCAACGCCCTTTCGGGCAAGAGCGTGCACATCGTCACCGTCAACGACTACCTCGCCAAGCGCGACGCGGAGTGGATGGGCAAGGTGCACAAGTTTATGGGGCTTACCGTGGGCGTTATCGCCCCCGGCATGGAGGACGACGAAAAGCGCGAAGCCTATAAATGCGATATCGTCTATGGCACCAATAACGAATTCGGTTTCGATTACCTCCGCGACAATCTCAAGACCGACCTTAAAAAGATGGTTCAGCGCGATCTGACCTATGCGATCGTGGACGAGGTGGACTCCATTTTGATCGACGAAGCGCGCACCCCGCTGATTATTTCGGGCAAGGGCGAAAAGTCGTCCGACCTCTACGTGCAGGTGGATCGCTTCGTGCGCACCCTTTCGGGCGGGTTCGACGACGAGCTTAAGGAAGAAGAGGACGCGCAGTTTATGCGCAAGAGAGAGGAAAAGAAAAACAAGAAGAAAAAATCCGACCTTAAGGCCGCGGAGGAAGAGGACGACGAGGAGGAAGTAAAGGACTTCACCAAAATGACCCTCGAGGAGCAGGCCAACTACGAGGCGGAGCTGGAGGAAAAGCGCGCCGCCGCGGCGGCCGCCGCGCCCGAGGGCAAAAAGGCGCTGGCCATGTCCAGGGATTGGGACTATATCATCAACCGCAAGGACAAGACGGTGGAGCTGACGGACAGCGGCGCGAGAAAGGCGGAAAAGTTTTTCCGTATCGACAGCATAGCGGAAATCGAGCACGCCGACCTCAACCACCATATTCAGCAGGCGTTGAAGGCGCATAAGCTGTTTAAGCTGGACGAGGATTATATCGTCAACGACGGCGAAGTGATTATCGTTGACGAGTTTACGGGCCGTCTCATGATCGGCCGCCGCTATTCCGACGGCCTGCACCAGGCAATCGAGGCGAAAGAGGGCGTCGAGGTAAGAAGCGAAAACAAGACCTACGCGACCATTACTTTCCAAAATTATTTCCGTCTCTATACCAAGCTTTCGGGCATGACGGGTACGGCCAAGACCGAGGAAGCGGAGTTCCGCACCATCTATTCCCTCGACGTTATCGAAATCCCCACCAACAAGCCCATCAAGCGTATCGACCTGCCCGACATGGTGTATTCGACGGTGGACGGCAAGAAGCGCGCGATCGTCAACGAAATTGTGGAGCGCCACGAAAGCGGCCAGCCCCTGCTGGTGGGTACCGCGTCCGTCGATAAATCGGAGGAAATCTCCCGCCTTTTGAAGCGCAACGGCGTCAAGCACAATATCCTCAACGCGAAAAACCACGAGCGCGAAGCGGAGATCGTCGCGCAGGCGGGGCGGTTCGGCGCGGTGACCATCGCCACCAACATGGCGGGGCGCGGCACGGATATTCTGCTGGGCGGCAACCCCGAGTATCTCGCCAAAAAGCGGCTGCGCGAAGAGGGGATCGAGCACGAGACCATCGAGCTGGCCACCAGCATGTATATTCAGGACATCGACGACAAGACGAAAGAGGTCCGCGAGAGATACAAGAAGCTGTACGAGCATTACAAGGCGGAGACGGACAAGGAAAAGGAGCAGGTGATCGCCGCGGGCGGCCTGTGCATCGTCGGCACCGAGCGCCACGAATCGCGGCGTATCGACAACCAGCTCCGCGGCCGTGCGGGACGTCAGGGCGACATCGGTATGTCGGTGTTTTTCCTCTCCCTCGAGGACGACCTCGTCAAACGGTTTGGCGGCGAGAGAATGAAAGCCCTTTACAATACCTTCAAAATCGACGAGGACACCTGCCTGCAATCCAGGCTCCTTTCCCACGGGATAGAGAACGCGCAGAAGAACATCGAGGGCAGAAACTTCGGTATCCGTAAAAACGTTCTCCAATACGACGACGTCATGAACACCCAGCGCAAGGTGATGTACGAGGAGCGGCTGAAGGTGCTTAAAGGCGAAAACGTCCACGAGCAGATTTTGAAATATATCCCCGACTACGTCGAGGAAACGGTGCGCGCCGCGGTCAACGTCGAAGACATGCCCGAGCTGTGGAACGAAACGGAGCTGAACGCCGCGCTCGAAACCAAGCTTTTGCCCGAGGGGACGAATTACGTCACGCGCGAGAGGCTGGAAAAATGGGATTACGAGCTGGCGATTAAGAAAATCACCAACAAGACGGTGAAGGAATACGAAAAGAAAATCGAGGACATCAAGGCCGCGGGTATCGATTTCTACGACGTGGAACGCCGCGTTCTGCTGATGAACGTCGATCGCAACTGGATCGACCATATCGACGCCATGGACCAGCTGAGAAAGGGCATAGGCCTGCGCGCTTACGGCCAGGTCGATCCCGTCATTTCCTATAAAAAGGAAGGCTTCGAGATGTTCGACGAGATGATCGAGCGTATTCAGCGCACCTCTATTGCGGTGCTTCTGAAAGTGAAGGTGGAATTCCGCCAGGCGCCTTCCCAGCCGCTCCGCCGTCAGATGCCCGAGCAGGGCGCCGCTTCTCCCGCGCCCGCGAGAAAGCCCTTCCGCCGCCAGATGCCCGAGCCCTTGAGCAACATGTCGTCGTTTAAGGAGGCTTCGTCCAAACAGGCCGAGCTCCTGCGCGCGGCAAACGGCAATTCCGCGCCCGCAGATGGCGCTTCGGACGACAAGACGGAAAACAAGTAAGGAATTTATGTTTAAAGCAGACGATTACAGATTAAAAATTCAGGGCATGCGCAGCGTGCTGGGCGAGGCGGGCTATGCGCTCGACCTCGAAAACCAGCGCGTTCGGCTCGAGGAGCTGAAAAGGGAACAGGAACAGCCCGAGGTGTGGCAGGATCTCGAAAAATCGACCAAAATCGGCCGCGAGGTCTCCCATATCGAAAACAAAATCGACGCCTATCAAAAGAGCGACGCCGCCTTAAAGGACGCGGAGGAGATTATCGACCTGATCGAGGAAACGGGCGACGAAAGCCTGATTGCCGAGCTGGACGGCATGCTCTCGGCCGCAGACAAGGACATCGAGGACATGCGTATCCGCGCCATACTGAAGGGCCCGTACGACACCCACAACGCGCTTTTGGCGCTGCACGCGGGCGCGGGCGGCACGGAGGCCTGCGATTGGTGCTCCATGCTGTACAGAATGTACAGCCGCTACTGCGAAAAAATGGGCTTCAAGGTGTTTGAGCTCGACCGCGAGGCGGGCGACGAAGCGGGGATTAAAAGCGTCGATTTCCGCGTCGAGGGCGAAAACGCCTACGGCTATCTGAAAGCGGAAATGGGGGTGCACCGCCTGGTGCGTATTTCCCCGTTCGACGCCAACAAACGCCGTCACACCTCCTTCTGTTCGCTGGAGGTCATGCCCGAGGTCGAGGACGACAACGAAGTGGAAATAAAGGACGACGATATCCGTATCGACATTTACCATTCGGGCGGGGCGGGCGGACAAAACGTCAACAAGGTCGCTTCCGCCGTGCGTATCACCCATTACCCGACGGGTATCGTCGTGCAGTGCCAAAACGAGCGCTCCCAGCTTCAGAATAAGGAAATGTGCTTCAAAATGCTCCGTTCCAAGCTCCTCGAAAAGAAGATAGAGGAACGCCAGGCCGCGGCCGACGCCATGAAGGGCGACGTCAAAAAAATCGAATGGGGCTCGCAGATCCGCTCGTATGTGTTCTGTCCCTACACGATGGCCAAGGACCACCGCACGGGGTACGAAAAGGGCGATATCCAGGCGGTGATGGACGGCGAAATTCAGGGCTTCATCATCGACTATCTGAAAAAGACGTAAGTGAGTTTATCGGCGGCATGGGCTGCCGATAATTATTTAACGGCGGCGCCGTACAATGGTATCGCAAAGCGCGTCATTGGTGCGGCGTCGCCTTAACGGGGTTTTCCCGACGAGGTTTTTTATGGAGCTTTATTCTTCCGACATCGTAAAGGAGCCGCTCATTCTCGGTATCGAATCCTCCTGCGACGAAACGGCCGCGGCGGTGATTTGCGGCAGAAGGGTTTTGTCCGACGAGATTGCTTCCTCGGCGAACATTCAATCCCTCTACGGCGGCGTCGTGCCCGAAATCGCTTCCCGCGCGCATACCGACGCGATTGAAGCGGTGGTTCAGCGCGCCGTAAAAAACGCGGGCGCGTCCTATGCCGACCTCGACGGGGTGGCGGTGACCTACGGCGCAGGGCTTTTGGGCGCGCTGCTCGTGGGGGTGTCCTTTGCCAAGGCGTTCGCTTACGCCTTAGGAAAGCCGCTGATCGCCGTCAATCATATCCGCGGACATATGGCGGCCGCCTATCTCGACGAGCCCGGGCTTCGTCCCCCCTTCGTCACGCTTTTGGCAAGCGGCGGGCACACCGCGATTTTATACGCCAAATCGGAAACGGAGTTCGAGATTCTCGGCTCGACGCTCGACGACGCGGCGGGAGAGGCGTTTGACAAGGTGGCCCGCGTGCTGGGGCTGCGTTATCCCGGGGGGCCGAATATCGAAGCCTGCGCGAGGGGCGGAAGGCCGATCGTGCCCATGCCGAAAATGCTGAAGGGGGGCGGCGGGTTCGACTTTTCGTACAGCGGGCTTAAAACGGCGGTCATCAATTATTGTCATACCAAGGAGCAGAAGGGGGAGGAATATTCGAAAGCGGACGTGGCGGCCTCCTTCCAATGCGCGGCGATAGACGTGCTTGTGGAGAAAACCGTCCTCGCCGCGAAGGCGAAGGGCGTGACGACGGTGACGGCGGGCGGCGGCGTCGCGGCGAATACCTATTTGCGGGAAAGCCTGAAATCCGCCTGCGCGGAGAAGGGCTTCCGCCTGGTTCTGCCCGAAAAGCGCCGCTGCACGGACAACGCGGCCATGATCGCGTCCGAGGGGCTGATTCAGTACCGCCTCGGCAATTTTGCGGGGCTCGATCTCAACGCCAAGGCTTCCATTCCCTTGCGAAGCTGCCTGTAAGGACGATTAGGAAATTATGACAGAAGTATTGCTCGATGCCCTTTTGGACACCTTAAAACTTTTTCCGTGGCTGCTGCTCATCTATATCGTGATAGAACTCATCGAGCACAAAACAAAGCTCACGGGCTCGCACAACCGCTTAAGCGGCAGGCTCGGCCCTTTGATAGGGTCGGCGACGGGCCTCGTTCCGCAGTGCGGCTTTTCCGTTATGGCGGCCAAGCTGTTTGAACAGAAATACATCACGGTAGGGACGCTGCTCGCTATTTTCGTCTCCACCAGCGACGAGGCTTTTATTCTTCTCCTCTCGTCGGGCAGGGGCGCGGTGTGGCTGCTGCCGCTCATCGCCCTCAAGATCGCGGTGGGCATCGCGGTGGGCTATGCCGTGGACGGCGTTTTGAAGCTGGTCGGAAGCAGACGGGTGCGCGTCCGTTCGTCCGCGGGAGAGGCGCTCGACGCGGCGCGCGCGGAACAGCGGCGAGGACACGAACACGGGAAAGGCGCGGAAAACGAATGCGGACACGGCCATGGGAAAAATGCGGAAAAGCAATACGGCCATGGACACGGCGAAAATTTGGAGAAGCAATGCGGACGCGACGGCGCGCCTGAAGAGGGCGAGACGAAGGAGAGGCCCGGCGAGGCCGCGCGGGAGCTTTTTCTCAAAAAGGCGGGCGAAAAGGAATTTGAATGTACCTCCTGCGGCCGCGAGCACGACGAAAACAAGCCCTGGAAAACCTATTTTCTGTCGCCGTTTTTACATTCCTTAAAGATAGCGGCCTTTATCCTCGCCGTCAATCTCGTATTGGGCGTCATCATTTATTATGTGACGGAAGAGCGGTTTATGGCGTTTATGAAGGGCAATCTGGCCGTTCAGCCGCTGATCGCCTCCCTAGTGGGGCTGATTCCCAACTGCGCCTCCAGCGTGGTGATTACGGAAAGCTTTTTGCAGGGCGGGATTTCTTTCGGCTCCTGCGCGGCGGGGCTGTGCGCAAATGCGGGGCTGGGATTTGTCGTATTGCTGAAAAACACAAAGGAATGGAAACGCAATCTGGCGCTGATCGCTGCCGCTTACGTCGTCGCAGTTTTGGTGGGGTTTGCCGTCAACGCCGTTTTTCCCGCCTACGCTTAAAAAATAAAAAGATAAAAAACCATGACGAAAATCGCGGATATTCTTTTCGGCTGCGAACTGCGGGAGGGGGAGCTTGCGGAATTTCCCGCCCTTCTCACCTCCCGCTTTCCCTTCGGAAAGTTTCTCGTACTCACGGATGAGGAAAGCGCGCTCGCGCTTGGAAACGCCTTAAAGAAGATACCGAAAAAGATATTGCTCGTTTTGGCGCGGGGAGACGACCTTTTGCCTTTGTTCGGCCTGCCCGACGGGATTACCTGCGTCGTGGGCGCGGGCGGGGCGGCGGCCGCGGCGAGATATTTCGCGGCGGCGCGCTCGCTGCCGTTTGTCGGGACGTGTCTTTCCTGCGCGCCGCAGGGGCTGCTGCGCGGCAGGGTTACGGTGCGCGTCGGGAAAAGCGAAACGACGTATCCCGTACCTCCGCCCGATTTCGTTTTTGCCGCTCTGTCCGCCATGCAGACGGACGAGCGGGGTATGGCGCGGGCGGCCTGCTTTTTGTCGGCGTGCGCGCTTTCGGGATTTTCTTTCCGCGCTTCGCGCAGGCTTTCCCTGCCCTGTACGGCCGCGCAAAACGATTTGGAGGGCTATTTTTCCGCCGCGCCGGAACTCGCCTTTTCCGTCGATTCCTCCGATCGGAGAAGGGCGGCGGAAACGATTTTTCGAGCCGTATCGGCGGCGGAATATTGCTTTCGCTCGGGCTTTCCCGAAGGGGAAATCTTTCGCCTCATCGAGGCCGCAAAGGAGCTCGTCGGAGGGATAAAGGGCGAAAGAGAGGAAAACGAGCTTGCGTTTTCCTGCGTGCTTTCCCTTTTGAAGCTGTACGCGCTGTTTTTCGAAAGCGGTTTTTACCGCGGCGGAAAGGTGGATTACAACGCCCGCTTCAGGGAAGCTGCGGCGCTCGCCGAGGGGACGCGGCTGTCGGTGAAGGAAATTTTTGTGCCGCCCGTAGAGCAATTGACGAAATGCGCGGAAAAATTTGCCGATTTGCAGGCGGAGCTCTGCCGCGAAGCGTGCGCGCTGGAGGAAAAAATAAAGGCTTTCTGTGCCGATTTCGGTCTGCTCCCTTCCGACGAGGGGCGGGATAAGCTTTCGAGGAGCCTTTTCCTGCTGCCCGAATTTTCCGTCGATACATACGGGATCGTTTCGCTGATGCGGGATTTTTCCCTGCTTTGAATTTTGGGCGCGAAAAGAAAATTGCAGCGCGGGCGCCTCGGTTACGCTAAGGCGGCGATATTCGGAAAAAGGCGAAAAGGGATACGTATGACGATTAAAGCGCCGTTGAAAAAGGATATTTATGGCGAGTGAAACGCCGTTGAAAAGGAGGGCCTATGACGGCTCGGTATGGGCATGGGTGTGGGCGTCGCGCCGAATGCGTGAAACGCTTTCGAAAAGGGATATTTATGACGAGTGAAACGTTGTTGAAAAAGGAATACTTATGACGATTGAAGCGCTGTTGAAAAAGACGAACCTGTTTCTCCTCGACATGGACGGTACGCTGTATATCGACGATATTCCGATCGGGGCCGCCAGAGAGACGCTGGCGCGCCTGCGCGGGGCGGGAAAAAGGTTGGTTTACTGTACCAACAATTCGTCCAAGACCCCCGAAGAATACCGCGCAAAGCTGGAGCGAATCGGGCTTTGGGGAGAAGGGGATTTTGTATATACCTCGGGGATCGCCGCCGCGGAATATCTCAAAAAACATCACGCGGGAAAATCCGTTTATCTCGCGGGACGGGAGGCGCTGAAGGAGGATTTCGCCGCGCGGGGGATACGCCTGACGGAGGAAAAGCCCGACGTCTGTGTCCTCGCCTACGACACCGCGCTGACGTTTGAAAAGCTGGTCAAATTAAACGAATTCCTCGTCGGGGGCAGCTTTTACGTGGCCACTCACCCCGACGTCGTCTGCCCCGCTCTGCCCTGCCCCAAACCCGACGTGGGCTCTTTTATCAAATTGCTGGAGGCTTCGTCGGGACGGCTGCCCGACGCGATATGCGGCAAGCCGCATACGATTATGGGAGAGGCGTTGAGCGGCCTGCTCGGCGCGGAAAAGGAGGAGATCGCCATGGTGGGCGACCGCCTGCATACGGATATCCGCTTTGCCAACAACAGCGGCTTTTCCGCCGTTTTGGTGCTTTCGGGGGAGACGACGGCGGAGACGCTTGCACGTTCGCCCGACCGTCCCGACGTCGTTTTGACCTCCATCAACGAGTTGTCGGCGTATCTTTGAGGAAAAAGAGCGAAAAACCGTTTGAAATACTACGGACGCACCGCGGAGAACGGAAATAAAAAACGGAAAAAATCCGAAAGCTGTTTGAAAGGCCGCAAAACTGCGGTACATATATATTGTAAGAGTATCAGGGAGGGTTTTACCATGAAGGAAGTGGAAGTAAAGGGCACGGAGGGCGGCAAGCTGACGATCGCGCTCCGCGGAGACATCGATTCGGGCAACGCGGACGCTTTTTACGCCGAGGTGATCGAGGCGTACAGGGCAAATCCCGCCGACGTCGTGTTCGAGTGCGGGGAACTCAATTTCATCGATTCCACGACGCTGGGGACGTTTGTCAAGATTTTGAAAAACGTTAAAACGGACGGATATAAAATGACGCTGAAAAATTTGCAGCAGAAGATCAGAAAGCTGTTTCTCATCTGCTCGTTGAACACGATAATGGAGATCGAATGAAGATGGAAAAGTTTTCCGTTTCTATGCCTTTGTCAAACGAATATCTCACGACGGTGCGGCTCGCTACGGGCGGGCTGTGCGCGCTCTGCGGGTTCGACGTGGACTCCGCGGAGGATTTTAAGGTGTGCGTCACCGAAAGCCTGCTGATCTTAAAGCGGAACGGCTTTCAGGCGGCGGAGATCTCTTTCGGGGTGGGAGAAAAGCTCTCCTGCACCGTATCGGGGCAAGACGGGGGAAGGCCCGGGGAAAAGGGCGCGGACGACGAGATTTCTTACGCGCTGTTAAACGCGCTGATCGGCAATGCGGAGTTCAAAAAGAACGCCGCGGGGCTGGTGCAGACCATCGCTTTCGAAGCGTAAGCGGAAAGCGGAGCGGGATTTCCATTATGGCAGAAGAAAATATCAACGAATTATTTAAGAGGTACCGCGAAACGGGCGACACGGCGGTGCGGAACAAGATCGCGGAAAAGTATCTCTACATAGCCGAGATCCTCGCCAAAAAGTTTGTGGGGCGGGGCGTGGAATACGACGATCTCAGGCAGGTGGCCTCTCTCGCCCTGCTCAAGGGCATCGACCGTTTCGATCCGGCTATGGGCATGCAGTTTACCACATTTATCACCCCTACGGTGACGGGAGAAATCAAAAACTATTTCCGCGATAAATCGAGGATTGTCAAGCTCCCCCGCCGGCTGAGCGAAATCAGCGCGGCCGTGCGCGCGTTTACCGCAGAGTACGAGGGGGAAAACGGCGTGAAGCCGAGCATCAGGGAAATCGCGGAACGGCTGAAGCTGTCCGAGGAGGACGTGGTGCGCGCGCTGGAGGTGGGGGGCACCGTTTCCCTCGACGGCGTGGCGAGTTCGGGCGAGGACGACGGCGAGCATTCCCTTTACGCGCTGCTGCCCGACAACGACGACCGTTACGAACGGCTGGAAATACAGGACGCCCTGCGTTCGGCAATGAAGGATTTGTCGGAGACGGAACGGGCGGTTTTGAAATTCCGCTATGTTGACGAGCTCTCTCAGAGCGAGACGGCGCGGCGGCTGGGCGTCTCGCAGATGTTTGTGTCGAGAATGGAGCGGAAGCTGCTGGCCAGGCTGAAAGAAAACCTTAAAGATTCCGTGTGAAGCTGCGAAAAAGAGCACGGACGATTCGGAGGGCGAAGCATGTTCATGGAAGTGAAAAATTTCGAAGCGTTGAAGGAGGCGATGAAGGAGCTTTGCGATTTCCTCGCCGAAAGCGACGTGCCCGAAGACAGCGTGTTCGACAGCAAGCTGGTCGTCAGCGAGCTGGTCAGCAACGTGTTGCAGCATTCCGACGGGGTAGCTTCGCTGGAAAGCGAAATCCGCGGCGAGTTTATCGAGCTGAAGGTACGTTCTTCGGTGCGGTTCTGCCCGCCCGAGGAAAGCCGCTGTTCGGAGGTCTATGCGGAAAGCGGCCGCGGGCTGTTTATTGTGGATAACGTATGCACGGAGCGTTCGTTTACGGAGGACGGCGGGATCAAAGTGTTGATAAAAATTTCGGGCAGGGCCTCTCTGCCCGACGAGGACTGAAGGCGCCGTTTCGGGGAAATGCGCGCTTTTTTGCTCTTTCGGCGGGAAAAGAGGTAAAAAATAATTTCGGGAGGCGGTGGTTATGGACGTTTTGAAGGCGATCGAAAAAAGACACTCGGTGAGAAGTTATGCGGATAAGGAGCTGGCAACGGCCGTTGTCGAGGCGCTCAACGAGGAAATTGAGGCGTGCAGCCGCGAGGGCGGCATCAATGTCCGGCTTGTGACGAACGAAAAAAGGACTTTCGGCGGGCTGATGGCAAGGCTCGGAAAATTCCGCGGCGTGAGGAACTATCTCGTTCTGACGGGCGACGGAAGCGAGGAGACGGAGGAAAAGCTGGGATATTACGGGGAACGGATCGTGTTGAAGGCGCAGGCTTTGGGGCTCAACAGCTGCTGGGTGGCCGCGACCTATTCCAAAGGGGCGTGCAGGAAAGCGTGCGGGCTGGAAAAGGACGAAAAGCTGGCGTGTGCAATCGCCCTCGGCTACGGCGAAACGCAGGGCGTGCCGCACGAGAGTAAACCTTTGACGGAGCTGTTTGAGCTGTGCTCCGCGGCGGGAAAAGCGCCCGAATGGTTTGTTAAAGGGGTGGAAGCCGCCGCGCTGGCGCCCACCGCGCTCAATCGGCAGAATTTTAACATCGTGCTTTTGGAGGACGGCCGCGTGCGGTTGGAAAAGCAGGGCGCCTGTGCCGCGTTAGATCTGGGGATCGTCAGATACCACTTCGAGCAGGGCGCGGGAAAAGAAAATTTTGAATGGGCTTAAACGAAGAATAAAGTGAATTGTCAAACCGAGCCGTAACGCTCGGCAATAAAAAAGTTAAACAAAAACGGCCGACCTTTTCAAAAGGTCGGCCGTCCGCTTTCAATGAGTTATTTTCTGATTGCAAACTGGTACATCTTTGCCAGCAGAGAATCGGGAATCCTGTCTCTGTACTGTCCGAGATAGATAAATACCTTGCGGAAGAATTCGGTATTGTCTCCGCCCACCTGATAATCGGGCAGATTTTTCGTATCGCCCTTGTATTTGAGAATAAAGATTTCCGTAAACTGTTCTCTTTCGTCCCCGTTGAGCGAAGCGATAAACGGATCGAAGCTTCTGCTGTTGTAGAAATCGTAATCCGCCGTATTTCCTGCGCCGGACTGAGGGGCCGCGGGCGCCGCGAAGTTATAGTTATAGACGGGCGCGGGCTGAGGCGCGGGTTCCGCTTCGGGCTGTGCGGTTTCTTCGGCGGGCTGAGCCAGCTCTTCCGCTTCGGGTGCGGCCGTTTCCGCCGTAGGGCCTTCGTAGCGCACCGCTTCCGCATATACGCCCGCTTCTTCCGTTTCTTCTTCCTGCGTTTCGGCAGGCGTTTCTTCGGCAACCGTCGTTTCAACCGCCGTCGTTTCTTCGGCCGCTTCTTCCTTTGTTTCCGCGGGGGCTTCCGTCTCTTCGGCGGGCGCTTCTTTCGTTTCCTGTGCGGCAAGCTTCTTTGCCTTCTTCTTAGCGCAGAGCACGACGATTACGAGGAGTACCTGTACGGCGGCGATCGCCAGAGCGATAAACGCATAGAGGTAGAACTTGGTTCCGTCGAACGCCTTTTCCGTAAACGCCAAATAGACGAGCGCGGCGGCGAGAAGAACGTGGAAGAGATAGCGGATGAGGTCGAAGGTGTAGCCCTTCTTCGTCGTCATGCGGATCGAGGAGATCACGGAAGCGAGTCCCGCGATGCCCGCGAGGGCGACGATCGCATATTTATAAAAGTCACCTTTCGTAAGGCTGTTGATGATGCTGTTGTCCTTGGACGCGAACAGCGTCTTGAAGGCCTGCGCGGATTGCGTGATCCCATAGACGCAGACGCCCGCAAACGCGGCGGTGAGAAGGAAGAGCACAAAGGTCATCCAGGTGCCTTTCCCCGCCTTGATAAACGAGAAGATCAGGTAGAACAGGAAGCTTGCGCCCGCAATCGCCAGCATGACGATATCAAACGTCCTTTCGATATTTCCGTAATACAGGGAAACGGCCAGCATCGCAGCCGCATACGCCGCATACACCCAGAAATTGATAAAGACGATCGCGCGGGTCATGGCGGGGGCCGCCTTGCCAGAGCAGAGGGCGACGATCATCAAAACCACCGTAACGACCATCGCGGCGGGAATGACGTAGAGGAAAAGGCTCATGAGCTTGCCGACCGTGCCCGAGGCGAGGACGGTGAGGCCCATAAATTTATACGCCCCGAAATCGGCGGGAGCGCCCGCGATCGCCTTATAGAAATCGGCGAGCCCGTCCTTTTTGAAGAGCGCGAGGAAGGCGTCGAGGAAAGTCTTTTCGCCATAGACCGCATATCCCGCAGAGGTACTGACAAGCAGATTTACCTTCAGCAGGCAGAGGCAGACGATGGGGGCCGCCGCGAGAAGGAGCGCGAGGATACGATAGAGCGCATTCCTCTTCTTTTTGGGAGCGGCTTCCGCCGCGACAGGTTCCTGCGGGCCCTCGGCGAGCACTTCTTTCATGTCGTCGTTGGTCACGTTGAGCTCGGCATAATTGGTGCTGGTGTTGCTCATAAAATATCTCCTGAAAGTTTATTTT
>CDZB01069587.1_pt1 | contig 157545 bp, 138 predicted proteins | sample 554961 | NCBI WGS metagenome assembly CDZB01 (sample SAMEA3182106, study PRJEB8094) | gut metagenome | biome: human; feature: gut; material: Stool; isolation source: human stools | place: Canada | collected 2013-02-26 | reverse complement strand
GGCTTGAACAGCAGCAGGTACAGTCCGCCCGCCAGAATGGAGAAGTTGAACAGGTGCAGCAGGATCTGCTGCCAATCAATATTCAGAGGGATGTTCATAGCTTCTCTCTCCGTTTCTTACAGCACAAAGATGATAAGGATGACCACCAGCAGGGCGTAGATGATGGCGGTTTCCAGGAACACAAGGCCCAGCATCATGGTGGTGCGGATCTTGCCCTCGGCCTCCGGCTGGCGGGCAATGCCCTCAGCGGACTTGGAGATGGCCATGCCCATGCCGATGGCGCCGCCGGCGGCGGCCACGCCGATGGCGATGGCGGACGCCATGGCCTTGGCGCTGTCAACGCTGCTGTCGGTGGTCTGCTCCGTCTGGGCAGGGGCATCGGCGGCAGGCTCGGTGTCGGCAAACGCGGTCACGGTGAACAGTGCGGTCAGTGCCAGCACCAGGCACAGCAGCAGGGCAACAGCCTTCTTATTGGTCAGTTTCTTCATGATCTCTCTTTCCTCCGTCAGATATTTACAGTTTCAGCTTTGACTTTTTTGGCTTTCTTGGGCTTGGGCGCGTGCTTCTCCGTGGTCTCTCCGTAGAACATGGAGGTCAGGGTGGTGAGCACATAGGCCTGGATCAGCGCGTGGAGCAGGGTGAACAGCACCGCCACGACCACGGGGATCACATAGCTCAGTGTCACATAGTAGTAGACCAGCTCCGTCACCAGCAGACCGCTGAGCAGCGCGCCGAACATACGGAAGCTCATGGAGATGGGCAGGGAGAAGTCCTTCAGGGCCTTGCCCGCGCCCTTGAGGCCGTTGGCCACGATGCCGCCCACCAGAATGACGCCGTAGGACAGGCAGCCCAGGGAGATGGCTGCGTTCACATCGGACAGCGGGGCCGGCAGGGCAATGATGTGCCCGTTGGTGGTAATGGCCTGGAAGCCGAACAGCTCAAACAGCGTGCCGATGAAGATATACACACCGGCGCCGAAGATGTAGGCACCCAGGAACTTGTTGCGGTGGGGGCTGTTGCCCTTGGCCATGCCGTCGAACATCCCCACCACGGTCTCCACGGCCAGCTGCAGCTTCCCCGGGACCATCTTGAAGCGGGGGATCGCAAACAGCCGCAGCAGCAGCGCCGCCAGCAGGATCACGCCCACCACTACCAAAGAGGATATGTACGCGGGGTTCACGTCTTTCAGCCCAAACAGACTGATGCGGTTGGTCCCGTGGAGCACTGCGTCACGCATGGCCTCCTGCACCGTCTCCGACTTCCCGTGCCCGGGCACCAGGAGAGAACCGGCCAGCAGGGCCGCCGTGATCAGCAGCCACCCCACGATGAACCTTGTTTTCTTCTTTTTTTCCATTCTCTTATCACCTTCACATACGGTCCGGATTTTGTGCCGCTACGTCGTTTTTACGGCATGAGCGGCACGGCGGCGCCCTATTGCATACAATTCCTTAACGGAATCTTCGCGCAGCGGGGAGCCATCTTGACGCTTCGCTTTTATTATAATGAAAAGGCGGGTATAACACAAGCATTTTTTCGTCAGGACTGTCCAAACATTTCTGCTTTTTTACCGAAGAAAAGGCCAGTTTCAGTGAAATGTCCAAAAAAGGCCGGGGGCCTGCGGCAATAGCAGGCCCCCAGCGGGTCATGATTTCCTTTTTTTGGCAAATGCCGCCTTTTTCCGGTCGGACATTTTACCCTTCTGTACCGGCTGACGGGCTGTTGGCGTACCGCGGCGGCCACGGTTGCCGGAGACCTCCTTCCGCGGGCGGCGGGGCTGGCGCTCCGGCTTCTCCGGCTTGGCGGGAGGCTGACCGTAGGGCTCGCCCTTGCGGGGGCGCAGCAGGCACTCGGGACCGTAGCCGATGAGGTCGGTGCGGCCTGCCTCCTCCAGCGCCTCCACCACCAGAGCGCGCTTTTCGGGGCGGGACCACTGGAGCAGCGCACGCTGCATGGCCTTGTCCTTCGGGTCGCGGGCCACATACACCGGTGACATATCCCGCGGGTCGATGCCGGTATAGTACATACAGGTGGAGAGGGTACCCGGGGTGGGGTAGAAATCCTGTACCTGCTCGGGAGTGCGGCCATTCTTGTGGAGAAACTCCGCCAGCTTCACGGCGTCGTTCAGGGTGCAGCCCGGGTGGCTGGACATCAGGTAGGGCACCAGATACTGCTCCGTGCCGTCCTGCTCGTTGAGCTTTTTATACTGCCGCCAGAACTTCAGGAACACGTCGAAATGGGGCTTGCCCATGTAGTCCAGCACGGAGCTGACGCAGTGCTCCGGCGCTACCTTCAGCTGACCGGAGATGTGGTGCTGTACCAGCTCCAGGAAGAAGTCCCTGTTCTTGTCCTGGAGCATGTAGTCATAGCGGATGCCGGAGCGGACGAATACCTTTTTTATTCCGGGGAGCTGCCGCAGCTTCCGCAGAAGTTCCGTGTACTCGGAGTGGTCGGCGTCCAGATTGGGACAGGGTTCCGGCGCAAGGCAGCTGCGATTTTTGCACATGCCGCACTTCTTCTGCTTCTGGCAGCTGGTGTGGCGGAAGTTGGCGCTGGGGCCGCCCACGTCGTGGATGTAGCCCTTGAACTGGGGATCCTCCGTCAGGAGGCGGGCCTCCTCTACCACCGATTCGATGGAGCGGCTGGTGACCATGCGGCCCTGGTGGAAGGCCAGAGCGCAGAAGTTGCAGCCGCCGAAGCAGCCGCGGTTGTGGGTGATAGAGAAACGTACCTCCTCAATGGCGGGAATGCCCTCGGCGTACATGGGGTGGACCTCCCGCGTGTAGGGCAGGGCGAACAGGCGGTCCAGCTCCTCCCGCCGCAGGGGGCGGGCCGGCGGGTTCACCACCAGCAATCGGCCCTCGCAGGGCTGGAGCACGGCAGAGCCGCGGATGGGGTCGTGCTCGTCATACTCGATCTTGGTGGCCCGGGCGTAGGCCGTTTTATCGGCGCAGACCTCCTCATAGGAGGGGCAGGGGGCCTTGTGGAAGCGGCAGCCGCTGTCGTCGGCGGCGATGTAGGCCGTGCCGGCGACATCGGTGATGTCGCGCACCGGCGTCTTTCGGGAAAGGCGGCGGGCGATCTCCACCGTGGCGCTCTCCCCCATGCCGTAGACCAGCAGATCGGCGGGGGCGTCGAACAGGATGCTGCGGCGCACCCTGTCGTCCCAGTAGTCGTAGTGGGCGAAGCGGCGCAGGGACGCCTCCAGCCCGCCGATGACGATGGGCGTGTCGGGGAACGCCTCCCGCGCCCGGTTGGTATAGACGATGGTGGGGCGGTCGGGACGGCAGCCCAGCTTGCCGCCGGGACTGTACAGGTCGCGGGTGCGGCGGCGCTTGGCCACGGTGTAGTGAGCCACCATGGAGTCCAGATTGCCGCCGCCGATGAGCACGCCGTAGCGGGGCTTGCCCATGGCGCGGAACGGCTCTGCCGAGTGCCAGTCCGGCTGGGCCAGAATGGCTACGCGGTAGCCCTCCGCCTCCAGCAGGCGGGCGATGAGGGTGGAGCCGAAGCTGGGATGGTCGATGTAGCCGTCCGCCGTCACCACCAGAAAATCATAATAGTACCAGCCGCGGTCGATCATCTCGTCACGGCTGACAGGTAAAAAATATTCGCCTCGTGTCATGGGACAGCTCCTTTCAGGGACGGTACGCCTGGGGGATGGGCGGCTGCTGCTGGCGGATGTCCTTTTCCATCACATCGCCGCTCAGGGGGTAGAAGCCCAGACGGGCGAAAAACCGCCGCAGCTTCGCGCCGCCGCAGGAAAGGCGCAGGAAGCCCACGCCCCGATGGCGTCCGGCGCGGATGATCTGGCCCATGGGGGCAATGCCGCGGCCCGTACCGCGGAAGGCGGGGTCCAGCCAGTACCAGCCCAGCCATACGGCGTCCGGCTCGCGGTCCGGCAGCAGCTGATACGCGCCGATGAACGTCTCACCGCTGCGGATGCCCACGGCCTCGCCGCCGTCGGGCACATGGAAGCGCGGAAGAAGCTCCTCCGGCAGGGGCAGATAATCCTCGCCGGGGTCCACCATGTTTTTGCTGCGCCACCAGCTTTGTTTGGCGAAGGTGGACAGGCCGCGCTCCGTCAGGTGGCTGTTGTCATCGCGGTACTCCACGCGGAGCTGACCGTTGTCCCAGGTCAGCAGGGAGACGGCGGTGTTGTCGCCATGGGGCGTCTCGCCGATCCCGGGCAGGGGGACGCCCTGCAATGTGCCCAGCACGATGCGCAGGGCCGCGCCGTGGGAGAACACCGCCACGGTGCCGCCGTCGTGGGCGGCGCCCACGCGGTGAAGCGCAGGGAGATAGCGGTCCAGCACGTCCTGCGCCGTCTCGCCGTCCTCCACGTGCCACAGGTCCACGCGGCGGTTGAAGTGGTACATCTCCTGGGGGTATGCCTTGTTCAGCTCGTGCCACGTGTGATTCTCCCACACGCCCATGTGGATCTCGCGGAAGGCGGGCTCCAGATGCAGGGGCAGAGCCTTGGGCAGCCAGATGGCACGGGATGTGATCTGGGTACGGTAGAGGTCGCTGGCATACACGGCGTCAATGTCCACGTCCTGAAAGCGCTGGCGCAGGGCATCGATCTGCTGATAGCCGCGGTAGTTGGTGATCATGCCGTTGTAGTGGCCGTGAGCCATGCGGTAGAGGTTGCCCTCCGCCTCCGCGTGGCGGATAAGATAGATCTTCGTCATACCACTGTCACCCACTGCTTCAGCAGCTGCGCGGCGGCAGGCACGGCCTGCGCCGGTTCCTCCGCGTATTGCAGATCGAAGTCCACCAGCATGGCGCCGTGGCCGTACTCGTCGAAGGCGGGGACGGCATTTTCGCCGTCGCACTCCGGCAGCAGCAGGAAGGACTTGGGGCACTGCCGCCGGACATCGCGGATGTCCAGCCGGTAGCCGGTGCCCACCACCAGCGACGCACCGTGGCGGGCCATCTGATCTGCCACCGCCAGGTACAGCGGCCGGTCACCGGCCATGAGACGCTGCACCTCACCACCGCTCTTGTTGCAGGTACGCACCAGGGCGAACACCGCCTGCTCGCCGGCATCGCAGCAGTCGCTGCCCATGTAGGGATCCACGGTGATGGCGTCGGCGCCGTAGCCCTGCCACAGGGCGGGCTCCTCCGCACCGATACCCAGAATGACGTACAGACCCTTGGCGTGGGCGGCGCTGATGAGGTTGGACAGCACGTCCGCGCCCATCATGCCGCAGCGCAGGTATCTGGCGCCGTGGAGCATCACGGCGGGAAGCGTCTCCGCCGCCGCGTCCAGCAGGGTGGTGCCGTGATAGCGCAGGGCTTCCGCCTCCGCCATGCTGCCCGGGCCGAACATATCGGTGAAGTTTTTCAGAATTTTGGGACTGAGCTTCTCCAGCTCCGGACGCAGGCCCAGGGCCAGGGGCGTCTTTTTCTGCCGGATGCGCTGCTGCAAATCGGTAACGGACATACAGGGGTCCTCCTTTTCCGCAATAAAAATACATTAAATATTATTATACCGCGCGTGAGGGCGATTTGGCAAGAAACACCGCGTGTTTTTTTCGCGGCGGCGGGAGATACTGGTGCTGTACGGAAAAGGAGTGAGGTAAAGATGAACTTGACCGCATTTCTGCGGGGCGTCTGTGTCGGCATGGTAGCCGGCGCGGCGGTGGATATGGCGGCGCGCCCCTACCCGAAGCCCAGAAAAACCGTTGTGGGCAAGGCCATGCAGCGGGTGGGAAATACACTGGACTCGGCGCTGGTGACTGTCACATCCATGCTGCACTGAGGGATCACGGCAGGCGGTGGAGGGGCTCTTGGCCCTTCTACCGCCTGCCTGTGCGAAAAAACGGAGTTTTGCAGGAATTACTTCTTGACAAGGACGGTTTTTTTGCTATAATAATTGATGCTGTTCGTCACAGAACTGAATATTTGCAGTGGTATCGAAGAGGTCATAACGAGCACGACTGGAAATCGTGTTGTCGTCAAAAGCGGCACGAGGGTTCGAATCCCTCCCACTGCGCCAGAAAAGCCTGAACGATGCCATGCGGTGAAAGCCGCATGGCATCAGGCATATTTACCATCAGTTGACATGGTTGCCCCCTGCCAACTGACGGCATCTCCAAACGACCCAGACCCCGACCGCTCCCCGGCAGTCGGGGCCATTTATCGGCTCTGAACGCCGCTGTCACCTCATCTTGAAAGGAGTGCAGCCATCTTGGCCTCTGCCACCACCAAAGACATGACCCACGGCGTGCCCTGGCGGCTCATCGCCGGATTTGCCATTCCCGTTTTCCTGAGCCAGCTGTTTCAGCAGCTGTACAACACCGCCGACTCTCTGATCGTCAGCAACTTCCTGGGCGACAACGCGCTGGCCGCCGTCAGCGCCTCCGGCCCCCTGATCTTCCTGCTTATCAGCTTCTTCGCCGGCGCCGCCAGCGGCGTGGGCGTGGCCATCGCCCGCTATTTCGGCGCAGGGGACTATGACAAGGTGTCCCGAACCGTCCACACCGCCGTGCTGCTGGGCCTCATCAGCAGCCTGATCCTCACCGTCATCGGCGTACTGTTCACCCCTACGCTGCTGCTGTGGATGGACACGGATCCCGAGGTGCTGCCCGATGCCATCGGCTACTTCCGGTGCTACTTCGCCGGTGTGGGCGCGGGTGTGATGTACAACACCTTTACCGGCATCATGAACGCACTGGGCGACAGCAAGCGGCCTCTGTACTTCCTGATCGTCTCGTCCGTGACCAATGTGATCCTGGACCTGCTGTTCGTGGCGGTGCTGCGGTGGGGCGTGTGGTCCGCGGCGCTGGCCACCATCATCTCCCAGGCGCTCAGCGCCGTGCTGTGCGTCATCCATCTGGCCAAGAAGGGCACCATCTATCAGCTGAAGCTGTCGGCCCTGCGGTTGGACGGCCCGCTGCTGCGGGAGATTTTGCGCTACGGCCTGCCCGCCGGTATCCAGAACTCCATGATCGGCCTTGCCAACGTGGTGGTGCAGACCAACATCAATTCCTTCGGCAAGATGGCCACGGCGGCCTACGGCGCGTATTCCAAGATCGAGGGCTTCGCGTTCCTGCCCGTCACCAGCTTCACCATGGCCATCACCACCTATGTGGGCCAGAATCTGGGCGCGGGTATGAAGCCCCGTGCCAGAAAGGGCGCCATCTTCGGCATCGCGGCGGCGGCTATCATCGCCGAGCTCATCGGTATTGCCACCTATCTGGCGGCGCCGTGGCTGGTGCGGCTGTTCTCCCGTACCCCGGCGGTCATTGAGCTGGGCGTGCTGGAGACACGGATCATCTGCCTGTTCTACTGCCTGCTGGCATTCTCCCATGCCATCGCCAGCGTGTGCCGCGGCGCGGGCAAGGCCTTTGTGCCTATGTCCATCATGCTGGGCGTGTGGTGCGTGTTCCGCATCCTCTACATCACCGTGATGATGCAGTGGCGGCACGAGATCGTCTACGTCTACTGGGCCTATCCCATCACATGGGCCATCAGCTCGGTGATCTACCTGTTCTACTTCCTGCTTTCCAACTGGCAGGACGGATTCGATCCCCAGCCGGAGGGGGAGGGCCACAAGCACCATCACCACTTCCATCTGGGACATCATAAGTGAGCGCAGCCGAAAGCGCATCCGCGGAAGCGGATGCGCTTTTCGTTTTTTCCCCGCCGGTGGTGGAATAAACGGCAGTAGACAAACAGCGTTCTGCATAGTATACTGTATATGCATTTTCATGAGAGGAAAGAAAGGACGCTGTTTATGACCGGAAAGATCAAGAGCATCGCTGCGCAGTACGCCATGATCACGCTGGCCTGCGCGCTGTACGCCGTGGGCTTCAACTGGTGCTTCGACCCCAACCACCTCAGCGTGGGCGGCTTCACCGGCGTGGCGCAGATCATTAATTTCTTCATTCCTCAGATCCCCATCGGCGTGGCCATTATCGTGCTGAACCTGCCGCTGTTTCTCCTGAGCTGGACCAAGGTGGGGCGGCACTGGCTGTACGCCACGCTGTACGCCACGCTGGTGAGCTCCGGCATGATCGATCTGCTGGCCGGTGTGTATACATTTCGGCCCATGGAGCCCATGCTGGCGGCGGTCTATGGCGGCGTCATCGTGGGCCTGGGCTGCGGTCTGATGCTGCGGTACAGCGCTACCACCGGCGGCACGGAGCTGGCGGCGCGGCTTCTGAAGTTGAAGCTGCCGGGACTGTCCATCGGTACGCTGTGCCTGGCCATCGACACCATTGTGGTGGTGTCCTACGCCGCGGTGTTCCGCGACCTGACCCAGGCGTTGTACGCCATGGTGGCACTGTTCATCATCTCCAAGGTGATGGACCGCGTGGTCTACGGCGGCAACGGCGCCAAAATGGCCTACATCGTTTCCGAACGGTATGAGGAGATCACCGCCAAGCTGCTGGAGCTGGACCGCGGCGTGACGCTGCTGGAGGGGCGGGGCGGATACAGCGGCAAGGCAAAGAACGTGATCCTGTGCGCCTTCAGCCGCGCTCAGATCGTGGCCATCAAGTCCATCGTCAAGCAGGCGGACCCCGACGCCTTTATCATCGTGTGCGACGCCTACGAGATCCTGGGCGAGGGCTTCGGCGTCAACACTCCCAATGGGTTGTGAGAGAGCAAAGAGCCACCCGCAGTCGTACGACTGCGGGTGGCTCTTTCTATTGTATGTACGTCAATAGCCGATCTTGCGGTCGACGTAGCGGGCCAGAGGACGGCCGGCGGTGTAATTCTCCAGATCCTCGCAGAACAGGGCCACATTCTTATCCCGCGTATAGCCCAGGCTCAGCTGGCCGGAGACGTGAGGCGTCAGTAGGAGGTTCTTGGCGTCCCAGATGGGGTCTCCGTCGGGGATGGGCTCCTGCACGAACACGTCCAGTGCCGCGCCGGCCAACTGCCCGGCGTTCAGGGCGTCCACCAGCGCGGGCTGGTCGATGGCGCTGCCGCGGCCCACATTGATGACGAAGGCGGTCTTGGGCAGCAGGGCGATGCGCCGGCGGGACAGGAAGCCGATGGTGTCCGGTGTGGAGGGCAGGGCCAGTACCAGCAGATCGGTGTCCGGCAGGAGGGACTCCAGCTGGTCGTGGGTATGGACGCTGTCAAAGGCGGGGTCGGCGGGCTTCATGGTGCGGCGGACGCCGCGAATGGACTTGGCACCCATAGCCTTGGCGCGGCGGGCGAACTCGGTGCCGATGTCGCCGGTGCCCACCACGGTGATGGTGCTGCCCATGATGGAACGCATGGGCAGGACGGGGCCCCAGCGGTGGGCGGCGGCCTCCAGCACGTAGGCGGAAGCGTGGCGCAGCAGCATCAGTGTGACCATGATGAGGTGTTCGGCGATGGTGACGCCGTACGCGCCGGAGGAGTTGGTCAGGATCACGTCGGGGGAAGGGTAGAGGGCGTCATCCAGATAGGCATCCACACCGGCGAAGCTGCCGCAGAACCACTTCAGGCTGGTGAAGGTCCTGAGGGCGGCGCGATCCGGCATGCCATACAGCACCTCGTACTGTCCGGCCAGCTCCGCAGGCACGTGGCCGTCGGGATAATAGTCCACGGCAAAGCCGCAGCGTGCCGCGGTGCTGTCGATCTGCGCATGGTGATGCGGCTCCAGAAAATCTCCGAGTACAGCAAGCTTTTTCATCGGTATACCTCCAGTAATTTTTCGGCGCAGCGCATACCGTCAGCAGCGGCGGAGAGGATGCCGCCGGCATAGCCGGCCCCCTCGCCGCAGGGGTATATGCCGCGAATATTGGACTCGTATCGGTCATCCCGCACCAGCCGTACCGGCGATGAGGAGCGGGTCTCGATGCCGGTAAGCAGGGCGTCGGGGTCGTCGTAGCCCCGCAGCTTCCGGCCAAGCTCCGGCAGAGCCAGGGCCAGCGTTTCGCTGATGAAGGCGGGCAGGCAGCGCCGCAGGTCGGTGTAGGTGACGCCGGGCAGGTAGCTGGGCTGCACGGTACCTGCACCGGTGGAGGGGCGGCCCGCCAGAAAGTCGCCCACCCGCTGGCAGGGGGCGCGGTAATCGCCGCCGCCCAAGGCGAAGGCGGCGTCCTCCAGCTGCCGCTGAAGCCGGATGCCGGCAAGAGGATGCCCGTCGGGGAAATCGGCGGGTGTGACGTTTACCAGCAGGGCGCCGTTGATGTTCTCGCGGTCACGGGCGTACTCGCTCATACCGTTTGTGACGACGCGCTGTTCCTCCGAGGCGGCGGCCACCACCTGCCCGCCCGGGCAGACGCAGAAGGAAAAGGCGCTGCGGCCGTTGGGCAGGTGGCAGGACAGCTTATAGGTGGCAGGCGGCAGAGCGGGATGGCCCGCCAGCTGCCGGTAGCGGGCGGCGTCTACCGCCGACTGGCGGTGCTCGATGCGGACGCCCATGGCGAAGGGCTTGGGCTCCATGGCGAGGCCGGATCCATACAGCGTCTCAAAGGTGTCCCGCGCGCTGTGGCCCAGAGCCAGGGTCAGCCGCTGGGCGGGAATGGTGTAAAGGGAATCGCCTTGTCGGCAGGTGATGGCAGTCAAGGCCCCGTCCTGTGCGGTGAAGCCCTCCAGCCGCGCACCGAAGCGGATGTCCGCACCGGCGTCCAGCAGCTGCTGGCGCAGGTTCCGCAGGGCGATGTGGAGCTTGTCGGTACCCACATGGGGCAGGGCGTCGGTGAGGATGCTCTCCGGTGCGCCGCAGGCCACCAACTGTTCCATGATGTAGCGGTGGCGGAGGTCGCGGGTGCCGGTGTTCAGCTTGCCGTCGGAGAAAGCGCCTGCGCCGCCCTCGCCGAACTGGACGTTGCTCTCGGTGTCCAGCCGGCCGGTGCGCCAGAAGTGTGTCACGTCCCGGCTGCGCTGCTCCACGGGCTGCCCGCGCTCCAGAAGGATGGGGCGGGCGCCGCAGCGGGCCAGTACCAGAGCGGCGAACAGGCCCGCGGGGCCTGCGCCCACCACGATGGGGCGCACCTCCGGCGGAGCCACGGGGGCGGGGAGGACGTAATGCTCCGGTACGTAGGCGGTGACGCGCTTATCGCGGCAGCGGCGGAGCAGGGCGGCCTCCTGCGGAGCGGAGACGGCCACGGTGTAGACGAAGGTCAGACCCTCCCGTGCATCGATGGCGCGGCGCAGCACCGTCAGGTCCCGCAGGGACGACGGGTCTGTCCGCAGCAGACGGGCGCACTTGGCCGTCAGGTCCGATTCCGGCTGGTCCGGCAGCAGGCGCAGTTGGTCGATCCGCAGCAAATGTCTCACCTCGTTTTCAAAAAGTTAAAATTTCCAGCGGAAACTTAAAGCTTGGATTAAGGAAAGTGCTTATCCTATAAGATAGAAAAAGAAATTTCCCGGCGGCGGTATCATACCACGAATTTCCCGCTGCCACAAGCATCAAAAATCATATGGTCCGCCGAAAGAGGAGGTATTTTTTATGTATTACAACGATGACTTCAGAAGCAGCGACCAGTATCGCTACACCAATCGGGATCAACTGCCCCACGACGACTACGCGCCGGGCCCCAACCGCGCACCGGCGCCTGCACCGGAGTCTCCCAAGAAGCAGGGATTCTTCCACCGCACTGCCGTGAAGGTGACGGCGCTGATCCTGGCCTGCGCCGTGGCAGGCGGACTGGCAGGCTGGGGCGGCGCGGCCATCGCCGGGAGCAGTACGTCCAGGACCGCTATCCAGCAGAGCTCGCGCCAGCCCGTGTCGGTGCAGGTGAAGAACGTGGACGGTCAGACCAAGATGGAGCCTGCCGAGGTGTACGCCTCCGTGGTGAACAGCGCCGTGTCCATCAACTGCTCTGCCACCAGCACCAACATCTTCGGCCAGCAGACCCAGACTGCCTCCTCCGGCAGCGGCTTCATCATCACCGAGGACGGTTATGTGGTCACCAACTACCATGTTGTCAGCGGCGCCAGTTCTGTGGAGGTGACGCTGTACAACGGCGACACTTATGATGCCACCGTCATCGGCGGCGACAGCGACTACGATGTGGCGGTGCTGAAGATCAACGCCTCCGGCTTGCAGCCTGTGACGCTGGGCGAGAGCGCCGACGTCAACGTGGGCGACACCGTGCTGGCCATCGGCAACCCGCTGGGCGAGCTGACATTCTCCATGAGCCAGGGCATCGTGTCCAGCTGTGACCGCGCCATCAACGTGGACGGCACCCCCTTCAACATGATCCAGGTGGACTGCTCCATCAATCCCGGCAACTCCGGCGGCCCGCTGGTGAATCTGTACGGCGAGGTGGTGGGCATCGTGTCCGCCAAGTACTCCACTTACTCCAGCACCACGGTGGAGGGTCTGGGCTTCGCCATTCCCATCAGTGACGTGCGCAGCATCATCACCGACATCATGGAAAACGGCGCTGTGACGGATAAGGCCTACATGGCCATCACCGCCGGCACCATGAATGAGCAGATGGCGGCACAGTTCAATATCGACGTCACGGAGGGCGTGTTCGTCTACTCCGTGGTGGAGGGCGGCGCCGGTGACAAGGCGGGTCTGCGTCTGGGTGACGTCATCACCAAGATGAACGACAAGACCCTGACCTCCCGTCAGGATCTGTCCGCGGCTATGAAGGGTTATCGCGCCGGTGATACCGTGACCCTCACCGTCTACCGCGGCGGGCAGTATATCGAGGTGGAGCTGACGTTTGACACCCAGCCCCAGACCACCGGCTCCGATGACAGCAGCCAGAGCAGCGACAACAGCTACGGCTACGGCAACGGCGGCAACAGCTACGGCGGCCAGATGCCCGACAACTTTCAGGAATTCTACAACTACTTCTTCGGCAACCGCGGCTGAGCGGCGCGGTGAAGGTAAGGGCTACGGAGAGCGGCACACCGTGCCGCTCTCCGCATTTTTGCGCGTTCGAACCGCTTTTTTCGCGGCGGCAGGCGGCGCAGGAAATTTCTCTTGTACTCCGGCGGGAAGTAGTATATAATATAACGTATTAAATTGGGCTTATTGTTTTTGCTGCCATCCGCCGCGGCAAGCGGGCAGGTTCCTGCACCGGCGGGACGGATGGCGGTATTCCGCAGAAAGGAAGTCAGCTATGATAAAAGTCCCCACTGAGCAGGGCGAGATCACCATCAGCGATGCGGTGTTCACCACCATCACCGGCGCGGCGGCCACCAACTGCTTCGGCGTCAAGGGCATGGCACAGCGCAGCATGACGGACGGTCTGGTCCATCTGCTCCGGCCGGAGGCCATGAGCAAGGGCGTCAAGGTCACGTACAACGATGACCATACCGTTTCCATCGAGCTGCACATCGTGGTGGAGAACGGCGTCAACATCGCCACTGTCTGCCGCTCCATTATGAGCGAGGTCAAATATGTGGTCAATCTCAACACCGGCGTCACCGTGAAGGCGGTTAACGTCTGCGTGGATTCCGTCACTGTGTGACATCGCCGAGAAGGAGAATTAGGACATGACAGATAGGATCAGCGGCGGCGCCTTCAAGCAGATGGTCGCCTTCGGCGCCGCGTGCATCGCACAGCAGAAACAGACCATCAACGACCTCAACGTTTTTCCGGTGCCCGACGGCGACACCGGCACCAACATGTGCCTGACCATCCAGACGGCGGTGAACGAGCTGCGCAAGAATCAGCCCGCCACCGTGGAGGAGGCGGCCAAGATCACGGCATCCGGCCTGCTGCGGGGCGCCCGCGGCAACTCCGGCGTCATTTTGTCCCTGCTGTTCCGCGGCATGAGCAAGGCTTTGAAGGGCGTGGTGGAGGCGGACGGCGCACAGCTGGCCGCCGCCATGCAGGAGGGCGTGGCCACCGCCTACGGCGCGGTGATGAAGCCCGCAGAGGGCACGGTGCTCACCGTGTCCCGTCTGGCTGCCCAGCGCGCGCTGGAGGCGGCAGGCGAACGGAACGACGCCGACTATGTGCTGGAGGAGGCCATCAAGACCGGTTATGCCACGCTGGCGGAGACCACGGAGATGAATCCGGTGCTGAAGAAGGCCGGCGTGGTGGATGCCGGCGGCAAGGGCTACCTCATTATTTTGGAGGGCATGCTCCGTGCCCTGCGGGGCGAGGAGATCCCCGAGGTGGAGGAGCAGGCCGAGGAGAAGGCGGACTTTGCCGCCATCGGCGATGAGGACATCACCTTCGCCTTCGACACCGTGTTCATCGTGCGCAAGACCACGAACCGCCCGCTGGACGGCCTGCGGGAATATCTGGGCGGCATCGGCGACAGTCTGGTCATCGGCGAGGATGACGAATCCTTCAAGGTTCACGTCCACACCGACACCCCGGGCGACGCCCTGAACGAGGCCCAGAAGTACGGCACGCTGGAGTTGGCCAAGATCGAGAACATGCGCACTCAGGCGGCGGATCTGGCGGCGGGACGCAAGGCCCAGTCCACCGATGATCTGGACGCCATCGAGGAGGAACTGGAGAAGAGCGCCTGCGCCGTGGCCGCACCGGAGAAGCGGTACGGCTTCCTGGCGGTGTGCGCCGGTGAGGGCCTGGCTGCGGTATTCCGCGACCTGGGCGTGGACCGCATCGTCTCCGGCGGCCAGACGATGAATCCCTCCACCGAAGCCATCCTGCGGGAGATCGATCAGACCCCCAGCGAGGTGGTGTTCGTTCTGCCCAACAACAAGAACATCATCATGGCGGCCCAGCAGTGCGTGGGCCTGTCGGAGAAGGAAGTCGTGGTAGTCCCTACGGCCACCGTGCCCCAGGGCATCTCTGCCATGATGAACGTGGACCCCGAGGAACCGGACGCCCAAGTGATCCTGCAGGCCATGACCGACGCTGCGGCCAACGTCACCACGGCACAGATCACCTACGCCGCCCGCAACTCCGATTTCGACGGGTTTGCCATCAACGAGGGCGACTATCTGGCCCTGTGCGATGGCAAGCTGATGGGTACCGACCGGAATCTGGACGTGCTGCTGGAGCGGTTGGCCCGCATGGCGTCAGACAAGGGCGCCGAGTTCATCACCATCTACGCCGGTGAGGGCGTGTCCGACGAGGACGCCGCCCGGGCTGCGGCCCTGTTCGAGACAGTGTGCCCTCAGGCGGAGGTCAGCACCCTGCCCGGCGGGCAGCCGGTGTATTACTACATCGTGGCCATTGAATAGCGACAACAAAGCGTAATATTCGACGAGAATATTGCGGACGGTAGAGAAAAAGGACTCGTGAACGCCCTGTAAGGGTGGTCACGGGTCCTTTTGGTTTCGGTTACAGGTTCAGAACGGACAGGAGGGACTGGGTTTCCGACGCCTGCTGCCGCGGCGTGGCGCTGTTGCAGCGCAGCTCCCGCACGGAGCGCTTCAGGCCGCCGCAGAACACCAGCTTCCCCCAGCGGCGCACCTCCATCAGGGGGGTGAGCCAGCGGTGCTGCTCCAGCACGGGGTAGTGGTGCTTCAGGGTGTCGTAGGGCAGGAAGATGCGGGAGGCGGCGTACCGCAGCTTGCCGCCCTGCTTCTGCTGCTGCACCGTGATGCGGTTTTCCATGCTGCCGTACAGGCCGCCGCGGAGGATGTAGGAGGTCATCTGGTCGGTGACGGCGGTGGGGGCCGCGCCGCCGAACCACACCTCCGACAGGAGCTCCGCCTGCTGGGCGAAGGCGGACAGGCCGCCCTCCGCCAAAAGGCGGTCGCGGCTCCGGCGGTCGAAGGGGATGCGGTGGGTCAGCACCCAGACATCCAGCAGCGGGCGGATGCCGCAGCCACCGGTGGAGACGAAGTGCTTGGCCATGTGGGCCATGTGGTAGAAGTAAAACAGATCGTCCGGCATGTCGTACCGGAGGGTGCTGTCCCCGTGGGGCACGGCGGTATCCCAGACGCGGCGCAGCACTGCGGCGGCGTCGTTCACCATGCCGTCCTCAATGAGGTCGTAGTGCAGCTCTATGTGGGAGCCGGCGGGGGCAGTGAGGGCCACATCGTGGGTGCTTTTCTCGCCGATGGTGAAGCCATTCTCGCAGAGAAGGGCCACGGCGCGGTCCAGATCGGCGGGGTGTACCAGCACGTCGATGTCGCAGCTGGTACGCATCCACGGCTGGGGGTAGTACTGCCGCAGCACCGAGCCCTTCAGGGGCAGGAACGGTATCTGCCCGTGGGTGAGCAGGGCATCCAGCTGGGCCAGGTCGCTGCCCTGCGTCTCGCAGCGGTAGACGGCCAGCAGCACCTGCTTTTCAAAAGCGGCCCGCAGGGAACCGTCCGGCAGCAGGCCGCGGTGCAGCAGGGCGCTGCCGGCGAGGTGGGCCAGATCGTAGGTTTTAGACAGGGCGTACAGGTGTGCCGCCTCATCCGCCGTCAGGGCGGGGAGGGGCGGCTCTCCGCCGCAGACCTGACCGGTCAGCAGGGACATCATCACGCCGGTGATCCGGTTCATAGGGGCACCTCCTTTGGGGTCAGTCACGGAAATACAGATCGCGGGTGTAGACCTTGTCCGGCACGTCGCGGATATCGTCGCTGTACCGGTTGGCCACAATCACGTCGCTGACGCGCTTGAACTCGTCCAGATCGCGGATGACGCGGCTGTTGAAGAACCGGTCCTCGCGGAGGGCGGGCTCGTAGATCACCACCTCCACACCCTTGGCCTTGATGCGCTTCATGACGCCCTGAATGGAGGACTGGCGGAAGTTGTCGCTGCCGGCCTTCATGGTCAGGCGGTAGATGCCCACGGTCCGGGGGTGTCTGGCCAGGATCTGCTCCGCGATGAAGTCCTTGCGGGTGCTGTTGGCCGCCACGATGGCGGAGATGATGTTCTGGGGCACATCACGGTAGTTAGCCAGCAGCTGCTTGGTGTCCTTGGGCAGGCAGTAGCCGCCGTAGCCGAAGGAGGGGTTGTTGTACTGGTCGCCGATGCGGGGATCCAGGCAGACGCCCTCGATGATGGCCCGGGTGTCAAGACCGCGGACCTGGGCGTAGGTGTCCAGCTCGTTGAAGTAGCTGACGCGGAGGGCCAGATAAGTGTTGGCGAACAGCTTGACAGCCTCCGCCTCCGTGGGGGCCATGAAGCGGACGGGGATGTCCTTCCTGACGGCACCCTCCTGCAGCAGGGCGGCGAAGTCCTCTGCGGTCTGCCGCAGCTGGGAGTCGTCCTGGGAGACGCCCACCACGATGCGGCTGGGGTAGAGGTTGTCGTACAGTGCGCGGCCCTCCCGCAGGAACTCGGGGCTGAACAGGAGACGGCGGCAGCCGTGCTTGATCCGGGCGCTTTCGGTGAAGCCCACGGGCACGGTGGAGCGGATCACCACGGCGGCACTGGGGTTCACGGCCATGACCTGACGGATGACGCTCTCCACCGACGAGGTGTCGAAATAATTCTGGTCGGGGTCGTAGTTGGTGGGGGTGGAGATCAGCACCAGGTCCGCATTACGGTAGGCGCTGTCGCCGTCGGTGGTGGCGGTCAGGTCCAGCGGACGGGTGGACAGGTACTCCTGTATCTCGGAGTCGGCGATAGGGGAGATGCGGCGGTTGATAAGGTCCGCCTTCTCGGGGACGATGTCCACGGCTGTGACCGTGTTGTGCTGGGCCAGCAGGACGGCCATGGACAGACCGACATAGCCGGTCCCGGCGATGGCGATACGCATAGGGGACCTCCTTATGAGCGGGGGCGCAGAAGTGGATGAAGTATGTGCAGGCTTCCGCGCCGCAGGGGGCGGGATACCCAGCAAATGTGGGGAGAAACCCGCGATTTTCAACGTTTTTACTGTACCATAAACGGGAGGGAAAGGCAAGGAAAAAGGCTGCTTCTTATCGGCGGCTTATTCAGCACAACGGCAATACAGCGCGGAGAAACGACAACAAATCGTATAAAACGGCAAAAAGAACACCCCGTGTATTCACACAAGGCGTTCTTTGGGGTGCGGCGGCGGTACAGGGGACACGCTTTACAGTGCTGCGTGGGTCAGGCCAGAGTCTCCATCTCCTGATTGACGCGCTCCTCGCAGCTGCGCATGGCCAGAATGGTCTTTTCCATCAGCTCCTCGATGGGCCAGCCCAGGCGCTCGGCGCCGGTGTTGATGACATCGCGGGAGCAGCCGGCGGCGAACTTCTTGTCCTTGTACTTTTTCTTCAGACTGCTGACCTCCATGTCCATGACGCTCTTGCTGGGGCGCATGCGGGCGGCGGCACCGATGAGGCCCGTCAGTTCGTCGGCAGCGAACAGCACCTTCTCCATTTCGTGGGTGGGCTCCACATCGCAGCACAGGCCGTAGCCGTGGGAGCAGACGGCGTGGATGAACTCATCGGAACAGCCGGCCTTCTTCAGCAGCTCAGGCACCTTGACGCAGTGCTGCTCCGGCCACATCTCAAAGTCAATGTCGTGGAGCAGGCCCACCGTGGCCCAGAAGTCCGCGTCCTCGCCGCAGCCCAGCTCGTTGGCATACCAGCGCATGACACCCTCCACCGTAAGAGCGTGCAGAATGTGGAACGGTTCCTTATTATATTCTTTCAGGGCGGCCAGCGCCGCTTCGCGGGAGATGCACTCTTTCATCTTCCAGACCTCCTTTGTGGTGTTGAATTGCCCCCTATTTTAGCAGGTTATTCCCTGTTGTCAAGCTGCTTTCCAACAGGTGCAGCAGGGAGGCGGCGTGGCCGTACTCCGCCTGACTGAAGCGGCGGAAAATGTCCCGCAGACACACGTCCTCCGTGTCTTCCGCAGCCTGGGCGTAGGCCCAGCCGCCGCAGGTTTCCTCACGGTACAGCTCCCGCAGCAGCCGGCACCAGGACGAGCGGGGCTCCTCTCCCACGGGGGTGGGGGGCCGGTAGTACCGGCCGGTCAGCAGATAGTGGGCGGCCAGCAGTGTGCGGGCATGGGCCAACTCCTCATCCGACAGGCGCAGCAGCGTCCGGCGGGCCGAAGGCGGGGCACAGCGGACCTGACGGCGGTAGGCGCGGGCCATGGACAGCTCCTCATCGATAAACCGCCGCAGGCGATGGGTGCTGTCCTCCGGCGGCGGGGCGGCGATGCCGCAGCTGCCGGTATCCGCGGCGGGCGCTTCCAGCGGCGGCAGCGACTGTGCCACCCGCTGCCAGACCTCGCGGGTCAGCTTTTGGTCATAGGCGATGTTCAGTTCCTGCTCCATGTTTGAACGCCTCCTTCTCACGGCATACTATGCGCAGAGGGGCGGCGGTGCGCCTGCGGCGCCTGGTTGCGGCAAAATACGCAGGAAAAGATTGCTTTTTGCGGGGGAATCTGTTACACTGACGGGGTTGTGAAGTCACAGCACTTTTTCTTTTGACTGTTGCAGATGCCATAAAGCGGCGTGGAAAGCTCTGGTATACTGCTGTCAGATATTACCTCAAAGAGGGGAGAGGCATTCATGCTGGAACTGCAGAATATCTGTTATCGCGTATCCACTCCCGATGGGGAGCAGGACATTCTCAAAAACGTCTCCATCACCATTCCCGACCACAAGCTGGTGGTGTTCACCGGCCCCAACGGCGGCGGCAAGACCACGCTGGCCAAGGTTATCATGGGGCTGGTGCAGCCCACGTCCGGCCGCGTACTGTATAACGGCGAGGACGTGACGGACATGTCCATCACGGAGCGGGCCCGCCGCGGTATCAGCTACGGCTTTCAGCAGCCGCCGCGGTTCAAGGGCATCACGGTCCACGACCTGCTGCTTCTGGCGGCGGGACAGGAGAAGCTCAGCAAGGACAAGTGCTGCGCGTACCTGACCAAGGTGGGCCTGTGCGCCAACGACTATCTGGACCGCGAGGTGGACGTGTCCCTGTCCGGCGGCGAGGTCAAGCGCATCGAGATCGCCACCATTCTGGCGCGGCAGAGCGACCTGATGATCTTCGACGAGCCGGAGGCGGGCATCGACCTGTGGAGCTTCGCGCGGCTCACCGAGACCTTTGAGCAGATCCATCAGGAGGGTCACGCCACCATGATCATCATCTCCCATCAGGAGCGCATCATCCGTCTGGCGGACGAGATCGTGGTCATCGCCAACGGACAGATCGCCCACCGCGGCAGCACCCAGGAGATATTCCCGCTGATCCTGGCGAATACGCTGGGCGGCTGTCCCGTGCTGGATAGAAAGGAGGGCGTACAATGATCACCGATATTGATGCCAAGCTGCTGGAAAAAATCGCGGACCTGACGGGCAAGCCCGTGGGCGCCTTCAACATCCGCAAGGACAGCGGCTGCGAGGCCCGCCAGTCCACCGAGCATATTGAGATCACGCCCCGCGCCGACGGGAAGCAGGGCATCGACATCCGCATCAAGGCGGGCACTAAGGGGGAGAAGTGTTACATCCCCGTCATCATCAGCAAGACCGGCCTGAGCGAGCTGGTCTACAACGACTTCTACGTGGGCGACGACTGCGACGTGGAGATCGTGGCAGGCTGCGGCATTCACAACTCCGGCTGCGACGAGAGCCGCCACGACGGCATCCATACGTTCCACATCGGCAAAAACGCCCGGGTGCGATACAGCGAAAAGCACTACGGCGAGAACGACCCCGGTCAGACCGGCGGCAACGTGATGAACCCCAAGACCGTGGTGTATCTGGGAGAGAACTCCACCATGCAGATGGACACCATCCAGATCCGCGGCATTGACTCCACCAAGCGGGAGACGGACTTCTTCTGCGAGGCCGGCAGCGAGGTGGTGGTGACGGAGCGCCTGCTGACCCATGGCAGCCAGACGGCGGAGAGCGATATGAACATCCAGCTCAACGGCTGCGATGCCAAGGGCCGCGTCATCTCCCGCTCCGTGGCGCAGGACCAGTCCCATCAGGTATTCCGCCCCGTCATGGTGGGCAACGCCCAGTGCTTCGGCCACGTCCAGTGCGACAGCATCATCATGGGCCGGGCCAAGATCGAGTCCGTACCGGCCATCACCGCCAACTGTCCCGATGCGCAGCTCATCCACGAGGCGGCCATCGGCAAGATCGCCGGCGACCAGCTGCTGAAGCTGGAGACGCTGGGCCTGACGGAGGAGGAGGCCGAGGACACCATTCTCAGGGGCTTCCTGGCGTAAGCGCACACGAAATACCGAAAAAGACCGCCTCGGGCGGTCTTTTTTTCCACCGCGCTTGCATGCGCCGCGGAAAGATGGTATGATATATAGTCGAAAAATATAAGGGAGGTTATCCTCTATGAAATTAGGTATCGTGGGGCTGCCCAACGTGGGCAAGAGTACCCTGTTCAACGCCATCACCAATGCCGGCGCCGAAAGCGCCAACTATCCCTTCTGCACCATTGAGCCCAACGTGGGCGTGGTGGCCGTGCCGGACGCGCGGCTGGACAAGCTGGCAGAGATGTACCAGCCGGACAAAAAGACGCCCGCCGTCATTGAGTTCGTGGACATCGCGGGCCTGGTGAAGGGCGCCAGTCAGGGCGCGGGCCTGGGCAACAAGTTCCTGGAGAACATCCGCCGCACCGACGCCATCGTTCATGTAGTGCGCTGCTTCGATGACGAGAACATCATGCACGTGGTGGCGGACGCCAGCCAGAACGTGCCGGTAGATCCGCTGGGCGATATCGGCACCATTGATCTGGAGCTGATCATGGCGGATCTGGAGATGGTGAACCGCCGCGTGGAGAAGGCGGCAAAGGCTGCCAAGGGCGACAAGAAGTTCCTCCACGAGGCCGAGGTGTTCAAGGCGCTGGCTGCCCATCTGGATGCCGGTAAGTCCGCCCGCACTTTCGAGTGTGATAAGGACGACCGCGCCATCATCGAGACGGCGGATCTGCTGAGCCTGAAGCCCATTATTTACGCCGCCAACATGGATGAGGATGGCTTTGCCAACTACGAGGATAACGGCTATTTCCGGTCCGTCCGTGAGCTGGCGGAGAAGGAGGGCGCGCAGGTGCTGCCTATCTGCGCCAAGCTGGAGCAGGATATCGCCGAGCTGGACGATCCCGAGGAGCGGGCCATGTTTCTGGCGGATCTGGGCATTGAGAAGTCCGGTCTGGACCGGCTGATCCAGTGCTCCTACGACCTTCTGGGCCTGATTTCCTTCCTGACCTACGGCAAGGACGAGTGCCGCGCCTGGACCATCAAAAAGGGCACCAAGGCCCCCCAGGCCGCAGGCAAGATCCATTCTGACATCGAACGGGGCTTCATTCGCGCGGAGACCATCAATTTCGACGAGATGATGGCTTGCGGCGGCAGCGTGGCCGCCGCCAAGGAGAAGGGCCTGCTGCGCTCCGAGGGTAAGGAGTACGTGGTGAAGGACGGCGACATGATCTACTTCCGCTTCAACGTGTAAAAAACCATCCGGAGACGGCGCAGGCGGCAGCTCTGCGCCGCCTTTTCGTATGCCGAGTGGACAAAAATAAGCGGATTTTTGGCATATTATCCAAAAAAGAACACATAATTTCTACCGCACAAGACGGGAAAGTGCTTGTCCGGCGCGGGCGGTACGGCGTATAATAAACCCATTATTGTGATTTGGGCACAAGCGAAACGGGAGAGAAAGGAAAATCTATATGGAAAAACGGTATACGCTGCCTGTTGCCATCGCGCTGGTGGTGGGCACGGTCATCGGCTCCGGCGTGTTCTTCAAGGCAGAGGCGGTGCTGACAAAGACCGGCGGCAATCTGTCCGTGGGCATTCTGGCTTTCATTATTATGGGCGTGGTGATGATCATCAGCGCCTGCACCTTCGGCGTGGTGGCCCAGAGCCATCAGGACGTGGAGGGGCTGGTGGGCTACGCCCGGGCCTCCTGCGGAAAGACCTACGGCTACTATGTGGGATGGTTCATGGCGGTCATCTACTACCCCTCGCTGGTGGCGGTGCTCAGTTGGCTGCCCGCCCGCTATTTCGGCGTGCTGATGGGCTGGGAGGATGCGGTGATAGGCGGCCGCACCATGATGCTGGCGGGGGTGTTCATGATCGTCACCTACACCATGAACGCGCTGGCCCCACGGCTGGCGGGGCGGTTTGCCATCACCACCACCGTCATCAAGCTGATCCCGCTGCTGCTGATGGCCGTGGTGGGTACTATCGTAGGACTCGGCAACGGTATGACCAGCTTCAACTTCACCCACGTGGTGACGGAGATCCCCTTCGCGGAAGGACTGTTCGGCGCAGTGGTGTCGCTGGCCTTCGCCTTTGAGGGGTGGATCTGCGCCACCTCCATCGGCACGGAGCTGGAGAACCCCAAAAAGAACATGCCCCGCGCCCTGCTGATCGGCACCGTCATCATCGCCGTGGTGTATGTGGTGTACTACATTGGCCTTGCCGGCGCGGTGGAGTCGGAGGTCATGATGGCCGGCGGCGAGGCCGGCGCAAAGCTGGCCTTCCAGAACGTATTCGGGCAGGTGGGCGGCGCGCTGATCTTTGCGTTCGTGGTCATATCCTGCTGGGGAACCTGCAACGGCCTGACCATGGCCGTGACCCGCGGCATGTTCGACCTGGCCAGCGAGTGCGAAAGCCCGCGGCTGGCCATGTTCCGCAGCGTGGATCCCAATACCGGTATGGCCAACAATTCTGCGGTGTTCGGCCTGCTGGTCAGCTCTCTGTGGCTGCTGTACTTCTACGGCGGCACGATCATGAACGGCTTCGGCCCCTTCAAATTCGACTCCTCGGAGCTGCCCATTATCACGCTGTACGTCCTGTATATCCCCATCTACATCGCGCTGATGCGCCGCCGCGACCTGCCCGCCTTCCGCGGGAAGGTCATGCCGGTGCTGGCGATCCTGTGCTCACTGTTCATGGTGTTCGCAGCCGTCTACTCCCACGGCGTGAATGTGGCGTGGTATCTGGTGGTGTTCGCGGTCATCGAACTCATCGGCGCGGTATTTCGCGGCCGGACGGCGTAACGGCATCTTACAGGAAAGTCCCCCAGCATTTGCTGGGGGATTTTTATTTTGCCTGTGCGGGAATAAGATCGGGGTTCCGACAGAAAACGGCGTATTCTGCGGCCCGCGTGTGCTACCATAGCTCCAGCAAACGACAGGGGGGAGCATCATGGAACAGAGAAACGCCGTACCGCAGGGGACGGCACGGCCGCGCCCGCCGCGAACGGCGGAGGAGCGGCAGCGGGACCGGCGGCTGGCCATCTCACTGCTGACGCGGCTGGCGGCAGCGGCGGCAGCACTGACGGTGCTGCTGGGCGTGGTGCTGCTGGTGACGCAGGCGGAGGGGCAGGACATGTTCCCTGCCGTAAAGGACGGGGATCTGCTCATCGCCTACCGGCTCCAGCGCCGGTGGGCGCAGGATGACCTGGTGCTGTACCGGCAGGAGGGGATGCTGCGGCTGGGCCGCGTGGCCGCCGTGGGCGGCGATGTGGTGATGCTGGAGGAGGACGGTACGCTGCGGGTCAACGGTACCCTCCACGCGGGAGAGGTGCTGTATCCCACATATCCCGCCGGTGGGGTGACGTATCCTTACACCGTGCCGGAGGGCTGTCTGTTCATACTGAACGACTACCGCACCCGGGGACGGGACAGCCGTCACTTCGGCGCGGTGCCGCAGCAGGACGCGGCGGGGAAGGTCATCACCCTGCTGCGCCGCCGCGGGCTGTAAGGGGAGGACGGACATGCTGCCCTATAAGGTGCTGAAATTTTTCGACGATCTGACCAGCGCGGTGGTGGCGGTGCTGCTGATGCTGCTGGCGGTGTACGCGGGGTACGCCCTGTGGGACAACCAGCAGGTGTACGCGGCGGCGGAGGAGGTGCAGGCGTCTCTTCTGACCCTGAAGCCCCGGGAGGGAGGGGTACCCTTTGCGGAGCTGCGGGCGGTGAACGCCGACGTGTGCGCCTGGGTGACGCTGGACGGTACCGGCGTAGACTACCCCGTGGTGCAGGGAAAGGACAACCTGACCTACGTGAACACCGACGTGTACGGGAATTTCTCCCTGGCGGGCACCATCTTTCTGGATACCCGCTGCGCACCGGACTTCGCCGGCGAGTACAGCCTGCTGTACGGCCACCACATGGTCAGCGGCCAGATGTTCGGCGATCTGGAGAAGTATCAGGATACGGCGTTCCTGCGGGAGCACCGGACAGGAACCCTGCTGCTGCCGGACGGTGCCTGCACACTGGAGGTGTTCGCCTGCCTGCTGGTGCCGGCATCGGAGGAACACATCTTCCGGCCGGAGCACTGGCAGGAGGACGTATCGCCGCTGCTGGACTGGGCCGAGGGGGAGGCCCTGTGCTGGGAGACGACGGACCGACCGCAGCGGGTGCTGGCCATGTCCACCTGCTCGTCGGCGTTCACCGACGCCCGCACCGTAGTGCTGGCGGCCATACAAGAGGGATGAGGAGCAACTCATCCCTCTTGCCATCTGCGGGAAGGCGTGGTAAGATAGCACCGACCTGCGGCGGGGGGCCCCGCCGATGAAAGGAACGATGCTGCATGAAATACAAAGCGATCTTATTTGATATGGACGGCACGCTGCTGGACACGCTGGCGGATATGGTCAGCGCGGTGAACCACATCCTGTCTGTCCACGGCTGGCCCCTGCGCACAACGGAGGAGGTCCGCGCCTTCGTGGGCAACGGTGCGCGGCGGCTGATGGAGCGGGCTCTGCCGCCCACCGTCACCGGCGAGGACTTCGAGGCGGTGCTGACGGAGTACCGGGACTGGTATCAGGCCCACAACTGCGTGGACACCGCGCCCTATGCCGGTATTCCAGCGGTGCTGGCGGCGCTGGATGCGGCGGGCATTAAGACGGCGGTGGTGTCCAACAAGCCGGACGCCACCACCAAAACGCTGGCCGCCCGGTTCTTTCCGGGGCTGCCCGCCTTTGGGCAGCGGGACGATGTGCCGCCCAAGCCGTCGCCGGATCTGGTGTTCCGCGCGCTGGACACGCTGGGCGTAGCCGCTGCCGACGCCGTCTACGTGGGGGACAGCGAGGTGGACGTGGCCACGGCCCGTAACGCGGGACTGCCGCTGGCGGCGGTGAGCTGGGGCTTTCGGGGCCGTCAGGCGCTGGCGCAGGCCGGTGCGGAAACCATCGTGGACACGGCGGCGGAGCTGCTGGAGGTTCTGCGGTAAAACGCGGTAAAACGCGGCAAGACCTGTTGACAAACCGCAAAAAGCGGTTTATACTATTCCCCATCAAAAAGGCATTGACGGAGAAGAAGCTGTTTTCCCAACGGCCAAAGAGAGGGACGCCCCGGCTGAAAGCGTCCTGCCTGCGGCGCAGCCTGTACCGCTCCTGAGCCGCCTGCGACGAGCAGGACGGGGGCTTCCCGTTACAGAAGTCACGAGCGACGGCGTATGCCGTAAGCAGGGTGGAACCGTGGAGTAAAGTCATTTACCTCACCCCTGAAACACATCAGGGGTGGGGTTATTTTTATACCCGCCCCCAAAACAAGGAGGACTGTACCATGAGCGAGGAAAACATCTACACGTTTGAAAACGAGCAGTACCGCAAGACGTACTGGCATACCTGCTCCCACATTCTGGCCCAGGCGGTGAAGCGCCTGTGGCCGGAGGTGAAGCTGGCCATCGGCCCCAGCATCGACAACGGCTTTTACTACGATCTGGACGCACCCTTTGCCTTTACCCCCGATAACCTGGCGGAGATCGAGGCGGAGATGCGGAAGATCTGCAAGGAGAAGCTGAAGCTGGAGCGCTTCGAGCTGCCACGCGCCGAGGCCATCAAGTTCATGGAGGAGAAGGAGGAGCCCTACAAGGTGGAGCTCATCAACGACCTGCCTGCCGATGCCCACATCTCCTTCTACAAGCAGGGCGAGTTCGTGGACCTGTGCGCCGGCCCCCATGTGGACTCCACCGGCCGCATCAAGGGCAACGGCATCAAGCTGACCGCCTGCAACGCCGCCTACTGGCGCGGCGATTCCAGCCGCCAGCAGCTGCAGCGTATCTACGGCGTAGCCTTCCCCAACAAGGAGGAGCTGGAGACCTATCTCAAGGAGCGTGAGGACGCGCTGAAGCGCGACCACAACAAGCTGGGCCGCGAGCTGGAGTATTTCACCACCGTGGACTGCATCGGTCAGGGCCTGCCCATCCTGCTGCCCAAGGGAGCACGGGTCATCCAGCTGCTGCAGCGCTGGGTGGAGGACACCGAGCAGGAGAGAGGCTATCTGCTGACCAAGACGCCCCTGATGGCCAAGCGGGAGCTGTATAAGATCTCCGGCCACTGGGATCACTATCTGGACGGTATGTTCATCATGGGCGACCCCATGGATGAGACCAAGGAGTGCTTTGCCCTGCGTCCTATGACCTGCCCGTTCCAGTATCAGGTATTCCTGAACCGGGGCCGCAGCTACCGCGACCTGCCCATGCGTCTGGGCGAGACGTCCACCCTGTTCCGCAACGAGGATTCCGGCGAGATGCACGGCCTCATCCGCGTCCGCCAGTTCACCATCTCCGAGGGCCATCTGGTGCTGCGCCCCGACCAGCTGGAGGAGGAGTTCAAGCAGTGCCTCGATCTGGCCAAGTACTGTCTGGCTACTGTGGGTCTGCTGGATAAGTGTACGTTCCGCTTCTCCCAGTGGGACCCCGCCAACCCCAACAACAAGTACGAGGGTACGGCGGAGCAGTGGGATCACGCACAGTCCGTTATGGAGCGCATCCTGAAGGATCTGGACGTGGACTACACCGTGGGCATCGACGAGGCCGCGTTCTACGGCCCCAAGCTGGATATCCAGTACAAGAACGTCTACGGCAAGGAGGACACCCTCGTTACCATCCAGATCGACATGCTGCTGGCGGAGCGCTTCGGTATGTACTATATCGACGAGAACGGCAACAAGGCCCTGCCCTATATCATCCACCGCACGTCTCTGGGCTGCTACGAGCGGACGCTGGCCTACCTCATCGAGGAGTACGCCGGCGCGCTGCCCACGTGGATGATGCCGGAGCAGGTGCGCTTCCTGCCCATTACCGACCGCGCCGCCGACTACTGCGCCCAGCAGGCCGCGGAGCTGCGTAAGCAGGGCTTCCGCGTGGAGGTGGACAGCCGCAACGAGAAGGTGGGCAAGAAGATCCGCGAGGCTACGCTGGAGAAGATCCCCTATATGCTGGTGGTGGGCGACCGCGACATGGAGGCGGGCACCGTCTCCGTCCGTACCCGTACCGGCGAGGATCTGGGCGCCATGTCTCTGGCGGACTTCAGCGCTCTGCTGCGCGACGTGGTGGACAGCAAGGCCCGCAAGTAAGCGGAACGCATACCGTTAAAAAGAGGAGCATCTTGGATGCTCCTCTTTTTTGCGCTCCCACCCCTGCATTTTGACCGGCTGATTTGCAGGAAAAGTAGAAAACTCCTGCAATTTTGCAGGATTACCCTGCAAAATCACAATTTACCATGTTATTTGGCGAAAACGTCGATCGTGCCAAAACTCCGACAGAATCGGAATAGTGCATAAAAAACGGCGGTGAAATCAGACAAATCGGACAACGCTTGTGAAAAAACTTTTTCTAAAAAATGAATTTTTATGTATTTGGATGTTGCAAAACAGGAAAAGCCGCGTTATAATGAGCGCTGTAAGAGCAAGCCCCTCAAGCGGAGGGGTATATGAAGGAGAAGACTGTTATGAAGAAACTGATGAGCATGATCCTTGCCCTGATGATGGCGCTGAGCCTGGTGGCCTGCGGCGATAAGGGCGGCAGCGGCGACAACGGCGACAGCGCCAGCAAGCCCGAGCATACCGACACCACTACGGTGGCGGTGGGCGCGGTGATCCTGGCCCGCGACGATGTGGCTGAGGACGATGTGTACAAGTTCGTGGCCGATATCTTCGACAACGCCGCAGACCTGGTGACCAGCCACGCCAAGTACGGCGAGCTGAGCCTGGAGTACGGCGCGTCCGTCACCTCCGTACCCTATCACCCCGGCGCTGCCAAGTACTTCGCTGAGAAGGGCATCGATGTGGCCGCCGTCAAGGATGGCGCTGGCACCGGCGCTTCCCGCAACCTGCGGTTCGTCACCGGCGGCGAGTCCGGCACCTACTACGCCTTCGGCTCCGTCATCGCCCAGCACGCCACCAACAACGCCGGCGTGAACGTGGTGGGCCTGTCCGGCAACGGCTCCCAGGCCAACGTGCAGGAGCTGGTGGACGGCACCGCCGACTTTGCGTTCTGCCAGTCTGACGTCATGGCCTACGCCTACAACGGCACCAACCTGTTCGACACCAAGGTGGAGGGCTTCTCCACGGTGGCCGCCCTGTACATGGAGCAGGTGCAGATCGTCACCACCAACCCTGACATCAAGACCGTGGCCGACCTGGCCGGTAAGTCCGTGTCCATCGGTGCTCCCGGCTCCGGCGTGTACTTCAACGCTATCGACGTGCTGGGTGCCTACGGCCTGACCGAGAACGACATCAAGCCCACCTACCAGTCCTTCGGCGACAGCGCTGACGCCCTGAAGAACGGCCAGATCGACGCTGCCTTCATCGTGGCCGGTGCGCCCACCACCGCCGTCACCGACCTGGCCACCACCAAGGATACCTATCTGGTGAGCCTGGATGATGAGCACGTGACCAAGCTGCTGGAGACCTCTGACTACTACACCAAGACTGTTATCGCCAAGGATGTGTACTTCGGCGACTGATCCTTAACGCGGATTTGACACTTTACGAGGCTGCGGCGGGGCATCCCGCCGTAGCCCTCGCATTATTCTGAAAAGATCGAGAGGATCGCCACTATGAGCAAAGACAAGAAAAAACCGGATACCCGCCCGGCGGCAGGGGCGGAGACCTCTGCCGAGGAGGCTGCGGATCTGGATGCGGTGATGCGGAAGTATGACCGCGAATCTGCCACCCGCATGTGGGAAGGCACGCCCCAGCTGCTGATCCGCATCCTGATGGCGGTCTTCGGCGTGTTCTGCATCGGTATGACCCTGTTTTCCAAGGATATGCCGGAGATCCGGCTCACCCTGTTCGTGGGCTGCATCGTCATCATCGGCTTCCTGACCTACCCTGCCAGCAAGCATCATGTGCGGGTGAATTACCTGCCCTGGTACGACATCGTGCTGATGGTGGTGGGCGCGTTCTGCTTCTTCTATTTCGCGCTGAACGCCATGACACTGGTGCGCCTGTCCACCCGTATCGAGACTGTCCACGTCGTCATCGGCGTGGTGGGCATCCTGATCCTGATGGAGCTGTGCCGCCGCTGCGTGGGCGTGCCCATCCTGTGCGTGGCCGGTGTGCTGATCGTCTATGCGTTCATCAACCAGTTGAGCTACGCCGGTGCCGTCAACGGCGCTACGCTGTATGACGCCCTCAAGACCATCATCTACAAGCTGTTCTACACCACCTCCGGCGTTATCGGCACGCCCATCAGCGTGTGCTACACGTACATCGTGCTGTTCATCATCTTCGGCGCGTTCCTGGAGCGCACCGGTATCGCCAATTTCTTCATCAGCTTCGCCAACCGCATCGCCGGCTGGTCCAGCGGCGGTCCCGCCAAGGTGGCTGTTATCAGCTCCGCTCTGTGCGGCATGGTGTCCGGCTCCTCTGTGGGTAATACCGTCACCACCGGTTCCTTCACCATCCCTATGATGAAGAAGACCGGCTACAAGCCGGAGTTCGCGGGCGCCGTGGAGGCCGCCGCCTCTACCGGCGGCCAGATCATGCCGCCCATCATGGGCGCTGCCGCCTTCCTGATGGCGGAGTACATGAAGCTGCCCTACGCCCAGGTGGCTGTGAAGGCCATCCTGCCTGCCATCCTGTACTTCACCGGCATCTTCATTGCCGTCCATCTGGAGGCCAAGAAGCTGGGTCTGAAGGGTATCTCCCGCGACCAGCTGCCTAAGTGGAAGCTGCTGGCCCGGGACTGCTACCTCATCATCCCCCTGATCCTGCTGGTGTGGCTGGTTTCCTCCGGCAGCAAGACCATGTCCCACTCTGCCGCCTACTCCATTCTGGCGGCCATCGTTGTGGGCTTCGTCAACTTCTTCCTGCAGGGAAAGCGCGGCGATGAGGAGCATGAGGCCCAGTCCGCCGGCAAGGCGCTGGCCTCCGCCGGTAAGCGCTCCTTCTTCTCTGCGGTGGAATCTCTGGAGGCCGGTTCCCGCGGCGCCATTACCGTGGCCGTGGCCTGCGCCATGGCGGGCATCATCGCCGGCTGCATCACCGTCACCGGCCTTGCCTCCATCCTCATCAACGCCATCGTTCAGCTGGCCGGCGACGCCACCATCATCGGCCTGGTGCTGACCATGCTGTGCTGCATCGTGCTGGGCATGGGCGTGCCCACCACGGCCAACTACTGCATCATGGCCTCCACCTGTGCCCCCATTCTGATCCAGCTGGGGTTCCCTGTGGTGGCTGCCCACTTCTTCGTGTTCTACTTCGGCATCGTGGCCGACATCACGCCTCCTGTGGCGCTGGCGGCTTACGCCGGTTCGGCCATCGCCAAGTCCAACCCCATGAAGACGGGCCTCAACGCCACGAAGCTGGCCATCGCGGCCTTCATCGTGCCGTACATCTTCGCATACAGTCCGGCGCTGCTGTTTGAGAACATCTCCGGCTGGTGGGAGGTGGTGCAGATCTGTGTCAGCGCCCTGCTGGGCATCTTCGGCATCGCCGCGGCCCTCAACGGCCACCTGTTCAAAAAGATCGGCTGGCCTCTGCGGATCCTGCTGGTGGTGGGCGGCCTGGGCATGATGATCCCCGGCACCGTCACCGACCTGGCGGGTCTGCTGCTGGTGGGCGCCATCGTCGCGTACCAATACCTGTCCAACAAGCGCGCCAGCGCTTCTGCGGCAGCGTAATAGTCCTCTCCGAAAGCAGAGAAAGCGTTCGGCTATGCCGGACGCTTTCTCTGCCACTGTTTCCCGCGGCGTAAAATGTTGTAAAAATGCTTTGTGCAAAACGTCAACAACTTTGCGGGAACGCATGCGCGCCTGCGTGAAGATTCTAAAGAATATGCCAAAAAGAATTTTCTCCCATTTTCGGGAGATTTTTTTCTTTTTATACAAAAATAGTTGCATAAAAATTTTTTAAAAAATACAAATGGGAACAAATGCACAGGAGAAAATGACAGAAATATGTCAATCTTACGTATAGAAACGTTTTGTGGCGGAAAAAACAGGGGGAATAACGGTCTATTTATACGAAAAAAGTTGTAGGCAAAATCACGGATGATTATCCATATTTTTTAAGACTACCTGAAAATTCGTATGAAAATTTGACGAGAAAATCAAAATTTTTTATAATGATAGACGGAACAAAAAGTGAATATCCCCTGTAACGAGGGGGAGGAAAGAGGAAAACACACATGGAAAAGTATCTGGTCCTTGCCACATTCGTTGGCTCCGTCATCGCGCTTTTGTTTGCGCTTTTCACGGGAAAACGGGTACTGCGCTTTGAGGAGGGAACCCCTCTGATGAGCAAGATCTCCCGTTCGATCCGCGAAGGCGCCAACGCCTACCTGCGGCGGCAGTACACCGTCGTCGGTATTTTCTTCGCCTGCATGATCGTGGTGCTGTGCATCATGGCTGCCTGCCATCTGCTGACCTGGTTCGTGCCCTTCGCATTTCTGACCGGCGGCTTTTTCTCCGGCCTCAGCGGCTTCGTGGGCATGCGCATCGCGACCAAGTCCAACTGCCGCACCGCCAACGCCTGCCGCGAGGGGCTGAACAAGGGCCTGCGGGTGGCCTTCTCTGCCGGTTCCGTCATGGGCTTCACCGTGGTGGGCTTGGGCCTGTTTGACATCTCCGTCTGGTTTGCCCTGCTGCGCTTTGTGTTCAAGCTGGAGGCCGCCGACATCACCAGCGCCATGCTGACCTTCGGCATGGGCGCCAGCTCCATGGCTCTGTTTGCCCGTGTGGGCGGCGGTATCTTCACCAAGGCCGCCGACGTGGGCGCGGATCTGGTGGGCAAGGTGGAGGCCGGCATCCCCGAGGACGATCCCCGCAACCCTGCCGTCATTGCCGACAACGTGGGCGACAACGTGGGTGACGTGGCCGGTATGGGCGCGGATCTGTACGAGTCCTACGTGGGCTCCATCATCTCCGCCTCCGCGCTGGGCGTGGCGGCCTTCTCCAATCAGGCGTTCAAGGCCATGGCTATCCCCATGGTCATGGCGGCCGTGGGCATCCTGTGCTCCATCATCGGCTCCTTCTTCGTTAAGACGGAGGAGAATGCCGACCAGCGCACCCTGCTGAAGGCGCTGTCCCGCGGCACCAATCTGTCCGCCATCCTCATCGCCGTCATTTCCTTCTTCCTGGTGTGGGCTCTGCTGGGGCTGGAGCACTGGGGACTGTACGTGGCCATCCTGTCCGGTCTGGTGGCCGGTGTGCTCATCGGCAAGGCCACCGAGTACTACACCTCCGACACCTATAAGCCCACCCAGGAGCTGAGCGGCAAGAGCCAGACCGGTTCCGCTACCATCATCATCGGCGGTCTGGGCCTGGGCATGCTGTCCACCGCGCTGCCCATCGTCATCGTGGCGGTGTGTATCCTGCTGGCATTCTTCCTGTCCGGCGGCGGTACCGACGCCAGCATGGGCCTGTACGGCATCGCGCTGGCCGCCGTAGGCATGCTGAGTACGCTGGGCATCACCCTGGCCACCGATGCCTACGGCCCTGTGGCCGACAACGCCGGCGGCATCGCCGAGATGGCCGGTCTGGACCCTGAGGTCCGCAAGCGTACCGATGCACTGGACTCTCTGGGCAACACCACCGCCGCCACCGGCAAGGGCTTCGCCATCGGCTCCGCCGCCCTGACTGCCCTGGCCCTTATGGCCTCCTACATTGAGAAGGTCAAGGAGGTGGGCGCGGCGGATGTCACATTCAACGACTTCTCCCTGATGAACCCGCTGGTGCTGACGGGCTTGTTCATCGGCGCCTGCCTGCCCTTTGTGTTTGCCGCCCTGACCATGAATTCCGTGGGACGCGCGGCTCAGAGCGTGGTGCTGGAGGTGCGCCGCCAGTTCCGCGAGATCGCCGGTCTCATGGAGGGCAAGGCTGACCCCGACTACGCTCGCTGCGTGGACCTGTGTACCAAGGCCAGCCTGAAGGAGATGGTGCTGCCCACCGTCATCGCGGTGGTAACGCCCATCGTCGTGGGCATGGTGCTGGGCTATAAGGGCGTCGTGGGCCTGCTGGCCGGCGCCACCGTTACCGGTTTTCTGATGGCCATCTACATGGCCAACGCCGGCGGCGCGTGGGACAATGCCAAGAAGTACATCGAGGCGGGCAACTTCGGCGGCAAGGGCGGTGACTGCCACAAGGCCGGCGTGGTGGGCGACACCGTGGGCGACCCCTTCAAGGACACCTCCGGCCCCGCCATCAACATTCTCATCAAGCTGCTGAGCATGGTGTCCATTGTGTTCGCTGGCCTGATCGTGAACTACTCCATCTTCTGAGATCCCTTGGCCTATGCCAGGCGATAGAGAACGCCGAAGCGCCCAGCCGAAAGGCTGGGCGCTCTGGTTTGCTGTATTGCGTTAAAGCAGTGTCTCTGCGCCGGCGGTGAACAGCGCGTCGTTGATCTCCGGCAGCGTCAGGCTGTGGCTCAGGCCGAACAGCAGCACCGCGTCCCTCTTGTCCCGAGCGTACAGCGGCGCGTGGTGTGCCTGCTGCAAGAGACTCTGGGTTTCCTCTGTCGAGGCGCCCAGCCCGATACACAGACACAGCAGCCGGTCGCGGGAGGGGGTGCACCGCCCGGAGAACACCTGGTGGAGATAGACCTCACTGATGCCGGAGGCCTTGGCCAGCGCGGATTTGCTCATGTCCTGCTGGTCGAACAGCGCCTGCAGCCCGTGGGGCAGGTCGCCCTCGCGGAAGCAGGCGGAATTATCGGAGAGTACGCGGCTCAGATCGTTGGAGTCCATCAGCTCCTTCAAAAGCTGATCCGTATTCTTGCGTTTCATCACACATACCACCCTTATCTCTATGCTGCTTATCATTATAGTCAAAATTTGCCGAAAAGACAATATGCACGCTGCATAGTTGGCAAATTTCCTCATTTTTCTGCCCGCAGCTTTACAGATGGCGAGATTTCGGCTATACTGGTAAAAACCGCAAAGAAGGGGGGGACGGACATGTACGACGAGCTGCTGCGCGCCATGGAGCAGTATTTTGACGAGGTGAAGGTGCTGAAGCGGGGCGCCCGCGGCACGGTGACGCTGGTGCGCCACCGGCAGACGGGGCAGCGTTACGTGTTCCGCCGCTTCGACGGCGCCGCTGATGTCTACCGGCGGCTGCTGACCGTGTCCAGCTCTTACCTGCCGCGGGTGGAGGAGGTGGCCGAGTCCCACGGCCGCGTGGCCGCGCTGGAGGAGTATGTTCAGGGCGACACCCTGCTGTATCTGCTGGAGGGCGGGCTGCTGGACTGGCCTGAGGCCCGCAAGGTAGCCCGCGACCTGTGCGCGGCGCTGTGGGTGCTGCACAGCATGGGCGCGGTACACCGCGATGTCAAGGAGAGCAACGTCATCCTGCGGGGCGGTGAGGCGGTGCTCGTCGACTTTGACGCCTCCCGCATCATGAAGCCGGAGCTCCGCAGCGACACGGTGATCCTGGGAACCACCGGCTATGCCGCGCCGGAGCAGTTCGGCCTGTCCCAGACCGATGGGCGGGCGGACATCTACTCTCTGGGCGTGCTGCTGAATGTGATGCTGACGGGACAGCACCCCTCCCGCCTGCTGGCGGAGGGCCATGCGGGGCGGATCGTCCGCCGCTGCACCATGATGAATCCAAATCAGCGGTTCCGCGATGTGCTGGAACTGCGGGACGCTTTGTGAGGTAGTTGTGGAGAATCGAAAGAAATGTATCAGATGCGGCGCGTTGCTGCCGCAGGAGGCGTCCTTCTGCCCCTGCTGCACCGCCAGCCAGCTGGCACGGGAGCCTATGTCCCCGCCCCGCAGCGAAAAGCGCCGCGGGGCGCTGGCCTGCGCGGTGCTGCTGGTGGTGCTGATGGGAGCGGTACTGTGGGCGACCCTCGGCGGCCGCGCTGCCCAGACCCCACCCCGGACCGACGGTGCCCAGACGCTGGAACCCGCCGATCCAACGGAGCCTACCGGCCTTTCCGGCAACTACCAGAGCGGCGGCTGCCAGACCTGGTACGACGGCGCAGATGGGCGGATGTACCACCTGTACGTCTGCTTCAGCCCTCAGGCCAACGGCGGAGGGCTTCCTGCCAGCCACCGCTCGGAGCTGCTTCCGGCCGACGCGTCCGGTACCAGCCCGCTCTGCCTGTTCGTGGAGGACGCGGAGGACCCCTCTCTGGACGTGCGGGAGGATTTCAGTGCCCTGCTGGCCTACCACACGGTGGAGGCCGTGGCTGCCGAGGGCAGCGATACCTGCACCATCCTGGGGGAGACGGATTCCTATTACAACGCGGGGGCCCTGCTGGCCCACGAGCATGAGGTCACCAGTGCCTGCACCTATAATGACATCATCTGGACGCTGCACATGAAGACCGGCGACAAGATCACCCTCCGCCAGGTGGAGGAGTGCAGCGAAAAGCAGCGCCGTACCGTCAGCTGGGAGGATACCCCCATGGACACCACGGCGGATCTGCAGGCGCTGCTGGACGATCTGACGCTGAATCTGAACGCGGAGACGGAGCTGGTGGTGGAACTGCCCAACGTGACCTACACGGAGCCGCTGACCATCCGCCGCGCCATGACGCTGCAGGCTCACGCGGACGGCACGGAGTTCACCGCCCCCATCACGGTGAACCATATGGCATACAGCGAGGTCACGGACATCCACGTAGTGCTGTCGGGCCTGCGCCTTTGCGGCGCGGGGGACATGACCGGTACCGGCGTCACCGCCAAGGCCCCTACTTACCTGAACAACTGCTGGATCACCAACTGGGACGTAGGCGCGCTGGCGGCGGACGGCGGCTGGATCTGGGTGGAGAAAAGCAGCTTCACCCGCAACGCCACGGCTCTGCGCATCGACACCACGGAGAGCTCCTCCTGGGGCGGTGATCTCCACGGCGGGAACTTTATCCGCAACGGTACGGCGCTGGATATCCGACGCATGCCCGGGGAGTGGATGACCTACTACGTACACAACAGCACCTTTACCGACAACGACACAGTGATCGCCGGCCCTCTGGCGGATCAAGTCCGGCTGGAGGACGGCAACTACGTGCAGCAGAGCGCCTGAGCAAAAAAAGGACATCCGCATAGGGCGGATGTCCTTTTTTCACCCGCTCTGCCCCTGCTGCGCGATTTTTAGTCTGCCCCTTGTGCCGCGCCCTGCGGTATGATATACTTTAACCATTACCATACAACAATTATCATTGATCGGCGGACGGGCCCTACGGCCTGCCGCCGCCGGAGAAATAAGGAAGGCGACATGGACGAAAGGGAAGAGATGACCGCGGAGGTCATGTACGGCAGCAAGACGAAACAGGCCTACGAGCTGATCAAACAGAAGATACTGATGCTGGAGTATGCCCCGGGTCAGCCCCTGCGGGAGCTGGAGCTCAGCGAGCAGCTTTCCATGAGCCGCACGCCCATCCGCGCCGCCATCGAGCGGCTGGTGGCGGACTGCTTCGTGGACGAGACGGCGGGTAAGCGCACCGTGGTGTCCGGCGTCTCGGTGGACAGCTTTGTGGAGCTGTACGAGATCCGTGAGGCCATGGAGACGCTGTGCGTCTCGCTGGCGGCCTACGCCTGGCAGGACCACAGTCAGATCGACGCCGCCCGTGATCTGGTGGACCGCCAGTTTGAGCTGGCGACCCAGACGCCGGTGGATTCCCAGGCTGTGCAGGCGGTGGACCGCGAGTTCCACCGCGCCCTGGCCCACCTGTCCGGCAACCGCCTGCTGGAGCGGGAGACGGTGTGGATCTACGACCTGTGCCTGCGCTACATCTTCTACTCCATGCACATGAACTGGTCCGCCCGCATCGCTCAGGAACACAGGGACATCCTGGGCGCCATCGAGCGCCGCGACAGCCAGCTGGCCCAGGCCCACGTCCGCAACCACCTGTCCAAGGTGAAGGACGCGGTGCTGATGGGCCTTGCCAAGGGCTTCGACCCCTCGGTGGAGCTGCGGAACGCGCGGGAAGGCTATACCATCCGCCCCCACGGCGAGTGAGCGGCGGCATATACCGGCAAAAAGCGCCCCGCCGGACCGAAACGGTCTGGCGGGACGCTTTTTTATCTCCGACCGGCGCAGGTGGTGTGGGAGGTAAACCACAAGGGGGGACGTCGGCGCAGCGTATTTACAGCTCCTGATCGATCTGATGCAGGATGGAGATAGCCTTCTGCAGCACCTCCATGGAGGAGGCGTAGGACAGACGCACATAGCCTTCACCGTTGCGGCCGAAGGCGGTGCCCGGGATGGTGGCGAGACGGTACTTATCGATAGCGTAGGCGCAGAACTCATCGGCGGTCATGCCGGACTTCTTGATGTTCATGAAGATGTAGAACGCGCCCTCCGGCTTCTTGCAGCTGAAGTGCTGCATCTTGTTGATCTCCTCCACCAGATAGTCGCGGCGGCGCTTGAACTCCTGCCGCATCCGCTCAATAGAGCCGTCCTCCTCCAGCAGGCCCGCCACACCGGCGTACTGCACGAAGGTAGTGGCGCCGGCGGTCATGTAGAAGGACAGTCGGTTCATAGGCTCGATCATGTTCTCCGGCGCGGCGATGTAGCCCAGACGCCAGCCGGTCATGGCCATACTCTTGGAGAAGCCGTTGAGCACGATAGAGCGCTCCTTCATGCCGGGCAGAGAGGCGATGCTCACCAGCTCCTGCTCATCATCGTATACAAAGCGGTCGTAGATCTCGTCGCTGAGCACCAGCAGATCGTGCTCCCTGGCGATGGCGGCGATGGCCTCCAGCGAGGCGCGGCTCAGCACGCCGCCGGTGGGGTTGCTGGGGGAGACGATGACCAGCATCTTCGTCTTGTCGGTGATGAGGGAGCGGATCTGGTCCACATCCACCTGATAGTCGTTCTTCTCCAGCAGGTCGTACTTCTTGATGACGGCCCCCGCGATGTTGGGGATCTCGGAATAGGTCAGATACACGGGATCGGGCACCAGCACCTCATCCCCGGGATTCAGGGTGCTCAGCAGCGCCACGAACATACCCTGCGCCACACCGGTGGTGACGGAGATCTCGCTGGGCGTGTAGTGCAGGCCGTTCTCCTTTTCCAGCTTCTGGCAGACAGCCTCCTTCAGCTCCTGAATGCCGGAACCATCGGTATAGCGGGTCTTGCCCTCGTCCAGCGCCTTCTTGCAGGCATCGATGATATACTGGGGCGTGTCAAAATCGGGCTGGCCCAGAGTCAGGGCGGTGACGGGGATGCCCTGCGCCGCCAGCTCGGCGCACTTGCCGAACACCACGCGGGTGCCGGATACATGCAGATTTTCCAGCCGATGTGCCTGTTTGAATTCCATAAAATGCTCCTCCTTCAGTTCTCGTTACTTCTGTACGTTGTTGCCGCCCGGTACAAAGACGCACTTGTCGTAGTTGCCGGTGAAATAGTTGCGGATGTCGGCGCAGCACTGGAGTCGGCCATCCCGCGCGGACTCCTGGGAATAGAACGCCACGTGGGGCGTCAGGATCACGTTGTCCCGATTGGCCAGGGGATGGGTGTTCAGGTCGGGGTACTCGTCGGTGAGCACGTCCAGATAGGCGTAGGAGATCTTACCGCTGTCGATGGCGTCGATCATCTCCTGCTCTACCACCACGCCGCCGCGGGCGGAGTTGATGAACACCAGGTGGTCGGGGATCTCGTCAAACAGCTCCTTGCCGATGAGGTGCTCCGTGCCCTCGATCAGAGGCACGTGGAGGCTGATGTAGTCGGACTCGCGGAACAGGGTCTTCATATCCACCATGGTGACGCCGTACTGGTCGCCGACAGACTGGTCAATATAGGGGTCTGCCGCCAGAATGCGCACACCGAAGCCGGACAGGTTCTTGGCCACCAGACGGGCGATCTGGCCGAAGCCCGCCAGACCAACGGTCTCCGCGTTGAAGCGGTGAATGTCGGGGCATACGGAGTAGTCCCACTTTTTGTCCCGCCGCACACTGCGGTCGTAGGCGAACAGCCGCTTGTTGTGGGCCAGGATGCAGGCCGTCACGTAGTCTGCCACATCAATGGAGAAGGCACTGCGCAGGTGGGTGACGGAGATGCCGCGGGCCTTGGCGGCCTCCAGATCCACATAATTGTATCCCATGCTCTTGCAGGCGATGAGCTTCAGCTTGGGCAGGGAGTTGATGACCCGTGCGGTCAGCGGCTCGAAGATGCCCATGACGGCGTCGGCGTCCTGGCAATACTTGATGATATCGTCCTCGGTGGAGCAGACGTGCTCCTCCACCTCGCACACGCCCTTCAGCGCTTCCTGCTCCAGTCCGAGGCCATCTTTATAATTGAACATGCGCACAGCTTTGTACATACCAAAATCCTCCAGAACAAAAAATTGGATACAATGATTATAGTGGCGGCATACAGCTCCGTCAAGCTGTGAAAACCACCATATGGCAATCCTGCGATTTCATTTCAAGAAACTATTTGCGCGCAAACCACACCGTAAAAGTAATAAAATACACGATTTGTTGAACAACGTATCGTAAAAATGGCGGATGCATAATTAGCAATCTTTTAACAAACTTACAAAAGAATACAAAACTTTTGGTGCTAAACGCCAAAAATGGCCGCGCTATATTGCATACAATTGTTGACGATGCTATAATGACGCCAATGTCACTGCTGCATAGGAGGTTTATATGAAGCAGACCGATCTGATTTTGAAAAACGGCGTGATATACACCATGGCCCGGGAGGGCGACGTGGTGGAGGCATTGGCCGTGCGTGACGGTAAGATTGTATACACGGGTACCACGGAGGAGGTGCTGGGCGCCTGCGAAGCGCCGCAGGTGGTGGATCTGGCGGGCAAGACCATGCTCCCGGGCATGGGTGATTCCCACCTCCACTTCTTTGCCTACTGTCAGACCCACACCACCGTGGACCTGGGCGGCTGTACCAGCAAGGCGGAGGCCATCGGCAAGCTGGCTGCCCGGGCAGCGGAGACCCCCAAGGGCCAGTGGATCAAAGGCTCCAACTTCGACGAGTCCAAGTGGGACGCCGACAACGACCACCTGCCCACCAAAGCGGATCTGGACCTGGTGAGTCCGGACCACCCCGTGATGATGAAGCGCGTGTGTCTGCATACCGCCGTGGCCAACACCGCGGCGCTGGCCGCCGCCGGTATCGGCAAGGGCTATGAATTCGGCCCCGGCGGTCTGGTGGAGCTGGACGCGGACGGCATGCCCAACGGCATCCTGCGGGAGCAGGCCACCAAGATCTTCGACGAGCTGATCCCCGACCCCGCCAAGATCCCCGAGGTCAAGGAGAAGATCATGCGCGAGGCGCTGGCGGAGGCCTCCAGTCAGGGGCTCACCACTGTCCACACCTACGCCGCGGACATCTGGAAGTACACTGAGGATCCCGAGGACTACCTGCTTCTGGACCGCAAGGGGCAGCTGCCCCTGCGTGTGGTGATCTATCTGGATACCCTCTATCAGAAGCCCTACCTGACCCGCAGGGAGATGGACGATCCCTATCACAAGGTGTGCTACGGCGGCCACAAGATCTTCTCCGATGGCTCGCTGGGCTCCCGCTCCGCCAAGCTGCTGGTACCGTACAGCGATGCGCCCGATACCGATGGCATCCTGGTCCAGAGCCAGCAGGAGCTGAACGAGCACATGCTCAAAGCCTATGAGATGGGACTCCAGCCTGCCACCCACTGCATCGGCGACAAGGGTCTGGACTGCGTGCTCACCGCCATCGAGTACACACTGGAGAAGAGCCGTGAGCACGGCATGACAGCCCGTGAGCAGGCGGACCGCGACCCGTTCCGCATTATCCACGCCCAGATGGCCACCGACGACATGATCCGCCGCATGCAGAAGCTGCCGGTGGTGCTGGATCTGCAGCCGGTTTTTCTGGAGACGGATATGCACTGGGCTGTGGAACGCATCGGCCCTGAGCGGGCGGCGTACAGCTACCGCTGGGAGACGTACCGCAAGGCCGGACTGATCCTCACCGGCGGCTCCGACTGCCCCGTGGAGCCCTTCTCTCCATGGCTGAACATCTACACCGCCGTGGCCCGCAAGGACTTCCACCACTGCCCCGAGGGCGGCTACCAGCCGGAGGAAAAGATGAGCGTCTACGACGCTGTATGCATGTTCACCAAGAACCTGCATTACGCCGCCGGACAGGACGCGGTGCTGGGCACGCTGGAGCCCGGCAAGTTCGCCGACATGGTGGTCATCGACCGCGACATTTTCAAGATCCCCGCCGACGAGATCATGGATATCCAGGTGGAAAAGACGTATCTGGCCGGCCGCGAAGTATACAGCAAATAAAAAAGGAGACAGCATATGAAACTGGATTGCTTTGAGGAGGTCAAGCGCCTCACTTCCGAGATGGTGGCCATCCCCAGCATCAACAAAGAACCCCATGGCGAGACGGCGGTGGCCCGCTACGTGTACAACTATTTCATGGATCTGCCCTATTTCAAGGCCCATCCGGAGCAGGTGATCTGCTTCCAGACCAAGGACGACTTTGTGGAGCGCCACTCCACCCTGGCTTACGTCAAGGGCACCAAGGGTACCTCCAACCGCACCGTGATCCTCATCGGCCACATCGACACCGTGGGCGTGGACGATTTCGGCACCATCCGCGAGTACGCCTTCAAGACCGACGAGCTGCCTCAGAAGCTGAAGGAGACCTTCTCCCTGACGCCGGAGGTACTGGCGGACATTGAGTCCGGCGACTACATGTTCGGCCGCGGCGCTCTGGATATGAAGTCCGGCGTGGCCGGCCACATGTACCTTGTCAAGTACTTCTCCGAGCACCCCGAGGAGCTGGACGGCAATCTGGTCCAGATCGCCGAGTGTGACGAGGAGGACAACTCCCACGGCATCATCACCGCCATCGACTACCTGCTGGATCTGAAGAAGAAGGAGCACTTCGAGTACGTGGCCTGCATCAACGCCGACTACTCCACCAACTACATGCCCGGCGACGAGAACCGCTACATCTACTACGGCAGCATCGGCAAGCTGCTGCCCTGCTTCGTGGCGCTGGGCAAGGAATCCCACGTGGGCTCCGCCTTCAATGCCTTCGACCCCAACCTGCTGATCGCCGAGGTCACACGCCGCATGTCCCTGAACACCGACCTGTGCGACATCGCCCAGGGCGAGGTGACCATCCCGCCCATCTCTCTGAAGCAGGCGGACACCAAGGAGGGCTACACCGTCCAGACGGCGCTGACCGCCTTCTCCTACTACAACTTCTTCACCCACGGCATGAGCCCCGACGTGGTGCTGGAAAAGAGCCGTCAGGTGGGTGTGGACGCCTTCGACAGCGTGGTGGCCTACCTCAACGAACAGTACGAGAAGTACTGCTCCCTCAGCGGCGTACCCTACACGAAGCTGCCGTGGAAGACCCGCGTGTATACGTGGAGGGAGTTCTATAACGAGGCTGCGGAGCGTCACGGCCAGCCCTTCAAGGATGCCATCGCCGCCTTTGCCGAGAACCTCCAGCGCGAGCAGCCCGCCATGGACCTGCGCTACTTCAGCCTGGCTGTGGTGGAGGAGGTCTGGAAGTGGTACGAGGACAAATCCCCCGCGCTGGTCCTGTTCTTCGGCTCCGTGTTCAGCGCCCGCATCGAGATGACCGGCAAGACCGAGAAGGAGCGCGCACTGCTGGACGCCGTGGAGGGCGCGGTGGAGAAGCTCTGCCCCGAGGCCCAGCGCCAGATCAAGACCCGCATGTTCTACCCCTACATCTCCGACTCCAGCTTCATGGCCCTGTGCGACACACGGGAGTCCTTCGACGCCGTGGCGGAGAACATGCCCTCCTGGAAGGTGAAGTACTTCCACGATGTGGACAAGATCCTGGAGATCAACGTACCCGTGGTGAATATCGGCGCCTTCGGCCGCGACGGGCACATGCTCACCGAGCGCGTGGATATGCTCCAGACCTTCCGCAACGTGCCCAACATCTCCTACGAGGCTATCGTGTCCATGCTCAGCTGAGCGCCCCAATTGCCCGTGTGCAGCGGGCTTTGCCCGATGAAATAGCACAAAGAGAGAACCACAAAATTGAGGAACGGAGGAAAAAACGTGAGCAGTAAAGCAAAAGGCGTCGTTGCCCTGATCCTTGTTGTCGCCGTTCTGGCCAACGTCGGCATCTTCGCCAAAATGTCTTACAACAAGACCCACACTGCGCAGGAAACCATCGTGTTCCGCGTAGGCGACACCGTCGCATCTGACCACCCCATTTCCCAGGCACTCTACATGTTTGAGGAGGAGCTGGAGCGTATCTCCAACGGCCGATTCGATGTCCGCGTGTATATCAACTCCGCGTTGGGCGGCGACCGGCAGCAGACCGAGAGCGTCATCCTCGGCTACATGCAGGGCAACACCCCTCCCACGTCCGTGCTGGCGGGCTTCGATACCCGCTTCATGGTGGTGGACCTGCCCTTCGTATTCAAGAGCGGCGAAGCGGCCATGAAGACCCTCAACGGCGACCTTGGCAAGGAGCTTGACCCCATTCTGGAGGGTCTGGGCCTCCACGCCATGGGCTGGACCGAGTCCGGCTACCGCCACATTACCACCAACAACATCGAGGCCACCAGCCCCGAAGCCCTGAAGGGCCTGTCCATCCGCACGCAGGAGAACCCCATTCACATGGCCTCCTTCCAGGCCTGGGGCGCCAGCCCCACGCCCATGGCGTTCTCTGAGCTGTTCACCGCCCTGTAGCAGGGCGCTGTGGACGCCGAGGAGAACCCCCTGGCCGTCATCACCGCCAACCGCCTGTACGAGGTGCAGAATACCGTGACCCTCACCGGCCACTTCTACACCGCCGGTATCTTCAACATCAACAAGGACTTCTACGAGTCCCTGGAGGGTCAGGACAAGGAATGGTTCGATGAGGCCTCTGAGCACTTCGTCCAGAACCTGACCCAGCTGATCCGCGATGCGCAGGAGGGTTACATCCAGCTGCTGAAGGACAACGGCATCAACGTGGTGGAGGTCACCTCCGAGCAGAAGGACGCCTTCATCGAGTCCGCTGCCTCCGTGTACGACCTGTTCATTGAGAAGTACGGCGGCACACAGGAGCTGATCGACCTTGCCATGAAGTACAACGATGACTTTTAAGGAGAGGTGAGAGAAATGAGAGCTTGGAAATTTATTGAAAAGAACTTCGAAAAGTGGTTCCTCATCATCTCCCTGGTGGCCATGGTGCTGATCATCTTCATGCAGGTGGTGCTCCGCTGGTTCCACGCCGCCACTGTCTGGGCTGAGGAGCTGGCCCGTTACATCATGCTCTATCAGGTCTGGATCGGCGCGTCCTACGCCGTCCGCGAGGACGCCCACATCCGTATCACCGCGCTGATCGGCAAGCTCACCGGCAATAAGCGCCGTGTGTCCGAGACCGTGGTGCTGGCCCTGTGGCTCATCTTCGCCCTGTGGCTCACCGTGGAGGGCGTCCTTCTGGTGAAGGAGATCGCCATCATGGGTCAGGTGTCCTCCGCCATGCGTATCCCCATGACCATTCCCTACGCCTCTGTGCCTCTGGGCGGCGCGCTGATGAGCATCCGCCTGGTGCAGAAGCTGATCCAGGGCATGAAAGACGGCCCCCAAGAGGAGATCAAGGAGGAGGTAGCCTGATATGTTAGCTATTTTGATCATCTGCCTGGTCATCTTCGGAGCGATCAGCCTTCCCATCGGCATCGCCATGGGCCTTGCCACCATGCTGTGTCTGGTGTTTGCCACCAATATCGACCCCATTATGGTGGCGCAGAACGCCTTCGCCGGCATCGACAGCTTCTCTCTGATGGCCATCCCCTTCTTCATGCTGGCCGGCAACTTCATGCGCTACGGCGGTATCTCCAAGCGCCTGCTGGATCTGGCTGATAACATCGTCGGCTTCTTCACCGGCGGTCTGGGCGCCATCACCACCTTTACCGCCATGTTCTACGCCGCCATCTCCGGCTCCGGCCCCGCCACCGTGTCCGCCATCGGCTCCTTCATGATCCCCGAGATGGAGGAGAAGGGCTACGACAAGGGCTACGCCACGGCGCTGTCTGCGGCAGCCGGTACCATCGGCGTCATCATTCCCCCGTCCATCCCCTTCGTCATCTACGGCGTGGCCACCGGCACCTCCATCGGCGATATGTTCAAGGCCGGTGTCATCCCCGGCCTGCTGATGGGTCTGGCGCTGATGCTCTACAACTGGGCCACCAGTAAGAAGTACGGCTGGAAGGGCAATGGCCGCAAGTTCAACTTCAAGGCTCTGGGCAAGTCCTTCATCGACTCCTTCTGGGCCATCCTCAGCCCCGTCATCATCCTGGGCGGTATCTACGGCGGATTCTTCACCCCCACAGAGGCTGCTGCCGTCTCCTGTGTTTACACCTTCATCATCGGTACCTTCGTCTACAAGGAGATCCACTGGAAAGAATTCGTGGACTGCATGAAGGACACCGTCGTCATCGCCGGCGCCACCTCCTTCATCGTGGGTATGTCCACCAGCTTCGCCTACGTCATGACGCTGGAGCAGGTCCCCGAGACCCTGTCCGCCTTCATTCTGGGCATCAGCGACAACAAGATCATCATCCTGCTGCTGATGAACGTGTTCCTGCTGGTGGTGGGTATGTTCATGGACAACATCTCCAGCTGCACCATCCTGGCTCCCATCCTGCTGCCCGTGGCGGTGGCGCTGGGCGTCAACCCCGTCCACTTCGGCATCGTCATGACCATGAACCTGGCCATCGGCTTCATCACCCCGCCCTACGGCGTCAACCTGTTCGTGGGCTCCTCCGTGGCCCACATCCCGTTCGAGCGGATCGTCAAGTGGATCTGGCCGTTCATTGGCGTCATTATTGTGGTGCTGCTGCTGACCACCTATATCCCGCAGCTGTCCCTGCTGCTGGTGTAAGCGCACTTACCCCATATCCTCACGGGCTGCGGCCCGCCGAAGATAATATGTTCCGTATCGGGAAGCAGGCTGCGGCGATGACCGCAGCCTGCTTCGCACTCCGCGCCCTGTGCGCCGGTTCCTTCACCGCGCCGCAGGGACCATCATCTGCACAAAAAAAGAACACCGTGCCGCAGACACGGTGTTCTTCTTTTGTGGTATCACCCACATGGAAAAGAAAAGTAGGAAAAAATGCAGTTTATTTGGTCTGCAGCCGGTTCTCCTTGTCCCAGCTGGAGATATCCAGATTGCGGTACTGCCGGCGCAGACGGGGCAGCTCCGCCTCGGCGTCGTTGCCCATCGCCACGATGCGGTTCACCGCGGCAATATCGGCGGCGGGCATGCTCACATCGCTGTCCGTCCCGCAGGTGGCGCAGTGATAAGTCTTGCCGTCAAAGGAAACATCGCTGCTGCCGCAGACAGCGCAGCGGGTCATTTTCGTTACCAGAGCCATAGTTCATTACCTCCATATTTTTCACAGATCTTGTTGACGATATGATAGTATCACAGATTTTGCTATTTGTAAAACGCATTATTGTACTTGCAACTATGAGCAAAAGTATGATAGAATGGCGGCAGAAAGGGAGGTGCGGACATGAGCATATCCAAGTACCAGATGTTTCTCAAGACCGCGGCTTGCGGCAACTTTTCCAAGGCGGCGGAGGCTATGAACTTCACCCAATCCGGCGTCAGTCACGCGGTGCAATCGCTGGAGGAGGAGCTGGGAGTCACGCTGCTGAGCCGCAACCGCGGCGGCGTAGTGCTGACGGCAGACGGGCGGGCCCTGCTGCCCCAGATCGAGGAGCTCTGTGCGGCCCACCACGCCCTGATGCAGTCCGCCGCCAGCCTGCGGGGCATGGATACCGGCCTTGTGAGGGTGGCCACGTTCTCCAGCGTCTCCGCCCAGTGGCTGCCCTCCATCCTCAAGAGCTTCGGCGAGATCTACCCCAACATCGAGTTTGACGTGATCACCAGCGACTTCTACGAGCAGGTGGAGGAGTGGATCCTGAAGGGCACCGTGGACTGCGGCTTCCTGCGCCTGCCCTCCGTGAAACGCCTCCATACCTACGCCCTGCACCAGGACGTGCTCCAGATCATCCTGCCCTGCGACCATCCTCTGGCCGGCAGAGACCCTTTCCCCACGGAGGCGCTGGCCACGGAGCCCTTCATCCAGTTGGAGGAGGGCGAGGACTACGAGATACGCGCCGCCTTCGATGAGATGGGCGTGCGCCCCCACGTCAAGTACACAGCGCGTGAGGACCGGACCATTCTGGCCATGGTGTCCAAGGGGTTGGGCATCAGCCTGCTGCCGGAGCTGATGGTCCGCCACAGCCCCTATCCGGTGACGGCCTGCCGCCCGCCCATGACGTTTTACCGCAACATCGGCATCGCGGTGAAGGATGAGAAAGCCCTTTCCGCCTCCACGCAGCGCTTCGTATCGTATGTCCGCGGCTGGGTGGAGCAGAACGGCGCGAAATAAGGAAAACAATAAGGACGCGGCGGCCATTCGGCCGCCGCGTCCTTATTGTTTCGTCTCTTATGAGCCCACCACGACCTCGTCGGAGGCGTTGAGCTTCTCCACCTGGAACGATGTGGACGACAGCTCCGCGCCCTGCGCATCCGTCACCGTCACGGTGACGGAAAACAGGCGGGTGGCCCTGTCGTAGTCCACCGTCACCGCAGCCCGCAGGCCGTGGGGATACGCTTTCTTGGGCAGCAGCTTGGTGCCGCCCAGCAGGATCTGGCCGTTCTCATCGGTCTGGAAGCCGTCCTTGGCGTCCTCGCCGCCGTGCTCCTGGCTAAAAAAGCCGGTGAGACGACCGGTCTGGTCGTAGAACAGGGTGCCGGAGTAGCGCAGCTCGTCGCTGACCGTGGTCTGCAGCGTGGCGCACAGCACCTGGGCCTCCGAGCTGGCCAGCGAGCGGTCATAGCTGCGGACCGCCAGCGATACGCCCACCACCATGCAGGCGGCGACCAGCAGCAGGACCGCCAGCGCGCACAGCAGCTCCACCATGGTCAGGCCGGCTTTCTTCTTCTGTTTCACGGGCAGGTACCTCCTGTTCCGGCGATGCGCGGCGGCAGGTCAATTGCCGTCGTAGGTGTAGTAGCAGTAGCCGTTCTCTGTGGTGTATTTCTCCACGGGGACGGTGAAGGAGCTGGTGCCGCGTCCGGAGGACACGGTGAGGCTGGCCGGCTCCGAGATGCCGTCGTAGCGCACCGCCACGTCCGCGTCCCGCACCTTGGCGTTGACGCGGGTGGCCGCCACGATAGATGTGGCCAGAAAGGCCATCACCAGTACCACGATCAGCAGGGATACCAGCGTCTCTACCAGTGTTTCACCCCTGCGGGAGCGCAGCTTTCTCATGAGCCCGCCTCCTTTCGATGGATGGTGCCGCCATCGGTCCATGAAATGGTCTCGACGGTGGTGGTCATCTTGTAAAAGCGCTGGTCGTTGACAGAGGTGCTGGTGGTGACAGCGCTGGGCATCACCAGCGTCATGCGGTAGGGTGCGTCGGGATCCGTGCTCTCCAGCGCCGCCGTCAGCACGTAGCTGGTCTCACCGCTGTCCAGCGTGTCGTAGGTCATGGAGAACGTAGCGGTGACATCGCTGACACGATCGTCCTCCAGGTGGAAGGTGTAGACACGGTTCAGCACCGGCTGCCCATCGCGGAGCCGCCCGATGGCGTAGTTGGCGAAGTCGCTGAACGCCAGCTCGGCGGGAATGGTCTGGGTGGTGGTACTGGAGGTATTTTGATTAGAGTTGTAGTAGAACTCATAGCTGACAGTGGTACTGACGTACTTCATGTCCGACGCCAGAAAGCTGTTTCGGATCAGCTCCGCCGCAGATGTTACGGTCAGGGCCGCCTGCTCCTGCTTCTGGTCGGTGCGCAGGGCGGACACGGCGCTGGAAGCGCCTGCCACCACCACGGCGCTGACCATCAGGGCCACCAGCATCAGCAGCAGGGCCATCAGCATGGACACGCCCCGCTGGTCATGTAATTTTCGGCGCAGCGCGTCCATGCGGTGTCACCTGCCTTTCATTTCTTATGGCGCGGGGTCCGCCCCGCAAGGGTAGTTGGTCAGCGTCAGCCGGTACGTCACGCCATTCCGACGCAGGGTCACAGTGCCGCTGATGTACAGGCGCTGCGGCTGATCCGTCTCCACCGTCAGCAGACGGTATCGATAGTCGTCCGCCTCGATTACGTCGCCCGCATAAATGGCCCATCGGGTGCCGTCCAGGGCGTTGCCGCCGCTGTCCACAGCGGTAAGGCCGCTGAGATCCACGGTGAAGTCATTCAGATCGGTGTAGGCATTTCCGGCGAACAGATACAGGCTGCCGGTCTGGCGTTCAAAGCCCGGCGCGGTGACATCGCCGCCCTCGGTGCTGCCGGTGCCCTCGCAGGGCAGGTACACGCCGTTGACGGTGGTGCGGAGCACCGTGTCCTCCTCCACATCGTATACCAGTCCCACCGCGTCGCGGAGAGAGCGGGCACTGATGATGGTGGAGGACTGGATACGCTTGGGCACGCCGTTTTCCAGATAGGTGTAGGTACACGTCACGGTGATGGCGGAGTCGCCTGCGGCGAAGCCCGTTACCGGCAGGGTGAAATCACCGGCCTGACCGGCGACGGCACGGATGTCCGCAGCGTCGCATTCTACCACGGCGGTGCCGTCGGCCAGCGTCTCCGCCGCCACGGACCACCCGATGGTCTCGCCCTTGGCGGCGTCGGCGGTGACGGGATCGCCGTGGCTGTCCCGCAGGGACAGCGTCACGGTCTCGGAGGGTGCGCCGTAGCGCACGGTGACACCGGCGGGCTTGTCATGGGTCAGGGACAGCACCGCGCCCACGCGGATGGTGAGGTCGGCGGTGTAGCTGCCCAGGGAGGCCCTTGCCACCACCACACCCTCTCCACCGGCGGCGGCGGCGGTGAACGTCACCTGCCAGCAGCCGCTGGCGGTGTCATAGGCCGCCACGGCGGTGCTGCCGATGAGGGTGTCATCCGCCGGCGTGCCATCCTCGTTCAGCAGGGTAATGGCAGGTGTCTGGCCGGTGTTGACGGCGTTGTTTTCGGGGTATAGCCCCACCGTCAGGGTGGGCAGACGTCCGTCGCCGCGGTCTGCGAACAGATCCAGGTCGGCGCTGGTGCTTTCCCAGTACAGGCCGTGCATGGGCCAGGGGCCGTAGTGGACGTTGACCGTGCGGCCAAAGGCATCCAGCTGGGTCAGAATGGTGGGGAAGGGATAGTTCAGGCCGTCCAGCCGTCCGGCGTCAGCGCCGGGGAAGCTGTACTTGCCGTCGATGCGGACGCCATTCTCCTCCACGGTGACGAAATCAAAGGTCAGGGGAGAAGCGGAGACGCCATTGTTCAGCCATGCAGCCAGCTTATCAGGATCTGCCATATCCTGATAGGAGATGTAGGGGGAGCGGTCGTTGGTCAGCACTACGCGGCGGACATCGGAGGTATCCTTCATGTTGATGTTCTTGCCCGCCTTCCAGTCCGCGTCAGACAGATTCCGGAAGCTGGTGTAGTCATTGGTATTCACCACGGCGCTGGTCAGACAATAGCAGTTGCGGATGATGGCGTGGGGGTTGGGGATGGTGTACTGGATGCCATTGCTGTTGTACCGGATGGAGAACGAGTGCAGCATCTCACCGTTGGAGGCGATGGCAAAGGAGGCGACCACGTGGGTCTTGGCGTTGGTAGTCGTGGGAAGCTTCACATAGGAGTAGCAGTTCTGCACGGTCAGCGGGTTGCTGGTAGTACCCATGCTGCTCTCCAGATTGCCCTGATCGCGGAGGATGACGCCGCCCACGAGACCGGCCACCCAGATATTGGTGGATCTGCCGGTACCGTTGTAGTTATTGCGCATCTCCTCAGCCTGGATGGAGCCGCCGGCGTAGCACTTATCCAGCGTTGCGCGGCATACACCGGCGATACCGCCCACACGAAGGTTCCGATAGCCGATATCGTAGCTGATGTTGATGATAATGTCCGTCACGGCGGAGCAGCCGGTGATGTTCATGTTGGTGGCGCCCACCAGACCGCCTACGCAGCCGCCGCCCCAACCGGGGTTATTGGCCCGCAGATCGCGGATGATGTAGCCGGACACGGAGCAGTTGGTGAACGATGCGCCATTCTTACCGGCGCCGGCGAAGCCCACCAGACCGCCCATGGCGTACCAATGAGTGCCTGCGGCGTCGTTGATCACCTCGTTGCCCTGATCGGAGTACATGATGATATCCTTCAGGTCAGCACCCACGGTGAAGCCAAACAGACCTATGCACTGGGCGGTACTCCGGATCTGGATGTTCCGAATGGTATAGGCGTCACCGTCGTAGTTGGAGGCGAAATAGGCTGCATAGGGCTGAGAATTGGCGCCATTGTCCACGTGAGCCGTGTCCACCATGCTGCCGATAGGGGTGAAGGGATGGTCGTCGGTGCCGCCGAGTCCCTCGGCAACGGCGTCCACGTCATGGCTCTGGACCCAGTAGCGGCGGGTCTCATTGGTGAAGTTGTCCTGTCCCGACGACACGGAGTTGCGATAGCTGCCCAGATAGGGGTACTTGGTGATGTTGTTGTCGGTGGAGCCGGAGACGTAGTGATCCGTGGAGAGGGTGCCGTAGTTCCAGTTGATATTCTGCAGCTGGGACACGGACCGGATCTCGTAGGCGCTGTCTGCCTCGGCCCCGGGCAGCGCCGCGCTTACGGGCAGGGAGCCTATGCCGTCGATGCTGACGCCGGTGAGAGTGATGGCATCGGCGAAGAACGGGCACACCGAGTAGGTGTAGCTGCCGCCGCCGTAAGACAGGGTCCACTGGCTGTTGACGTCGGCGCCGGTGAGGTACATGGTATCCTCGCGGGTCCAGCTGACAGAGCCATCACCGGCCGTCCGGCTGACGGGGCCGGTCTCGAAGGCCACAAAGGAGTAACCCTTCATCTGGGCGGCCAGCGCCTGCTCCACCTCGCTGCGGCGTGTGCCGGTACGGCAGTTGGTGAATCGATAGCTGATGTCGGCGGCGGAGGTGACGGTATCCGTGGCGCAGAAGTAGCCGTAGCCGTAGCGCGTCACCACACCGCCATCGTTGTGCTGGGTACACAGGGAGCTGCCGGAGATGGGGGTGCCGTCGTCGGTACCCACATAGCTCAGGTGATAACCGGCGCTGCCGCCGGACTCATACTCCCAGTAGAACACGCCCAGCGTGCCGATGTGCTCCAGCGTGGGCCACTGGCCGTAGTGAACGACGCGATTGGCGTCATTGCGGACCACGGCAGGGTAGGGATAGCTGTCCGTGCCGTCGTAGCGGGTGACAGCGGCGCGGGAGAAGCCGGACAGCCGCAGCTTTTCCAGATCCGCGCCGGTGATGGGCCGTCCCGCGGCGCTGCTGCTGAAGCTGTTGGCGGCGGTGTTGTAGGCGTACAGGTGCCCGCCGTAGGAGTAGGTGCCGCCGTTGAGGTAGCAGCACTCCAGCGCGCCGCCGCCGATACGGGTCAGGCCGTAGACCTCCGCCTCACCGGCGGCGGTCAGAGCCGTGGCGGTGTAACAGTAGCGCAGACTGCCGCCGTTGTTGCTTCCGGCGAAGCCGCTCAGCCACACGGTGCTGCTGCGGACGTCCTTGGCGAACAGGGATCCCAGCGCGTAGGAGGACTGGATGGCGCCGCTGTTGACACCGGCCAGTCCGCCGGCATAGACCGAGGCGTTGTAGGCCGAGACAATGACGGAGGGGCAGTTGGCCTCGCTGGAGAAGATGCCCAGCGAGCCGTTGCGGGACGAGCCGCTGGCGAAGTTGCCGCCCACCAGCCCGCCGATATAGAGTGTGCTGTAATTGTAGGCTACCAGGCCGTAGTCGCGGCTGCCGGAGGAGCCCACGAAGCCGTAGCCGGAGGCGGCGCAGTTGGCGATAATGCCGTAGTTCCGCCCGGCCAGCACGCCTGCATAGGTGCGGACGGTGCTGCCGTTCAGCTGACCGTACACCCGCACGGCCTCGCTGCCGCTGGCCATCAGCACGGTATTGCGTACCTGGCCGCTGCGGGCTACGGTGGCGAACATACCGATGCTGCCGCGGCTGTCGGACACGAAGGACACGCCGGTAATGGTGTGGCCGTCGCCGTCGTACTGGGCCGCGAAGCCGTTGGCACTGTCGATGGGCGCCTGCTGCCGGACACTGGTGTAGGCCGTGTAGCCGGACCAGTCATAGGTGGCATAGTCGATGTCCCGCTCCTGCAGATAGGTGCTGGAGCCGGTATCGGCGGCGTAGTTGGTGTAGTACAGGCTCAGAGCGTAGAGATGGCGTGCGGTGCGGAGATGGATGGTATCGGGCGTACCGGTGCCGGTGGTGACGCTCTTGGCGAAGTAGGGGTTGAAGTAGTAGGTGCGGCTGCCCACTGTCACCTCCTGCCGGAAGGCGGCGTGGGTGCCGGAGGGGGCCGTCACGGCGGCGGGGAACGTCACAGGGAACAGATAATAGGCCTCACCGTTGTAGTAGGCGGTGTGCCGCGTGCTGGCGGAGGTCAGGGTGATGCTGGACGTACCGCAGGAGACGGTAAGGCTCCAGCCTGCGGCAGGCTGCTGGGACAGGGCCACGGCGTAGCCGTCGCCCACGATGGTCTTTGTCTCGGACAGGCTGTCCACATTGCCGCCGAAGAAGCCGTAGGTGCCGTCGCTGTATACCTCGTAGTACACCAGCGCGTCGGACTCAAACTGGGCCTGCCAGTCACCGTAGTGCTCCAGCGCTGTCAGCCGGGGGTAGGAGTAGGTGCTCAGGCCCTGATTCAGCAGGTTGTAGGGATGGCTGTCGCTGCCGGAGGGCGCGGTAAACACGCCGTACAGCCGGTTGATGTCGGCGCGGAATGCATCGCTGCACAGCTGGTCGTAGGTGCGGCCGTCGGTGCCCTCCAGCGCCGTGTAGTTGTCGGACAGGTTGCCCCGCAGATAGAATACGTGATCGATGGCCGTGGCGGCGCTTCCGGCCAGCCCCACGGCGGTGGTATAGATGTCCTGTGCGTCGCCGTAGAAGGCGCAGGCGCTGTACGTGGCCTCGGCGCGGTCCAGCGTGCCGTTGACCAGACCGGCAGCGCGGGTCCCGGCAGTCTGATAGCCCACGGCGTAGCAATTGGTCAGGGTGGTATAAGCCCCCTGAGCCGCGCCGCCCACCAATCCGCCGGTGACGGGCGCGGTGAGGTAGCAGTCGGCGTAGGAGCCGCTGACGGAGACATGAGCGCCTGCATAGCCCACCAGTCCGCCGGCATTGGCGCTGCCGCTGACGGTGGTGGCGGCGAAGCTGCCGCGGATGGTGAGCTCCTGACCGGACACACCCACCAGACCGCCTGCCTGCCCGCCGGCGATGCGGGCGGGCACACCGGCGGCGTCCTCGGCGGTCATACCGGCGAGATCGCCCCGCCGTGCGTTGAGGTACACGGCGCAGTCGCTGATGGTGACGGCCCCGCTGGCGCGGCCAATGAGCGCGCCTGCGGCACCGGCGGCGGCAGTGGCCTTGACGCCGGTGAGGGTCACATGGTCGATGCTTCCGGCGAAGCTGGAGAACAGTCCCACGTCCGCTGTGCTGGCAGAGGACACGGTGAGCCCATAGATGGAGGACTGCACGGCAGTGCTGTCCTCTAACTGGGAAAGGCCGGTGTACCGGGTGAGATTCTGATTGGTGATCGGCGTGAAGGACGGCCCATAGCAGGAGTACCAGTCCTTATCATCGGTGGTATCGTCCGTAAAGGAGATGTCGCTGATCTGCACGGCGGAGGTGATGGTGGATGCCGCATGGGAGGCGGCGTCCAGATTCTGCAGGTGGCGGCCGCAGGAGATGAGGGCGGTGGCGCTGTCGGTGCCATAGTCCGTGCGGTCATCGAACAGGCCGTTGGTCACGGCGGAGACGGACACCTGATCCACCAGCGGATCGTCGCTGCTGGCGGTGAGCGTCACGGTGATGGGTACGCCGCACAGCAGCTTGCCGCCGGTCTGGGCATAGAACCGCGTGCTGTCGCGGGTCAGATCATCCAGCACCCAGGTATAGCGGTACAGGCGGCTGCCCTGCTGGTACAGCTGGCTCTGGACCAGCTTTTTCGTGTAGGTGCTGATGCCGTCGGACAGCTGGATGGTCAGGGTGATAGGCTGCTCCGTGGGCCGGTTGCAGTAGAACGTGGCGGTGAGCTTCTCCGCATTCTCGATGGTCAGGGAGGGCTGGAGCGTGCCGGTCTGCTGGGCTTGGGTGATATCGCCGCCGTAGTAGCCCACTTTCGCGCCCATGCGGCGGCGGTACTGATAGCTGCGGTAGTCATCCAGCGTATTGGGCTCCGGCAGGGGAGAGGCGCTGTAAAACACGGCGTAGACGCTGCCGCTGTCCGGTGCGTACTCGATGTACCAGCAGCCGTCCCACAGCTCCGCGTCCACGGCGGACATGGGCAGGATGGCGGCCGCCGCCGTAGTCTCCTTTTCTGCGGCGGTGTTGGCCAGCACGTAGCAGAACGAGGTTTTCTGGGATTCCTCGTCCGCGTCGGAGGGCGGGAAGGGCATGGTCACCACACCGTCGGTGCCGGGCTGGTACCAGTCCTCCCAGCCGGCGGCATGGAGCTCCGCCATCTGCTTCTGAGCGGCGGTGTACAGGAGCTCCGCTTTACTGTCCAGCTCCCGCTGGCGCAGGTCAAGGCGCAGGCGGCCAAGAGAAAAAACGGCAATAAGGCCCACAATGGCCAGAATGCCGACCACAGCCAGCAGCTCGACCATTGTGAAGCCGGCGCTTGCCGTTTTGCTCCGCATTGTTTTGTTGTGATGACAGGTAAGACGGGTCATGCTCTGCTCCTGTAAAACAAGTCCTGATAAAACAAGCCGGTGAAAAGCCGCGCGGCAGCGCAGGGTGTCAGGATGCGCTGCCGGTGCTTTGCAGTTCGAAATAAGTGATGGTGAGGTTCACCTTGGTGCCGTGCTGGGCGTCCAGGTCCAGGGTCACGTCAGAGATGAGGTTGACATAATTGCTGCCGTGGAGCGCGTCCATCACAGCCCTTGCGGCGGTGTAGGAGCCGCAGGTATATTCCAGCGAGATGGGACGGCAGATGATGCTGCCGCCGTCCTCCAGCAGGTAGGTGTCCCCGAAGCTCAGGGTGTAGTCCACCGTGCCGGACAGGATGGTGTTCAGCTCCACCAGCAGTCGCTCGGAGTTGTCATAATCCGGCAGCGGCTTGGCGTCGGGATCGGCCAGCAGCGTCTCCAGCTCCTGCTGCATCTGGCGCATACGGGACAACCTGGCGCTGTTGGTCAGGATGGCATCCTGTTCCGAGGCGGTCTGGGCGTTGAGGCCGGCGATGGAGTCGTTGATGGGGGTGAGGATCAGCTTCCAGTAGCCCACGGCGATGACCAGCACGGCCAAAATCACCAGCAGGACCTTTTCGCGGGTGGTAAAAACATGTCTCATGCGGCAGCCTCCTTATCCGCGGGCTGGAGCGTAATGGTCACGGAGAAATCCAGCAGATCGGTACGGGACAGCCGGGGCGTAGCGGCGATGGTCAGCGATGCGCTCTTGACGATGGGCTGCTGCTGCACACGCTGGAACATGGCGGAGATCTGCTCCAGATCCATGCCGGACATGGTGATGATGGCCACATCGTCCTCCACCAGCACGGTTTTCACCGTGCCGTAGGGCATCAGATACCCCTCCAGCAGGTCCAGCACCTCCAGCCGGTCCACGGGGATGTAGAACGGGGAGTCCTCCTCCTGCATCCACGTGCGGGAGTAGGTGCGGTACTGCAGCTCCACGTCGTCGTAGTCCGCCAGTGCCTGCTGCATCTGGGTGTACTGGGAATGCACGGTGTTGTAGGCATCCTCTGCCGCCCGCTGACGGTCCAGCTGGCGCAGTACGCCGAAATTGGCCACGCAGAAGCTCAGCACCACGATGAGTACCAGCCCCAGCGTCAGCGTCAGGGTGCTGCGGGAGTGGGACTCCCGCTGGGCCAGATTCACGGTGCGCTTGGTGGGATATTTGGACGCCTTGACGGGTAGGCCCTTTGCGCTGTTGTCTTTTTTCATAGCAGTGCGGCCTCCTTACGCTTGCAGGGCGCAGCCCAGAGCTCTGGTGTAGAGCCACGGGGCGTCCGAGCCGGTGTCCGGCATCAGGTCCGCTGCGGGCAGTACCTCCAGATCCGCCACCTCGCGGATGGCGTCGCCGATGTGGCCCACCGCCGCGCCGCCGCCGCACAGGTACACGCGGCGCAGCGCCTGCTGCCGGTTGTTGTAGTTATAGAAGTTGACGGCCTTGGTGATCTCCGCCGCCATCCGGTGGTACAGGTCCATGCTGGCAGGGTCCGTCATGGCCCCCTCGTAATTGGACAGCATGTGGGTCAGGGCGATGTGTTCATCCACGCCCTGCCGCTCGGAGATGGAGCGGATGAGGTCCAGCATGCCCAGATCGATGGTGCGGCGGGTGATGAACCGGTCGTCCCGCAGGATGAACATACGGATACCGGCGTGACCCACGTCCACCAGACAGTAGTCCCGGCTCTCCGGCTGGGTGCGGCGGATGCAGTCGGTGAGCAGCGCGGCGTAGGCCGCCTCCTCCGGCAGGGCCAGCTTCAGCTTGAAGCCCGCGCGGTTCATCATGCTGCGGTAGTCCTCAATGGTGGTTTTCAGGGTGGCGCAGGCGAACAGCTTCATCCGGGTGACGCTGTCGTCCTCGCCGCGGACCAGCTCCTGCACGGCGTAGTCAAAGTAGTAGCGGCTCTTCTCCTGGGTCAGGTAGTCCTTGAACTCGAAGGGCAGGTTATACGTCAGCTGGCCTTCGGTCATGGGGGGCAGCTCGGTGATGCGGGTGAATACCAGCGGGGCCGGCAGGATCACTGCGGCCTGCGCGCTGCGTGGCAGGTTATTTTCCTTGGCCAGCTGGCGCAGGAGATCGGCCATGGCGTCCATAGACACGATGGTGCCGCCCCGCACCAGCCCATCGGGCACCGGCGCGGAGACAGCGGCCTTGCAGACGCCTCTGGCGCACCAGACCAGCTTGATCTGGGCGGAACCGATATCAAAAGAGACGATATTTCCGGTCATAGGCAATACCTCACTTTCAGAACAGACTCAGATAGGCGGCGGTGATGGCGTCGCCCCACAGAAGCGTCAGAATGGCGGCGGCCGAGATGGAGGGCCCCCAGGGGATGAGCCGTGCGTCCCCCTCCGTGCCGCGGCGCTTCAGGGTGACCAGGGCAAATACAATGCCCAGCACACAGGCCAGCAGCAGACACAGCAGGTTCTTCATCCAGCCCAGATACAGACCGGTGAGGCACAACAGCTTGATGTCGCCGCCGCCCATGGCATCGGTTTTGCGCAGTTTTTCGTACAGCAGCACCACGATCAGCAGCCCGCCGCCCACGGCGAGACTCCCCAGCAGGGCGTCCAGCGCCTGCCCCTTCGGGTCAGGCAGCAGGAAGAAAAACGGGATGCGCAGGATGGCCCCCGCCGCCACAAAGCGGTCGGGGATGATATACCCCTCCAGATCCGCGAACGCGCAGGCCAGCAGCACGCAGGCCAGCAGCAGCGCTTCAAGCATCTGGAGCGAAATATCATAGCGCAGGAGCAGGGCCGTGAACGTCACCGCCGCGGCAGCCTCGCCCCACACATGGCGGGCCGACAGCTTCGCGCCGCACCAGCGGCAGCGGCCCCTGTGAACAAGATAGCTGACCACAGGGATGAGATCCCCCGCCGTCAGCACATGCCCGCACACATCGCAGTGGGAGCGGCCGCGGAGCACGGATTCCCCGTGTACCACGCGCCATGCCATGCAGTTGAGGAAGCTGCCCATGCACGCGCCCAGCAGCGCCGCTACAAAGCAGCAGTAGACGGTGAAGGCAGGGGTCAGATACAGCATGGCAGTCTCCTTCTGGATACCCGTACCACAGGAGCCGCAACCCTCCGGCTCCTGTGGTGCAGAGTAATGTATGTGTGCATGGGTTGTAAGTACTTCGGCCCGAAAATTACTCCGCAGCAGTGGAGATGGCAAAGTGGTTGGCAGCGGCGTCGAAGGTGTAGACGACCTTGTGGCCCTTATCCCAAGCGGCGACGGACTGACCGGCGATCTCAACAGCGGCGCCGGGCTTGCCCTGGCAGGTGTAGGCGTTGTCGGTGGTGGCGGCCACGGAGCCGTCCTTCTGCAGGTACAGGGTGGCGCCGTCAGCAACGTCGGTATCACCGGCGATCAGCTCGGCCATGGCGGAGGCGTAACCGGCGCGGATGTTGGCCTCATCGGTGGCGACCTTGGCCTTGTTCAGGGAAGCGGTGAAGGTGGGGATGGCGATGGCGATCAGCACGGCGATGATGGCCACAACGATCAGCATCTCCATCAGGGTAAAGCCCTTTTCATTCTTCTTAAGCAGCTTGGAAATCATGTCTTTTTTCCTCTTTCTATATAATAATTTATTTATGTAGCCGCCTGTTTAGGGTTGAGGGAAGGCGGGATACAACGAACTTAGGCGATGCTGCCGTACATGGTGAACATAGGCAGGTAGACGGCCAGCAGCAGAATGACGGTGATGACCGCCAGCGCGATGGTGATGACCGGCTCCATCAACGACAGCAGCCGCTGGGTGGTGACGCTGACCTCGTTGTCGAAGTAGTCGCCGATGACGGTGAGGGTCTGCTCCATGTTGCCGGAGCGTTCGCCCACGCCGGTCATTTCCGTCAGCAGACGGGGAAACGTGGGATCGGCGGCCATGCAGCCCGCCAGATCGCGGCCCTGCTCCACGCCCTGCCGCACACGGCGGACGGAGTCGGAAAACAGGTAGTTGTTGATGACGCCCGCCGTCACCTCCAGACTACGGGTGACAGGCAGACCGGCGGCCAGCATGGTGGCCATGGTGGAGGCGAACTGGGCGGAGGCGTTTATCTGGTGCAGCCGCTTCAGCGGGGAGCGCTTCAGCTTGCCTGCCGCCAAAAACATTCGCCCCCGGTCGCTGCGGCGCAGCAGCAGCCTCACGATGCAGAACGCCAGAATCATGAGCACGAACACCCACCAGTAGTGCAGGAAGAAGTTGGAAACGGCGATAAGCCCCCTGGTGATGGGCGGCAGGTCGCTGCCCAGCTCGGCAAAGGCGGAGGTGAACATGGGCACCGCGAACAGCATAATGACCATGAACACAATGGCCGCCACGATCAGCACCAGCACGGGGTACGTCAGGGTGCTGACCAGCTTGGCGTGGGTCTTGGCGGATTTGTCATAGTATTTGTGGAGCCGGTCGAAGCACAGCTCCAGCGTGCCGGACTGCTCACCGGCCCGAATGGTCTCGATAAACGTGACGGGGAAAGCGGTGCCGGCATTGGTAAAGCTCTGGGCCAGACTGTATCCGCCGCTGACATCCTCGGCCACGTGCTCCAGCACCCGCTGGATCTCGCGGCTGCGGGCCTGGGCCGCCACCATCTCCACGCACCGGTCGATGGGCAGCCCGGAGGTCAGGATGATGGCGAACTGGGAGCAGAGGATGGCCAGCTCCTTGTCCTTGATGCGGTGGGAGCCGAAGCTGACACCGCCCTCCTTCTGCTCCGGCACGGCCTCGATCTTCGTGACCACAGAGCACGTCTCCCGCAGCTGGGACACGGCCTCAAACTCATCGTAGGCCTTGATGACGCCGGATACCCTGGCGCCGTCGGGGGACACGCCTTTGTACTTATAGGTGGTCAAGGAAGTTCACCTCGCTTTGTGTGTCGGAAGGGGGGGTAGGGTCAGAAGCTGCGGGCGCTCTGGAACGCCTCACGGTCCCGGGCGTAGGCCACGGCGGTGTCGAAGGCCACGGTGCCCTGCTGTACCAGCTGGCGCAGGGCCTGGTCCATAGTGATGCTGCCGTTCCGCCCGCTCAGGGTGATGAAGCTCTCGATCTGGGGGGTCTTTCCCTCACGGATGAGGTTGCGGATGGCGTCCGTCACGACCATGATCTCGCAGGCGGCGACGCGCCCGCTGCTGGCCCGCCGGGGCAGCAGCTGCTGGGACAGGACGGCCCGCAGGGTAGTGGACAGCTGAAGACGTATCTGCTGCTGCTGGGCGGCGGGGAACACATTGACCATGCGGTCCACCGCGTCGGCAGCGGAGTTGGTGTGCAGGGTGGCGAACACCAGATGGCCTGTTTCCGCGGCGGTCAGCGCCGTCTCGATGGTGTTCAGGTCCCGCATCTCGCCGATGAGGATAACATCGGGGTCCTCGCGGAGGATGGCCCGCAGGCCATCGGCATAGGAGCGGGTGTCCGCGCCGATCTCCCGCTGGTTCACGATGCAGCGATCCGGCACGTAGACGTACTCGATGGGGTCCTCCAGCGTGATGATGTGGGCGTTTCTGGTGTGGTTGATGCGGTCCAGCAGGGCCGCCAGCGTGGTGGACTTGCCGGAGCCCGTCTCGCCCGTGACCAGCACGATGCCGCTGCGGTAGGAGGCGAAATCCGCCACCACAGGCGGCAGGGACAGCTCGTCCAGCGAGGGGATATGGTCGGCCAGCAGACGGATGGCGGCGGAGACGCTGCCCTGCTGGCGGAACAGATTGACGCGGGTGCGTCCCCCGTCGGGGAACGAGCGGGCCATGTCCAGCTCGCCGATGTCCGCCATGGTCTCGTATTCCGCACCGGCCAGCTCACGGGCCAGCATCTCGCAGTCGGCGGCGGTGAGCACCTCGCCGGTGAGGTCGGTAACGTTTCCGTCTACACGGCACTTCGCCGGAAGGCCGCAGACGATATGAACGTCGGAGGCCCGCATGGCGCGCGCCTTCTCAATGAGCTGATCCAGTGAAAGCATAGGCTCCTCTTCAGTCGATGGTGGAGTGGATGGCGCGGGCGGCCTCGGCAGCGGTGGTCTCGCCGGAGAGCACCAGCGCGCGGCAGTTGTCCCGCATGGACGTAAAATCGGTGTCAGCCGCGGCCTTCAGCAGCGCGTCATAGTCGGCGCCCTGGCTGATGAGGCGGCGCAGCTTGTCATTGACGGTCAGGATCTCGAACACCGCGCGGCGTCCGTGGAAGCCGGTGTGGCGGCACTCGGGACAGCCCTCGCCGCGGTAGAAGGTGATGTCCGCATCGACGGGCAGCTTCAGCAGCGACAGCTCCTCATCGGAGGGGCGGTAGGGCTTTTTGCAGTGGGGACAGATGCGCCGCACCAGCCGCTGGGAGATGACGCCGCGCAGGGCGTTGGCGATGAGGTACGGCTCCACGCCGATGTCCACCAGGCGGGGAATGGCGGATACGGCGTCGTTGGTGTGCAGCGTGGACAGCACCAGATGTCCGGTGATGGCGGAGCGGATGGCGATAGAACCTGTCTCGCCGTCGCGGATCTCGCCCACAGAGATGATATCGGGGTCCTGGCGCAGGATGGCGCGCAGGCCCGCGGCAAAGGTCATACCGGTCTTTTCATTGATCTGGCACTGGCTGACGCCGGGAATGTCGTATTCCACGGGGTCCTCCAGCGTCATGATGTTGGTCTCCTCGCTGCACAGCTCCTGCAGCATGGCGCACATGGTGGTGGACTTACCGGAGCCGGTGGGGCCCACGATAAGGATCACGCCGGAGCTGTTCTGCAGCAGGGCCTCATACTTCCGCAGGTCGTCACCGGTGAGACCGATGGCTTCCTTACTGATGTCGCGGCGGGACTTGTCCAGCAGACGCAGCACTACCTTCTCGCCGTAGATGGTGGGCATGGAGGAGATACGCAGGTCCAGCTCGTGCTGGTGGATATGCACCATAGCGCGGCCGTCCTGGGGGATCTTGCGCTCGGAGATGTTCATGCCGCCCATGATCTTCAGGCGGGAGATCACGGTATTCTGCAAATTGGCGGGGACGGTCAGCATCTTGTGCAGCAGTCCGTCGATGCGCATACGCACCACCATCTCTCCGTCCTGAGGCTCCAGGTGGATGTCGCTGGCCCGCTCGTTAAATGCCCGCTCGATGAGGGAGTTGACGAAGCGGATCGTAGGCGCGGCGTCGGCGTCCTCGCGGCCGCCCGTCATCTGGGCGGGCACGATGTCGCGGCCGTTGTCGCCGGCCGCCCGCTTCATCTCCTCGATGACGCGCGCGGTGCCCTCGTTGCCGTACAGGGTGGCGATGGCCTGCTCCACGGCGCGGCGGGTGGCGATCATGGGTACGATCTGTCTGCGGGACGCGGACTTCAGCTCCTCCTGAGCCACGAAGTCCAGAGGATCACTCATCGCCACGTACAGCTCGTCCTTTACCAGCTTCACCGGCACCACGCAGTACTTTCTGGCGATGGCGCGGGGCACATACTTGGCCAGCTCCACCGGAATAGACACGCGGGTCAGGTCGATATAGTCCACGCCCAACTGCATCTGCAAAGCATCGATGAGCTGCCGCTGGGTGATAATGCCGCTGTCGATGAGCACGTCGCCCAGACGCTGGCCGCTCTGCTTCTGGGTCTGCAGGGCGGTCTGCAATTGTTCCTCGGTGATGGCGCCGGCGGCGATCAGCAGATCGCCCAAACGCATATAGGCCATGTGCGGTCTCCTTTCCAACGGAATAACTGATGTATGATAGCATGGGAAACACCGTGTGTCTGTTGCGGAAGTCACAATACGGCGAAAAAACGATATTTTCAGGAAAAGCTCTGGTTTTGCAGGGAATTTGCACACAGTTCGCGGCCATGACCGCCCTGTGCGGACAAAAACGGACGCATTCTGCACGCCCACAGGACAAATTGGAAACGACTTCCTGTGCCGCTGGAAATATCTGTATGCGCTGGAAAAGGGTGGCAGTGCGCGCCCTATACTTTTTCCACAGAAATCACTGTTATGCGCGGGAAGTTCCGCAATTTTTGGCATTTATGCCGAAAATTCCCAAAAGTATTACAATAATAGCATGAAGCATGCGGTGTTGCAAGTGCGGAACCGTACTTTTTTTAACGAATTATTAACATAAAACGCGAGAGATAGATGAAATGATGACAGCGCAAAAGCACCTTGCCTTCCGTCCCGCCGTCCTGCAAAATAAAGACGCCTGAAGGATGCGCACAGGGGGGGAGACCCCGCAGGGACCCTTTCTCCCGCCCTGTCCGGAGAAGGCACTTGCATTTTTCCCCGTGGATGGTGTATGCTACGGGCAAGGAACCGACGGAGGCCACGAAAGCGGCGTCCCTCCCTGCATATAATAAAGGAGAAACGTTATGTACCATGTGAAGGTTTTGAAGGCGGCGGACGCCGAGGCCGCAGGCCGTCTGGCGGCGGACCAGCTCCAGCAGGCGGTGTGCGCCAAGCCCGCCTGCGTGCTGGGCCTGGCCACCGGCGCTACCCCCATCCCCCTGTATCGGGAGCTGATCCGGCGGGAGCAGGCGGGGCTCATGGACTTTTCCCGCGTCCGCTCCGTGAATCTGGACGAGTACAAGGGCCTTGCCCCCGACCATCCCCAGAGCTACCGCCGCTTCATGCAGGAGAACCTGTTCGACCACATCTCCATCCGGCCGGAGAACACCTGGGTGCCGGACGGCATGACCACGGACGTGGACGCCATGTGCGACGGCTACGAGCGCACCATCGAGGAGCTGGGCGGCGTGGATCTCCAGCTGCTGGGTCTGGGCCATGACGGCCACATCGGCTTCAACGAGCCCTGCGACCATTTTCCCGTCCGCACCCACGAGGTGGCGCTGACGGAGTCCACGCGGCGGGCCAACGCCCGCTTCTTCGCCGGCGAGGATGAGGTACCTACCGCCGCCTACACCATGGGTGTGGGCACGGTGATGGCCGCTCGCCGCGTGCTGATGATCGTCACCGGCGCCGACAAGGCGGACATCCTGCACAGGGCGTTCTGCGGCCCCGTGACCCCCTGGGTGCCTGCGTCCATCCTGCAATTCCACCCCGACGTGACGCTGATCTGCGACGAGGCCGCCTGGAGCGGCATGAAGGCGTGATGGGCGCCGCCTACCTGGGCGTCCCCTGCGCGGTGAAGAACCGTCCCGCCCTGGACGCGGCGTACCTGCCCTTTGCTCCGTGGCGGGATGCCTATCTGAAGGAGGCCCATCGCCCCGTCCGCATCGCCGTGGAGCGGCAGGATGGTCAGGTGGCCGTGTTCGATACCCGCCTGCGGGGCGTGACAGACCCCGCCGACCTGCGCTTTTTGGAGCGCACCGTAAAGCTGCTGCTGTGGAGCGTGGGCGGCTGGCGGGTCCGTATCTGCGGCTGTGACGACCTGACCCGCCGCTTGGCGGAAATATACGGGCCCCGCGGCTCCCGGGCCTTTGACGCATCGCTGATGGAGACGGTATTCCGGCGTCCCTTCACGCTGGAATCCGTGGAGGAGCGGGACTTTCCCGCCGCCCGCAGCGGCGCGCGGAAGATCGGCGGCCACCTGGGCGGCTGCCGCATCGGCTTCGACGCCGGCGGCTCCGACCGGAAGGTCTCCGCCGTTATCAACGGCGAAATGGTCTATGCCGAGGAGGTGGTCTGGCACCCCAAGACGCAGCCGGACCCCCAGTACCACTACGACGGCATCCTGTCGGCGCTCCGTGCGGCGGCAGCCCATCTGCCGCGGGTGGACGCCATCGGCGTGTCCTCCGCCGGTGTGATTTTGAATGATTCCCCCATGGTGTCGTCTCTGTTCGTGCAGGTGCCTCCGGAAAAGCACGAGCTGGTCCGCACCATCTACACCCGCGCCGCCGCGGCGCTGGGGAACGTGCCGGTGGCGGTGGCCAACGACGGCGATGTCACGGCACTGGCGGGAGCCATGAGCCTGCGGGACACCTGCGTCATGGGCCTCGCCATGGGCACCAGCCAGGCCGCAGGCTACGTGGACGGGGAGGGCCGCATCCTGGGCTGGTTCAATGAGCTGGCCTTTGCCCCCGTGGACCTCAGCCCGCAGGCGGCGAAGGACGATTGGTCCGGCGATACCGGCGTGGGCGGGCAGTATTTCTCGCAGGACGCCGTGATCCGGCTGGCTCCCGCCGCCGGTATTCCGCTGCCGGAGATGCTGACCCCCGCCGAAAAGCTCAGCGCCGTGCAGGAGCTGGCCGCGGCGGGCGACCCCCGGGCGCTGGCCATTTTCCGCGACATCGGCATCTATCTGGGCCACACCCTGCCGCTGTACGCGGGGGTGTATGAGCTGAAAAATCTGATGGTGCTGGGCCGCGTGGCCTCCGGCATCGGCGGCGAGCTCATCGTATCCGAGTGCCGCCGTGTGCTGGCGGAGGAGTATCCGGCGCTGCACGTTTCCGTGACCCTGCCGGACGAGCAGTTCCGCCGCGTGGGCCAGTCTGTGGCGGCGGCCAGCCTGCCGGAGGTGTGATATGCGGTTTGAAAACGGTTTGATTTTTGTGGGCGGCCGTTTTGTCTCCGGCGGCTTCTCCGTGGAGGACGGCCGGTTCGCTCACGTGCTGGCGGACGCGGCGGACGGGGAGGGCGTGGACCTTCGCGGCGCGCGGGTCATCCCCGGACTGGTGGATGTACATACCCACGGCAACTCCGGCGCGGACTTCTCCGACGGGGACTACGACGGCCTTGTAAAAATGGCCGCCTATCTGGCAAAAAACGGCGTCACGTCCTTTGCTCCCGCGTCCATGACGCTGCCCTACGACGTGCTGGAAACGGCGTTCCGCACGGCGGTGCGGCTGCACCGCATCGCGCCGAAAGGCTGCGCCCGCCTGCTGGGCATCCAGATGGAGGGGCCTTTCTTTTCCGAGAAGAAAAAGGGCGCCCAAAACGCGGCATATCTCCGCCTGCCGGACTACGATGCCTTCGCCCGCCTGTACAACGCGGCGGAGGGGCTGCTGCGCATCGCGGATGTGGCGCCGGAGCTTTCCGGCGCGGTGGAATTTACCAGCCGCGCATCGGAAAAGTGTACCGTCTCCGTGGCCCACACCGACGCCTCCTACGAGGAGGCCGCCGCCGTTTTTGACGCGGGAGCCACCCATCTGACCCACCTCTATAACGCCATGCCCGGCATCCACCACCGGCATCCGGGCCCGATCGGCGCGGCATCGGAGCGGGAGAGCGTCACGGCGGAGCTGATCTGCGACGGCCACCACGTCCATCCCAGCGCCGTGCGCATGGCGTTCAGGCTGTTCCCAAACCGCGTCTGCCTCATCTCCGACGCGCTGCGCTGCTGCGGCATGCCGGACGGACAGTACACGCTGGGCGGGCAGGATGTGTTCCTTGCCGGCGGCGTGGCGCGGCTCTCCGACGGCACCATCGCCGGCAGCGCTGCCAATTTGTACGACTGCATGCGGAACGCCGCCGCCTTCGGCGTCCCCGTGGAGCAGGCAGTTCTGGCCGCCACCGCCATCCCCGCAAGGGAGATCGGCAGGGCGGGGGAGACCGGCAGCATCGCCGACGGGCTGCCCGCCGACTTTGTGGTGTGCGATGACACGCTGGCGCGGCAGGCCGTGTATCTGGGCGGCGAGCGCCTGTGAAAAACGACCCTGCACGGCGCTTTAACGCGCGAAAGAAACTGAGGGGAAAGAATCGCATGATGAAGAAGCAGAAAAAATCGCCCATTGCGGCGCTTTTACTGGCGGTACTGTTGCTGCTGCCGGCGGGCTGCGGCGTCCAGGGCGGCGCAGCGGATACGCCGCCAGGCGGCGCCCAGCAGACGGAGGGGAAGGACCAGTACCAGACCGACCCCGTGCCCGATGGCAAGCCCGCGCCGGTGGAGCCGGACGACGCGGCGGTGGATACCGGCACCCAGCTGACGTGTACCATCTCCATCTCCTGCGCCACGATCCTGGATAACTGGGATAAGTGCGCCGACAGTAAGAAACCGCTGGTGCCTGATGACGGTGTGCTTTTGCCCGCCACGGAGGTCACCTTCTCCCGGGGCGAGAGTGTCTACGATGTTCTGCAGCGGGTGTGCCGCGAGAACAAGCTCCACATGGAATCCAGCTTCACGCCGGTATACAACAGCGCGTATATCGAGGGCATCGGCAACCTCTATGAGTTCGATGTGGGCAGCGAGTCCGGCTGGATGTACGCCGTCAACGGCTGGTATCCCAACTACGGCTGCTCGCGGTACGTCTTACAGGACGGCGACACAGTGGAGTGGGTCTACACCTGTGATCTGGGGCAGGATGTGGGCGGCGGCTTCACCGGTTGAGGGCGGCGCAGGCTTCACGCTGATGGGGGACCTGCCGTTAACATGGGGCGGCAGGGGAATAGAAAAGGCAGGAGGAGGACACCCCCGATGGGTGTCCTCCTCCTGCACATATTTAGGAAGGTGGTAATCAGTAAATTCAGCGCTTGACGCGGGCGGAGCCGCCGTTCATCACGTCGTAGGCTTCCTCGGTGCCGATGATGACGTCGATGTAGGGCATCAGCTCCACCATGGCGGCCTGGGCAGCTTCCTTGCTCCACAGGGTGTGGCGGTAGTTCAGGTCGAAGGAAGTGGTGGCGCCGTTCTTCTTGGCGGCCTTCAGGGCGGCCAGAACCTCGGTGGCGGTATGCTCGCCCACCGCGGCCACACCGCCGGCGCCGCCGATGGCGCGGTTGATCTCCAGCAGGTGGGTATTCAAGTACAACGCCCGCCAGATGAAGAAGATGCGTCAGGAACTCCAGATCATCTTCGTGCTGAAGGAGGTCTCTCCCGGGCATCTGGTGGCCCGTCATCTGTGCGACAAGTGATCCCACGCATAAAAGCTGCTGTCTGCAACAAAAAAAGCATCCATCCGAAAGGATGGATGCTTTTTGCTGTATTTTGTGAGACGCGGCGTCAGATCTCCATGGTGATCTTGATCTTCTCGCCGCGGAACACCACCTTGCTGTACTCAAAGGTGCGGCCGTTGGCATCCAGAATGCGGTCCTGCAGCAGCAGCAGCGGCTGGCCGGGGAAGATGTTCAGCAGGGAGGCCTCCGTGGAGCTGGCTGCCACGGATTCCAGCGTCTCCACCGCCTTGGCACGGTTCAGACCGTACACGCGGCTCAGCACGGTACACAGCTGCTCGCCGCTGAGGTCGTACTGGTCGATGCCGGGGCAGTAGGCGTGGGGGAGGTAGGAGATGTGGATGCTCAGGGGCTCGCCCTTCAGCATGCGCAGACGGCGCACCACATAGAAGTGGGGGTCGTCCAGACCGGGGAAGTGCTCCATGATCTTCTGGTCCACAGTTTCCAGACCCATGGAGATCAGGCGGGTGGAGACCTCGTAGCCCATCTGCTCCAGCTGCTCGCGGATGCCGGCGTAGGTCAGGGAGTGAGCCACGATCTTGGGCTCAGCCACATAGGTGCCCTTGCCGGGAATGCGGAACAGCAGTCCCTCCTGCACCAGCTTGGTGATGACGTTGCGCACGGTGGTGCGGCTGACGCCGTAGATATGGCTCAGCTCGTTTTCGGATGGGATCAGCCTGCCGGGCGCCCACTCTCCGGATTCCAGCTTCTGGAGGATAGATTCCTCAATTTGAATGTGCAGAGGTTTGGCATTGGCTTTGTCAAGAGTGAGCATCGCAGCACGGTCCATAGTGTTGTGTCCTCCAAAAGAATGATCAAGGCTCGATTTTTGAGCAAAATGACAAAACGGGAGAAATGAAAATGACGCAGCGGCAGCCGCGGCTGCCCTGCATCCGGCACCTTTGACGATATATATTATACATGCTCATACAACTAAACACAAGCAATTTGTGCAAAAATCATAGTTGTAGAGCTTTGTATATACAAGTATGGCTATTTGTGCCCGCGGCCCTGTGCACGGGAGAAAAGGTGATCCTGAGCCTCCACAACCAGCCGGAGTGGGGGCGTATCTACACCCATCCCAACGAGGAGTTCGACCTGGAGGCTGTCACCGACGAGGTGGTGGGTGTGGTCCGCAAAGGTCTGGAGGAGCACCCCGACATCGGCGCCGTGGTACTGGAGTGTACGGATCTGCCGCCCTACTCCGCCCGCATCCGCGACGAGCTGGACATCCCCGTGTTCGACATCAACACCATGATCAGCTACGTGGCCATGGCTCTGAACGAGTACAAGATGTTCTGAAGTATATGGTCTAACCCCCTTCCTTATATGGGGCAGGACCGACAACCGCTGCATGGGCAGTGGTTGTCGGTCCTGCCCCTTTTGAGGGTTAGATATAATTCCGCCGCATTTCCGCTAATTGAAAAACAAGTGCATTTTGGCATTTTTAAGACAATTCTTCCGCAGGGAACTGCCGGCCGGTGTGGTCGATGGTGTAGGGCTGGGGCAGGATCAGCCGGGAGATGGGCACCACAGTGTAGCCATCGTTGATGAGGCAGGTGAGGATGGCGGGCAGCGCCTCCGGCGTGTGCAGCGCGGCGTTGTGGAACAGCACGATGCTGCCGGGCTGGACCTTGGAGGTCACACGCTTGCAGATGGTGTCCGCGTCGTAGTCCTTCCAATCCAGAGAGTCCACATCCCACTGGATGGGCTCCATACCCATAGCACGGATGGCGGCAATGACGTGGTCATCATACTCGCCGTAGGGGCAGCGGATCAGCGTGGGCGTCACACCGGTGACGGCGCTGATGCGCTCATTGCTGGCGGTGATGTCCGCTGTGATCTGCTCTGCCGACAGGCTGTTGTAGTGGTCGTGGTGGTTGGAGTGACTCATCACCTCGTGCCCTGCATCGTGCAGCGCCTTCACCGACTCAGGGTACTTTTCCGCCCAGTCGCCCACCACGAAGAATGTGGTTTTGACATGGTACTTCTCCAGAATGTCGATGAGGGTCTGGGTATCCTCGTTGCCCCACGGTGATGTAAAAGTGCGGCAGTTCACAGAGAACTGTCGCACTTCTTTATTGTGCTTTTATGATCGCATAAATGCGTCCTATCTGCAACAAAACTTGGTTCAAAAGGTGAACGCTTTTTGATAGCTGGTTATGGCAAAAAACGTTGTAGGACAAGCAATTGCCGATATTTGTTTTGTGATTTTAGTCGGGAAACCAGAATGGATGCTCACCACATTTCTGCCAGCAGGAAATCCTGAAGATGCACGATCTTAATGCCGTTTTCAATCCTCGCATCCATGTCATTCAGGGTGACGACGTATTTGGGGTAGCGGTGATATTTTCGGGAATGTCCATCTCGGTGTACCGCCTGCAGATGATATGATCCGCAGGCACACCCCGCCGCAAAAGCTCCTCCTCTTTTTTGCATTTTAATATAGAGCGCATATCGTTACCCCTCCAGCAGAGCGCGGCAGCCCTCCGGGAGCAGATAGTCGATCTCCATGCGGTTTCCCTCGTAGACGCGAATTTCCCGGATGGCGGCGGCGACTGTGGGGCGATCCAGCTCCGCCAGCTGCCCCGACGCCAGCAGTTCCTTTACCCACGGCAGACATAGCGGATCGTCCTGCGCTGTGCCGCGCAGCTTGTCCAGCTGGGCTTGCAGCGCCTGCTCCTGTGCGTCATAATCGGCGCGGTAGCGGAGGAAGTCCTCCTTGGAGATAAGCGCATCCTGATAGTCCTCGTAAGCACTCTGGCGGCGGCGCTGAATACGCTGCAAGGCGGCTTTCAGCTTTTGGGGTTGATCGGTGCCGGAGCGCGGACGCTTTGCCGCGCCCTGCTGTGCCAGCTGACGGAGGTTTTCCACACCGGCAATGAGCCGGTTCAAATCATCCAGCACCACCTTCGCCACCACATCGTGGGCAATATAGTGCTTGCTGCACACGGATGCGCCGTAGCGCTTATACGAGCCGCAGGTGTAGAAGGTTTTGCCGCCCCAGGTGGTCTTGACCATGGCTCGTCCACAGTCGCCGCACTTGAGAAAGCCCGCAAAGGGACTGACATTCTGTTGAAAATCCGGCGTGCGGGCGTTGGCGTTCAACAGAGCTTGTACCCGCTGCCACTGATCTTTTTCGATGATCGGCTGGTGTGTGTCGGATACCACCGTCCACTGGGAGCGATCCTTCCGCTTGGCTTTTCCGTGCATCTGCAGGCGGTCGTCCCGTCCCTGTTCCATATTCCCAATGTACATCTCGTTTTGCAAAATGCGGTGGATAGTGGCATACGTCCAGTAGGTGGTAGACTCCAGCCGGTGGTTGTTGCGGTATTTTTCACCGGTGAGCCGCTTGTACTCACTGGGGCAGGGAATACCCTCCTCGTTCAGCTGCTTGGCAATGCGGATCTTTCCCATTCCGTTTTCAAACAGGGTAAAGATGCGCCGCACCACCTCCGCCGCAGGCGGATCGATAACAAGACGGTTATGATCCTGCGGGTCCTTACAGTACCCGTAGCTGGCAAAGGCCCCGATAAACTCGCCCCGCTGCTGCTTGGCGTGGAGGGAGCTTTTGACCTTTCGGGAGATGTCGCGTGCATACTGGGTATTAAACAGATTCTTCAGCGGCATCATCATGTCGTAGGCGCCGCGGGCACTGTCGATGTTGTCCGTGACGGCGATAAACCGCACACCGTGCTCCGGCAGCCAGCGTTCCAGATAGCGGCCTGTTTCGATGTAATCACGCCCAAAGCGGGACAGATCCTTTACCAGCACACAGCGGATGCGCCCGCTCTCTATGTCCCGCAGCATCCGCTGAAAGGCGGGGCGCTGGAAATTCGTGCCGGTATAGCCGTCGTCTGCATAGCATTCCGCCATTACCAACTCAGGATGATTTTCGATATACGATTCCAGCAGCTTCCGCTGGTTTCCGATGGAATCGCTCTCCATGCGGTCTCCGTCCTCCCGGGACAGGCGGCAGTACAGTGCGGTAGGCAGTGGTGGCTTCTCCATAAGCTCCCTCCTTTCCGTGGACTGCCCGCAGACTTTATGCCGCCTGTGTGTGGGCGCGGATCAATTCCAACAGCAGCGCCTCTGCCGTCTGTTGGCCGAGAAAATTGCGAGTGACGGTGATTGCCGGAGTGGGTGCTTGCTGAACGGTTGGCATAAACAGACCTCCTCTTTGAGAATAGTCCATCGTATGCGCGCTACGGAAACCGTATGTTTATCGGTTGGACATAAGGACTGCCGCCTATTCGAATTGATCGGAAAACAAAACACCGTGCAGGATGTAAAAGATCCTACACGGTGTCAAAATCATGATGACAAATCAAACGGATTCACATGCTATTGTACCGTCGATGTCTGCGATCCGTATCATGGACGCAATCTGCGGGGCGACCTTGTGAATCGTATTCGTGCAAATCAGGAGGAAATCCGCTCCGGCAGCCTCAATGCGCTTGGCAGCGTAACATACCCCGGCGAGCCGCTTGTAACCGCACAAGCGTCGGCAGACGCGGCCTTACAGCCGGAAGCACTTTTTCAGCGCCGTATACTCACCCAGCACCAGCAGCGTCAGGCCGCTGTCCAGCACGGTTTCCGGCGAGATGGTCACATCGGTTTTGCCGTTCTGCTTCACGCCGAGGATATTGACGCCATACTTTCGGCGGATGTCCAGCTCACCGATGCTGTGACCCTGCCAGTTGTCCGGGACGGCGACCTCGATGATGGCGTGCTTCTCGGTCAACTCTATGTAATCGAAGATGTGGTTGGCGGTGTACCGGATGGCCGCCCACTTCGCCAGCTGCTTTTCCGGGTATGTCACCGCGTCCGCGCCGTTGCGCAGCAGAAATTTTGCCTGTACATCCCGTTCGGCGCGGGACACCACATATTTCGCCCCCAGCTCCTTGAGCAGGGACGTCGTTTCCAGCGAGTTCTGAAAGTCTCCGCTGATGGTAACGTAGCAGACATCGTAATTGCTGACGCCCAGTGAGCGCAGGAAATCCGCACGGGTGCTGTCGCCGATCTGCGCGTTGGTGACGAAGGGCATACACTCGTTGACGCGCTCCTCGTCCCGGTCCACCGCCATGACCTGATGCCCCAGCTCGCTCAGCTGCATGGCAAGGTGCCGTCCGAAACGGCCAAGTCCGATCAATAATACTGTTTTCATCGTGCGCTCCTTTCAGCCTACGGTGATCATTTCCTTCGGATACCGGGCATAGGTCAGATCATGTCCGGAGAATGCGGCGTAGATCAGGGTCAGTCCCCCGACACGCCCGAAGAACATCAGCAGAATGAGAATGCCCTGCGACAGCGTACCCAGCTGCGGCGTCAGCCCCAGTGTCAGCCCTACCGTTCCGGCAGCGGATGCCGTTTCATAGAGACAGGCACCCAGCGGCAGTCCCTCCGCCGCACTGATGACCGCCGCGCCCGCGAAGGTCAGCCCCAGATACAGCAGCAGGATGGCGGCGGCGTTCCGCACAGCGGAGGGCTCCAGCCGACGCTTGAAAAGCTGCGGATCCTCCCGCCTGCGGAAAGCGGCGACCGCGTTGGCGGCCAGCACAGCCAGTGTCGTTACCTTCATGCCGCCCGCCGTAGAGCCGGGCGCGCCGCCGGTCAGCATCAGCAAAATCGTGACCGCCTGTGAGGTATCGCTCATTTTCGTCAGGTCAGCGGTGTTGTAGCCCGCCGTTCGCGGTGTGACCGCCTGAAAGAGCGACGCCAGAACGCGTTGTCCCGCGGGAAGCTCAGCAAAGTCCGTCAGAAAGAAGAGCAACGCCGGAAGCACGATCAGGATGACGGTTGCACTCAGAATGACCTTGCTCTGCATCCGGTACCGCCGCAGGTGCAGCCGGTGGGTGCAGACATCGTCCCATGTCAGAAAACCGATACCGCCCACGACGATCAGCAGCATGATGGCGATATTGATTAGCGGGTCGGCCATGTACGCCGTCAGGGAAGGGTAGAGGGTATCCGCCCGCCCCAGAATATCGAACCCCGCGTTGCAAAAGGCGGAAACGGAGTGAAATATTGCCATCCACACGCCCCGCAGTCCATAGTCCCGGCAGAACGCCGGAAGCAGCGCAAGAGCGCCGACCAATTCCACAAGGAACGTTCCCTTGAGAATAAACCGTGTCAGGCGCACGATGCCGCCCACCACCGGAGCGGAGATGGCATCCTGCATGGCACTGCGCTCCTTCAGCGAGATATTCTTGCCGGAGAGCATCAAAAACGTTACAGCCGCCGTGATGACGCCTAAGCCGCCGATCTGGATCAGCAGCAGGATGACGGTCTGACCGAAGCCGGACCAGTAGCTGCCGGTGTCCTGTACCACCAGTCCCGTCACGCAGACGGCGGAGGTGGAGGTAAACAACGCCTCGTGAAACGGCGTCCATGTGTGGCTTGCGGTGGCGATAGGCAGCATCAGCACCAGCGCACCCAGCAGGATCACACCGGCAAAGCCGAGGATCATGATCTGAAAGGACGTCAGATGGTGTTTCAAATGGAAACCGGTTTCTGTCACGGGACTCACCTCCTAAAATCGACTGCGTTCCCAATTGCGCGTACAGTATAGCACGGTTTTCGCGTTTCGGCTATGCAGATTTTGTTAAATTTTCGGCTCAAAACGACGGGAGAGACTGTGAACCTTTCTTTAATTTTTACAGAAATCATTGCAATTTCTTTACATTTACAGTATGATATGCCCCGCGCCAATATTTTGACAGATTTCGCAGGCCTTCTCCTGAGGGAGACCTGCGGCAGGAGACATATATGCTGAAGACAAAACCCAATGAGATAGCGAATCAACCCCAGGCACCCCATGAGACATCTGCCGCGGTGCGAGCCCCGCGCCGCGGCCTGTGGCAGGAATGGCTCCGCAGCCTGCTGCTGTTCTGCGGCGCCAGCGTCTATGTGGAGCTGTGTCTGCACCTGTGCGTCTATCGCTCGCTGGACAGGCGGGCGGTCTATCTGGTGCTGTTCGGACTGCTGGGCGGAACGGTCTGCACGCTGCTGACCACGCACCTGCCCAAGATCGCCCGACAGATCGTGGGCGTGCTTCTGGTCGCCGTGCAGGTGCTGTTTGCCGAGGTGCAGCTGATGTACCACGCCATTTTCGGCAACTTCATGCCCATCAGTCAGGTGAGCATGGGCGGGAACGTCATCACCAATTTCGACTCGCAGATCCTGTACAGCATCGGCAAGAACATCGCGCCCATCCTTCTGCTGCTGGTACCGCTGATCGTGACGATCCTCTGCCTTGCTCTGCGCAAGCTCCGGGTGCTGACTGTGCGGCTCAAGTGGAGGCAGGCGCTGGCGACGCTGGGTATCCTGCTGACGCTGCTGCTGGCTACGATGGGCATTATGTACGCCGGGCGGGGCAAATCGTTCTCCGTCTACAAAACCTTCACCAATGTGAACACCTCTACCGACAGCAGCTATAAGAGCGTGGGCATGCTGGCCACCACCGTGCAGGAGCTTCGCTACATGGTCTTTGGCAGCAGCGGCAGCGTCATCATCACGCCGTCCTCGCTGGGCACAGACACCAGGCGGCTCTACAGCAGCAATTCCTACAATGTGATCGAGCGCATCGACTTTGCAAAGCTGGCGGAGTCTGCGGATGATGCCATGCGCAAAACCACGGACGAATACTTGGCGCAGGTGGTCCCCACCCGGAAGAACAACTACACCGGGCTTTTGCAGGACTACAACCTGATCACCATCTGTGCCGAGAGCTTCTGCCCCTGGTTCATCAGCGAGGAGCTGACGCCCACCCTGTACAAGCTGTCCCACACGGGCATTATCTTCGATAATTACTACGGCACGTTCCAATCCGTCACCACCAACGGCGAGTACACCATGCGCATGGGACTGTATCCCGACATGTCCCGCACCAAGACGGATTCCAGCTTCAACGTGGCGGGCACCAACTATCTGCCCTTCTGCCTGGGTAACGCCCTGAAGGAAAAGGGCTACCAGACCTGGGGCTATCATGACTATATCGGCGATTTCTACAACCGGAACATCACCCACGCCAACATGGGCTATACCTTCAAGGCGGCGGACTCCGGGCTGGATATAAAGATCGACTGGCCCTCCTCCGATCTGGAGATGATGGAGGCCTCCGTGGACGACTACCTCAGCAGCAGGGAGCCCTTCCACGCCTATTACATGACCTTCAGCGGCCACTATCAGTACAACTGGGACAACGCCATGAGCGCCAAGAACCACGACGCGGTGAAGGATCTGCCCTATTCCGAGCCGGTGAAGGCGTATATCGCCTGCAATCTGGAGCTGGAAAACGCGCTGACATACCTGATGCAGCGGCTGGAGCAGGCGGGCGTGGCCGATAAGACCTGCATCGTACTGACCAATGACCACTATCCCTACGGCCTGACGGAGGACGAGTACAACGAGCTGGCAGGGCGGGAGATGGATCTTACCTTTGAGAAGTACCGCAACAGCTTCATCTGCTATGTGCCCGGCCTGTCCGAGAACATCGTGGTGGACGAGTACTGCTCCACGGCGGATATCCTGCCCACGCTGCTGAACCTGTTCGGCGTGGACTACGACTCCCGGCTGCTGGCGGGCACCGACGCGCTGTCCAACGGCGTACACATAGCGGTGCTGTCGGACAAGTCCTTCCTGACGAAATCCTTCCGCTATGATGCCGGTACGGAGACGGTGATCCCCGCTGACGAGAGCATCGTCATCTCTGACGAACAGCTGGAAGCCTACCGGCTGTATGTGGACAATAAGTTCCAGATGTCCAGCAACATCGTCAACAGTGACTACTACGCCCATGTTTTCGGCAAGGCGTCCAGCGGCGGCACGCTGGAGGATACGGTGGTGTTTACGGACATCACGGGCATTTTCAACCAGGCCAGCGTCCTCTATATGTACCGCAACGGGTATATCGACCCGGCGACGCCGGACACCTTTGGCGGAAAGGCCACGGCAAAGGTGGGCGAATTCGTGGATGTGCTGTACCGCATCTCCCAAAGGCCGGAGACGGACAACACCGCCCTGCCGCCTGATTATGAAACCGAGGAATTCAACGGCTCCGCCTGCCCCTACTACGACGCCGTGTGCTGGGCGTATCAAGCGGGGCTGCTTCGCCAGGGCGATCTGCATACGGCCTATGACGACGACATGGATTATCAGACGGCCTGTCTGCTGATCTATCGCTACGCCGCCATGTCCGGCATTGACACCCGTGTAGATCAGGAGCTGGCGCGGCAGACCATGCGGGAAAATCCCCGGCTCAGCGGCGAGGTCGTCAAGGCTATGCTCTGGTGCGACCAGACGGACATCACCACCCGCGACAGCGAGATGGGTGAGCTGCTGGCAGCCTATGACACCCGCATCAACCGGTATCAGATGACCTCGTTCCTGTTCTATCTGTGTACCTATGAGCTGAACTCGAGAAACGAAGCATAATATAATGCAAGAGGTGCGTGAAGGGCATTTCCCTTCACGCACCTCTTTTCGTATATCCGGTGCGCCTGAAAGGTGCCTCAGGATTGCGCACTTTTTCCTCACCCCACGCGGCGTCGAAGCTGATGGCGCACACCTTCTGGTTCCGCTCCACCGAGTAGATAGGCAGCTGGCGGGAGCTGGCCGCCGTGCTGACGGAGGCAGGGTAATTCACCACGTAGAAGATGACCGCCGCCATAGCCAGCGCGGCGCCGCCTACCATGTACCACCGCCGCAGCAGGAAGATCCGCACCCGTTTCTCTTTCATACGATCCCCATCCTTTCTGGTGTCCAGCCTATGCGTATCCAAAGGGAAAAATGCCCGACAGCGAACCGTTGCTTCTCCGATCCTGTAAATAGAAAGAGGAACACCGGATCATTCAGTGTTCCTCTTTCCATGATTAAGCAAAAGAAAACATAAAGTCACAGCAGGAAGTCAGCGCTTTTTCGGCATGGAATTTGCAAGCGAAGGTATTGAATACATGGAGGAAAGGGCTTTATGCACACTCATGTGCGCGGCATACAGCCCGTTATACTCCGCCGCACATGCCCAATCCACCGGGAATGTGCCGGATATATCTGCGCTGCTCTCCGTTTTTTCGGGAACGATGCCGTATGCCCGCTGCGCCAGCAGGAAAGCGCCATATAGGGTGGATTCCTTCACCGATGACCGGCAGATAGGGCGCTTTAACACATTGGCTTTGATCTGCAGCCAAAGGTCGCTGCCGGATCCGCCGCCGCTGGCGATCACGGTGCTGATCTTGCCGCCGCCATCCTCCAACAACTCACAGATCTGGCGAGTGGCATAACAATTTGCCTCCAGCATGGCGCGGAATACATGCTCGGGACGATGCTCCGGACGCAGGCCCAAAATCGTGCCTGTCAGGCTGGCATTCCAGAAAGGCGTCCGTTCTCCCGCTAATGTAGGGTATGCCAGCACACCGCATGCGCCGGGAGGAAGCAGCGCCGCCTTTTCATTTATTTCATTCATAGAAACGGTGCGGTTCATGATATGGTGCAGCCACCACTCCAGAGCCCCGCCGTACATCCCCATGGGACCGCCGGCCAGATAGAGACCCGGGATCACATGAGGATTGACCACAAGGCTGCCAGTGGGATCGTCAATAATTTTATCAGATACCAGAAAGCAGGTATCTGTGGTTCCCATGACGCTGATCAACACGTTTGCTGTTGTACCGCCGGCTCCCAAAATACCGCAGGAACCGTCCACACTGCCTACAGCTACAGGGCAGGGCGCGTCCAGGCCGAGTGTCCGGCAAAGCTCGGGCGTCAATTCGCCCAACCGCTCCCACGGATCCATCAGGCGAGGCAGACGTGTATCGTCCAGACACATACGCTGCAGGCAATCGCTGCTCCAGCAGCGCTTTTCCACATCATAGAGCAAAGAGTAACTGGCTGTGGTGTGGTCAATGGCGGAGATCCCGGTCAGCTTGCAATTGACAAAGTCCTTGAGAGACAGGAACGCCTTGATTTTTCCGTAAAGCTCCGGCTCTTCCCGCTGTAACCGGCAGATCTTGAAGGCCAACTGCTCCGGGGCCACCCTGCGCCGGCAGATGGCATAAAGTATGGATACGTCGTTGCTGTCACAAAAGCTCTGATAGTAATCAGGCTCATTATGCATATAGGAGTAGCAGGGGGTCAGAGCGGCACCGTTGGCATCAATGCCTACCCAGCCCAACAGCGAGGAGATGGCCACACAGGAGAGGCGGCCCACACCGGCTGTGAGGCTGCGGGACATGTCCAGGATGTGGTTCCATTCATCTTCGGCATCGAAGCATTCCGGCGCGGAACGCTTCCAGGTTTTGCTGTCAATGACCGTTCCGCTGCTGTCTAATAGTACGACACGCAAAGAACTGGTGCCGATGTCAATTATCAAAAAAGGGTTCATCGCAAGACTTCCTTTCTTTTTTAAGTCATTATAACAATAATATTCCCCCGTGTCAAATGTTTTAATGTTGTAATAATAATATCTTGATTTTTCTCAAATGTAGTAGTATAATCGTAATGCTATCCGAAAGTTTTTTCAGGAATCATATTCAAAACTTTCTGATTGTAATCAAAACGCGCTGACGTGTGCTAAAGAAGAGGAGGAGCGAGAAACATGGAACAGATCATATTCAAGCCGTCTCTGTATAAGTACGGGACGTGCCGGGAGTTCGCGGAAGGTTTCCAGCTGAAGGAAACAGACCTGATCCTGACCAACGAGTACATCTATGCACCGCATTTTGGGGAGCTGGACCTGCCGTGCCATGTGGTGTATCAGGAGAAGTACGGCATGGGCGAGCCCAGCGACGTTATGGCGGAGGCCATCCTGAAGGACATCAGCGGCCTGCATTACGAGCGGATCATCGCCATCGGAGGCGGTACCATCATTGACCTGGCCAAAGTGTTCGCCGTGGCGGACACGCAGGATATGGACGAGCTGTACGCCCGTATGCCCGCGCTGAACAAAGCCCACGAGCTGGTCATCATCCCCACCACCTGCGGCACCGGCAGCGAGGTGACGAACATCGCCGTGCTGAACCGCACCCGCATGGGCACCAAGATGGGCATGGTGGCCCCCACCATGTACGCCGACTACGCCGTGCTGATTCCCGAGCTGCTGGAGGGCCTGCCCCTGAAGGTGTTTGCCACCAGCTCCATCGACGCGCTGGTCCACGCGGTGGAATCCGCCCTGTCCCCCAAGGCCACGGCCTATACGAAGCTGTTCAGCTATAAGGCCATCGAGATGATCGTCCGCGGCTATCAGCACATCGCGGCCAACGGCGCCGACAGCCGCAAGGCCCTGATGGACGACTTCCTCACCGCCTCCAACTTCGCAGGTCTTGCTTTCGGCACCGCCGGCTGCGGCACCGTCCACGCCATGGCCTATCCGCTGGGCGGCCAGTACCATGTGGCCCACGGCGAGAGCAACTACGCCATCTTCACCGGCGTGATGAAGGAGTATATGCGCCACAAGGCGGACGGCGAGATCTCCGTGATGAACGCCTATCTGGCCGGTCTGCTGGGCTGCGGCGCGGATGTGGTCTATGAAACGCTGGAGGACCTGTTGAACAAGATCCTGCCCAAGAAGGCCCTGCGGGAGTATGGCACGAAGCGGGAGGATCTGCCTGAGTGGGCCAAGTCCGTTATCGACAACCAGCAGCGTCTGCTGAAGAACAGCTTTATCCCCATGACCGAAGAGCTGGTCCTGAAGATCTATCAGGACCTCTATTGATACATAAGGAGGAAACAATCATGGCACTTATGACAGGCGAGCAGTACATCGAATCCATCAAGAAGATCAATATGCAGGTCTATATGTTCGGCAAGAAGATCGAAGATCCCACCGAAGATCCTATCCTGCGTCCGTCCCTGAACTCCGTCCGCATGACCTATGATCTGGCCCAGATGCCGGAGTATCAGGATCTGATGACCGTGATCTCCCCCTATACCGGAGAGCGGGTCAACCGTTTCACCCATATCCATCAGTCCACTGACGATCTGCGCAACAAGGTGAAGATGCAGCGCCTGTGCGGCCAGATGACCGCCGCCTGCTTCCAGCGCTGCGTGGGTATGGACGCCTTCAATGCTGTATTCTCCACTACCTATGAGGTGGATGAGAAATACGGCACCCACTATCACGAAAACTTCAAGAAGTTTATGGTATACTGTCAGAGGAACGATCTGACCATCGACGGCGCCATGACCGATCCCAAGGGCGACCGCAGTAAGGCACCTCACGCTCAGGAGGATCCCGATCTGTTCCTGCATGTGGTGGAGCGCCGTCCCGACGGCATCGTGGTCCGCGGCGCCAAGGCGCACCAGACCGGCATCCTGAATTCCCACGAGGTCATCGTGATGCCCACCATCGCCATGGGGCCCGAGGATAAGGATTACGCCGTATCCTTCGCCGTACCCCTGGACGCGCCCGGCCTGTTCCTGATCGTGGGCCGCCAGAGCTGCGATACCCGCAAGCTGGAAAACACTGAGATGGACGTAGGAAACGCCGAATTCGGCGGTGTGGAAGCCCTGACCGTATTTGACGATGTGTTCGTGCCCAATGACCGTATCTTCCTTAACGGCGAGACAGAGTTCGCCGGTATGCTGGTGGAACGCTTCGCCGGTTACCACCGCCAGAGCTACGGCGGGTGCAAGGTAGGCGTGGGCGACGTGCTGATCGGCGCCGCCGCCGTGGCCGCCGACTATAACGGCGCCGCCAAGGCCAGCCACATCAAGGATAAGCTCATCGAGATGACCCATCTCAACGAGACGCTGTACTGCTGCGGCATCGCCTGCTCCTCCGAAGGTCATCCTACCGCCAGCGGCAACTACATGATCGACCTGCTGCTGGCCAATGTCTGCAAGCAGAACGTGACCCGCTTCCCCTATGAGATCACCCGCCTTGCCGAGGATATCGCGGGCGGTCTGGTGGTCACCGCTCCCTCCGAGGCCGATCTGCGTGACGCGAAGATCGGGCCTTATGTGGACAAGTATTTCAAGGGCGTGGGCAATGTCTCCACGGAGAATCGCCTGCGGATCCTGCGTCTCATCGAGAACCTGTGTCTGGGTACGGCGGCGGTTGGCTACCGCACCGAATCCCTGCACGGCGCCGGTTCTCCCCAGGCCCAGCGCATCATGATCGCCCGTCAGGGCAATCTGGCCCACAAGAAGGAACTGGCCAAGAAGATCGCGCACATCAGCGAGTAAAGGACAGGACGAACAGTGCCGGGCAATCTTGCCCGGCACTGTTGGAGCGGAGCTGCGGAAATGAACGAACTACTTGAAAGAATCGAACAGGTACTGGATGGAGAGATCCGGCCCCAGCTGCTGCTGCACGGCGGCGGCATGGAGACGGTGCGTCTGGAGGGCGGCCGGTATGTGTTCCGGCTCACTGGCCAGTGTGCCGGCTGCCCCAGCGCGTATCTGACCACGGAGGAACTGATTCGCGGCACGCTGCTGGAGCGGTTTCCGCAGCTGCGGGAGGTCGTTCTGGAGCAGGGCGTCAGCGCGGATCTGCTGGCGCAGGCGAAAAGACTGCTGTGCCATGAGTAAGCGCGTCGCCGTTTACTACTGCGGCGGCTGCAATCCCCGGTACGATCGGGTAGGTGCAGTCCGCGCGCTGGCAGGACAGTTCCCGGGGCTGACCTTCATGCTGCCGGACGAGCCGCCCTGTGACGGGTGTCTGGCCGTATGCGGCTGTACCGCCGGGTGCGCGGTGCAGCGGGTGCCGGGCACGCTGCCTCTGTGCGCCATCCGGGGCACAGGGGATCTGGCGCCGGCTCGACGCTGGCTGCACGCCCTCGAAACTACATAAGGAGACAAAACGCATGAGTTGGGAAGAAATCTATCGTTCACGACTGACCACGGCAGAGGAAGCCGTTACGCATATCAAATCCGGTGACCGGGTAGTGCTGGGCCACGCCGCCGGTGAACCCACCTGCCTGACCGATGCCATGGTGCGCAACGCGGCGGCATACCGCGATGTGGAGATCGACCACATGCTGGTGCTGGGCGACTGTGCCTACTGCCATCCGGAATACGCAGAAAACTTCCGGCACAACGCGCTGTTTGCAAGTCCGCCGGCCCGTGAAGCCGTGGAGAATGGCCAGGCTGACTTTACGCCCACCTTCTTCTACCGCGCGCCCCGGCTGTTTGAGACGACGCTGCCGGTGGATGTGGCGCTGGTGCAGGTGACACCGCCGGATGAGAACGGTATCTGCTCGCTGGGTATCTCTGTGGACTACACGCTGGCCGCGGTGAAAAATGCAAAGCTGGTCATCGCACAGGTCAACGATCAGATGCCCCGTACCCGTGGCGGCAGCAGCGTGCGGGTGGAAGATATCGACCTTTTTGTGGAGCACTCTGTCCCTATTCTGGAGCTGGCTCCCCCAAAAATCGGCCCTGTGGAGGAGGCCATCGGAAATTATTGTGCCTCGCTGATCAACGATGGCGACACCCTGCAGCTGGGTATCGGCGCCATTCCGGACGCGGTGCTGTCCTTCCTGCGGCATAAGAAGGATCTTGGCATCCACTCCGAGATGTTCTCGGACGGTGTGGTGGACCTGATGGAACGCGGTGTGATCAATAACAGCCGCAAGACGCTGCATCACGGCATCAGTGTCGCCAATTTCCTGATGGGCACCAAGCGGCTATATGACTTTATCGACAACAATCCGCAGGTGGAGGTATACCCGGTGGAGCATGTGAATGACCCCGTGGTCATCGCGCAGAATGACAACATGGTATGCATCAACTCCTGCGTGCAGGTCGATCTGATGGGGCAGGTCGCCTCGGAGAGCATCGGGCTGAAGCAGATCTCCGGTGTGGGCGGACAGGTGGACTTTGTCCGCGGCGCGGCCATGAGCAAAAACGGCCGCTCTATTATGGCAATGCCCTCCACCGTTAAGGGCAAAGCTTCCAAAATCGTCCCGGTACTGGATGAGGGCAGCGCCGTCACCACCTCCCGCAACGACGTAGATTATGTGGTCACGGAGTACGGCATCGCGCATTTGACGGGTAAGACTCTGCGTCAGCGGGCTCGCGCGCTCATTGAGATCGCCCATCCCGATTTCCGCGAAGCCCTTCAGGCCGAATACGAGCGCCGTTTCCGTGAAAAGTATACACATTGAGTTGTATCGCCTCCTTTTCGCAGCAATTATTTGACCCTGCTTTTTTCCTTTCTATCTCCTCCTAAAGTGAGAAGGCCCTGCCGTTCAGGCAGGGCCTTCTCACTTTACGGGATTTCCGTCCACGGTATGGTCATTCTTTGCTGGTCACGATGAAGATGATGATACCGCCAACAACACAACAGGCCGTGGTAAAGATCAGCATGCCGGAAACGCCAGATATATCCAGCAGCCGGCCCGCCACGATGGAGCCCGCCGCGGAGCCGATGCCGTTGGAGATGGCGTGAAGCAGAGACTGGCCCTTTACCTGATTGGCACTGTCGATTTTCTCGGAGACATAGTACACCGTAGAGGGAATCGAGAGACCGCACTCCAGGAATTGCAGTGTCATCGTGATATATATGACGGTCATATTCGGCGCAAACAGCAGCAGCACATTACGCAGCAAAAACCCGAACGCGCACAGCCGCAGCAGGAATCGGAGAGAGGTACGTTTGCGCAAATAGTTGAAAAGTATCATGGCGGGCAACTCCACAAAGGCGCCGATCGCCAATGCAACGCCCATGCCGGACGCCGTGCCGCCCACGCGGGCAACGATCTGGTATGTATAGGTACAGGTAACGCTGTGGGTAGACATGAGCAGCGTATATCCCAGTACCAGCATGATAAACATGGGATATCTGGAAAACAGCGCCAGATTTCCCAGCACTTCACCCTCCTTCGCCGCCGGTACAGCGGCATCAGCCATCGGCTGAGGCGGGACATAACGGAACAGCAGCGTCACTGCGGCCAGCGCCAAAAACGCCAGCATCGCCAACAGATAGATCAGCGATGTGCCGAATCGTTCCAGCAAGAAACCCATGGAAAAGGCGCCCACCGCGTAAAAGGCAGAGCCGATGCCGCGCCCAAAGCTGTAATTTACCGGAACGCCCTTGTTTACCAACGCCATTGCCATGGAGTTGAGGAAAGGCGCCAAACCGATCATGCAGATGCCGATGACCACATACATGATCACCGAGCACAGAAGCGTACAGCCTGGCAGCCAGTTGACCAATGCGGCGATGGCAGCGAGGACACTGAGCATCATCGCAAAGCGGCGGCTGGTAAAGGACTTGCTGCGGTCGGCGATGGCAGACATGAAGGGTTGGAATACCAACGCCGCGGAGGTCAGGGATACTGCGGAAATAATGCCGACCAGCGTGTTGGAGCAGCCCTTTTCAGCCAGCGCCACTGAGCGGGACGCCCAGATGGTGGCATAGCCCAGCCAGTACAGGCTTTGCAGCGCGGCATAGTGCAGGTTGATTTTTTTCAATTGATTTTTCATGGAATACTACCGCCCATCCTGACGGAGAGCCCGTTCCGTATCTTCAGAACGGGCTCTCTTTATCTTTCAATGTTTCCTTTTGCGCCTCGCTCAGATGACGCCGTCTTCTTTCATCTGCGCGATCTCTTCATCGCTGAAGCCCAGCAGGTCGCCCAGGATCTCATGGTTGTGCTCGCCCAGACGGGGTGCGGTGCAGTAAACGTCAGGATTCGTATCAGACATCTTGACCACGGGGCCGCTCATGGTAACTGTGCCAAAACGCCTGTCCTCTACGTCACGGATCATCTTGCGGTACTTCAGCTGAGGATCCTTTACCATGTCCTCAATGGAGTTTACCTTAGCGCAGGGGAAGGCATTCGCCTTGCAGATGGGGATAATCTCATCCAGCGTGTGCTGAAGTGTCCATTCGGTGATCATTGCGTCACACTCGTCAATATGATTGGTTCTGCCGCGCAGTGTATTGTATTCGGGGTCATCCAACAGTTCTTCACGCCCCAGGACCTTGCACATACGGGCAAAGGTGTTATCCAGGCCGCAGTGGATATACACCAGTTCGCCATCCTTGGTGGGATAGAAGTTGGCGGGCCATGCGGCGCGGTCCTGGTTACCGTTGCGCTGTGCGATCTGTCCCAGCAGGTAGTAGTTGATGATGGCGGAGTGAGTAAGAGAGCAGGCGGTATCAAACATGGCGATATCCACGACCTGTCCCTTGCCGGTCTTTTCGCGCGCCTGCAATGCCGCCAGAGTACCCAGCGCACCATACACACCGCTGACGAAGTCTACGACATAGGAACCGACCATAGTGGGGTGGCCGCCTTTGGAATCCGGGTCGCCGGTGATCGCCATCAGGCCGCTCATTGCCTGCGCCACCGCGTCATAGCAGACCTGATCGGAATAAGGACCGTCCTGGCCAAAGCCGGAGATACGGGTAATGATCAGGCGGGGGTTCATTTCCAGCAGCGTCTGGGGATCCAGGCCGATCTTCTCCAGCGTACCGGCCTTGAAGTTTTCAACCAGCACATCCGCATCCTTCAGCAGCCGCAGGACGATTTCCTTTGCCTTGGGGTGGCGCATATTCAGGGAGATGCTGCGCTTGTTGCGGTTATGGGTCATGAAATAGGTGGCCTCGCCCTCATAGAAAGGGGCGTAGCCGCGGCCGATGTCACCGGCGCCGGGCTTTTCAATTTTGATCACATCGGCGCCAAAGTCGCCCAGGATCATGGTGCAGTGCGGGCCAGATACCACGCGGGTCAGGTCAACGACCTTGATGCCTTCCAATGCCTTCATAATATTCCTCCTGTTGTGATGTATAAATATAGGGATGCGTTAAGAAATCATTTGCCGATATACTCATGATGACGATCCAGCCGGCGCAGGAATCGCTGGATCTCCTCGCTGCGTTCCTGCGTGACGGGGATAGGCTGGTCCATACCCAGGATCTCAAACTGTGTGTTTTCAATGATCTCCCGCTTGTCTACACCGGGATGAATGGAAATGATCTTCATGCGCTTTGTCTCGTCATCAAAGCCGAATACGCCCAGATCCGTGACAACGCGGACCGGGCCTTCGCCGCGCAGACCGCACCGCTCTCGCGCACCGGGACCGTCCAGAAAGCCCGGGGTGGTAATGTATGCCACACGGGCCGGGAACTTGCGGCGCAGATGGCGGGAAATGACAACGATTTTGCCGGCGCCGGAGCCCATGTCGTTGGCGCCGCCGCTGCCGGGCAGACGGCACACAGGCCAGTCATAATCGCCGATCACGGTGGCGTTCAGATTGCCGTACTGGTCGATCTCTGCGGCGCCCAAAAATGCCACATCCACCTTGCCCCGCTGCACATAACCCAGTGCATTGAACAGAGACGTGGTCATGACGGAGGTCCGTAGCAGCGGAAAATCACCGGGGCCCTGAGGCAAATCGCTAGGCACGGCATCAATTGCGCCGGATTCAAAAATCATCTGCAGGTTAGGGGCGTTGGTTTGCTTTGCCACCATGGCTGCCAAGGTGGGCAGTCCGATGCCGACCAGCGCCACATCGTGATCCTGAATGACATCTGCCGCGGCACAGATCATCAATTCCTCTTTTGTCCAGTTACTCATCATAGTACCCCCTGTTCTGCAGGCTGACACCGCTGTACGGGTCGGCGCGCAGCGCCATCAGCCGCTGTATACCGACCTTTTCAAAGAATGCCGTTTCATCAGCGGTACCATAGATCCACTCGTCCAGATACTGTTGCATGGTTTCTGGCTTTTTGCCGGAACGGGTAATCAGTGCCAGATGCTCCAAATCGTAATCATAATAAGTGTACACGCCGCCGGGATACGCACCGAAAGGACAGTGTACCACATGATCCACGAAGAAGGAGGGCAGGATGGTGTATTGATTCGTGCGGCGGATCTCATCCGTGCTGACGATCTCCTCAGCGGTGACGATCACGTGCTTTGCCGCCCGAGCAATAATCTCAATAGAAGAGGTAATGCCGTACAGCTGACAGTTGCCAAGCTCGTCAGCCCGGGCCACCTGAATGATCGCAAAATCAGGCGACAGCGCCGGCATGATCCCGCAGCGCTCACCGCTAAAGGGATCTTCGATCTCCATGATCTTGGTACCGGCGTCGATCCGCTGGATGTGGGACATATCGGAGCCGATCATCACCTTCACGGGCATGAACGGGATCCCCATAGCGGCGGCAAAAAAGCGATTGGTGATTCCAAAGTGGCTGTAGTCCTCGGTTTGCAGCGTACCGTTTTCCACACAGCGAGAGAAATTGGGGCAACGTCCGTTGCGGGCCATGTAGTTGGATACCCGCACCAGATCAACGGCCTTCGCGCCGCACAGCAGCTCCACTGATTGAGCATCGCCCATGCCGGAGACCTCCAGATGCTTTTTTCCGGCCCGGATCATTTGACGGACGAAGCTCATGGGATTATTGGTTTCGGAAAATCCGCTGAAGCTGCAATTGGCCCCATCGGGTATCAGCGCGACCGCTTCTTCCAGAGAGATCAGCTTGCTGTCGTTTCTCAACATATATCATTCTCCTCTGCGATTTGTGGTCAGCGCCATCAGGCGATGGAAGCCCAGCTGCTGAAGATAGTCATACCAACTGCCGCACATCGGAAAAATGGGCAGCGCAGCCTGTAGAAGGCCCGTGTCGGTCTGTGCCTGCCGATATTGGGCCAGCCATGCGTTATCGGCGCTGTAGCGAGAGACATAGCCGCAGGGGTAGGCTCCATAGGGCGCTTCTATCAGCAATGGATCCTGCGCGGCATGCAGAACCGTCTGCTTCTCGTTTATAACGATGGCCTCTTTGGTGACGATCTGTTCCACCGATACCAGTGACTGCTTTGCCGCCCGGGCATAAAGCAGATCGCCGGACATCAGACCATTCTCTATCGGATCCAACTGCACATTGCCTGCGAAATCAGCCCGCGCCGCATGCAGTATGGCAAAATCCGGCACGATGGCATGGGCCAGGCAAATGTCACCTGTTCTGCAATACAGTTCGGGAAACACTTTGAATGCCTGCGGCGGCACCTGCGAGGCTGTACAGGAAATACCGCTCAGTGCGGCGGACAGCTGACTGCGCAGCAGGGCGGCGGGTACTTCCACAATGGTCGCAGGCGACTCGTTCGGATAATCCCAAAGGTCATGTCCGCCGCTGAGAATACGCTTTACAGCGCTGCTGCGTACCAGCAGATCGGCGCTGAAACAGTAGGATGATGTGATAATCGTCAGATCCTTCCTGCCTTGGCGGACGATCTCAAACGCGAGAGCGGCAGACTCGTGACCTGGAAACAGAAGAATACTGCTGCCGTCAAATATCCGGCTGACAGCATCCTGCAGCGGGAGCGTTCGTTTTGCTTCCATAGCAAACTCCTTCCGTGGATCGTATTCGGTGACAACGTCGCACCCCACAGCTTCATATCGACAAACGCACGCAGAATGCTATATCATAGTATCACCTTATCACGAAACTGTCAATCAAATTGTTATATTTTGATGCAATTGCAAGGCAACAATAAGAAGAAAAACAAATAACACCGTCGTAAGCAAAAGGGATATATACATTATAATGTGATTATGGTCAGGCATATCCGCACGACATCTCTGGGCATTGTAACCGCAAAAACAAAATTATTATGTTATTGACATAATAATCGAATAGTGCTATCATGTACACAAACAGATTATAGCGTGATATTTTTGCAATCTGGACGTACAAAGAACAATGGAGGAATTATTGTATGGAAAATCTGTACACAGGTGGTCAGCTTGCTGTTAAGCTGATGGAGGAGTTTGGTGTAAAGGTCGCGTTTGGCATTCCCGGCGGTCAAACCCTGTCCGTCAACAACGCCATGTATGATTCCACGATCCGTTTCGTTCATACCCGGCACGAGAACGGCGCCGCCGTTGCCGCTGACGGTTATGGACGTCTGACCGGTGAGCCCGGTGTCTGCCTCGCCACCACCGGCCCCGGCGCTACGAATCTTATTACCGGCTTGGGCGGCGCTCTGCGCGACTCCAGCCCCGTGATCGCGCTGGTCTTCCAGAATAAGCTGCCCGATGCCGGCCGCGGTGATGCGCAGGAAAGCGATCATGAACTGCTGTTTGGCAGCATCTGCAAAAAGTACATCCCTGTCCGCGATATCAGCAGCCTGGCTTGGTCCATGCGCGAGGCGTATCGTGTTGCAAAGACGGGCCGGCCCGGCCCTGTTGTGGTGGACTTCTACCGTGACGTGGTGGAGAACCAGAAGGCGCCCTACATTCCCATGGATCCCGCCGATTATTGCTATGCGACCGACTGCGTGGCGCTGCCTGCCTCCATTCAGGCTGCCGCCGCCGAGATCAAAAAGGCGAAGAAGCCCTGCCTGTGGGTAGGCAACGGTGTCAAGCTGGCACATGCTGAGGAGGAGATCAAGGAACTGTCCCTGCTGCTGGCAGCCCCCATTGTCACCACCTATAACGCTATGGCCGCCGTGGAAAGCTCCTTTGAAAATCTGGTTGGTCCCCGTACCCGCCATGGCTCCGAGATCTCCAAGGCCGCGCTGGAGGAGTCCGACTGTGTGATCACCGTTGGCTCCACGCTGACCGCCATCAGCACCAACCGCTGGGATCTGAAGATCCACAATATGATCCAGTTCGATATCATTCCTGAAAATATCGGCCGTCATTATCCCGCCAAGGTGGGCGTTGTGGGCGATGCCAAGGCAGGCCTGCGCAGCCTGATCGACACGCTGAAGGCGGACGGCTATCAGGCCGATCCCTCCTACCGCAATGATATCTTCGCCCGCAAGGCCAAGTGGGCCGAGAACGTGTTCAGCGGACCTATTGCCGATGTGAACGCCACGCCTGTGCCTCCTGTTGCTCTGCACATGGAGCTGAGCAAGTGCCTGAAGGAAAACAGCATCTTTGTGGTGGATGCTGGTAACCCGGGTGCATGGACTCACATCACCGACTTCCCCGCCGGCACGACCTATATGAAGCCCGTTAACTACGGAAACATGGGCTTTGCGCTGGGTGCCGCCCTGGGCTGCAAGGAAGCCGCTCCTGACCGGGAGGTCATCGCTCTGCTGGGCGACGGTTCTCTTGGCATGACGCTGGGCGAGTTGGAGACCATCTCCCGCGAGAAGCTGCATGTTATCGTCATTCTGGTAAACGATGACGCTTACGGCAACATCAAGCAGGAAGAGAAGTTCAAGACCGGTACCGAAAACTACATCGGTGTGGAGTTCCCCTCCATCGACTATGTGAAGGTCGCCGAGGCTCTCGGCTATAACGGCACCATCGTCCGCAAGGCTTCCGAGATCCCTCAGGCCATGGAAGCGGCACGCGCCAGTGACAAGCCCTTCATGATCGAGGTCAAGCTGGACGGCAGCTATACCGTGTGGCCCTCCTGCTTCTAAGCGGCTGCTTATAACACAATCAACTATTTCTGCACAGCTTCCGTTCCTTGGTCGGACGGAAGCTGTGCAGAGACGAAAGAAATGAGGTACTGGCTATGCAAGAGAGACGAAGCAAGCTTGTTTCGATCCACGATGCGATCGCGCAGATCCCCGACGGCGCCAAGGTCGCGATAGGCGGTTCCCTGATCCGCCGCGCACCTATGGCTCTGGTCCGCGAAATCGTGCGGCAAAAGAAAAAAGATCTGACATTGTACTCCTGGAGTGCCGGCATGGATTTTGATATGCTCATCGGCGGCGGCTGCGTCAAAGAGGCGTGGTCTTCTTACGTCGGCTTGTTCCAGCTTGGCATTGCCGGAAACTTCCGCCGCGCTGTGGAGCAAAACCGCATCCGTTTTGTGGACATCAGCGAGACCTGCGGCATGGATAAGTTCCGTGCTGCCGCATACGGCAACAGCTTCTGCATTTCCAAGACGCCGCTGCACTCCGATCTGCTGAAAAATCCGGAGTTCAAAGAGATCGTTTGCCCCTTTACCGGTGAAAAATATGTTGCCATGGAGGCTTTCCGTGCCGATTATGCCATCCTGCATGCGTCCCGAGCAGACAAGTACGGCAATGTACAGTTTGACACCATTCGCATGATGGATAACGAGATCGATCCCATTATTGCCAAAAGCGCGAAAAAAGTAATCGTCAGCGTGGAGGAGATCGTGCCGGAGGAGGAGATCATTCGCACACCAACCATGACGCTGCTGCCCAAGATCTTTACAGATCAGGTGGTGCATGCGCCCTTTGGCTCCCATCCTAATTCCTGCGATACCCGTTACGACTTTGACTTAAAACACGGCGAATACTATGCCGAGTGCGCCAAGAGCGACGCGGGATTTGCTGAATATCTGAACGAGTACATCTATGGCACCGCTGATGAGGCTGCGTATATTGAGAAGGTCGGCGGATTGCAGGCACTGCAGGCAAGTCTCGGTCATGGGGGGACAGACGAATGAAAAAGTATACGCTTGAAGAATTGCTGGCGGTAGAGATCTCCAAAATCATCCGTGATGACGAAATGAACTTTACCGGCATCGGTACCGGCGGCAAGGCATATATCCGCGCATGCGGCATCCCGCTGGTGGCGGTAAGCCTTGCCCAGATGAAGCACGCGCCCAACGCCGTGTGCATGATGGGCCCTGTGCTGGATCCGGTGCTGGACAAAGACTCTATTCCGGCGCATAATTGGGAGTATGACCTGATTTACTGGCCCTGCCGCGCTCAGATTCCGCTGGAGGATGCGCTGGGGCAATTCCGTCTGGGCAAGGTGGGCCTCGCGTTTGCCTCCGGCGCACAGGTGGATAAATGGGGCAACCTGAACATTACCTGCATCGGCCCGTACGACCACCCCAAGGTACGGTTTCCCGGATGCCTGGCACAGACCGATCTGGCGGCGTATGCCAAGCGCGTGTGTATGGTGGTGCCGCACACCAAGCGTGTACTGGTGGATCATGTGGACTTTATCACCTCTGCGGGGCACGAGAACCGCGAAGGGCTGCCCGGAGGCGGCCCGTATCGCGTGATGACGAATCTGGCGGTAATGGATTTCAATCCGGAGACCCGGCAGATGCGTGTGCTGACGATGCACGAGGGCGTCACAAAGGAAATGATTCGCGACAATACCGGCTTTGATATCGAGATCCCGGACAATGTCGGCGTTACGCCGGCCCCCAGTGATGAGGACCTGCGTCTTATCCGCGAAGTCATCGATCCGGAGCGCCGTTTTCTGAATGCCTACATCACCTCCGAACCGGCAACGATCGATGAATAACAACTGAGATGGACCTTTAGCAGGGCTTTCTGTGGTCGCCGCAATGATGGGACATTTCCGCCATTTCCTGCGGCGACCATCTTCAAATGATATGAAAGGAAGACAAGTGCTGTGGAAAGAACCGAAAAACTTTGCTCTTTGGAACAGGCCGTTTCGCTGATCAACGACGGAGACCGCATTGCTTTCGGTGGCTTCGCGGTATACCAGAAGCCCATGGCGGCGGTGCAGCAGATCATCCGCGCCGGGAAAAAGGATCTGACTATCGTGGGCTGCGTCCACTCCATCGAGGCGGATATGCTCATCGGAGCCGGCTGTGTGTCTATGATCGAGACGTCCTATGTGGGACTGGAGAAATACGGTCTGGCCGCAAACTACCGCCGCGCCTTACAGGAAGGACGCATCCGCGTGGTGCACTATCCGGAAATGCTGGCGTGGGATCGGTTTCGTGCTGATCGCGAAGGCATGCCCTTCTGGCCCGTCTACTTTTTAGGCGGAAATGACGTGGCGCGTGATAATCCGGACATCAAGAGCTTTACCTGTCCCATTACCGGCAAGCAGGCGTGGGCGATTCCGGCGGCAAAGCCGGATGTGGTGGTGATCCACGCGTGGCGCGCAGATAAGTACGGCAACGTGCAGATCCAGGAGCGCAGTATGCTGCCCCAATATCTCAATGTGGATATGGCGCGCGCCTGCCGCAACCTGATCGTTACTGTGGAAGAAATTGTGGACACAGAGGTCATCAAACAGTCTCCGCAGCTGACGCTGATTCCCGCGTTCCGGACTGCGGCCGTCTGCCTGGTGCCGCACGGAAGCCATCCCACAGCCACGGTTGCCTGCACGGAGGAAGACGGCGACCACTTTGAAGCCTATGTGGCGGCGTCTGACAGCAGCGAGCATTTCGATGCATATCTGGATGAGTATATCCGCGGCACAAGGGATTTCTCCGCTTATTTGGAGAAGATCGGCAAGTCGCATCTGAAAGAATTGGAGGTGGCGGCGCATGTCTGATCGATTCACATTGGAAGAATTGCTGACGGTTCGTCTTGCCCACACCTTCCACAATGGCGAGGTAGGCTTTACCGGCCTTGCCACCGGTAAGGCCGCAGCGACCTATATCACCAATATCCCGCTGGCTGCCATGCAGCTGGCGCGGCTGACCCATGCGCCGGACCTGACCATCCTGCTGGCCGGCTGGTGCGTCAATCCGGATCTGAGCAAGCTGGAGAAAATGCCCTCATCCGAGTATGGCAATGAACTGCTCTATCTGCCCTGCGAGGCACAGATGACGACCTGGCCGGGGCCCTGGTCCCACCGCATCGGAGAGATCGATTTTGCGTTCTGCTCCGGTGTGCAGGTGGATCGTGAGGGCAACGTCAATTGCACCTGCATCGGCGATCACGAAAAGCCCAAGGTGGCACTGGTCGGCCCGATCTTCCTGCCGGAGCATCTGGCGTTGTTTGGCCGGGAGTATATCATGATGCCGCATCACGAAAAGCGCTGCTTCGTTCCGCACATTGACCATATTTCCGGCGTCGGGTTCCCCGGCGGCAGAGCGGGGCGGCGTCAGTTGGGACTTACCGGCGGCGGCCCCAGTCATATCTTTACCCCTAAGTGTATATTTGCGTTTGACGAAAACGGAGAACTGTACGTGGAATCCATCCATCCCGGCGTTACGGCAGAGGATGTGATCGAGAGCACCGGCTTTGATCTGGGCGATTTGTCCTGTGTGCCGGTTACACCGGAGCCCAGCGCCGAAGAGCTGAGCATCCTGCGCAACGAGGTAGATCCCCACCACATCTTGCTGGATTGACGTCCAACGTTTATTGATTTGATATGTGAGGTATGTATATGAGCAATAAAGAAATCTGGAGAGATATTACCGACCCCCGCCGTGCGGAATATGTAGACGATCTGGAAGCCGGTCTGAAGGAGCCGGAATTTGAGAACCTGCAGATCCCCGAGCATCTCGGGCCTGTGCAGGAGAAAATCGACGATCACAAGATCAAGCGCTACGCGTTTGAGATCGACGAGTACAATCCCTGGTTTCTGGAAAAAAGCCCCTTTTATGACGGTGCGCGTATCGGCGGTGCCGGCATGCTGGTCAACGATCTGGTGCAGATGTTCACCACCGTGTACCGTGCCAGCCATGTGATCGGACTGCATACCGAGGAACAGATCTGGTTCAACAGCCCCGCGCGTATGGGCGAGGTCGTTACGCTGGAGGGCGAGTATGTGGATTCCTACGTTCTGCGCGGCCAGGGCTACGTCGTCATGGACGCCGATGTCAAGGGCGAAGATGGCCGCAGCATCATCCGCCACCGCGGTGTGGAGATCCTGAAAACCGTTCCGGGCGATATCAGCGGACGCGCCAGCGCCACCCCTGAAAAGCGTGTGGAGGGCGTTGTCGCACCTGACGCAAGATACCTGCAGCACATCACCGACGATGTGAAGGTGGGTGACGCGATCCGGCCCATTCAGAAGACCATTACGGCGGAGCAGGCGGCGGTTTACTCCAGAGTGGGTGAATTTGTCACCAATATTCATAACAATCTCGAGATGTCCCGCAAGGGAAATCTGCGGATCCCCATTGTACAGGGCGCGCAGATGTTCTGCACCCTGACGCAGATGCTGACGGACTTCTTTGGCAAGGACTTCTTTACGTCCGGCTGGCTGCGTACCAAGTTTATCTCATCTGTCAAGGTGTTTGAGCCGTTTACCCTCAACGGCGTCGTCACGGATGTGGAGGTGCTGGAGGACGGCCGCAAAAAGGTCTCTCTGGAGGTCTGGATCCGCCGCAGCAGCGACGAGCGCATGGCGGTCATCGGCTGGGCAAGCTGCATCGTTGGCTAAATATCAGAAGCGGCTGGCGGGGTGAGTGACTGTCATTGCGGCCGTTGCGATACATTTTTGCATTCTAACAAAAAATTGTATCGCTTTTCATGAAATAGTATGTTATAATACGAAAGAGGAACCCCGCGCGCTATAAAAAACAAAGGACAGGAAAAGAGATGTCAAAGAAGAAGCCGCTTTATTCTGCCATAGTAGATGATTTGCAGAAACGAATCGCTGAGGGCGAATATCAGCCGGGTGAAAACCTTCCCACAGAATCGGAATTGTGCGAACAATACAATGTCAGCCGTATTACGGTGCGCAAGGCAATCAGCTGTCTGGAGGAAGAGGGCGTGATCGACCATCCTTTCAGCAAGACACCCTGCGTCAAGAAAAGCTCCATTCCCCGCCGCATCAATTATATGCGGGGCCTGAGCGAAGACCTGATGAGAGAGGGTGTTCGGTGCTCCAACTATATCCTGAAGGCGGAGAAAATGAGCGCAGACGAGACGCTGGCGGAGGCTATGGAGATAGCTGTCGGTGAACCGTTGTATTATGTTGAGCGGCTGCGCTACGGCAATGGTGAGCCACTGTGCTATCAGTCGCTGTATTTGGTCGCCAGATTCTGCCCCGGCATACTGGATGAGGATCTGGCGAAGGAGTCCATTTATGCACTGCTCGAGAACAAATACGGTATGAAGATCGATCATTGCGTGCAGAATATCACGGCCTGCATCAGTTCATACCGGATATGCGCCCTGCTGGAACTATCCGACCGCACAGCCATGCTGAAGGTCACAAATACGGGATATTTGCAGACCGGCGAGTGCTATGAATATGCCCAAAACTACTATGTCGGCGAAACATATGCGATCTCTGTGGAACTGTCCCGCAAGTAAGATACTCTTGCCCTGAGCAATACAATACCATATTGAACCGGGTCAGGCGGTGAAACGCTTTTGGCCCGGTTTTTGCTTTTATGGAGGGCCAAAACGGCGTAAACTATTGTCAAAAGAGCTAAAAAAACGGCCTCCAGATTTGTCATTTAGGTTATTTTGCCATAATCGTTAAAATTTCGCTGCGTTTTTTACCTATTTGCAATGATATTTTGACGAAAAAAGTTCTATTCTGTCTCTTTAGCTCATTTTCTGACGTATTGACATACATAATTGATGATGTTAAAATACAACACGAAAACAATCACACGATGTCGCTTAAGAAAAGAACAAGCTTCATAAAATTATCATAAAATTATCATAGTCAATAAATGTTCTATAAAGTACTCTGGCCAATTTGTTCATTGAGGGTGCTGCCCTTAATAAAATACAAACACTAAAGGAGAAGACTATGAAAAAGATTCTTGCTCTGGTTCTCGCATTGGTTATGACGCTGGCATTGGCAGCCTGCGGTAATACTGATGCCAAGCCCAACGACACTGGCGCTGATGGCGAAGCTGCCGGTTGGACCCCCAGCGCCAACATTACCGTGATCGTCCCCTATTCGGCGGGCGGCACCACTGACCTGTCTGTCCGCGGTGTGACCGGCGCGATCGACACCTCCGTTCTGCCCTCCGGCGTCAACGTGGTGGTGGACAACGTGGCTGGCGGCTCCGGCCTGGTGGGTATCACCCAGTTCGCCAACTCTGCCAACGACGGCTACACCGTCGGCATCATCAACTGCGACTTTATTATGAACATGGCGCTGGGCAACACCGAGCTGCGCTATGATCAGTTTACCCCCGTGGGCTGCGTTATGAATGACGGCAATATCGTGTTCGTCTCTGCCAACGCCCCCTATGACACCTATGAGGAGTTCATCGCTTATGCCAAGGAAAAGGGCAGCGCGACCATCGGTGATGCCGGCGCAGGTTCCGTGCAGGCCGTCGTTACCGCCGTGTCCGCCAGCAAGCTGGACGCTCCTCTGACCGCTGTTCACTATGACGATGCCGGTGCTGCCGTTCTGGGCGTTGTTTCCGGTGAAGTGGACGCTGTCTGCTGCTCCTCCGTTACTGCTGCCGCCCAGTATGAGGCCGGCAACCTGAAGCCCCTGGCCACCAGCGGCGCCGAGCGTATGTCCACCTTCCCCGACGTGCCCACCATGGCCGAGTGCTTCCCCACCGAGCTGGGCAACATGAACATCCCCGTCTGGGTCTTCCTGGCTGTCCGCAATGACACGGATCCCGCCATCGTGGAATACCTGACCGATATGTTCAGCAAGGCGATCTGCACCGATGCTTACGCTACCGTCCGCAGTCAGTTCTATCTGTGCGATAACAACGAGAACTATCTGACCACCGACAAGGCGTATGAATTCTGGGCAAGCCAGTACGAGGATTATCAGTACGCTGTGTCCCTGCTGAATAAGTAACCTCTATTTTGTGTTAATCTTCTACTCCCTGTCTCAGGCAGTGTCGGATCAGGCGGCAAATGCCGCCTGATCCGACACTCCGACCCACAGCACGGTCGCAAAAGGACCTGTAGCTTTCTCGAAAGGTGGTATTTTTTATGAGAAGACATGGCAATATGGCTTTTGCGGTCGTATTCTTTGTCATCGGAATCCTCATGTTTGTGTTTACAAAGGATTTCGCTTACAATGGACTGATGGACTTCGGCGCCGGCTTCTGGCCCCGCATCATTGCCGTCATTATGATGGTCTGTGCCGTGCTTTTGTTCATTACCTCTCTGCTCAGCAAAGACCCCAAAATGAATGAAGTCGTCATCGACTGGAAATCAGCCGGTATGAAACGCGTATACAAGGTATGCGGCGTGATGATCCTGTTCTGTGTGATCCTGTACCTTTTTGGCTTGTGCATTGCGCTGGCGGTCATGTTTTGCGGCATTATGCTGGCAATGCACGAGAGAAGATGGTGGATGCTTGCCATTTTCTCAGTAAGCATGCCTGTGTTTATCTATGTGGTATTCCAGGTGCTTCTGCGTGTCAAACTGCCGATGGGCATTATCTTCAGCTAAGGAGGTTTGAAAAATGTTTGATGCTTCTTCCTTTTCCCTCGCTCTTGGTGAGCTTCTGACGTGGCAAAATCTTCTTTTGATGCTGTTCGGCACCTTCTTCGGAATTTTCTGCGGAGCCATGCCCGGTCTTTCCAGTACCATGGCGCTGACCATCATGGTCCCGTTTACCTTTTCCATGTCCGGCTATGCAGGGATCCTCTGCCTGCTGGGTATCTTCTGCGGCAGCATTTACGGCGGTTCCATCACCGCGATCCTGATCAACACCCCCGGCACCTCCAACTCCGCCGCCACCTGCCTTGACGGCTATCCCATGACGCTGCGGGGCGAGGCTGGCCGTGCGCTGGGTATGTCTACATTTGCTTCCACTTTCGGCGGTATTTTCTCTGCCCTGTGCCTGTTCATTACCGCCCCGCTGCTGGCAAAGTTCGCCCTGAACTTTGGCGCACCCGAGAACTTCGCTCTGGCTGTGTTCGGTCTGAGCATCGTGACCAGCATCTCCTCCGACAATCTGATCAAGGGCCTGCTGTCCATGATGATGGGTCTGATGATCTCCAACGTGGGTATGGATATCCTGACGGCGGAAAGCCGCTTCACCTTCGGTTGGACCTACCTGCTGGGCGGTCTGGCCTATATCGTGATCCTGATCGCGCTGTACGCATTCTCTCAGGGCCTGATCAACGTGGAAGGCTATCAGCCCGGTAAGGTACTCAATAGGCAGAGCGCCAAGCTGACTCGCGTGCTGCCCACCTGGAAGGATATCAAATGCTGTATAAGCACCATTCTGGCCAGCTCCGTGATCGGTACGCTGATCGGCGCGATCCCCGGTACCGGCGGCGATATCGCTTGCTGGACGGCCTATTCCCAGGTGAAAAAGGTCTCCAAGAACGGCAAGGATTTTGGTAAGGGCTGCCTGCAGGGTGTTGCCGCCCCCGAGGCCGCAAATAACGCCGTGTCCGGCGGCGCCCTGATCCCGCTGCTGACCCTCGGTATCCCCGGCGACGCAGGCTCCGCCATCATGCTGGGCTCGCTGATGATGCTGGGTATTACCCCCGGTCCGCTGCTGTTCAGCAACTCTACCGATAAGGTGTATATCATCATCCTCGGTCTGCTGGTGGCCAATATCTTCATGTGCCTGCTGGGCTACTGCGGTATGCGCGGCTTTGCCAAGATCTCCAACATGCCCCTGCAGGTGCTGACCCCCATGGTCTTTATGTTCTGCTCTGTGGGTACGTTTGCCTTTAACCATAACATGACGGACATCTTCGTCATGGTGTTCTTCGGCTTTATCGGTTTCTTCATGGTCAAGTTTGACTTCCCCATTCCGCCCATCATTCTGGGTATCATTCTGGGCGACATGGTGGAAAAGAACCTGCAGCGGTCACTGGTGGTATCGGAAGGCAGCTTTGCGATCTTCTTTACACGTCCCATCAGCTGCGCGTTGCTGATCATCGCCATTCTGAGCCTGCTGCTGCCGATCGTTTCTGCGATCCGCAAGAGCCGCAAGCCCGTTGCCGCGAATGTTGAGTCCGAGAACTCCTCTGCGGAATAATTTGACGGTTCCTCTCTACATGCATATAATTCTCAGCGTTACAAGCCGGATCTCTATGATCCGGCTTGTACTGCATATTGGAGGTAAATAAATATGACTACGATCCGCGTAGGTGTGGTAGGCTGCGGCGCCATCAGCTCCGTTTATCTGGATACAATGACCCGGCATTTTTCTGATGTGCTGGAGGTTCGGCTGTGCAGCAGTGCCCACATGTACTCAGCGCAGGTGCGGGCTGCGCAATATGGTATCACGGCTGTTTCTACGGAAGCGCTGCTGGCCAGCCCTGATATTGACCTGGTGGTAAACCTGACGCCTGTGCCCGCCCATGAAGCCATTATCCGCCAGGCGCTGGAGCGGGGGAAGCACGTCTACTCGGAGAAGACGCTGACAGGATCTCTGAAGCAGTCCGCACAGCTGCTTGCACTGGCGGAAAAGCAGGGCCGGTCGCTGTGCTGCGCACCGGATACCATGCTCAGCGCTGGTGTACAGACGGCGCGTCAGGCACTGCAGGATGGCATGATCGGAAAGGTAACCAGCGTAGAGATGAATATGAACCGTGATTACGGTGCTTTCTATCCGCGCCTGCCGTTCCTGCTGCAGCCTGGTGCGGGCTGCGGCATGGATATCGGTCCCTACTTTATCAGCTGTGCCGCCTATCTGCTGGGGCCTGTGGCAGAGGTGACCGGTTTTGCCGACGTGAGCCGTCCTTACCGTGAGGGAGGACTGCATATTCGGAATGAAAACCGCTTTATGGCGGCGCTGCGGTTTCGCAGCGGCGTACTGGGGACCCTGCATATGAACGCGGACAGCGGTGGAAAAGAAGAACCTTATATTGCCATTTATGGCACAAAGGGCACACTGCGTATCCCTGAACCCAATAAGTTCAGCCGCCATGTATGGCTGGATCAGGGCAGGGAGCGGCGGGAAGTACCCCGCACCGGTGGCTACACGGAGCTGTGGCGGGGCGCCGGTGTGGCGGAAATGGCGCGGGCACTGCTGGCGGGCCGTGTGTCCATGTTGGATGCCCGCTTTGCCTACCATACGCAGGAAGTCATTCAGGCGGTTTATGACAGCAGCGCGGCGAAGCGGCATATCTGCGTGAACAGCGATTTGCCGCGGCATTGCCGAACACCGCTGGAGACATAACAAATTGTGACGTGCTCCACTTCTGGTCGGGGCTGCTGTCGCAGGAGGCCAGTGCGTGCTTCGATCCAAAGCCGTGCTCGTTCAGCGGCGTCGCAGCGGTTCATATTATACCGCCCGCTGATACCATTTCATATCAACATGAGGCACTCTATGTGCCGCAGCATCCGCTGAAAGGCGGGGCGCTGGAAAGTTCGTACCGGCATAGCCATCGGTTGGACTTTTTTGACAAGAATAGATACCCCTGCGAGGTCGAGCCTCACAGGGGTATCTATTTTTGTCATATCCATCGCAAAAGGCGGCAGAGCTTCCTCTGTCGGGGGGGGTAACAGCTCGCGCAAGGCGTGGCCTAAATATTCTCCGTCACCTGCCGGAAAATATCTGCAAACCGCTGTGCGTTTCTGGGAAGGGTATAATTCTGCTGTCCCAGGAGCACCGTTACGGGTTCATTCTCCAGCCCGAAGAGGGGAATGGTCCGTATTCGCGGATTTTCGTTTATCAGCTTACTGGGGCTTGTCCCAAGGAAATAGGCATCCGTATACTCCAGCAGGTCGATCAACTGCCCGCGCTCCTTTATCAGTATGCGCCGTTTCGCGGAGGCGTACTCATCCGCTTCGGTGTAGTAGTTGAGATCCGGCACTGTTTCGTCCATATAGCAGATGCGCGTATATCCATCCAGATCCTCCAGCGTCAGCGAATCTCTGCCTGCCAGAGGATGCCCGGCGTTCATCGAAACGTGAGCCTGTGTGCTTTTGCGTACAAGCACCTGCAGATGCTTGTGGGGAAGTAGTCGTAGATTTCACTCTCCTGAACGCTGTTATACTGCACGATGGCCAGCATAAAGCGTTTCTTCATCATAGTGTCGATCGTTTCTACTAATGAGCTGTATGCCGCCATGACAATATCCACATACTTGGCCTCTGCCCCATAGCGGTTATAAAACTCGATCAGGCACTCCATGGCAATGCTGTTCTGCTGTACACACATAGTCAGCCGCAGCAGATCCCGGATGCTGTTTTCATCTGCATAGACCATCTCCAGCTGCTGCAGATCATTCAGTATGGGCTGAACCATCATGTAGAATTCCTCACCCTGATGGGTCAGCTGCATTCCATCGTGCCCGCGGCGAAACAGGACGATACGGGTCGTTTTTTCCAATTCGCGGATAGAGCGGCTCAGGGTGGAGGGCGATGTATAATTGGCCTGAGCCGCCTTGTTTACGGATCCGAAACGTACTACGTCACTGAACAGCTTGAGCTGTTGAATGTTCATCTTCCGCTCCTTTCCCGCAGGATTGAAACAGGATATGGCGCAGAGCCAGATCCTTCATCAGGTGGTCGGCCTGCTCTGCTGCGGTGGAGCAGGCGTAATGTAAGCCGAAGCGCCGCTGCATCTCGTTGAGGAAGCCTGCCTCGCTGACCTCTGTCAGGATCGCCTGGGCCTCCTGCTCCGTGTAGGAGGTTCGCAGCGATGCAAGAAGCCGCTGCAGCATATCCTCGCGATGAGCAGGGTCACGAGGCAGGACGGTCGTGATCGCGCCGTATTTCTGCTCATAGGCGGCGATGATCTCCTCCCGGCTGAAGGCAGGGTATGTCTCCTGAAATACCATATCCTCGGGAGTGAGCTTTTTGGGGCGGTTGGCGCTGCTTCTGGCCGGATAGCCCAGCGCAAGCATCATGATCGGATAGGCTCTGTCCGGCAGATGCAGCAGCTCGGCCAAGCGCTCTCCGTGGCCGAGAATATTCCCCACCATGCAGGCGCCCAGACCGGAAAGATACGCTGCTGTTTCCATAAGCTGGCAGGCACACATAATGTCCGCAAATGCGATCAGGTTCTGAAAAAAGGACTTCTCAGCCACGAAGGGCGCATGCTTTGCCTGCGCATAGACAGCCAGCCGGTGCCAATCAAGAATAAACAGCAGATTGACGGCTGCTCCGCCGATAAAGCTCTGACCGCATAGCTCCGCCAGTATCTTCTTCGTCTCCGGGTTCCTTATGACCAGCACGGTGTACGGCTGAAGGTTGCCTCCCGTGGGGGCGTTAAGCCCTGCGGCGATCACCTGATTAAGCAATTCCTCCGGAATCTCTTGATCCGAAAAAGAGCGGCAGGAGTAGCGGGCCTGCAGAGGGATCAGCCTGTCGCCAGGCTGGGTGCGGTCATCAAAAGTTATATTTTTTTCATCTATCATCGAAGAGACTCCTTTCTCGTTATGTCCTATATGCCTGCGGCTACCTTATTATAGCAGAGTATTATACTACGCGTGGCTCGGGATGACAATAAACTGAGAGGAAAAAAACGTTTCCGTATTGCATTATATGCAATTATCTTTGCAAAATCGGCACTACCTGTTTTGGCGGGGCTGTGCTATCATGGTGGACATTATTTAACAAATTATGGAAAGGAAGTGGTCTAAGCTATGAGACTCCTCTATTTGCTGCCAGGAAACATCAAAAAAGGTCTGGGTGAAGCAGAATTCCAACGCCGTGGAGAGGTCCTGCAATCGATCGCAGGACCGGGTGTCACGATTGAAATTGCCGACGTCCCCACGGGACCGTCCTGCATCGAGTGCATGTGTGATGAGTATCAGGCGATTCCCGGTGTGATTGAGGCGACCGTGCAGGCAGAGAAGGATGGATTTGACGGCGTGATCATTGGCTGCGCCGGCGATCCCGGTGTAGATGGTGCGCGGGAGATGGTAAAGATCCCCGTCATTGGGCCGGCGCAGGCATCCTATGTGGTGTGCTCCATGCTGGGCCGCCGCTTCTCCGTTATCACGCCGCTGCAGGAGCTTTTGGGAACCACGGAGGAGCTGGTGAAGAAATGCGGGCTGGGAGATAGCCTGGCCTCGATCCGCTCCACCGATATCACCGTGCTGGATATTAACCGGAACCCCGGCATTGCCGCCGAGCGCACGCTTGAGGAGGCACAGAAGTGCCGGGATCTGGACAGAGCGGACTGTGTGACGCTGGGCTGCATGTCGCTGGCCTTTGCCCAAATCGACAAGGAGATATCCCGCCAGCTGGGGATCCCCGTTGTCAATCCGCTGACGGCAGCGGTGCATACGCTGGAGGCGCTCGTCCGCATGGGCGTGTCCCACAGCAAGAAGGCCTATCCGTTCCCCATCAAGCTGCGGGGTGTGTAAGGCGGTCAGCAGCTGAGAGGGGCGCAGTCGGAGCAGGACGAAGCTCCGGACACCGGTGCCATTCTTTGCATCTGATCCTACAGGAACAAGCAGGGGTTACGGCCAATTCCCGACAGGGATGTCATGACAGGACGAAGACAGTCCGGCAAATACCCTGCGTTTTACCATCAGAGACTATATATTTATATTTATTTATGTGTATAAGGAGGAACTGAACATGAAGAAGACGTTGAAATCCGGTTACAAGGGCTACAAGGCGTATCAGTTTCTGGAGCCTGGTGTAGACTATACCGCGTTTGAGCTGGCGGCCGAGGGCAATGAGTTTGGTGAGTACATTATTGACCTGACCCCTGAGCAGGAGGAGTTCTACGAGCACGTGATCGCCGCCCATCCCATGATCAGCCTGCATGAGCATCCGTTCTGTTTCCCGAAGCATATCGAGCAGACCTTTGATCAGGTGCGCGAGGGCCGTTCCTTTACCGCCTACCGCGCACTGGCCGAGTCTACCTGGGACTGCGTGTTCGATAACCTGATGGACGGCTGCTGCATGATTTCCTCCAAGCACGGCTGGAAGTGGAACGATGTGATCTATGATCTGGGTATGCGCCTGGCCGATATTGCCCATCAGGACTTCCTGATCAAGTGCGAAAAGGTGGATGACATTTTCCGTGCCAAGGCAGAGGGCAAGGTCGCATGGGTCCCCGTTGTTGAAGGCGCCGCCATGCTGGAAAACGAAGTGGATCGCGTGGACGTGCTGTATGGCATGGGCGTCCGCCTGATGGGCATCACCTACAGCGAGTCCAACGGCTGCGGCAGCGGCCTGAAGGAGAAGAGCGACGGCGGCCTGACCTTCTTTGGCGCACAGGTAGTGGAGCGCATGAACAAGGTCGGCATGGCTATCGATGCGGCGCACGTAGGCGATAAGACCACCATGGACATTATCGAGTGCAGCAAGAAGCCGATCTTCATTTCCCATACGGGTGCGCGGGCGCTCTGGAACAGCAACCGCCTGAAGCCCGACAGTGTGCTGCGCGCCTGCGCCGACAAGGGCGGCGTCATCGGAATCGAGGCGGCTCCCCACACCACCATCACAGAAAAGAATCCCACCCATACCATCGAATCCTTTATGGAGCACTTTGAGTATGTCAAGGATGTGGTGGGCATTGACCACGTCACCTTCGGCCCTGACACGCTGTACGGCGACCATGTGGGACTGCACCACGCCTTTGCGGCCAGCCTCTCCATCAAGCAGGCATTTGGAAAGAAGAACGCAGACGGCACCACCTCTTTCCCGGAGGTCCCGTATGTGCGCGGCATTGAGAATCCCACCGAGGCGTCCTACAACATCCTGCGCTGGCTCATCAAGCACAATTACAGCGAGACGGATATTGCCAAGGTCATGGGCGGAAATACGATCCGTATGCTCAAGGAGGTCTGGTGAGCCGCTGTTCGGCTCGCGTGACTTCCTGTGTGTCCCGAACAGAACAGAGAGGAGAGATCAACACGATGAAAAAACCTAAATTCCCCAAAGTATCCCTGATCCTGATGATTTTCTTTACGGTGGCAGGCGTGATCATGATGATGATCCCTGATCTTCCGCGAAATATTTTCGGATTGGACGCCACCACCTTTATCGTCGGGTACCTGGGCTATGTGTACATTATTTTGGCCAGCCTGTTCTACGCCAAAACGGGCAAGTAACCGACACAGCACAACGAAAGGAGTATGAGAAATGAGCGTAATCACACAATATCTCATCGTTATTGTCATCTATTTCGTCGCGATGCTGGGGATCGGCATCCTTGCAGGCCGTAAGATCACCAACGATGGCGACGACTATTTCCTCGCGAAGGACAAGCTGAGCGCAGCGGCTATCGGCTTCTCTTTCTCCGCCACGCAGATGAGCGGCAGTACCTATCTGGGAACTGTCGGTACGCTGAGTACCATCGGTTATCCCTTCGTCCCGGGCGCGTTGTCTTCCGCGGCGGCTCCGTGGTTCTGCTATATTCTGCTGGGCGATCGTGTCCGGCAGGTGGCGGCCCGGCTCAAGAGCGTCACGCTGGGAGACATCATTGAATCCCGCTATGGCAAAGCCGCCAGCATTTTGTCCACCTGTCTGATGCTGGTCTGTTTGATCCCTTCTGTGGCCGGTCAGCTGAAGGCGGCTGGCTCCGCCTTCCAGGTGCTGCTGAATATGCCCTATATGACCGCTATTATCGTGTTCGGTGCGATCGTGTTGATCTACACCCTTCTGGGCGGCATGTTCGCTGTGGCGTGGACTGATCTGGTTCAGGGCATCATCATGGTGGTCGGCATCCTGATCATGGTCCCTGTATGCCTTGGCAAGGTAGGCGGTCTCACTGCCATGAACGAGGCCTTTGCTCAGATAAATCCCCAGGGTGCATCCCTCACCAGCGGCCAGCCCATGATGTGGGTGATCTCCGGCTTCCTGGTATGGGGCTTCTATCAGATCGGCGGCCAGCCCGCCGCTACCACCCGCTTCCTCACCACCAGTGACGGCAAGACCATGAAGAAGGCGCTGAGCTATTCCATCGTCTTTGAGAGCGTGATCTTCCTTGGTATCAGCATTCTGGCCTTCTGCGCGCTTCCTCTGCTGGTGGGCGTGGACATTCCCAGCAGCGACATGACGCTGCCTCTGCTGATCCGCGAGTACCTTCACCCGCTCCTTGGCGGCGTGATCCTGGCCGCAGCGCTGGGCGCCATGATGTCTACCGTGGACTCCGTGCTGCTGCTGATCAGCTCTCTCGTGGTCAACGACATTTATGTCAAGCGTATGCACGGCGACATGGAAAGCAAGAAGGCCATCAATATAGGCCGGATCGCCATTGTGGTCGCAGCGTTGCTGGGCTTCCTCATCGCTATGGATCCCCCGGATGCCATCGTCTGGATCCTGACCACCGGCTTCAGCGTACAGGCTGCTGCCTTTACGTTCCCCCTGCTGCTCGGCCTGTGGTGGCCCGGCGCCACGAAGGCAGGCGGCCTGTGTGGTATCATCAGCGGCGCTGTCATGGCGATCGTCTGGTATGTGCTGGGATATATCCAGTTCCATTCCCTCAGCGCATGGCCCGGCGGTATCTGGCCCGCCGTCATCGGCTCTATCGTGTCTCTGATCGTTTGCATTGTGGTGAGTAAGTTCACACCCAAGAGCTCGGAGGCGGAGCTGGAGGTATTCTTTAACGAGCAAGATTGATGATCCATCGGTCTTTCCGCTTTTCTCACTACTGGCATCATGGGCGCAGTTTTCTGCGCCCATGATGCCATATCCGCCATGATGCGAGGAGGATCATTATGAAGATTTGTACTACGAAAACTCGTCTCACAGAGGAGGAAGCCCTGCAGCTGGCCAGCCGCGACAATAGCGGGCTGATCGGAACCTTCTTCAATAAGCTCGGACATGTTCCCAAGGAGGTGTCTGTGCTGCAGATCAGAAAGTTCTACTACCCCTACTATCTGGAGGCCGCTGAAGCGAAGCTTCTGCGGGCGGCGGGCCTGCCTACCCGCAGGGTGGTCTATACGGTGGCCATGGAGGGCGGCTTCGGCACCGTGCAGCAGATGAAGGGGCGTCCGGCGACCTCTTATGAGGAGGTGGACCCCTCCGCGGTGGTCGTGTGCAAGATCGACAAGGCGGGCGCCGATGCCAACGTAGCGAAATTCATCAAACGGCGAGCCTATAAGATCTTCCACCAATATCCGCAGGTCAGCACACTGGAGGCGTATGTGGTCTATAAGCCCCATTACGCCTGCCTGTGCCAGAAGGGCGAGCGCCGCTTTTTCCGTATACTGGATGCGGAGATCAAGGATCGCAACTTTATGCTGGACATTTAATTTCGAGAGCTTACCTTCATGGACAAGGACGCCGCGAATGACCGGATCGATCCGGCCCTCTTTTTCCCCGAGAATTCTCCGGCGGCAGATGAGCTGTAAGGCTGCAAAACCGGCCGATGCCGATCGGCCGGAGCGTGCGCCCATTTTCCGTAATAGGATAAAAAGATAACAGAAGACAAAGAAAGCTGCAAAATCACCGGCAAGGTGATTTTGCAGCTTTTTTCTGATGTGCGTTCCATGAAGATAAGCGTATCCCGCAGGCCTTTATCGCCCCGTCCCGTTCTCGGCCGCGGCACCCGTGCTGCGCTCTTTTTCGTAATTCAGAGCTGTACGGCCTCACACGCGGATGTCTCCATCGGCGCCCTGCGCCTGACGCAGCAGCGGCGCACAGGCATCCAGAAACTGCCGCACCTGCTGGGGGCAGCGTCCGATGTAGCGCTGCGGCTCCATCAGCTGCTCCAGCTCCCCGCGGCTCAGGCCGAAGGCAGGATCCCCCGCCAGACGGTCCAGCAGATCGCAGGGCAGGCCCTCCTTCATGCGGGCCATGGCGGCCATGGAGTGCCGCCGGATGATCTCGTGCAGCTGCTGGCGGTCGCCGCCGCGCTTTACAGCCTCCATCATCAGGTCCTCCGTGGCCAGAAACGGCAGGTACTCCCGCAGGGTGCGGTCCACGATGGCCTCGTTGACGTGCAGACCCGCCGTTACGTTCTGGCACAGGCGCAGTACTGCGTCGGCGCACAGGAAGCCCTCCGGCAGCGCGATACGGCGGTTGGCGGAATCGTCCAGCGTCCGCTCCATCCACTGCACGCTGGCGGTCATGGGTGCGTTCATGGCATCGGCCATCAGATAGCGGCTCAGGGAACATATGCGCTCACAGCGCATGGGATTGCGCTTATACGCCATGGCCGACGAGCCGATCTGGTCCGTTTCAAAGGGCTCCTCCAGCTGGCGGTCGTGCTGCAGCAGGCGGATGTCATTGGCCATGCGGTAGGCGCTCTGGGCGATACCGCTGAGACAGGAGAGGATGCGGCTGTCCACCTTGCGGGGATAGGTCTGGCCGCACACCGGAAAGCACTCTTTGAAGCCGAAGCTGGCGGCCAGACGGCGGTTCATCTCATCGATCTTGGCCTCGCCGCCGTCAAACAGGTCCATAAAGCTGGCCTCGGTGCCCGTGGTGCCGCGGCAGCCCAGGAATTTCAGCGTAGACAGCACGTGGTCCAGCTCCTCCACGTCCGCCAGCAGGTCCTGCATCCACAGCGTGGCCCGCTTGCCCACGGTGACGGGCTGCGCCGGCTGATAGTGGGTGTAGCCCAATGTCGGCGTGGCGGCGTATTTTTCCGCGAAGGCCGCCAGATTCGCCAGCACCGCCAGCAGCTGTCTCCGCAGATAGACCAGTCCGTCCCGGTACAGGATCAGATCGGCGTTATCCGTGACGTAGCAGCTGGTGGCGCCCAGATGGATGATGCCCGCCGCCGATGGGGCCGCCTTGCCGTAGGCGTACACGTGGGCCATCACGTCGTGGCGCACCTCCCGCTCCCGCTGGGCGGCGATATCGTAGTCGATGTCGGTGATGTGGGCCTCCAGCTCCGCGGCCTGCGCCTCTGTGATGGGGAGCCCCAGCTCGTGCTGCACGCGGGCCAGCGCCGCCCACAGCCGCCGCCAGGTCTGGTAGCGGCTGTCGTCCGAGAACAGCCGCAGCATATAGTCCGAGGCGTAGCGGGACGCCAGAGGGGACTGGTAGGTGTCATGGGCCATGGTATCCCTCCTTATTTTATCTGACGATCAGGCTCTCCCGCTCGGCGCCCACGGAGACGTAGCCGATATGGCAGCCGATGGCCTGCTCCACATATTCCACATAGTCCCGGGCCGCCGCAGGCATGTCCTCCCAGGTCCGCACACCGGAGATGTCGCAGCACCAGCCGGGGCGGTACTCCATCACGGGCTTGGCCTTCGCCAGCACAGAGGGGAAGGGGAACTCACGGGTGATTTCCCCGTCGATCTCATAGGCGGCGCAGACGGGGATCTCCTTCATATAGCTGAGGATGTCCAGCTTGGTCAGAGCGATGTTGGTGGCGCCCTGCACCTCCACGCCGTAGCGGGTGGCTACCAAATCGATGGGGCCCACGCGGCGGGGGCGTCCGGTCTTGGCACCGAACTCCGCGCCGGCCTGACGCAGCTCATCTGCCTCGGGGCCGAACCACTCGCAGGTGAACGGGCCCTCGCCCACGCAGGAGGAGTAGGCTTTCACCACGCCTACCACCTCATCGATTTTGGCGGTAGGCAGCCCCGCGCCAATGGGGCCGTAAGCGGCGATGGTGTTGGAGGACGTGGTATAGGGGTAGATGCCGTAGTCCAGGTCACGCAGCGCACCCAGCTGGCCCTCAAACAGGATGGACTTGCCTTCCGCCTGGGCCTGCCGCAGATAGCGGCCCGTGTCCGTCACATAGGGACGCACCTGCTGGGCGTAGGTGTCCAGCCAGGTGGTCATCTCCTCCATGGTATAGCCCTTGGCGCCGTAGACCTTCTGCAGGATCAGGTTCTTCCATTCCAGCAGATCCTGAAGGTGGGCCTTCAGGTGCTCCGGATACAGCAGCTCACCTGCCTGAATGGTCTTTTTCTGGTATTTATCAGAGTAGAACGGCGCGATACCCTGCTTGGTGGAGCCGTATTGCTTGTCCTTCAGCCGCGCCTCCTCCAGCGCGTCCAGCTCCCGATGCCACGGCAGCAGCAGCGACGCACGGTGGCTGACCAGCAGGTTTTCCGGCGAGATGCCGACGCCAGCCGCGCGGATGGACTCCATCTCCGACACCAGATTCTCACAGTCCAGCGCCACGCCGTTGCCCAGAATGTTCATCACACCGGCGCGGAAGATGCCGGAGGGCAGCAGGTGCAGGGCAAATTTGCCCATATCGTTGATGACGGTGTGTCCGGCGTTGCCGCCTCCCTGATACCGCACCACCACATCGTACTGTCCCGTCAGGTAGTCCACCATCCGGCCTTTTCCTTCGTCACCCCAGTTGATGCCTACGATCGCACAATTTGCCATGTCTGTATACCCTCCTGTTCTGCGTGTTTTCGTGTGTTTTTCGATACGTTTTTTCGAACGACGGTCCATTATACATGCCGCGGCAGGGTAAGGGAAGTATGGATTTTATATGTGATATATAAGCACAGGTGATGAAAGCCGCTGCCTGCCCCTGCTCCTGAAAAGCGGCGGGGCGGGGAATGTACAGGCATGCCAGATATTTTCTGCGGATATATATGCAATTTGTGCACAGTTACAAAAGCATTAAAATAGCGGATTTCCTCTTTACAAATTTGAAGAAGGGTGTATAATCATCCACATAAATTTGAATATAAAGAATATTTATTCTCCAAGTATACAAAGGCGGTGAGCGGGTATGGGAGAGAATATCATCGAGATCGCGGGCCTGCGCAAGAGCTTTGACCACGTGGAGGTGGTCAAGGGCGTGGACATGCAGGTTCATCAGGGGGAGTTCCTGACGCTGCTGGGGCCCTCCGGCTGCGGTAAGACCACCACACTGCGGATGATCGCGGGGTTTGAGGAGGCAGACAGCGGACATATCACCATCGACGGACAGGAGGTCACCGCGCTGCCGCCTTACAAGCGGGCAGTCAACACGGTGTTTCAGAGCTACGCGCTGTTCCCGCTGATGAATGTCTATGACAACGTGGCCTACGGACTGACAGTGAAGCGGCTGCCCAAGGCGGAGATACGGGAAAAGGTGACGCAGGCGCTGCGCACCGTGCAGCTGGAGGGCTTCGAAAAGCGGCGAATCAGCCAGATGTCGGGCGGCCAGTGCCAGCGCGTGGCCATTGCCCGAGCGCTGGTGAACGGGCCGAAGGTGCTGCTGCTGGACGAGCCGCTGGGGGCGCTGGATCTGAAGCTGCGCAAGCAGATGCAGCTGGAGCTGAAGCGGCTGCAGAAGCAGCTGGGCATCACCTTTATTTATGTGACCCACGATCAGGAGGAGGCCATGACCATGTCCGACCGCATCGCCGTCATGTGCGCCGGCGAGATCCAGCAGATCGGCACGCCCTCCGAGATCTACAACGCACCGGCCACCCGCTTCGTGGCGGATTTCATCGGCGAATCCAACATCCTGCCGGCCACCGCCGCGGCGGTCCGGGGCGATACCTGCGTCTACACCACGCCTATGGGGCAGGTGCTGGGCGCGGCGGCTCACGTGCCGGAGGGGGAGACGGTGTACCTCTGCGTCCGGCCGGAGGCTGTCTGTGTGTCTGCGGAGCCGGTATCCGGCTTCGGCATACAGATCAGGGTGACGGACAACATCTGCACCGGCAATCTCATCAAGTCCATCGGCGTGGATGCGGACGGCCATGAGCTGCGCTTCTCCCGCCTGGCGGGCGCGGACGGCTTCTCCTGCGGAGAGACGCTGTACCCCTACTGGGACAGCGCCGCCTGCACAGTCATGCGGAAGTAGGCGGCGTCATGAAGAAAAAAGAAAAGAGACTGGCCGTGCTGGCCAGCGTAGGGCCCTACGCCGCAGAGACGCTGCTTCTGGTGGTGCTTCCGCTGCTGTATGTGTGCCTGATGAGCATCATGACGCGGCCGTCCTATGGCGGCGTGGAGTTCACGGTATCCTTCAACGGATACAGGGCCCTGTTTGAAAAGGCGTATCTGGTGGCTATCTGGAACAGTGTGCGGATGTCGCTGGTGTCCACGGTCATCATCCTGCTGGTGTCCTACCCTATGGCCTACATGCTGTCGCGGTGCAGCCGCCGCGTGGCGTCCAACCTCATCATCCTGATGATGATCCCGTACTTTACCAACAGCCTGATCCGGCTGTACAGCTACATCACTCTGTTCAACACGAAGGGCATCCTCACCGGTATTCTGACCAGACTGGGGATGACGTGGAGCGCCGATTTTCTGTACAGCGAAAGCGCCGTGGTGCTGGGGCTGGTGTACGTCTGCATCCCCTATGCGGTGCTGCCCATGTACTCGTCCATCGAGCGGCTGGACAAGGCGCTGCTGGAGGCGTCCTATGATCTGGGGGCGGGGCGTGTCAAAACGTTTTTCAGGATCACGCTGCCCATGACCATGCCCGGTGTGTACGCCGCGGCCATCATCTCCTTTGTGCCGTCCATCGGCAACTACTTCGTGGCGGACGTGCTGGGCGGCAGCAAGACGCTGCTGATCGGAAACCTCATCAAGGATCAGTTCATGTCCTCCCGCAACTGGCCGCTGGGCAGCGCACTGTCGGTGTTCCTGATCGCGGGCACCATGATCCTGGTATATCTGTACGCCCGCGTCAGCAGGGCCAACGTGATGGAGGGGGGCCTATGAACCGCGTGAAAAAGAAGAGCATCGGCGATAAGCTGGGCGTGATATACGCGGTGCTGCTGTTCGCCTTTATCTACATCCCCACCGTGATCATGGTGGTGTATTCCTTCAACCAGCAGCCCAGCAATAAGTGGTGGACGGGCTTCACCACCGAGTGGTACGGCAAGCTGTTCCGGGACGCGCAGCTGTGGCAGTCCTTCGGCCTTTCGCTGAAGATCTCGCTGCTGTCCACGCTGATCGTGGTGATCATCGGCACGCTGGGCGCCATGGGCCTGACGCGCTACCGGTTCTTCGGACGGAACGCCCTGACCTATTCGGTGTACCTGCCCATGATCGTCCCGGGTGTGGTGTTCGCGGTGCCTCTGATGGCGCTGCTGGTGCTCATGGGCCTGAAAAAGGGCTTCTGGGCCGTGGTGCTGGGAAACGTGATTTTGATGCTGCCCTATATGATCCTGACGGTGCGGACCCGCTTTCTGGGACTGGACCGCTCGGTGGAGGAGGCCAGCATGGATCTGGGCGCCAGCGGAGTAGAGACGTTCTTCCGCATCACGCTGCCGTCTATCGCCCCGGGCATCTTCACCGGCGCACTGCTGAGCTTTGCGCTGACGCTGGATGACGTGGTCATGGCGGACTTCCTGGCCGGCCCCAACTGCCTCACGTTTCCCATGAAGATCTACAACTCCATCCGCAAGGGCGTTTCACCGGAGATCAACGCGCTGGAGACGATCATATCCGGCCTGATTTTTCTGGGAGTTGCCGTCTATCTGCTGCTGAAGGGCAGGCAGGACCGCGCTGCCGCAAAAATAGAACCATTCCATCAAACACAAACAGAGAGTTAGGAGAAAGGAGCTCACAAACATGAAGAAGAAACTTTTGGCCGCGCTGCTGGCCCTGGGAGTGCTGGCCTCCCTCACCGCCTGCGGCGGGAAGCAGAAGACCCAGCAGGATGCCGCCGACGACGGCGACACCGGCTACGCCGATTCCATCAACATTCTGGTCTACCCCGACTATGTGTCCGAGGATGTGCTGGCCGCCTTTGAACAGGAGTACGGCATTCAGGTGAACGTCACCTACCTGTCCTATGAGGAGGACAACATCACCCGCGTGGAGACCGGCGACGACTTCGACATCATCAATCCCTGCCAGGAAACGGTACACCAGATGCTGCAGGAAAACCTGCTGCAGAAGATCGACAAGAGCAAGATCCCCAATCTGGCCAACCTGTACGATGAATTCAACACCTATGACTACCCCGGCGAGGAGGATTACAGCGTTCCCTACATGTGCGGCTCCATGTCCATCATCGTGAACAAGGATACCTGCCCCATCGAGATCACCAAGTGGTCTGATCTGGCGGACCCCGCCCTGAAGGGGCAGATCGTCTCCACAGACATCGACCGCCGGTTCGTGGCCACCACTCTGGCGGAGAATGGCTTTGACCCCAACAGCGAGAACCAGGCGGATCTGGACGCCGTGTTCGATTGGCTGTGCCAGTTCAACAGCAACGTGAAGGTCTATGACAACGGCGCGCCCCGTACCTCTCTGGAAAACGGCGACTGCAGCGTGGCCTTCACCTATACCACCGACTATGTGCTGGTCAAGCAGGAGGACCCCGATGGCAATTATGAGCTGATCACCCTGCCCGATGGCTGGTACTCCAGAGGCGAGTGGATGCTGGCCATTCCGGCCTCCAGCACCAAGGCCGAGGAGGCTGAGCTGCTCATCAACTATATCCACGACGCCAAGAACTACGCCGACAATGTCATGAAGTACCCCGGCGTGCCGGTGAACGAGGCCTGCATCGCCTACCTGACCGACGAGTACAAGGAGCTGTTCAAGGCGTTTGACATCCCCGAGAGCGCGAATTTCTTCACACTGTCCTCTCTGTCCTCCGAGAGCCTGGAGATGTACGACCTGTTCATCTCCAACGTGATGGCCAGCTCCAACAGCTGATAGGAGTGCTGCATCATGAAAAAGATCAGGATCACCGTCATGCGCATGGCGTCCTATCCGGACCTGTCCGCCGCGTATGAAAACCCGCTGGAGCATGCCTGCGATATGCAGCTGGGGCAGGTGTTCATCGCGGACGGCTGGCGCCAGCCGGAGGGGATGTGCGACAGCGCCTGGTCCAGCATCTCACCCTTCGTGATGACGCTGGCCTACGGCGGGAGCGATATCTATAAGGGGTGGATGAAGAACAAGAAAAGCGCCATGGTGTCCTGCAACGACGGGTTCCGTCCCGTGAGCTTCTACATCGAGGCGCTGGAGGAAGAAGCCTCCGACTGGTTCTGACGCGGGACGTCTCCGCCTGCAAAACAAAAAAGGTCCCCCTGCTTTCCCTGTCAGCGAAAGCAGGGGGGCCATTGCGCTGTCATCACCCCATACGGCCCGCCTGCATCGCACAGAGCCGGCGGCGGGAGGGGAGAAATTTTTGTGTAGATGGGAAAAGTGCGGATGTCCTCTTGACGGGGAGAAAAAAATAGCATACAATTCACCTATATTTCAGCAGGAGGTGTGCTGCCATGGCTCGCTGCGCGATGCGTTCCGGTAATGCCGTGGTGAAGTGCGCCCAGTCTGCCCCTGCGCAGACTGATTTCGGCTTTACGTGCAGCGTGCCCTTTGGCGCGCTGCACTTTTTTGGCTTTTTCGCCTTTACCGGCAAGGAAGTGCCTCTGGGAGCCTGTGTCTGAACGTGCGGTAGAAAACCGGCATATTCGCGTCTTGAACGGCCTTCCAGACAGGAGGACCGATTTTTTTGTGCTAGGAAAGGTTGTACAACAATGAGTGAGCTGGATCAGATCAGAGAGAATATCAACAGCATTGACGAGCAAATGGCGCAGCTGTTCCAGAAGCGCATGGAGATGAGCGCCCGGGTGGCGGATTTCAAGAAGGAGCGGGGACTGTCCATTCGGGACGCCGAGCGGGAGCGGGAGCTGATCGACCGCAACCGCAGGAGCATCCGGGACCCGGCGGTGGCCGCGTACTACGTGCAGTTCCTGCGGGGCATCCTGGACCTGTCCTGCGCCTACCAGAGCAAGCTGCTCAACGGTATGAAGGTGGCGTACAGCGGCGTGAAGGGGGCCTACGGCTATCTGGCGGCGCGGCGCATGTTTCCGGAGGCGCAGCTCGTCGCCTACCCCGACTTTGCCGCGGCCCACAGGGCGGTGGAGCTGGGAGAGGCGGACAGCGTGGTGCTGCCGCTGGAGAACAGCTACGCCGGTGAGGTAGGCGCCGTGATGGACCTGCTGTTCTCCGGCGAGCTGTATATCAACCAGGTGCTGGACATGGAGATCGACCACAGCCTGCTGGGCGTGGAGGGGGCTGCGGCGGCCGCGGAATATGTGCGCCGGGCCAATGACCCCGCACTGGCGGCCATCGCCTCCGAGGACGCGGCGGAGGTGTTCGGCCTGCGGGTGCTGGAGCGGGGCATCAACACCATGCGGACCAATACCACCCGCTTTGCCGCGCTGTCCCGTACCCAGAACCAGCCGGAGACCACCAAAAAGCGGGAGGACGAGAACTTTGTGCTGGTGTTCACCGTGCAGAACGACGCCGGCTCGCTGGCGCAGACGCTGAACATCATCGGCGCCCACGGCTACAACATGCGTACCCTGCGGAGCCGCCCCATGAAGGGGCTTTCGTGGAAGTACTTCTTCTACGTGGAGGCCGAGGGCTGCATCAACAACACCAATGGCCGCGAGATGCTGCAGGAGCTGTCCGCCACCTGCGCCAAGCTCCGGCTGGTGGGCGCGTACTACGCCAACAACATCTAAGGAGAGAAGCCATGGTCATTTCCGTTTCACTGGGAGAACAGAGCTATCCCATCCTGCTGGAGGCAGGCGCACTGGCCCGGGCGGGGCAGCACTTGTCTCTGGCGCGGCGGGTGCTGGTGGTGACTGACAGCGGCGTGCCGCAGGAGTACGCCCGGACGGTGGCGGGCGCGTGCCGTCAGGCCCGCATCTGTACGCTCCCCGCCGGAGAGAACAGCAAAAATATGGACAATTACCAGCGCCTCCTGCGGGAGATGCTGGCCCTGGGCATGGATCGCGGCGACTGCGTGGCCGCCGTGGGCGGCGGCATGGCGGGGGATCTGGCGGGCTTCGCCGCCGCCACCTACATGCGGGGCGTGGATTTCTACAATGTGCCCACCACGCTGCTGGCCCAGGTGGACTCCTCCGTCGGCGGCAAGACCGCCATCGACATGGACGGCGTGAAGAACATCGTGGGCGCGTTCCACCAGCCCCGTGCCGTGCTGATCGACACGGACACCCTCCGTTCGCTGCCGCCGCGGCAGATGGCCGCGGGACTGGCCGAGAGTGTGAAGATGGCCGTGACCTGCGATGCGGCGCTGCTGGCGCTGATCGAGAACAGCGCCGACCTGACGGCGGACCTGCCGGAGATCATCGCACGCTCTCTGGCCATCAAGGCGCGGGTGGTGGAGCAGGACCCCACGGAGCAGGGGCTGCGCCGCGTGCTGAATTTCGGGCACACCATCGGCCACGCCATTGAAAGCTGTGCGGGAGGGGAGCTCCTCCATGGCGAGTGCGTGGCGCTGGGTATGCTGCCCATGTGTGCGCCGGCGCTGCGGCATCGGCTGGCGGGCATCCTGCGGAAGTGCGGCCTGCCCACGACCTGCGGCTTTACGGCCCGGCAGCTGCTGCCATACCTGCGGCACGACAAAAAGGCCGCCTCCGGCGAGATCCGCATCGTGCTGGCGGACGAGGCGGGCGCATTCCGCATGGAAAAAGAGACGCCGGAGGAGATACTCCGGCGCTGGGAGGGAGCAGAGACATGAAAAATACCTTTGGACAGGCGGTGACGCTGACCATTTTCGGGGAGAGTCACGGCCCTGCCGTGGGCGTGGTGCTGGACGGTCTGGCCCCGGGACTGCCGGTGGACGAGGAGTGCATCCGCCGCCAGCTGGCTCGCCGCCGTCCCGCCACAGCGCTGGACACCCCGCGGCAGGAGCCGGATCACTATCAGATCCTCAGCGGCGTGTTTCAGGGACGCACCACCGGAACGCCGGTGGCCATCATCATTCCCAACGAGAACGTGCGCAGCGGGGACTATGCCTATGGGCTGGCGCGGCCCTCCCACGCGGACTATGCCGCCTACTGCAAATACCACGGCTATGAGGACTGGCGGGGCGGCGGCCATTTTTCCGGCCGCGTCACCGCGCCGCTGGCGGCGGCAGGTGCCATCCTGCTGTCCGCGCTGGCAGGCGTGGGCGTCACCGTGGGTACTCACATCCTGCGCTGCGGCGACGTGTGGGACCGGCCCTTCGCGGCGGAGGCTGCATCGGACGTGGCGGCTCTGCAGGAGGCGCCGTTTCCCACCCTGACCCATGAGGCGGCGCAGGCCGTGGGGGAGAGGATATTACAGGCCAGAGAACGGCAGGACAGCGTGGGCGGCATCACTCAGACCGCCGTGTGCGGCCTGCCCGCCGGCGTGGGCGAGCCGTGGTTCGACAGCGTGGAGAGCCTTCTGAGCCACGCGGTGTTCTCCATCGGCGGCGTTAAGGGCATTGAGTTCGGCGGCGGCTTTTCCATGGCCTGCGGCAGCGGTTCGGAGGTCAACGACCCGTTCCGCATGCGGGACGGGCGGGTGGTGACGGCCACCAACCACAACGGCGGCATCAACGGCGGCATCACCAACGGTATGGATGTGGTGTTCCAGTGTGCCGTGAAGCCCACGCCGTCCATCGGACAGCCCCAGCAGACCGTGGACTTTCTCCGCATGCGGGACGCGGAGCTGACCATCCATGGCCGCCACGATCCGGCCATCATCCGCCGTATCTGCCCCGTGCTGGACAGCGTGACGGCGCTGGTGCTGTGCGACCTGCTGGCCCAGCGCTTCGGCACGGACTATTTTATAAAGGAGGCAGGGCGATGAGATGCGGACTGATCGGCCGGCGGCTGGGGCACAGCTACTCCTGCCAGATCCACCATGCGCTGGCGGATTACAGCTATGAGCTTTGGGAACTGGAGCCGGAGGAACTGGCCGGCTTTCTGGAAAAACGGGATTTCGCGGGCATCAATGTGACCATCCCCTATAAGGAGCAGGTCATTCCTTATCTGGACGAGCTCAGCGAGACGGCGCGGGCCATCGGCGCGGTGAACACCGTGGTGAACCGGAACGGCAGACTGGTGGGCGACAACACGGACCTGCCGGGAATGCTGGCGCTCATCCGCCGCATGAGACTGACGCTTGCCGGCAAGAAGGTGCTCATCCTGGGCACCGGCGGCACCTCCAAGACCGCGCGGGCCGCCGCGGCGCAGCTGCATGCCGCGGAGATATACCGCGTGTCCCGCTGCGGCAGGGGCGACGCCATCACCTATCAGCAGGCAGCGGCGGAACACGGCGACGCGGCCTGCATCATCAACACGACGCCCTGCGGCATGTACCCCGATGTGGACGCCTGCCCCGTGGATCTGGAGGATTTCCCCCGGCTGGAGGGCGTGGTGGACGCGGTGTATAACCCCCTGCGCACCGATCTGGTGCTGAACGCCCGGCGGCGGGGCATCGCTGCAGAGGGCGGCCTCTACATGCTGGCGGCGCAGGCCGCCTATGCCGGCGCCCTGTTTCGGGGCTGCACGGCATCGCAGGCGGAGATCGACCTGGCCTATCACACGGTGCGGCGGCAGATGGAGAACATCGTGCTCATCGGCATGCCCACCTCCGGCAAGACCACGGTGGGGCAGCTGCTGTCGCAGCGCACCGGCAAGACCTTCATGGACACGGACGCCATGGTGGAGCAGGCGGTGGGCATGACCATCCCTGCCTATTTCGCGGCGGAGGGCGAGAGCGCTTTCCGGCAGCGGGAGCAGGAGGCGGTGGCGGCTGCGGCCGGCGCAGGCGGCAGGGTCATTGCCACCGGCGGCGGCGTCATCCTGCGGGAGGAGAACCTCCGCGCGCTGCGCCGCAGCGGGCGGCTCGTCTTTCTGGACCGCTCGCTGGACAAGCTGACTGCGGCGGCGGACCGGCCCCTTTCCGCCGATACCGACGCGCTGCGCTGCCGGTACGCCGAGCGGTACGACCTCTACTGCGCGGCGGCGGACCTCCGTGTGGATGGGGACGGCACACCGGAGGAGACCGCAGCGCAGATCGAAAAGGAGTGGACGACATGAAGATACTGGTTATCAACGGACCGAACCTGAACCTGCTGGGCGTGCGGGAGCCGGCCATCTACGGCAGCGGCACCTATCAGGAGCTGCTGGCGCTGATCCGTGCCCACGCGGAGAAAAACGGCGCGGAGGTGTCCTTTTTCCAGTCCAATCACGAGGGGGCGCTGGTGGATGCCATCCAGCAGGCGTATTTCGATGGCGTGGAGGGCATCATCCTCAACCCCGCGGCGTACACCCACACCAGCGTGGCGCTGCTGGATGCGCTGAAGGCCGTGGCCATCCCCACGGTGGAGGTACACATTTCCGATGTTTCCCGGCGGGAGGACTTCCGCCGGCGCAGCTATGTCCGTCTGGCCTGCGTGGCCACGGTGATGGGCAGGGGCTTCGCGGGGTATCTGGACGCCATGGACATCCTGCTGAAGGGGGAGCGGCGCCCGTGACCGTGACCATATACCCGGGCAGGGCGGCGGGCACAGCAGCCGCGCCGCCGTCCAAAAGCTGCGGGCACCGGATGCTCCTGTGCGCCGCTCTGGCCGCAGGAGAGAGCCGGATCGACGGCATCGCCCGGAGCCAGGACATGCTGGCCACCATGGACTGCATCCGCGCCATGGGCGGGGCCTGCCGCCTGGAGGGGGAGACGGCCGGTGTCACCGGCACCGGCGGCGCTGTTCGGCCCAATGGGACGTATCCCTGCCGTGAGAGCGGCAGCACCCTGCGCTTCTGCATCCCCGCAGCGCTGCTGTCCGGCGGACGCGCCGTGTTCACCGGCGCGCCGCGGCTAATGGAGCGGGGCGTGGGCATCTACGAGGAGCTGCTGGGCCCGAGGGGCATCACGGTGGAGAAAACGCCGGAGTCCGTCACGTTTTCGGGGCGGCTGACGGCGGGGAGCTACACGCTGCGGGGCGACGTCAGCAGCCAGTTCGTCACCGGCTCGCTGCTGGCGCTGCCGCTGCTGCCGGAGGACAGTACGCTCCGCGTTCTGCCGCCGGTGGAGAGCCGGCCCTACATCGACATCACGCTGGACATCATGGCGTCCTTCGGTGTCACCGTGATGGAGCGGGAACGAAATTTCTTTTATATCCCCGGCGGGCAGCGGTACGGGAGCCGCTGCGCGGCGGTGGAGGGCGACTGGTCCAATGCCGCCTTCCTGCTGGCGCTGGGCGGAGGCGTCCGCGTCAGCGGTCTGCGTCCGGACAGCCTGCAGGGCGACCGCGTGTGCCGGGAGATGCTGCGCCGTCTGGAGCGCCCGGGTGCGGTGCTGGATCTGTCCGCCTGCCCCGATCTGGGGCCGGTGCTGTTTGCCGCTGCGGCCCAGCGCTGCGGGGCCGTGTTCACCGGCACGCACCGCCTGCGCATCAAGGAGAGCGACCGCGCGGCGGCCATGGCGCAGGAGCTTGCCAAATTCGGCGCGCAGGTGACAGTGGAGGAGGACCGCGTGACGGTGCTGCCGCGCCCGCTCCACGCGCCCAATGAGGAGCTGGAGGGCCACAACGACCACCGCATCGTGATGGCGATGGCGGTGCTGTGCGCGTCGCTGGGCGGCACGATCCGCGGCGCGGAGGCCGTGAATAAGAGCTATCCGGATTTTTTCCGCACACTGCGGGCACTGGGGCTGCGCATGGACGTGCGGCCCTGAGACCCTTGAAAGGAAAGGTACATGCCCATGAACATGGAATTCAAACGTAAGCTGCCTGCGCCCCAGACCGTGAAGGATATGTATCCGGTGACGGAGGAGATGGCGCAGAACAAGCGGGAAAACGACCGGCAGATACAGGCTGTCATCACCGGCGGGGACCCGCGGCTGATGCTGCTCATCGGCCCCTGCTCCGCCGACAGGGAGGACGCCGTGCTGGAATATGCCGCCCGCCTGCGGTGGACGGCCGGACCGCTTTTGTCCGCGCTCTCCGCAGAACGCCTAAATTCTACTGACAGGAAACCTCTGCTTTTTGCACATTTTCCGTCTGGCGCACGGCCCCAACGCCGTGTATAATAAGGGGTAAAATAAGTCCGCGCCCGATGCGCGGCAGGAAGGAGCAATTTGGCCATGCAGACCACGCAGCTGAAAAAGGTACTGGTTGCCAACCGCGGTGAGATCGCGGTCCGCATTTTCCGTGCCTGTTACGATCTGGGCCTCCACACGGTGGCCATTTATTCCAACGAGGACACCTATTCTCTGTTCCGCACCAAAGCGGACGAGGCGTATCTGGTGGGGGAGAAGAAGTCCCCGCTGGGCGCCTATCTGGATATCCCGGGCATTATCGGTCTGGCCCGCCGCCGCGGCGTCACTGCCATCCACCCGGGCTACGGCTTCCTGTCTGAGAACGCCGACTTTGCCCGCGCCTGCGAGGAAAACGGTATCCTGTTCGTGGGACCGTCCTCCGATGTGCTGGCAAAGATGGGCGATAAGCTCAGCGCCAAGGAGATCGCCATCCAGTGCGGCGTGCCCATCATACCGGGCTGCACCGAGCCCTTGAAGGACGGCGACGACGCGCTGGAGAAGGCCCTGAGCTTCGGCTTCCCCGTCATCCTGAAGGCAGCCGCCGGCGGCGGCGGCCGCGGCATGCGCCGCTGTGACAGACCCGAGGAGGTCAAGACCGCCTACGAGCTGGTACACAGCGAGGCGGAGAAGTCCTTCGGCTGCGGCGACATCTTCATGGAGAAGTATCTGGTGGAGCCCAAGCATATCGAGGTGCAGATCCTGGCCGACCGGTACGGCAACGTCTATCATCTGGGCGAGCGCGACTGCTCCCTCCAGCGCCGCTATCAGAAGGTGGTGGAGTTCGCCCCCGCCTGGTCCGTGCCCCGGGAGACGGTGGAGGCCCTGCGCCGCGACGCGGTGAAGATCGCCAAGTCCGTGGGCTATGTCAGCGCCGGTACCGTGGAGTTCCTGGTGGACAAGTCCGGCAACTACTATTTCATTGAGATGAACCCCCGCATTCAGGTGGAGCACACCGTTACTGAGATGGTCACCGGCGTGGACATCGTGCGGGCCCAGCTGCTGGTGGCCGCAGGCTATCCCCTGAGCTGCCCGGAGATCGGCCTGACCAGACAGGAGGACGTACATTTTGACGGCTACGCCGTCCAGTGCCGCGTCACCACGGAGGATCCCTCCAACAACTTCGCCCCCGACAACGGCAAGATCACGGCGTATCACTCCCCCGGCGGCTTCGGCGTCCGTCTGGACGGCGGCAACGTGGGCGTGGGCACCGTTATCTCTCCGTACTACGACTCGCTGCTGGTGAAGGTCACCAGCTGGGATCGCACGTTCCCTGCCGTGTGCCGCAAGGCCGCCCGCGCCATCAACGAGGTCCGTGTCCGCGGCGTCAAGACCAACATCCCCTTTGTCACCAATATTCTGGCCCATCCCACGTTCATCAGCGGCCAGTGCCACACCAAGTTCATCGACGAGACGCCGGAGCTGTTTGAGATCATGGACTCCCGCGATCGCGCCACCCGCGTCCTGCGCTATATCTCCGAGATCCAGGTGGCCAACCCCAACGCCGAGCGCAAGCAGTACGACATCCCCCGCTTCCCGCAAGCTAAGGAGCCGCTGGGCCCGGGCCTGAAGCAGCTGCTGGACGCCGAGGGCCCCGAGGCCGTGAAGCGGTGGGTGCTGGATCAGAAGAAGCTGCTGCTCACCGACACCACCATGCGGGACGCCCACCAGAGCCTGCTGTCCACCCGTATGCGCACCCGCGACATGGTCAAGGGCGCCGATGGCGTGGCCGACATCCTGCGGGACTGCTTCTCGCTGGAGATGTGGGGCGGCGCCACCTTCGACGTGGCCTACCGCTTCCTCCACGAGTCCCCGTGGGAGCGCCTGCGTCTGCTGCGGGAGAAGATCCCCAACATCCCGTTCCAGATGCTGCTGCGCGGCTCTAATCTGGTGGGCTACGCCAACTATCCCGACAATCTGGTGCGGGCCTTCGTGGAGGAGGCCGCCCAGCGTGGCATCGATGTGTTCCGCGTCTTTGACTCCCTGAACTGGCTCCCGGGCATGGAGGTGGCCATGGAGGAGGTCCTCCGCCAGAACAAGCTGCTGGAGGCCACCATGTGCTACACCGGCGATATTCTGGACGAGACCAAGGACAAGTACACCCTGAAATATTATGTCAACCTCGCCAAGGAGCTGGAGAAGCGGGGCGCCCATATGCTGGCCATCAAGGACATGTCCGGTCTGCTGAAGCCCTACGCCGCCAAGAAGCTGGTGTCCGCCCTGAAGCAGGAGGTGGGCCTGCCCATCCACCTGCACACCCACGACACCACCGGCAACCAGGTGGCAGCCCTGCTGATGGCCGCCGAGGCCGGCGTGGACGTGGTGGATGTGGCCTGCGCCCCGCTGGCGGGCCTCACCAGTCAGCCCTCGTTGGACGCGGTAGTGGCCGCGCTCCACGGTACGGAGCGCGACACCGGCCTGGACCTGCGCCGCGTGCAGGAGCTCAGCAACTACTGGGCCGACGTGCGCCTGCGCTACGAGAATTTCGACCACGGCCTGAAGACCAATACCACCGATATTTACCGCTATGAGATCCCCGGCGGTCAGTACACCAATCTCCGCCCCCAGGTGGAGTCTCTGGGCCTTGGCGACCGGTTCGAGGAAGTCAAGGAGATGTACAAGACCGTCAACGACATGCTGGGCGACCCCGTGAAGGTCACGCCGTCATCCAAGGTGGTGGGCGATCTGGCCATCTTCATGGTGCAGAACGACCTGACGCCGGAGAACATTGTCCGCCGCGGCGAGGCACTGGCCTTCCCTGACTCCGTGGTGTCCTACTTCAAGGGCATGATGGGCCAGCCCGCATGGGGCTTCCCCAAGGACCTGCAGAAGGTGGTCCTCAAGGGCGAGGAGCCCATCACCTGCCGCCCGGGCATGCTGCTGCCGCCGGTGGACTTCGACCAGCTGCGCCGGGAGGTGGAGCAGTTCCACGAGGGCCCGGAGAAGAAGGATCTGATCTCCTACGCCATGTATCCCAAGGTATACGAGGACTTCTGCCGCCACCGCAAGGAGTACGGCTACATCACCCGCATGGGCAGCCACGTGTTCTTCAACGGAATGGCCCTGGGCGAGACCAACAAGATCAACATCGAGGACGGCAAGACGCTGGTCATCAAGTACCTGGGTCTGGGCGACCACAACAGCGACGGCACCATCAACGTCCAGTTCGAGCTCAACGGCATGCGCCGCGAGGTGACGGTCCGTGACCCCAACGCCTCGGAGCAGACGCGGCAGGCCACGCTGGCCGACGAGTCCGACCCCATGCAGGTGGGTTCCTCCATCCCCGGCATGGTGTCCAAGGTCTGCGTCAAGCAGGGCGACCATGTGGAGAAGGATCAGGTGCTGGCCATTATCGAGGCCATGAAGATGGAGACCGCCATCACCGCCCGTACTGCCGGTACGGTGCAGGCCATCCGCATCAAGGAGGGTCAGCCCGTCAAGGCCAGAGAGCTGCTGATGACGCTGGCATAACTATGCGATAGTACGCAATACCCCGCAGCGGTTGCCGCTGCGGGGTATTTGTTTCTCGTCCCATTGTGCGCAAATTTCAGACAAAACCGCCGAAATGTGTAGTTTTTTTCGCAGGGTACTCTGTATAATGAATACTGCGGTTTTTCGCGCAAGAAACATACACCGGCGCAGCTTCATACCGCGCCGCTGTGGGAGGACATATGCGTAATATCTGGACGATCTTCAAAACGGACATCCGCACGCTGAGCAGGTGCTTTTTCGCCTGCGTGGTGGTGCTGGCCATCGCCCTGCTGCCCAGCCTGTACGCCTGGCTGAACATCTACTCCAACTGGGACCCCTACGGCAGCACCGGCGGCATCTCCATTGCGGTGGCTTCGCTGGATCGGGGCTATACGGACGGCGGTGAATACGTCAACAAGGGCCGCGACGTGCTGGAGGATCTTAAGACCGCCACCTCCATCAACTGGGTCATTGTGGACACGGAGAAGGAGGCCACCGACGGCGTCTGCGCCGGTGATTACTACGCCGCCGTGGTCATCGATGAGGACTTCTCCCGCAAGATGTACCGCATGTTCACGGACTGGAACGGCCGGCCCGCCATCACTTACTACGAAAACGCCAAGAAGAACGCCGTGGCCACCAAGATCACCGACACGGCGGTGGAGACGCTGAAGCGCTCCATCAGCGAGAACTATCTGGAGGTGCTGATCGGCGGCGTCATGGAGCAGAGCAACCTGCTGGCCGCCGACCTGACGGAGACGGACCCCGAGACCGCCGTAAAGGGCCTTCTGTATCAGGCGCAGGACGTGCTCACCGGCTGCCGCGGTATGATGGACACCTTCCGCGCCGCAGGGGGCAGCGGCATCTCCTCCGCCGACGCGGAGGCCCTGGCCGCCGCCATTGCCGACATCAATAAAAACCTGCCCTCCGGCTCGGAGCTGGAGGCCACCGCTGCGGAGCTGCAGCACGCGCTGTATACCGCGCTGGCCAAGGTGGAGCGGGCGCTGGACCGCCTGGACGGGATACAGGACAGCGCGGAGCTGCCCGACGTGCAGCAGCAGCTGACAGCCGCCGCAGCGGAGATGGGGCGGCTCAGCGGCCGCCTGACCTCGCTGGTCGACAGGCTGGAGGATTCCGCCCTGTCCGGCGGGCATCTTGTCTCCGCCCAGATCGCCCGGCTCCGGACGCTGGCGGGGAAGTGCAGCCAGCTGCAAAGCGACCTGAACGCTCTGGCCGCCGCCAGCGATGTCAGCGGTCTGCTGGATGACTGCGGCGCCCTGACGGACGCCATCCGCGGCCTCACCGGCGGTCTGCCCGTCACGGACAGCGACCTGCGCCGCCAGCTGGACACCGTGGTGTCCGATGTGTCCGACACCCTCTCCGGCGTCAGGGCCCTGTCCGCCGATGCCAAGGCGCTGCAGGCCGCTCTGTCCGACACCACGGCGGCGCTGAACACCACCGTGGACCTGCTGCGTCCCGCAGCGGAGCGCATGGTGAGCGCCCTGTCCGACACCATCGACAAGCTGGAGGGCCTGTCCGCCGACGAGTATATGGATATGCTGCTGGAGATACTGGGCGGCGACCCCATCGCGTACAGCCAGTATTTCCCCCAGATGGTGCAGACCACCGTCCATAAGGTCTATCCCATCGAGAACTACGGCTCCGCCATGGCGCCGTTCTATACCACGCTGGCCATTTGGGTGGGCTGCGTCATCCTGTCCACCCTCATCAAGGTCCACGCCCGCACCGACGGGCTTATCGACCCCACACCGGCGGAGCTGTACTTTGGCCGCTATCTGTTTTTCTTCCTGCTCAGCCAGATACAGGCGGCCATCATTGTCACCGGAGACCTGTACCTGCTGGGCATCCAGTGCGAGCATCCAGGCCTGCTGTACCTGACGGCGTCCCTGACTGCCTTCACCTTCAGCCTGCTGATCTACTCGCTGGCCCTGTCCTTCGGCGACGTGGGCAAGGCGCTGGTGGTGGTCGTCATGGTCATGCAGATCGCCGGCTCCTCCGGCACGTTCCCCATCGAGCTGCTGCCGGAGATCTACCAGAAGATTTACCGTTTCTTCCCATTCCCCTATGCCATCGACGCCATGCGCGAGTGCATCTGCGGCCTGTACGGCGACTACTACATCCGGCAGCTCGCCTTTCTGCTGCTGTTTGTCGCGGCGGCACTGCTCATCGGCCTGCTGGTTCGCCGCCCCTTCATGGGCCTGAACCGGTTCATGGAGGAGAAGCTGGAGGAGACGGAGCTGCTGTAAAGGAGGCGCACGACCCATGTCAACAGAACGCGACTACCAGAAATTGTACGACCGCCTGCTGGAGGAGGTTGGCGCGCTGCACCGCGCCAACCAGCACCGTATTCGCAGCGGCCTGCGGGCCCTGCTGGCCGTTACCGTGGGGCTGATGCTCCTGATGTTCCTGGCCGACGGCAATAAAGTGTTTACCCTGATGCTGTGGATATTGTCCATGTTTGCCGTGGCGGCGTACCTCATCGCCGTGGAGTATATGGACTACGAGCTGCAAAAGAAGCTGCGGGACATCGCCCAGCTGCAGGAGGACGTTTTCGACGGGCTCATAGAGCTGCCGGAGCTGCCCGCCGCACCGCGTCTGCCCCATACGCGGCTGCGCCGCCGGGGCAAGCGGGAGGCCCTGCCGGAGACCGCCGTTCCCGCGACGGCTCCCGCTGCGCCGGAGACTATTGACGGACCGGAGGAGCCTGTCCCTGTGACGGAGCCTGCCCCCGCGGCACAGCCTGCCGCTGCGGAGCAGGCCGCCGCACCGGCGGAGCCTGCCAGGCCCGCCGGCCCCTGCGTCACCCTGCCCTCCGGCTGGGAGCACGTGCTGGAGGACCCCAACAGGCTGGCGGACGATCTGGCGCTGCTGACCCGCGCGCTGCAGAATCTGTCCGACGACCTGCGCCGCCCTGCGGCTGACCATAAAAAGGAGGGGGAGCGGTGAAACAGATCTGGAACATTTTCCGCGCCGACTGGAAGCGCCTGACCGCCAGCGTAGTGGCCGTGGTGGTCATGCTGGGACTGTGCCTGGTGCCCTGCCTGTATGCGTGGTTCAACATCCTGTCCAACTGGGACCCCTACGGCACCGCCTCCACCAGCCGCATCAAGGTGGCCGTGGCCAGCGAGGACGACGGCTGCGATGTGCTGGGCCTTCATGTCAACATCGGCGAGCTGGTGCTCCGTGGGCTGGAGAGCAACGACCAGATGGGCTGGGTCTTTGTGGATGGTGCCCAGACGGCGCTGGACGGCGTGAACGCCGGCGACTACTACGCCGCGCTGATCCTGCCGCCGGAATTCACCGGCGACTTCGTCAGTATTCTGGAGGGAGACCTGCGCCACCCCCAGATACAGTATTACGAAAACGAGAAAAAGAACGCCATCGCGCCCAAGATCACCAGCAAGGCCAAGACCGCCGTGCAGGAGCAGATCAACACCACCATTCTGGAGAAGGTGGCCGATGCTCTGACCACCGCCGGTTCCGTATTCAAGGCCATGGGTCTGGACGGCCGCGACATTGCCGACGGCCTGCTGGAGAAGCTGTCCGCCGCCCAGCGGGACATGGATGAGCTGGCGCAGGTGCTCCGCTCGCTGCAGGATGTGATGGACGGGGCTGACAGCCTGCTGGCCGCCTCTGCCATCACCATCACCGACGCACGCAGTACCCTGGGGGACGCCTCCGAGACCGTGGGCAGCACCGTCCGCCTCATCGGCTCCGGCCTTGACGCGGCGGATGACGCCTCCGCCGACCTGCTGCGGGTGCTGGACGCCGCCGACGATACCCTGTCCGATCTGGAGGACATGCTGGGCGCGGTGGACATGGGCCCCGCGGATGACGCCGCGCACGAGAAGGTCAACGCCCGCATCGACAAGATGATCGCCGCGCTGGAGACGGCCAGAGACCTGACCTCCGACGAGGACGTGCAGGCCCAGCTGGACGCCGCCATCTCCGGTCTGGAGGAGCTGCGCACCGCCGTGGACGGCTCCGGCATCTCTCAGGTGCAGGATGAGCTGCTGGCCATGGTGGCAAAGGTCCGTCAGACTCTGCGTACCGCCGCCGTCAGCACCAACCGGAAGGTCAGCGACTACATCCACGATGCCGGTGAACGGGCGCAGTCCTCCCTCCGCGCCGTGCAGGACCTGCTGACCGCCTCCTCCGGTACGCTGGGCAGCGTCTCCGACACGCTGCGCTCCTATTCCGGCGCTGTGGCCTCAGCACAGCCCACGCTTGCCGCCGGCGCTGCGCTGGCGCAGAGTGTCTCCGGTTATCTGGCCGATATGGAGGCGGACGTCCGCCGCGTGGCGGACAGCACCGCCTTTCAGCGATTCGTGGAGCTGATGGAGAGCGACTCCGACAGCATGGCGGAGTATCTGGCCTCCCCCGTGCAGATGAACACGCATATCATCTATGAGATCAGGGACTACGGCTCCGCCATGGCGCCGTATTACGTGATGCTGGCGCTGTTCGTAGGCAGCCTGCTGACCGCGGTGATGGTGAAGGTCCCTGTGACGCAGCCGGAGTTCCGGCAGTGCCGCGGCGTCCAACGCTACTTCGGACGCTTTCTGACCTATTTCTGCATGGCCATGGCTCAGGCACTGGTGACGGCCTTCGGCTGCCTGCACTTCGTGGGCATGGAGACGGCGGAGCCCGCTCTGTTCGTGCTGGGCTGCTGCGTGTGTGCCCTGAACTTCGCCGCCATGAACTATGCGCTGGTCTACTCTCTGGACAACGTGGGCCTGGCCGCCTCCGTCATCATCATGGTGCTGCAGGTGGCCGGTTCCGGCGGCTCCTATCCCATCGATGTGCTGCCTCAGCTGTTCCGGCGTCTGTATCCCTTCATGCCCTTCCACTACGGCATGGATATGCTCCGCGAGACCATCGGCGGCATGTACGGCCGCACATACCTCCGCTGCGTCCTGATCCTGCTGGGCATGTGTGTGCTGTTCACGCTATTCGGCCTGCTGGTGTACTACCCTGCCCGCAAGCTGAACGCGGCCATCGCCGCCAGCAAGGAAAAATCCGGCATTATGTGACGCTTGCAGCAGAAAAACCGCCGTCCCGAACGGGACGGCGGTTCGTGCCTGTTTTGTGCGGCCTGTGCCGGCTTTATACAGGGGTTCCGTTTTTTTACTTTTCACCGCTGCATCGGTCATACTCCACCTGCATCACGGAGGAGATGGTATGGCGGCCGTAGTCATCCAGCTTGGCGTACTGGGTCAGCAGACGCTCGGTATCGTCCGTCAGATACAGGGCGGCATCGTCCGACATGGCCTTGATGCCCAGGATCTTGCAGATGCGCATCACCGTGTCGAAGGAGGACCCGCCGACGCCGTTATGCAGGGCACTGTTGATGGTGGAGAGGGGGATGTCCACAGAGAAAGCGAACTGCCGCACGCTGCGGTACTGCCGCGAGATCTCATCGCGGACCAGCTTCGTAAGATTGTCCATATATCGGTCCTCACTTTTTGTAAAGAATTTCCACTTAAAGCTGTCGTAGTATACCACGGATTTTTATGTACGCCAATAGGAAAAACGAAAAATTTATAAAAATGTCATAAAAAAGAAAGACTGTAAAACCCCTGCGGCAGAGGGGATAGCGGCCCCGCTGCCGAGATTTCCCTTTTATTTTGTGCCGCCCTGTGATACAATGAACCCACGGAGGGTCTCTGCTTATGAAAACATCGAAACTCTATGCGCCCAGGACCGGCTTCGGCCGTCTGGCGGGCGACATGATCCGCCGCTACTATGTCCACGATGTGGCCCGTGACAGCGCGGCCCTGACGTACTACCTGCTGTTCGCCATTTTCCCGCTGCTGATCTTCGTCAGCACCCTGCTGGGTGTGCTGGAGCTGGACATCGCCAGCATCACGGCGGTGCTGGCGCCCATTCTCCCGTCGGATGTGGTGGACATCATCCGCACGTATCTGGAGTATGTGGCCGCCAACCAGAGCCGCCAGCTGCTGTGGTTCAGCCTGATTTTTTCCATCTGGTTTCCCATGCGCTCCACCGGCTGCCTGATGCACTCGCTGCGCAAGGCATTTGGCCGCAGCGCGCCGGAGAATATCCTGCTGGGTCAGCTGCGCACACTGCTGTTCACGATCTGGATGATCTTCGTCATTGGACTGACGCTGGCGCTGGTGGTGGTAGGCCGCCGCGCACTGTACTTCCTATCCGGCTTTCTCCCGCTGTCGGAGACGTTCATCAGCGTCTGGGGCTACCTGCGATTTATCATTCTGGGTCTTGTCATGGCCATCTCGCTGGGTATCCTGTACCAGTTGGCGCTGGGGCAGCGCCGTCCCCTGCGGGAGGTACTGCCCGGCGTAGGCAGCTCTCTGGCGGCATGGCTGCTGCTGAGCATGGCCTTTTCCTATTATGTGGAAAATATGGCCCGGTATGCGCAGTTGTACGGCTCCATCGCCACCATCGTGGTGGTACTGCTGTGGCTGTATATGTCGGGGCAGGTCCTGATACTGGGCGCGGAGCTGTCCGCGTCCCTGATCCATCGAAAGAAACATGCCGCGCCCTCATCGGGCGGGGAGGAGGAAGCATGAAGATCATCATTGTGGGCTGCGGCAAGGTGGGCTACGCCATCGCCGGCCAGCTGACCCAGGAGAAGCACGACATCGTCATGGTGGACAACGAGATCGCCCACCTGTCCCGCGCCGACAGTACGATGGATGTTATGTGCGTCCACGGCAGCGGCGCGTCCATCAGCGTCCTGATGGACGCCGGCGTCCGCTCGGCGGATCTGGTCATCGCCGTCACCGGCGTGGATGACACCAACATGGTCTGCTGCCTCATCGCCAAGAGCCTGGGCGCACGTCATACCGTGGCCCGCGTCCGCAACACCGAGTACCGGCAGGATGCGGACATCCTGAAGCGGGAGATCGGACTGGACATGGTCATCAATCCCGACCTGGCTGCGGCCCAGGAGATCGCCCGCATCCTCAGCTTTCCCGCCGCCATCTCCGTGGAGCCCTTTGCCGGCGGCCGCATCGATATGATCGGCCTGCAGGCCCTGCCGGAGGACACGCTGGTGGGCCACAGCCTCAGCAGCTTCCACGGCGAGCGCAGGGCGGACGTGCTGATCTGCGCCGCCCAGCGGGGCGACGAGTGCATCATTCCCAACGGCTCCTTTGTGCCCCGGGCCGACGACCGGCTGTATCTGGTGGGCACCAAGGGTGAGCTCCAGAAGATGCTGAAGGTCATGGGCCGCCCTCTCCATCGGGTGAAGAACGTGGCCCTGCTGGGCGGCAGCCGTATCAGCATGTACCTGACGTGGGAGCTGGCCCGCACCAATACCCACGTCCGCATCGTAGAGCAGGATCACGACAAGTGTCTGTTCCTGTCCCAGCACCTGCCGGGGACCATGATCATCGAGGGCGATGGCACGGACAACGACCTCATTCAGGCGGAGAATATCTTCGGCGCCGACGGCTTCGTGTCTCTGACCGGCCGCGACGAGGAGAACCTGCTGATGGCCATGTCGGCCCGCCGCGCCGGAGTCCGCAAGGTGCTGGCCAAGATGACCCGCCCCAACTACATCGAGCTGGTGCAGGACACTGGCCTTGGCAGCATCATCAGCCCCAAGGACATTATCGCCAACCAGATCACCCGCTACGTCCGCGCCCTGGCCAATTCCGAGGGCATGGCCGTGGAGTCGCTGTACAAGCTGCTGGGCGGCCAGGTGGAGGCCCTGGAGTTTCTGGCCAGAGGCACCTCCAACCGCCTGCTGCACGTGCCTCTGAAGGACCTGCAGCTGCGCAGCGGCGTGCTGCTGGCAGCCATTGTCCGCGGCGGCGTCACCATGATCCCCGGCGGCATGACCACCATTGAGGAGGGCGACCATGTGCTGGTCATCGCCCGGTCCATGGGGCTGAATGACCTGACGGACATCCTGGCCTGAGTGTCAGTGTACGGTTGGCGGATGTACCTGCCTGTCATAAAAAAATCACCCTGCGCAGTGATACGCAGGGTGATTCTTTTGACATTTTATACGGCTTGTTGTCAAAATCAGGGGGGAGATTTCGTTTGCGCATCCGCAGATGCAAAACATCCCCACCCCCTATACAAAACCCCCGCCATCGGGTATAATATCCTTAAAGTGCCAAAACACAGAAAGGAACTGCCTATAAACACAAACTGGAACGACCCCAACTTTCAGGGCTTTGCCCGCCAGCCCCGCCCCAAAAAGGAACATAAGCCCGTGGGCACACCTCTGGGCCGCACACTGCTGAATCTGGCGGTGACGCTGGTATTTGCCGCCATCTACTACTATGTGGTGCTGCCGCCCATCAACCTCAAAAGCGAGGAATTCTACATCTTCGTGCTGCTGTGCTGCGCGGTGTACGGCGTCTGCGCCGTCCTGACCTCCGGCTTTCAGGGCGCCGGCGCCAAGGGCTACTTCGACTTCCTGAAGAAGCAGTGTACCGTCCCCCTCATCGTCGCCGCAGCCCTGGCAGCCACCGCACTGGTAGGCGCGGTGCTGGGCTGGCAGCTGTTCCGCGCCAAGGACTACCGCGACCTGCTGACCGTTCAGGACGGCGACTTTGCCGCCGAGGTGGAGGAGATCAGCTACGACCAGATCCCCATGCTGGACGCCGAGTCCGCCATGAAGCTGGGCAACCGCAAGCTGGGCGAGCTGGCGGACATGGTGTCCCAGTTCGAGGTGGCCGACGACTACACCCAGATCAACTATCAGGGCCGCCCCGTCCGCGTGACGCCCCTGCGCTACGGCGACCTCATCAAGTGGCTGAACAACCGTTCCCAGGGCCTGCCCGCCTATCTCATCATCGACATGGTCACCCAGAACGTGGAGGTGGTGCGTCTGGACGAGGGGATCCGATACACCACCGCCGAGCACTTCGGCCGCAACCTGAACCGCCACCTGCGGCTCCGCTATCCCACCTTTATGTTCGACGATCCCGCCTTTGAGATCGACGAAAACGGCGATCCCTGGTGGGTCTGCCCCCGTGTCAGCCACACCATCGGCCTGTTCGGCGGCCGCGACATCATCGGCGCGGTGCTGGTGAACGCCGTCACCGGCGAGAGCACCTACTACGAGACGGGCAGCGTCCCCAACTGGGTGGACCACGTCTACACCGCCGACCTCATCATGCAGCAGTATGACTACCACGGCGCGTATATCAACGGCTTTATCAACTCCCTGTTCGGTCAGCGCGATGTCACCGTCACCACCGAGGGCTATAACTACATCGCCATCGGCGACGATGTGTATATGTATACCGGCGTCACCTCCGTGGTGTCCGACGAGTCCAACATCGGCTTCATCCTGTCCAACCAGCGCACCAAGGACACCCGCTTCTATCTGGTGGCCGGCGCCAAGGAGTATTCCGCCATGGACAGCGCCCAGGGTCAGGTCCAGCAGATGAAGTACACCGCTACGTTCCCGCTGCTGCTGAACATCTCCGACCAGCCCACGTACTTCATGGCCCTGAAGGACGCGGCCCAGCTGGTGAAGATGTACGCCATGGTCAACGTCAGCCAGTACCAGATCGTGGCCACCGGCGATACCGTGGCGGAGTGCGAGGCCAATTACCGCCGCATTCTGGCGGAGAAGGGCCTTGTCTCCGGCGATGATGCCCAGCTGCCCGTCACGGGGCAGGGCGAGATCACCGGCATCATCGAGGACATCCGCTCCGCCGTGGTGGACGGCAACACCCTGTATTACCTGCGCCTGAACACCGGCGACGCCTATTATGTCATCTCCGCCGCCGCGGCGCCGGAGACCGTCATCTACAACGTGGGCGACAGCGTCACCGTCCGCTACGCCGAGGGCGAGGGCGTCATCCTCACCGCCGACAGCGTCACCCGCACCGGCGCGGCCGCGCCGGCTGCGCCCGATGCCGCCCTGCCGCAGGCAGGGGAGGAGGACACCGTGGAGCCTCAGGACCCCGCCGCCTGACAAGACAAAAAGCAGCAGCGTGACCGCCGGTCACGCTGCTGCTTTTTTGTTGCCCTCACACCACCTGAAACAGGAAGAATTTCAGGTAGTTCGTCTCCTCCACGCCCCACAGGATGGGGTGGTCGGCGCACTGCTGCCGCGCCTCGATCTGCCGCAGCTGCACCCCCGCGTCACGGGCGGCGCTGTGCAGCATCTTGACGAACAGCTCCTCCGTGGCGAAGTGGCTGCACGAGCAGGTGGCCAGATATCCGCCCCGGGGCAGCAGCTTCATGGCGCGGTAGTTGATCTCCTTATAGCCGGACATGGCGCTGTGTACTGTCTTGCGGCTCTTGGTGAAGGCCGGCGGGTCCAGAATGATGAAGTCGTATTTCCGCGGCTCCTTCTCCAGCTGGGGCAGCAGGTCAAACACATTGGCCGCCGCGCAGTCCATCACGCCGTCCAGCCCGTTGCGCCGCGCATTCTCCGCCGCGCACTGCACCGCGAACTCCGATACGTCCACGGCGGTGACGTGGGCCGCCCCGCCCTTGGCGGCGTTGAGGGCGAAGGAGCCGGTGTGGGTGAAGCAGTCCAGCACCGTTCGCCCCTTGGCCAGACGGGCCACTGCCAGCCGGTTGTACTTCTGGTCCAGAAAAAAGCCGGTTTTCTGCCCATTCTCAAAGTCCACGGTATACGTGATGCCGTTTTCCACGATGTCCACGTCGGTGCGCTCCGGCGGCGTCTCGCCGGGCAGGGGATACCACCCCTTGTTCTGCTCCATGCCCTCCAGACCGCGGATGGCCACATCGTTGCGCTCGTAGATGCCGCGGATGTCCTGCCCATCCTCCCGCAGCACCTTGACCAGCAGAGGGAACAGCCGGTCCTTGATGCGCTCCATGCCCAGACTCAGCGTCTGGGTCACCAGCACGCTTTCGAACCGGTCCACCGTCAGACCCGGGAACAGGTCGGCTTCGCCGAAGATCACGCGGCAGCACCGGCTGTCCGTCTCGCCCATCACCACCTTGCGGTAGTCCCAGGCATAGCGGATGCGCCGCTCCCAGAAGGCGTCGGAGAAGTCATCGTTGGCATTGCGGCTCACCAGCCGCACCCGGATCTTGGAGCGGCTGTTGTAGAACCCGCAGCCCAGCCAGCTGCCGCGGCGGCTTACCACGTCCACCAGCGCGCCGTCCTCCGGCCCGCCGTCCGCGGCGGTGACCTCCCCCTCGTAGACCCAGGGGTGCCCGCCGGTCAGCGCGGCCTCGCCCTTGGGCGTGATGGTGATCTTAGCGTAGGGACGTGGAGCTTTCATGGTACATACCGCCTTTCATTTCGTGCCCCCATGATAACACATCTCCGCCGTCATTTCCATATATTTATAGTGCAGCAAAAAGGAAAGGGGAATGACCATGCCCAGCATCTATCTCAGTCCATCCACGCAGGAATATAACCCGTATATCACCGGCGCAGGCAGCGAGGAGCATTTCATGAACCTCATCGCCGATGCCATGGAGCCGTACCTCACCGCCAACACCATCCGCTTCGGCCGCAACACGCCGGAGATGACGGCGGCCAGCTCCATCCGTCAGGGCAATGCAGGGAACTACGACTTCTACCTGGCACTCCACTCCAACGGCAGCACGGACGGCAGCCGGGAGGGCGCCGTCCGCAGCATTATCGCCTTCTACTACCCGGGCAGCACCAACGGCCGGCGGGCCGCCGACATCTTCGTGCGGAATCTCAAGAGCATTTACCCCCTGCCGGAAAAGGTCTATGCCCGCTCCACCACCACCCTGGGGGAGGTGCGCCAGCCCCGCATGCCTGCGGTGCTGCTGGAGCTGGGATATCACGACAACTATGCCGATGCCCGCTGGGTGCAGAACAACATCCAGTCCATCGCCGCCAATCTGGTGCTGTCCCTGACGGAGTATTTCGGCCTGCCCTTCATCACGCCCATTACCCCGTGGCGCGGAACGGTCCGCACCCAGTCGGGGAACCTGAACCTGCGGGAGTACCCGTCGCAGCAGGGCAGGGTGGCGGCTCAGCTGCCCTCCGGCGCCGTGGTGACGGTCTACGGACAGTACGGCGGCTGGTACAGCGTGGGCCATCAGGGTCAACTGGGCTACGCCGCCGCGTCCTATATCCAGTGACCTGCACAAAACCGTGCATTTGTCCAAAAAAGGAGGGGAATTTTTCCCGATTTCCCTTGACAGTTGCCCGCAATGTGTTTAGAATTATGAAGGATTATCATCGAGGGGACAGGGGTACCTTTCGATTATTTTCTATGGCACATTTTGTGCCGGCCCATACAACCCATCACAACATAGGAGGAATGCACAGTGACCGTAACAGGTTGGATCGTGGCAGCAGCCGCGTTCGCTGTGGCGGCGGTGGTCTTTTTCCTCCTCGGCATTCGCTACCGCAAGCGCGTAGCGGAAAAAGAAATCTCCAGCGCGGAGGAAGAAGCCACGCGCATCATCAACGAGGCAATTAAAAGCTCTGAGAGTAAAAAGCGGGAAGCGCTTCTCGAAGCAAAAGAAGAGATTTTGAAAAACCGCAGCGAATACGAGAGAGAGGTCAAAGAACGCCGCGCCGAGCAGCAGAAGCAGGAGCGCCGTTTGCAGCAGAAAGAGGAAAATCTCGATCACAAGACCGAGATGATCGAAAAGAAAGAGGAGGCGCTGGCCCAGAAGCACGCCGCCGCCGACAAGGAGCAGGAGGAGATCCAGCTCATCAAGCGCAGCCAGACCGAGATGCTGGAGCGCATCTCCGGCTTCACGGCGGATCAGGCCAAGGAGTACCTGATCGCCCAGGTGGAGTCCGAGGTCACCCATGAGACGGCGCTGAAGATCAAGGAGATCGAGGCCCGCGCCAAGGACGAAGCGGACCAGCGCGCCCGCGAGATCGTGGCCACCGCTATCCAGCGCTGCGCCGCCGATCATGTGGCCGAGATCACCGTCAGTGTGGTTCCCCTGCCCAATGACGAGATGAAGGGCCGCATCATCGGCCGCGAAGGCCGCAACATCCGGACACTGGAGACCCTGACCGGGGCCGATCTTATCATCGACGATACCCCCGAAGCCATCACCGTCTCCTGCTTCGAGCCGGTCCGCCGCGAGGTGGCCCGTCTGGCGCTGGAGAAGCTCATCGCCGATGGCCGCATCCACCCCACTCATATCGAGGAGATGGTGGAGAAGGCCCGCCGCGAGGTGGACGGCGTCATCCGCGCCGAGGGCGAGCGCGCCGTGCTGGAGACCGGCGTCCGCGGCCTGCACCCCGAGCTGCAGAAGCTGCTGGGCCGCCTGCATTACCGCACCAGCTACGGCCAGAACGTGCTGCAGCACTCTATCGAGGTCAGCCATATCGCCGGCATGATGGCCGCCGAGCTGGGCGCCGACGTACAGGCCGCCAAGCGCGCCGGTCTGCTCCACGATATCGGCAAGGCCCTTGACCATGAGTTCGAGGGTACCCATGTGGCGCTGGGCGTGGAGTACGCCCGCAAGTACCGCGAGAAGGAAGACATCATCCACGCCATTCAGGCGCACCACGGCGACGTGGAGTGCAAGACGCTGGTGGCCTGTCTGGTGCAGGCAGCCGACGCCATCTCCGCCGCCCGCCCCGGCGCCCGCCGCGAGAATCTGGAGAACTACATCAAGCGTCTGGAAAAGCTGGAGGAGATCACCGGCACCTACCCCGGCGTGGAGAAGAGCTACGCCATCCAGGCCGGCCGCGAGGTCCGCGTCATGGTCAAGCCCGAGCAGGTGTCCGAGGACCAGATGGTCATTCTGGCGCGGGAGCTGGCCAAGCGCATCGAGAACGAGCTGGAATACCCCGGACAGATCAAGGTTCACGTCCTGCGGGAGACCAAGGTCGTGGAATACGCAAAATAAATACCCCACCGGCTCCGGAGCGCGTTGCGCTCCGGAGCTTTTTTTGGTATAATGCCATCATCCGACAGGGTTTTCCTGTCAACAAATGGCACTTTACAGAGAGGGGGACGCACTCTTGAAACGCCTGATCCTGTTGATGCTCCTGCTGGCCGTGGCTCTGTCCGCAGCCGCCTGCGGCCCTGTTTCCGGCACCGGCGACGCGTCCCCTCCGCCGGAGGACTCACAGACCGTCCCTGCCGTACCGGAAACGGAGGTCTGGACGCGGCAGCACAGATCCGTCTGGGGCAGTGAGCCTGTCACCGTCGGCGCCGATTTCGAACGCATCTCCGGCGCCGCGTCCCATGGCATGACCGCGGGGCAGGAGCTGCTGCTGCTGGACTTCATGGACTGCTATTATCAGTCCGTTACCCGGTTGCAGGTCATCGACTGCACCGACCTGTTCACGGACCGCGCCCAGTCCGACTACCACAGGACCGTCTGGCGCACGCTGGCGGAGATCCGCCTGCGGGCGCCCATCGACCTCCACGCCGGCTCGTACAGCTATTCCCTGCGCTGCACGGACCTGACGCGGGACGGCGACACGGCGGAGCTGACGCTGCTGGAGAGCAGCGTGGTCTACTTCAACGGCCTGAACGGCCTGCCCTCGGAGCAGTGGAACGTGCAGCACACCTTCCGGCTCCAACGCATCACCGGCGACCGCTGGCGCATTGCGTCCCACGACTCCGACGATAACCCCTATTACAGCGCCGACTACGACCCTGTCACCGATACGGACCGCCACCTGCCCCAGCTCCTTGCCTGCATCGAGGCGCGGGAGAGCGGCCCGCGGGAGCTCTGGACGCCGCCGGTCACGTGGGATCACGACTACGACCGCGCCGCCGCGCTGGACTACATGCTGACGTACAGCGCCCAGCGGAATCCCGCCTACAAGGCGTATGACGATCTGGGCGGCAACTGCATGAACTTCGGCTCGCAGGTGCTGACCGCTGGCGGCATCCCCGCCCTCCCCGGCGGCTATCGGGACGGCTGGTTCTACAACAGCGAGCGCAGCGTCTCGCTGCCGTGGGTCAATGTGGGCGCTTTCCTCGATCTGGCGGCCGAGCATACCGGCTCCGGTCTTGTGGCCGTGGTAGGCGCACCCTACTTCACCGGTCAGGTGGGGGACATCATCACCATGGGCGTGGAGGAGCCGCGGCACCATACCACCGTCATCTGCGGCCTTGTGGCCGACGGCGAGGGCCGCACCGTGGACTACCTGCTGTGCTCCAATACCGCCAACCTGCGGAACTATCCGGCTTCCGCCTATTACTACACCAACCGCCAGCTCACGAAGATACTGGGCTGGAATGACTGACCTCAAAGGAGGAGATCACATGGACTATCGCATCTTAGCGCTGGGCGACGTGGCCAGCGAGACGGGCCTGCAGCTGCTGGAGAAGAAGCTGCGCACCTTCAAGCGGGAGCAGAACATCGCCTTCACCGTGGTCAACGGCGAGAATATCTCCGGCAGCGGCCTGACCCGGGCCCAGGCGGAGGATCTGCTGGCCGCCGGTGCGGACGTGGTGACGCTGGGCAACCACACCTTCGGCAAGCCACAGATCGCCACGTTTCTGGACGAGAGCGGCTACATCCTGCGGCCTGCCAACTTCACCGGCCGCGCTGCGGGCCGCGGCTGCGCCGCTTACGACTGCGGAGCCTTCTCCGTGGCGGTACTGGTGCTCATCGGCCGCTGCGACCTGGACTTCAACGCCGACAACCCCTTTACCACGGCGGACCGCCTGCTGAAGACGCTGGACAAGCCCACCTTCACGCTGGTGGAGTTCCACGCGCAGGCCACCAGCGAGAAGCTGGCCATGGCCTACTATCTGGATGGCCGCGTCTCCGCGCTCTGGGGCACTCACACCCACGTGCCCACCGCCGACAACCGCGTGTTCCCCAAGGGCACCGGCTACGTCACGGATCTGGGCATGACCGGCCCTATCGAGTCGGTGCTGGGCGTTCGTCCCCAGCAATCCATGGAGTTCTTTCTGGGCGGCCTCCCCGGCCGCTATCAGGCGGCGGACGGCCCCTGCTCCGCGCAGGGCTGCATCTTCACATTGAACAGCGACACCGGCCTTTGCACCGGTGTGGAGCGTATTGAGATCAAATAAAAGGAGAAACTGTATCATGTCTGTGGAAAAGGTAAGAGCCTATCTGGAGCCCTACGGCGTGGCCGACCGCATCCGTGAATTCGACGTATCCAGCGCCACGGTGGAGCTGGCCGCTCTGGCTGTCGGCGTGGAGGGCGCCCGCATCGCCAAGACCCTGAGCTTCAAGATCGGGGAGGATCCCATTCTGGTGGTGGCCGCCGGCGATGCCAAGGTGGACAACAGCAAGTATAAGCACTTCTTCGGCGTCAAGGCCAAGATGCTCACCGCCGACGAGGCGGTGGCGCGCATCGGCCACGCCGTGGGCGGCGTGTGTCCCTTCGCCCTGCCGGAGGATGTGAAAACCTATCTGGATGTGTCCCTGAAGCGCTTTGACACGGTGTTCCCCGCCGTGGGCAGCGCCGCCAGCGCCATCGAGCTGACCTGTGACGAGCTGGAGCGCTGCTGCGGCAAAAACTTCACCCAGTGGGTGGACGTCTGCAAGGGCTGGCAGCCCGAGGAAGCGTGATGGTCCGCATCCTTCACGCCGGAGACTTCCATCTGGACAGCGCCTTCGGCGCCCTGACGCCGGAGCAGGCCCGCCAGCGCCGTGCCGAGAGCCGCCGCATGCCGGAGCGCATGGTGGACTGGGCCAATGACCACGGCGTGCAGCTCCTGCTGCTGGCAGGCGACCTGTTCGATGGCGACGACCTCAGCGGCGACACCGCCAAGCTGCTGGCCCGCGCTCTGGGCGGCTTTCAGGGGCAGGTGGTCATCGCCCCCGGCAACCACGACCCCTACACGGCCCGCAGTGCCTACGCCCGCACGCTGTGGCCCGACAACGTGCATATCTTCACGGAGGACCGGATGCAGACCATCCCGTTCCCCCAGTACGGCTGTGCCGTCCACGGCGCCGCCTTTACCGCGCCGGAGGAGACGGCTGACCGCGTGCTGTCCGGCTTCACCGCCCCCGACGACGGGCTGGTACATATCGGCCTGCTCCACGGAGAGCTGACCGGCTCTGACAGCCGCTACCGGCCCCTGACCACCGCCGCCGTGGCCGCCTCCGGCCTGCACTATCTGGCCCTTGGCCATGTCCACGGCTGCACCGGCGTCCTGCGGATGGGGAGCGTTCCCTACGCCTACTGCGGCTGCCCCGAGGGACGGGGCTTTGACGAGCTGGGGGACAAGGGCTTCCTCGCCGGTCAGGTGTCGCCGGAGGGCGCAGAGCTGCAATTCGTGCCCTTCGCCCGCCGCCGCTACCGCATCATGGAGGTGGACGTCACCGATGGCGACCCGGCGGCGCTGGTGTCCGCCGCCCTGCCCGCCGGTGCGGAGGAGGATATCTACCGCGTGGTCCTCACCGGCAGCCCCGCCGCACCGGTGTCACCGGAGCGGGTGCAGTCGGCCCTGTCCGGCCGGTGCTGCGCCCTGCAGGTGCGGGACAAGACCACCGCCCGGCAGGAGCTGTGGGACAAGTGCGGCGAGGATACCCTGCGGGGCCTGTTTCTCCAGCAGCTGCGCAGCACCTGCGGCGCGGATCCCCAGTCCCAGCGCCTGATGGAGCAGGCCGCGGCCTTCGGCCTGGCCGCCATCGATGATCGGGAGGTATGACCGTGAAACACATTCTGATGATCGGCACCGGCGGTACCATTGCCTCGGAAAAGACCCCCTCCGGCCTGACGCCGGAGCTGAACACGGAGCAGCTGCTGTCCTTTATCCCCGGCATCGCGGACCTCTGCCATGTGGACTGCCTGCAGCTCTACTCTCTGGACAGCACCAATATCTGTCCCCGCCACTGGCTGGGGCTGGCCGCCGCCATCCGCGACCGCTACGATGACTATGACGGCTTCGTCATCGCCCACGGCACCGACACCATGGCGTATACCGCCGCCGCCCTCAGCTATCTGGTGCAGGGCAGTCCCAAGCCCATCGTGCTCACCGGCGCCCAGAAGCCCATCTGGTTCGACGGCACCGACTCCAAGCGCAACCTCACCGATGCGTTCCTCTACGCCTGCCGCGGCTGCGGCGGCGTCCAGATCGTGTTCAACGGCAAGGTCATTCTGGGCACCCGCGCCCGCAAGACCTGCTCCAAGAGCTACCACGCCTTCTCCAGCGTCAACTACCCTGATCTGGCGGTGGTGCAGGACGGCCGCCTGCTGCAATACATGCGCTGCACCTGCTATCCCCGACCGGTGTTCTACAATACGCTGGACGACCGCGTCAGCCTGCTGAAGCTGATCCCCGGCACATCCAGCCAGCTGATCGACTTCATGCTGGACCGCAGCGACGGCCTCATCATCGAGTCCTTCGGCGTGGGCGGCCTGCCGGAGTATCATGGCAGCGAGTTCTACGATGCGGTGCGCCGCGGCGTGGAGCGGGGCAAGATCGTGGTCATGACCACCCAGGTGCCCAACGAGGGCAGTGACCTGACGGTGTACCATGTGGGCGGACGGCTGAAAAGCACCCTGCGCCTGCTGGAGGCCTACGACATGACCACGGAGTCGGCAGTGGCCAAGCTCATGTGGATCCTGGGCCAGACACGGGACTTCGATGAGGCGGAGCGCCTGTTCTACCGCCCCGTGGCGCGGGACATCCTCTGCGAAAACGAAAGCTGATACCAGAAACGGCGCGTCCGGGACGCGCCGTTTTCGCATATTTTTCCGACTTCTTTCCCATACTATCCAAAAATGTGCGGGGAGGAACCGCGGAATGAAACAGGAATTTTCCGCCAGAACGGCGGCGTTGGATGACCGGCTGGGCGTAGGCCGCTGCTTCGACATGACGGCCCGGGATCTCACCATCGGGGGCCGCCGCGCCCGCCTCTGGGTGGTGAACGGCTACGCCCAGGAGAACATTTTAGAGCGCATGATCGCCCAGTGGCTGTCCCTGCCGGAGCTGACGGCCATCCCCACGTTGGACGCGTTTCTCAGCCGCTGCGTCACCGCCTGCGACGCCGCCGTCTGCCGCAGCAGGGAGGAGGCGGTGCTGGGCGTGTTCTCCGGCAGGACCCTTCTGGTGGTGGATGGCTTCTGCGGCGGCATCCTCATGGATGTCAAGCAGTTTCCCACCCGCTCCATCGAGGAGCCGGACACCAGCCGCGTCCTCCGCGGCAGCCACGACGGCTTCGTGGAGAACCTGATGCAGAACGCGGCCCTGCTGCGCCGCCGCATCCGCGACCCCCGCCTGACGCTGGAGCGGGTGCAGCTGGACAACCGCTCCCACACCGATGTGGCGCTGTGTTATATGGAGGGCGAGGCCGATCCCGACCTGCTGACGGAGCTGCGGAAAAAACTGAAAAATATGCAGGTGGGCTCCATCGCCATGAGCCAGGAATCGGTGGCCGAGGCGCTGTCGCCCCGCCAGTTCTGGAATCCGTTTCCCAAGGTCCGCTATACGGAACGCCCCGACGTGGCCACAGCCTGCATCATGGAAGGCGACGTGGTGGTGATGGTGGACAACTCCCCGTCGGCCCTGCTGCTGCCCACCACGCTGCTGCGCTTCACCGAGGAGATCAACGACTACTACTTTCCGCCTCTCATCGGCTCCTATCTTCAAATTGTCCGCATGGTGGTGCTGCTCCTGACGGTGTTCGTCACGCCGGTGTGGTATCTGCTGGTAAAGAACCCCGATACACTCCACGAGAACCTGCACTTCCTGCTGGTGCAGGACGCGTATTACGTCCCCCTTATCATCCAGCTCCTGCTGGTGGAGCTCATTATTGACGTGCTGAAGCTGGCGTCCCTGAACACGCCGGACGTGCTGAGCAACTCCTTCAGCATGATCGGCGCCCTGATATTGGGCGATTTTGCCGTGCAGGCCCGCTGGCTGGTGCCGGAGGTGCTGGTCTACATGGCCTTCGTGGCCATCGCCAACTACGCCCAGCACAGCTACGAGATGGGCTATGCCACCAAGCTCTGCCGCATGCTGCTGCTGATTTTGATCTGGCTTTTCGACCTCTGGGGCTTCCTCGCCGGTATCGTGGGCACACTGACGCTGATGGCCACCACCAAGCCTCTGGTGGGCAAGGGCTACCTCTACCCCCTCATCCCTTTCGACGGAAAAAAGCTCAAGCGCCTTCTGCACCGCGTACCCATCAGCAGGGACAACAGCTGACGGAAAAAATTTCCGGCGCCGCCCTGCCAATTCGCCCTGAATTTACACCGTATGCCTCGCCCCGTTCCGGCACAAAGTAACGCTGTCGCCGGCGACAATTCCACAAAGGGGTGAGACGCTTGTATGAACTGCGAGAAACGCATCCCGCAGGCAGTCTCCGCAAGAGCACCGCAAGGCTGCTTGCTCTGGTATTTACCCTATCCCTCTGTTTCCAGCAGGTCTGGGCCGCACCGGAGGCGCGGACGGTGATCCCGCTGGGCAAGGCGGTGGGCATCAAGCTCTTCGCCGACGGCGCGCTGGTGGTGGGCCTGTCGGAGGACGGCCCTTGTCCCGCCCGGGACTGCGGCCTGAAGGAAGGGGACCTGATCCTCACCATGGGTGACGCCAAGATCACCTCCACGGAGCAGGTTCGCCAAGTCCTGCAGGACAACGGCTGTGAACCTCTGGCACTTACCATCCGCCGCGGCAGCAGGGATCTCCGCGTCACTGCTGTTCCCACACAGGGAGCCGATGGCGCGTGGCAGCTGGGGGCGTGGATACGCGACAGCATGGCCGGTATCGGCACGCTGACGTATTACGATCCTGCCACCGGCAGTTACGGCGCACTGGGCCACGGCATCACCGACGTGGACACGGCGCAGCTGATGCCGTTGGCCTGCGGCTCCATCATGGAGACCACGGTGAAGGCGGTGAAAAAGGGCGCCAAGGGCGACCCCGGCGAGCTGAAGGGCGACTTCTCCGTCCAGCGTGACGTGGGCACCGTCTCTGTCAACAGCGACGGCGGCATTTTCGGCACGGTGGCGGACCCTGATTTTCTCCGGGCGGGCACGCCCGTCCCTGTGGCCACGGCCCGCCAGGTCAAGACCGGACCTGCCACGATTCTGACCACCATCTCCAATGATGACACGGCGGAATACACGGTGCAGATCGTCCGCGTCTTTTCCGGCAGCCAGTCCACCCGCAACCTGCTGCTGAAGGTGACGGACCAGCGCCTGCTGGACGCCACCGGCGGCATCGTGCAGGGCATGAGCGGCAGCCCCATCCTCCAGGACGGACGGATCGTGGGCGCCGTCACCCATGTCCTGCTGAACGACCCCACCCAGGGCTACGGCATTCTCATGGAGAATATGCTGGCCATGGCGGGGTAAAAGGGAGGTGGAGGCATGCAGTCCCTGCTCATTAAGGACACCACCCGGGCACAGCGTGAGGAGATCGTGCGTCGGGCATTGGCGGCCTGCGGCGGCAGCTGTGAGGGCTGCAGCGGCTGCGGCAATTCCGGCGGCGGCCGCGTGGACGCCATCTATCAGCCGTATATCGACGGCGAGGTGGAGCTGGCGGACCTGAACGCGGCCTATTCCGAGAGCCGCAAGCTGGTGCGGTAGCAAAAAGGGAGCGGCGGGTCATCCCGCCGCTCCCTTTTTTGCGTTGTGACTTACGGCACCGGCCGGTACGATACCGGCTTACCGTCCTCGAACGTTACCTGATAGCCGGTGCCCGGGGCCACCGGATAGTCGTACCGGATGCCGCCGAACCAGTGCATCATCAGCCCGGCGGTGACGCCGCCGTGAATGACGCATACCGCGTCCTCTCCCGCGTCCAGCACCGGCTGGATGGCCGCCAGATTCCGCGCCAGCACCTGGGGCGCGCTTTCCCCGTTGGGGCAGGCATTGTGCTCCGCGTCCTCACACCACGCCTGAAACGCGGGATCGTCCTTCAGCTCGGCGTAGCTCTTCATCTCAAAATCGCCGAAATCCATCTCCCGCAGACCGGGCAGCTGCGTGTGGGCCACATCGCCGTACAGTGCGCGGATGGTCTGCTCCGTCCGCAGAAGGCCGCTGGTGTAGTACCGCGCCGCCGTGGGGTACACGCCGGTCTTGGCGCGCTCCGCCAGCATCTCCAGCGAGTCCGGCAGGACAGGGATATCTGCCGCCCCGTAGTACAGATCGTCCCGACTTCCGGCGGTGTCGCCGTGCCGCAGTAATGTCAGCTTCATTTCAATCCCTCCGTCAGCCCGCAGAACACGCGGGTCACATGGTCAGCCCTGCGGGCCAGCTCCTGCATAAACGTACCGTGGCGCTCCCGCCACGCCCGCTCCTCGCCGTCCATGGGCACGATGCCGCCGCTGACCTCGCGGCAGACCATCACCGCGTTTTCAAACAGCGGCAGATACCGTTCCATGTCCGCCTCCCGGCGGCTCAGCGATTCCAGGTGGCAGTAGCATTTCGCACCCGCCCGCGGCTCCGACACCGCCAGATCGCACACATCGTCCATGGTCAGACCGTAGTGCGCCAGCGCCCAGGTCAGCTTCCCCTGAAACGCGCCGCCGATCACCAATTCCATATCGCATTACCCTCCTATCGCCAAAACCACCGCGCCGCACAGCTCGCCCAGCACCAGCCCGAAGCCGGAGATGTCGCCGGACATGCCGTCGAACTGCCGGAACCCGTGCCACACGGCCAGCCCGTAGCCCACTGCCGCCGCCAGCGGGGCAAAGCTGCCCCACAGCACCGCCGGTACGGCGCACGCCGCCGCCAGCACCGCCGCCGCCACGTACAGCGGCGCGCCGCCGCGCACCATGGCACTGTACTGGCTGGTGCTCATGGGCCGCAGCGCCAGCACCGCCACCGCCGCCGCGGCACGGCTGGCCACAGGGACCAGCGCCAGCGGCAGCAGGGGGACGTTCTCCGCAGACAGAAACGCGCTCCACTGAGCCATGGCCAGCAGTACCATGCAGATCACCGCGAAGGCTCCGCAGTGGGAGTCCTTCAGGATGCGCCTCCGCGTCTCCAGATCCCGGCGGGACAGGATGCCGTCGCACACATCCATGAACCCGTCCAGATGCAGAAAGCCCGTCACCAGCCACGGCGCCGCCGCGCACAGTGCCGCGCCCAGCGGGTGGGGCAGATACCACGCCAGCCACGCGCACAGCGCCCACACAGCACCCACGACGATGCCCACAAAGGGCAGACAGGCCAGCATTTTCCGCCGCGCCGTCTCGCTCCATATTTTTTTCGGGCAGGGGATGGCCAGAAACATCCCCCACGCCATGAAGAACCCGTAGATCCAGTCACGCACGGGGCATTTCCCCCTTCCACACATGGGGCAGCCCCATGGTCATCTCGCACACCACGTCGAACTCCGCCGCCAGCGTCCGGCAGATACCGGCCAGACCGGCGGTGTATGCCGCCGTCCAGGGGTCGTAGTCCTCGCCGCCCTGCCAGATGCCGTCGCACACGCATACGAAGTGGGCGGGCACGCGGCTGATGGCCGCGATCTGCTCCGCCGCCCGCCGGGGCGCGCCCATGTCCATGCCGCCGCCGTCAAACATCTGCGCCGCCAGACACGCCGTCACGCTGTCGAACAGTACCGTGCCTTCGGGTCGGACAGCCTCCAGCCCCGCCGTCAGGTCACGCGCCCGCTCGATGGTGGTAAAGCCCCAGCCATCGCGGTCGGCGATGTGCCGCCGGATGCGGGCCAGATCCTCGCCGTCGTGTGGCTCCATGGTGGCCCAGTAGTACATGGGCTTGCCGCAGGCCAGCGCCCGCGCCATGCGTTGGGCCGTGCTGCTCTTGCCGCTTTTGCAGCCGCCGATAAACAGAAGTCTCATGTCGCCTCCACCGTAAAGGCGTCCACCGCCCGTATCTCGTCCAGATAGCTGTCCTCAATGGAAGCCTCGCCGAACGTGGCCATGCCCCGCATGACGCCGCAGGCGCCCTCCAGCACGCGGAACAGCAGGGGACACCCGCTGCCCTCGCCCAGCCGCATCCCCAGACGCAGGCAGGGCTGGAGCCCCAGCGTCTCCGCCGCGATGCGGTAGCCTACCTCGTAGGAGTCGTGGGACAGAAACAGCACATCCCGCACTGCGGGGCACAGCCGCACGGCGCACAGCGCCGCCGCGATGGAGATGAACCCGTCCACCGCCGCCGGCACCCGCTCATGGGCGCAGCCTAAAAATGCGCCGGTCATGGCGGCCAGATCCAGCCCGCCCACACCGGCCAGCACGTCGATGACATCGTTTCCGTCGGGCCGGTGCAGCGCCAGCGCCTGCCGCAGCACCTCCTTCTTCCGCAGGAAGCCCTCATCCGTCAGCCCGCCGCCGCGGCCCGTTACGGCCTCGATGTCCGCGCCGGTCAGCGCCGCCAGCACCGCCGCCGATGTGGTGGTGTTGCCGATGCCCATCTCGCCGATGCCCAGCGCCGTCACACCGTCGGCTCTGGCCCGCGCCGCCTGCTCCATGCCTGCGGCCATGGCGTCCAGCACCTGCTGCCGCGTCATGGCGTCCTCACGGGCGATGTCGCCGGTGCCCCGCCGCACCTTGCGGTCCAGCACGCCTACCGGCGGCACGTCGCCGTCGATGCCCACGTCCACCACGCTTACATCGTCGCCGAAGGCCGCTGCCATGGCGGACATGCCGGTCTTGCGGAAGGTCATGTTCACCGCCTGCTGCATCGTCACCGCCGGCGGCGTACAGGATACGCCCTCGGCCACCACACCGTTGTCGGCGGCGAACACCGCCACGCGGCACTTGCCCATGGCGGGGCACACCTGCCCCGTCACGCCTGCCAGCCGGATGGATATCTCCTCCAGCTGCCCCAGACTGCCCGGGGGCTTGGCCAGCTGTGCCTGCCGCCGCCGCGCCGCCTCCATGGCCGCCTCATCTGCGGGCCGTATGGCCTGTATGTACGCCGAAAGCTCTTGCTCTGTCATGCTCGCTCCTCCAGATAGCCCTGCTCCGCCAGCCACGTCAGCGACGGCGCGCAGTCCTGATTCTCAATGGTATACGTCGCCGCCGGACAGACGTCCAGCAGCGTGTCCAGCACCTGTGCCATGGGGATGTCCCCCTGTCCCAGCGGGTCGTGGAGATCCCAGTCCCCCCTGTTGTTGTGCAGGTGTACGTGCTTCAGCCACGGGGCCATGGGACCGATCCACTCCATGGGCGGCGTCCTGCTGACGGAGGTGTTGGCGTGGCCCACGTCCAGACACAGCCCCAGCCGGGGATCGTTCACCTGCTCGGCGATCTGCACCAGCATGTCCGGCCCCGGCTCCATCACGTTCTCCACCGCCAACACCATGTCCGGCGGCACGTCCGCCAGCAGCTCCTTCCAGAATACCGCCGACTGCTCCACGTACCACTCGGGGAAGTACACCAGCGGGATGTACCCGCCGTGGACCACTATCCGCTTCACGCCCAGCATCCGCGCCGTCCGGATGGTCTGCCGGAACCGCCGCAGCGCCGCCTCCCGCACCAGCGGGTCGATGGCGCAGGGGGCCAGCTCCGCAAAGGGCGCGTGGAGCCACAGACGCTCCACCCCCGCGATCTGCTGCCGTACCAGCTCCATGGCGTCCGGCTGCTCCAGCCGCGGGGCCCAGCAGAACTCCGCGATCTCGAAGCCCAGCCCCCATTTTCCGGCCAGCGCCGCCGCCTGCCCGTCGATGCCGGACAGATGCAGCCTGCCCCACAGCTCCTTCCGTTCCAAAGCAGCTCCTCCTTACAGATATTTCAAAATGATTATAGCATACTTGCCTGTAAATACAAACCCCCAAAACATCCCTGCCCCGACAGGGATTGACGGATCTCGCCGGAGCCGGTATAATCAAACTGTCTGTGCGCAAAACAGGGGAGGGAGGTGCCACCCGTGCGCGATACGTTTTCCGACTGCCATCCGGCGGTCAATTTTGCCTATTTCGCTCTGGTACTGGCCTTCTCCATGACATTGATGCACCCCGTCTGTCTGCTGATCTCCCTGACCGGCGCCTGCTGCTATCTGGCGCGGCTCCATGGCCTGCGAGAGCTGGGACACAGCGCCCGCTGGCTGGTGCCCATGGCGCTGCTGGCGGCACTGGTGAACCCCGCCTTCGTTCATCAGGGCGTCACCATCCTGACATACCTGCCCTCCGGCAACCCCCTGACGCTGGAGAGCATCCTCTACGGACTGGCCGCGGCGCTGCTGCTGGCCTCGGTGGTGCTGTGGTTCCGCTGCTTCAGCGCCGTCATGACCTCCGATAAATTCATCTACCTCTTTGGCCGCGCCATTCCCGCCCTGTCGCTGGTGCTGAGCATGACGCTGCGCTTCGTGCCGCGCTTCCGCCGCCAGTTCCGCACGGTGACGCAGGCCCAGCGCTTTATGGGACGCGACACGGAAAACGGCAGCCCCCTCCAACGTGCCAGAAACGCCATGAAGGTCTTTTCCATCATGGTCACCTGGAGCCTGGAGAGCGCCATCGACACGGCGGACAGCATGCGCAGCCGCGGCTACGGCCAGCCCGGCCGCACCGCCTTCTCCATCTACCGTCTGGACAGCCGCGACCGGAGCCTTCTCCTGTGGCTGGCCTTCTGCGGCACATACCTGCTGGCGGCCGCCCTGAGCCGCGGCCTGTTCTTCCAGTATTACCCCATGCTGCGGGGCGCGCCCCTGCGCCCCATCACCGTCAGCTTTTACGCGGTATATCTGCTGCTGTGCCTGACGCCCGCACTGCTGTCGTGGGCCTCACAGCGCCGTTTCCACCGTCTTGAGAAGGGAGGTGCCTGACAAATGAACGAGCTGTTCCGCCTTTCCGGCTTCGGCTTTACCTACCCCCAGCAGCGCCGCCCCGCCCTGACCGGCGTGGACCTCACCATCCGCTCCGGCGAATTCTGGGTGCTGTGCGGCCCCTCCGGCTGCGGCAAATCCACGCTGCTGCGCCAGCTCAAGACCGTCCTGACGCCCCACGGCGTCACCGAGGGCGAGGTGTACTTTCAGGGCACGCCTCTGCGGGATGTCCCCCTGCGGCAGCAGGCGGCGGACATCGGCTTCGTCCTCCAGTCGCCGGAGCATCAGGTGGTGACGGACAAGGTCTGGCACGAGCTGGCCTTCGGGCTGGAGAGTCTGGGCTGCGATACCCCGTCCATCCGCCGCCGTGTGGCGGAGATGGCGTCCTTCTTCGGCATTCAGGACTGGTTCCACAAGTCGGTGGATGAGCTGTCCGGCGGCCAGAAGCAGCTGCTGAGTCTGGCCTCCGTCATGGTCATGCAGCCCAAGGTGCTGATTTTGGACGAGCCCACCAGCCAACTGGACCCCATCGCCGCCGCCGATTTTTTGCAGACGCTGGGCCGCATCCACCGCGAGCTGGGCACCACCGTCCTCCTGACGGAGCACCGGCTGGAGGAGGCGCTGCCTCTGGCCACCCACGCCGCCGTGCTGGACGGCGGCCGCCTGCTGTGTACCGGCTCCCCCGCCGAGGTAGGCCGCCGGCTGCGGGGCAGGGGACACGGCATGTTCCTGGCCATGCCCGCCGCCATGCGGATCTGGGCCTCCGTCCATAGCGCCGATCCCGCCCCCGTCACCGTGCGGGAGGGCAGAGACTTCCTGCACCGCTGGGCGTCGCAGCACCCGCTGCTGCCCCTGCCCGAAGCGGAGGCACACCCCCACGGCGGCCCCGTCCTGACGGCGGAGGGCCTCTGGTTCCGCTACCAGCCGGATCTGCCGGACGTGGTGAAGGGCCTGGACCTCACCGTGTATCAGGGAGAGCTGCTTGCCTTGCTGGGCGGCAACGGCGCCGGTAAGAGCACCACGCTCCACCTGCTCAGCGGAGCGCTGACGCCCTACCGCGGCACGGTGCAGCGCACCGGCCGTATCGGCGTCCTGCCCCAGGACCCCCAGGCCCTGTTCGTGAAAAAGACCGTCCGCGAGGACCTGTACGAGGCATTTGACGGCCAGAAGCTGGAGACCGCCCTGCGGGAAAAGCGGCTGGAGCAGGCGGTGGCCCTCTGCCGCCTGTCGCCCCTGCTGGACCGCCACCCCTACGACCTCTCCGGCGGAGAGCAGCAGCGCGCCGCATTGTGTAAGGTCCTGCTCCTTGACCCCGGGATATTGCTGCTGGACGAGCCTACCAAGGGCCTTGACGCCCAGTTCAAGCAGGAGCTGGCCGCCATCCTCCGCTCCCTGACAGCGGGCGGCGTCACGGTGGTCATGGTCAGCCACGACGTGGAGTTCTGCGCCCGCTGCGCCCATCGCTGCGCCCTGTTCTTCGACGGCAGCGTGGTGACGGAGGGCGCGCCCCGCCCCTTCTTCTCCGGCAACAGCTTCTATACCACCTCCGCTGACCGTATGGCCCGCGGCCTGTGCGCCGGCGCGGTGACGGCGGAGGATGTCATGGCCGTCATTGGCGGCGACGTGCCGCCGGAGCCGGAGCCCCAGCGGATCTACGCCCCGCTGCCGCCGGTGGCGGAGGAGTCCGCCGCGTGGCAGCCGCCCAGACTGCCCTGGTGGCGAAAGGCGCTGGCCGCCGTGTCTGGCCTTGCGGCGCTGGCCATCTTCTGGCACGCCGCCAAATACACGGACCTGACGGCGCTGGTGGGCGGCGGCGTGGTGTCCGCCGCCGGCTGGTCCGCGGTGGGGGAGTACGCCCTGTTCATCGCGGCCCTGTTCGTCACCGCCGCTGCCATCGGCCGCCGCTCGCCCCCGCCGGTGCAGCTCCAGACGCCGGTGCAGAAGCGGAAGCTGTCCCGCCGCACCAAGGTATCCGCCGCCCTGATATTGGTGGGCGTCCCCGCCGTCCTGTTCGTGGGCAGCTGCTACTTTGATCTGAAAAACTACTACCTCATGGCCCTGCTGGTGCTGCTGGCCTGCATGCTGCCCTTCTTCATGGTGTTCGAGGGCCGTAAGCCTCAGGCCCGCGAGCTGGTGATCATCGCCGTCCTCTGCGCTCTGGGTGTGGCGGGCCGCGCCGCCTTCTTCATGCTGCCCCAGTTCAAGCCGGTGCTGGCCCTGACCATCATCTCCGGCGTGGCCTTCGGCGGCGAGACCGGTTTTCTGGTGGGTGCCATGACCATGCTGGCCAGCAACTTCCTGTTCTCTCAGGGGCCCTGGACCCCGTTTCAGATGTTCGCCGCCGGCATCATCGGCTTTCTGGCCGGCGTCCTGTTCCGCAAGGGCTGGCTCCGCCGCAGCCGCGCCGCCCTGTGCGTCTACGGCGCACTGGCCGCCATCCTCATCTACGGCGGCCTGATGAACCCCACCTCCGCCCTGATCTACGGCAGAGAGCTGAACTGGCAGGTGCTGGTGAGCTATTACCTCACCGGCTTCCCTGTGGACTGCGTCCACGCCGCCGCCACCGTGTTTTTCCTCTGGGTGCTGGCGGAGCCCATGCTGGAAAAGCTGGACCGCATCAAAACGAAATACGGCCTGGTAGAATAAAAAAGCGGTGTGGCCAAATGATATGTACCCAGAATTCTGGACACATAAAAAATTGAATTAGGTGCACATGGATGCCTCTCTGAATTTTGTAGGAGGCATCCATTTTGTTTTCTCTTGGATTCTTTCGTTGTTGTAGTAATTTATGTAGCCGTCAACAGCCTTGGCAAATGTTTCAAAAGAGGAATACTCTTTTTCATGCCCGTAGAACATCTCGTTTTTCATCCGTCCAAAGAAGGTCTCCATGATGCAATTGTCGTAACAGTTGCCCTTCCTTGACATGGATTGAATGATTTTGTGATCTTTAAGTGCCTGCCTGAAGTACACGTGCTGGTACTGCCACCCTTGATCAGAGTGAAAGATCAGGCCATCTACAGAGGGAAACTTCGTAAAGGCGCCGGCCAACATTCTCTG